>Ga0315293_10005413_pt1 | contig 12017 bp, 9 predicted proteins | sample YL17G13_20_MG_FD_203071 | JGI IMG/M metagenome (GOLD analysis project Ga0315293, IMG submission 203071) | Sediment microbial communities from Yellowstone Lake, YNP, Wyoming, USA - YL17G13_20 | ecosystem: Environmental > Aquatic > Freshwater > Lake > Sediment | place: USA: Wyoming | collected... | reverse complement strand
GGCCTGGAAGCTCTGGAAGTCCATTTGCGCCATGACGTCGGCGAAGTACGGGAAGAGCGAGCGTCCGCCTCCGTTTGCCGGATCGTCCCAGCGGCTCTGCCAGCCGCCCCAGCCGATGCTCACCCTCACATTCGGCGCATACTGGTGGAAGATGTCCTTGATCTGCAGCATCTTCGCCTGCAGCGCCGTGTAGTAGTCCTCCGCGCCCTTCCACTGGTTATCGATACAGGGGAACGTCTGAAACTCAGTGAACAGCGTCACGTACAACGGCGGATCGGTCGCCCTGCCGGCGAAGATCTGCGCCAACTGAGCCATGTCGTCGTTAATGCCTGCGCTGAGCGGGTACTGGCGCCCGCAGGGTGTGCCTGTCTCCGCGCCGCCGCCCCCAAAGATGATGAGGTGCACCGCCCTTCCACCGGCGTATATGGAGGGAATGAAGGATGTCTTCCAGCCGCTCATCCAGCTCAGGTCGTCGGGGCCGTTATACCAGCTCGTGTACACCCCCAAAGGGGCCTGCTGGTTCAGGGCCGAGTGCTGCGCCGCATGCGCCTCCGGCCCCAACCCGAACAGCAACGATGGTGTCGAACGCACTTCGGCGCCGGGAACCAGTGCGCAGCCCGCGGCTGAGAGCCAGGTGACGAGAGCCGTTAAGACAGCGAAGGCGGCGTATCGTGTCGCAGGTCCCATCAACAATCCCCCTCTATTCGCGGCAGCACATCGTCGCGCCGGATGCCTGCGGTTGAAGGGAGAACCCCCCATGTCTCTTGTCAGGGTGAGAAAGACCTAGCCAGCCGGCCCGACAGGTGGCGCGTCTTTCTCGACCTTCATTATCCTCACCCAATAGTAGCCACTCGAGAACTCTGCCACCAGCGTCGAGTGATCAACGATGGCTTTGACGAAATCTACGGAGCCCGCCGCAATATCATGTTCCATGAATGGGGTCATCACCACGTAGTCCACGTTTCTCCAGTCGTCCTCGAGCACGCCGCTTTTCACCGCCGGATCCCTATCGGCGACCCAGTAATGGTAGGAGCCGTAGACGCGGGTGGACCCGCCAATTCCTCTCCACGCTGCCGGCGGCCGGGCTTCTTGCAGGTCTACCCAGAACGTGGCATCGACAACCAGCATGCTGGATGGATCGACGTTCTCCTCAACCCACCGGAGCGACTGCGCGTACGCGGTTGTCATGTCCTGGCCGAAGAGATTCCTGAAGGCGGCTGAATACGTGCTCCATGAGTTGGCACCAAGAAAGGCTCCCATCGCGACGACCGAAAGCACGCCGAGATGCGTCAACCCCTGCCAGACGGGGGTTTGCCGAAAGAGCACATCGAACTCTATACGCCGAAGCCAGCCGAACGCGAGCACGGCGGCCACGGCGATGTTCACCGCCAGGGCGGGCAGCAGTGGTATTACCCAGTAGTCGCGAACAAGCCCGCCCCTCGCTATGAACAGCAGATACGGCGCGATGAAGAGCACGGCCAGCCGGGCGCTTCGATGCTTTGCGGCGGCGACTAGGTTGACTGCCGATGCGCAAAAGCCGGCGGTAAAGAAAATGGGGTCGGCGTGCCACCAGGTGCGGAAGAAAAGGAGGACAGAGAATGGGTTGCCCGCCGTTTCCCCACGATCGCTCTGGAAAAGCGCGCCCAGCAGGCTGACGTGCGCGGAATTGCCGCCGAGAAGGGTCCCCGATGGGAACAACTCGCCCTTCAGGAGAGCGAAGAGGGGATAGAACGATAATGTGAAAACGAAGATCGCCGTCCAGCCGGTGAGGGCGAATAGCCGCCGCTGGCCTTCGACTCGCTGGGCGACGGCGTAGGCAACGGCGGGAGCAAAGAACACCAGCGGCTCCTTCGACAGCGCCGCAATAGCTAGAGCGAGCGCGCTCAGCCAGATGCGGTTGAGCGTCGGCCGCTCGCCCAGCGCCAGGTACAACGACGCTAGGGCCCACATCGTGGCGATGTTGTCCAGTTTCACCATGCGCTGCTGCACGATGGCCAGCGGCGAGACGGCCATGACCAGAACCACCGCCAACGCCGCCGACCTGCTTCGCGTCAGTCGCAGCATGATTTGGTAGAGGAAGAAGATCGTCAGGAGGTTGACGCCGAGCATGACGAGTCGGCCGTTCTCCACCGCTGACGTGCCGACCCCAACCTTATCCAAGAACCAGGTGAACGGCGAGATGAATGCCCAGCCGAGTGGGGGATGGTCGTACCAGTAAGTGTAGGGGTCGATCTTGCCGAGGTGGCTGACGGCCCAGGCCTGCGAGAGGATGGCGCCTTCGTCGAGGTCGAACTCGGGGTATGACCACATCCCATAGGCATGCGCGAGTCCGCTGACCGCCAGCGCCGTAAGGACCGCCCAGTGGCGAAGCATGAAGCGGGGCAAGGCGAGCGCATCCAAGCCGCTCCTGGCCAACGGCCCGAGGATGACCCCCGCTGGGTTCAAAATGCGGGGAAGTGTGCCGCGGTCCGCGTCCTGCATTAGCTCGCACCCCCAGGCCCGGGTTCAGTCGCCTCCTGTTGTCCCCGGGATAGCGCCGGCGACGGCGTGCGACGCGCCCTCGCGATCCTGCCGCCCGGCGAGGGAATCCTGTGGCTGCCGACGTGCTCTGTCTTCTCCCAACCATTGATGCCGCGCAGCTCGCGTATGATCGCGCGCACCGAGGCCACAGCAAGGAGCCAGGTGTACGGCAAGAATGCGACCGCCATCAGGGCCGCGCGCGAAACGCGAAACCTGAGTCCGAACTCCTCAGTGAAGAGCCGGTAGCCGACGATCACCGTCAACATTGTGAGAAGGAACGCGTAGAGCGGCAGATACGATACAAGCACGATTGGTATCGGCACCTTGACCAGAAAGACCATGACGGCGGCAACGGGCCAGAGGAGAGACGCGAGAGACCCCGTGAACGGTTGAGTCAATGTGTTCAGTGCCAGAAGTCTGGCCCTGAGTGAGGGCATCCTGAGCCAGTCGCCCTTCCTAAGAACCTGCAGGAAACCCTGATGCCACCGTGTCCGCTGCCGCACAAACGCCTCCACGGTCAGCGGCGTCTCCTCTCGAGTCGCCAGAACTGGGCTGGAGAACACCCTGAGCCGCGCCCCGAGCGCGCTGAGGCGAAAGCCCAGGTCCGCATCCTCGGTAAGGCACCGGTCATCCCAGCCTCCCACCTTCGTGAGGAAGGAGCGCCTGACGAAAAGCGTGTTTCCCGCCAAAGGAAGCGCCCCCGCAAGCGCGTCGTGGTGGAGACGGGAGTTGAACCAGAGGAAGTACTCCACACAGTTCAAGGCCGAAAACCATCTTGATTCGTGGTTAACAAGCTGCACCGCTCCCTGGACGACATCAACCGGCTCACTAAGCAGGATAGTGTTGACCGTGCGCAAGATGCCTGGCTGAACATCGTCCTCAGCATCGAACACGCCGACAACGTCCCCCGTGGCAATCTGCAGCGCCTTGTTCAGGCTGTGCGGTTTGTTGATCGGCCCGTCAGAAAACGTCGCCAACCTGAGTCGTGGAGACGAGGGCGACGAAGCAGAGCGGATGCCCCGGCGCGCCGCACGGATGGTCCCGCGATCATTCCGCTCGCAGACGATGATGATTTCCATCAAGTCCGGGGGGTAGTCGATGCGCGCCACCTGCTGGATCGTCTGCGCGATTACCTGCTCCTCGTGCCGGGCGGGCACAAGCAACGTGAACCGCAGTCGTGGTGGCAGCAGAGATACAGGCCCACCGTGGCCCTCGACCCGCTCCGGCTTGTTCCAAACGTAGACAAGAAGAAGGTTCGAGTAGATCGCCTGTGCGAAGAGGCCAATGGAGATCAACAGGAGAAGGACGCCTAGGACTACCATATTCCGCTTCCCCCGCAAAGGGGCGGGCCGCGACCTCCTATCGGGTTGACGTCCCGTTTCCAGTCATGGAAAGCCGCACGGGAATCCCCTGCGGTAGCCGGTTGGCCGAAGCCAACCACTCCACTGTCCGGGAAAGTCCTTCGTCCACGCCGACGCTGGGTACGTGGCCAAGCAACCGCTGAGCCTTCGAAGTATCGTAGAATCGGTCGGCGCTGATCCCGGCCAGCGTATCGCGGGTCATTGGCGGCTTATCGCCCAAGAACTTCTTCCCCAGTATACGGTTCTTCGCCAGCCAGAGCGGTTCGAGACCGTAGCAGCTCAGTCGCCCGATGGCGTAGGGTATCCGCAGTGTCGGGGCGGGTACCTCAAGCGCGCGGCACATCGCCAGGGCGTACTCCTCGAACGTCACCGGCTCCGGCCCCAGTAGCAGGAACGCCTCACCGTATTCCTCGCTGCGCCCCGCGGCGAGGATGCCGTCCACCACGTCGTCGATATAGACGGGGTGAATCCGATTGCGGCCCTTCCCTACGAACGCGAAGCGCCGCCGCGCCAGCTTGATCAACATCTGGGTGACGCCGCCGTTATCGTCGTTTGGGCCGAAGATCCAGCCCGGCCGCACGGTGATGATCGGGAGCTTCGAGCTCAGGACGACCTCCTCCGCAAGACGCTTGCTTTCGTGGTAGTAGCTCAGGCGGGTCCCGAATGGATGCGCCTCATCCACAGGCAGGTACTGGAAGTCATAGCCGTAGACGCCCACCGAGCTGCAATAGACGATCTTCGGAATGGCGGCGCTCTCGGCCGCTTCCAGCACGTTCTGCGTCCCCAGGACATTCGAATCGATGTAGTCGCGGCGGGGCAGCCCCCAGTGATCGCGACGCGCCCCGATGTGGTACAGAACGTCGATGCCTCGGAACGATTCCCGCAATGACGCGACGTCGCGCAAGTCGCCCCGGAAGACAGAGACTCCTTCACCGAGAATCCGGCGCGCAACGGCCGGATCGCGTGCCACCACGGCGACCTCGGCGGTCGACATCAGCCGCCTCGCGACATGCTGTCCAACGAATCCTGTGGCTCCGGTGACTAGGACTCTGATGGCTTGCCTCCCTTCATCCCGATCTGCGGCAAATGGGAGAACGTCTTGAACCTATTATAGGTGAAATTCAAGGCAAAGCCCGAGCTGGCACCGGAAAGCTGTGCCAGCGGGAGGATGCCGCTCAATTGGACGACGACATTGAACACGATGATGTCGACTACAAACGCACCGACCGCCGCGATGTGCCCGTGGTACAGGCGTCGCCATGTCGGGCGCATGCGCCAGGTGTACAGGCAGTGCAGCCCGAAGTTGCGGAGGAGGCTCAACTCGAAATTGAGTACCCACATCAAGTTGAGCTCCCACCTCGTGTACTCGCCGAAGAAGGCACGGTAGAGGAATAGCATGAACGTTAGCTGGAGGATGGAAGCCGGCACACCCACCACGCCACTGACCAGGATGTAGCGGGCCAACAACGGCTGTTGGAGAGAGAAGAGGAATCTCCCTATGCCGACGGAGGCCCTGTCGCCGCGCGCCGCCGCCGCGTCGCCGCCCGCGAACGCCGCCCCCTCAATCTTCGCCATCACTGCTCAAGCGTGCGCCGGCACCGGCCAGGGCATCGAGGATGGCCTGCGGATCGGGAGGACAGCCGCGAACGAAGAACCCGGCGTGTTTGGCGGCCAATTCGGCGGCGCAGTCGCCGAGAAACACGAGCGATCCGTGGTGCTCTGGTACCTTCGACTGCTCCCCTTTCAGCACGTCGATCCGGCCGAAAAGGATGCGAGGCAATATGCGAGGACCATAGCGGAGCATGACGGACGGGTTGGAGCGCAGCGATTCCTTGACGACGGTCACATGCAGGTCACAGCCGTTGCATGAGCGGACGTTGGTCCACACCCGTAGCCCCAACATCCGCTGGTACGCGCCCTGCGTAGGCCGCCCGAACGGGGTGACCACATCCTCGATGGCGAGGCCCCGGACATCGGGCCGGCACGGCTTCGTCGTCGCATACGAGATCATCGGCACCTCTTCCGGACGAAATCCCATCACCCGAGCGACGACCGTGTCGAACTCAACGGGGTCGGTGCCGACGGCGAAGACACCCGGCCGGTTGCGCTTCCCGTGCGTGGGGCCGTTCCCCTCCATGCCCTCGACACCATCGAGGACGATGAGGTTGGGCCACAGGACCTTCCCGAGCTCGCCCAGAGGCTCATCGACGCCGCGCTTGTGGTTGTTCCGCTTCTCCTGGTAGTCGCAGATGCCCTGCTGGTTCTTCAAGCTCAGAGACACCCCGCTTCGGACGTGCGTCTTCATCTTGGGCACGTTGACGTAGTAGTCCGCGTCCAGGATCAGAATGGGCAGTCCGATCTCGCCGTACGGCCAGGACAGCATTCGCCGCGGGGCCTGGTTCAGGTCGACCAGATCGACGCCGAGGCGAAGCGCCAGCTCCCTCATTCCCGAAGCGTCGAACACTTCGTCGACAGGACGGTTGATGGAAGGTCCGTCCGCAATTGCGATATCGGTGAAGCCGCGGTCGCGGAGTGCACCGTGGATCGCCTCAACGATGGACGGGTGGGTGGTGGTGCCGCTCGCTCGCCCGAACTGATTGACGAGATTCGGCTTGATCACCGCGTGCCGGCCAGACGGCCTCTCGTTGAGCGTCTCGAGGGCCTCTTCCAGCCGTGAGCGGATCTCACCTACGTCGTAGCGCCGCTGCTGGCTTAGGAATACTGCCATCGATACGCCCCTTGTTTACTTCCTGCCAGTAATTGCCTGCTACTTCCAGCATTGTGCGCGGGTCCATCAGCATGCTCGTGAATGCGGCGTTGGCCAGAGGACATGCGCATTCCTGGTTGCGAATGCTTCGCCGTACCGGCTTGGCCAGATCGCTGAACCAGATGCGCTTGAAGTCATAGTCGTGATCCCGCAAGTTGGCGATCGGCTCGGCTCGGACAGCGCACGACCAGACATCCCCGTTCGGCGCGATATGGGCGGAGGCCCATCCGGCGTAGCAGGGTATGGCCTGCCCGCCCGTCTCAAGGAAGCGCTTCGCCAGCTTGTAGTACCTCCGGCGCAGGGCCTGGATGAACCGCGACCGGCCGTGGTGCGCCTCCATCTTGCTTCGCTGGGCCATCATATCGACCGCCCGCGCGTAGTCTTCGCAGCCGGGAGTGATTCCCGCGCCGACCGTCCCCAGTTCGACCCGCTCCTCGGCAAGCTCAGAGACGAAGGAGTCCGGCCGCATCTGCGTCGTCACGAACTCATGCAGCTCCGGGAAATGGTCGACGTTGAACTTGGAGATGACGGAATGGACGCCGACAGTCAGGTTCGGGCGGTCCAGCTCCCTCAACTGGCGGAAGACGAGCAGGACCTTGTCAAAGTTGCCATCGACGCCCCGGATCTCATCGTGTTTTGCTCCCACCCCATCGAGCGACAGGTTGATTACAACGTCCGTACGTCGACAGTAGTCGGCGATGGCTGCGACCCGTTCCGCGATTGGGCGCCACACGAGCGAGTTCGTGGGGATGTTGATCTGGCCGGGGCGGCAATGGTCGTAAAGGCTCTTGCAGATGTCGACGATATCCTTGCGCATGAACGGCTCACCGCCGCTTATGGTGAACCAGTAGGGCATACGGCCGAGCGAACGGAATACCCTGTCGAACTCATCCACGGTGAGGTCCCGACCGTCGCCCGGCGTACCTTCTGACCAGATGTTGCAGGTGAGGCAGCGAGAGTTGCACGCGGACGTGATGCTGACGGCCACGTTCGCGGGCATTACCTTCGGCCAGCCAAAGCGCCGAAACAGCCAGTAGCGCGGCACTTGGCCCAGAAGATACAGCATCAGGGGGGGCCCTTCTGGATGGCGCGCTTTGTGGAGTGGGCCAACGTCCACACCGTATGTGAATGACCACGGGCCACATCGACATGTGCCCAGATCCGAGCGATCAATTCCGTGCACGCGACCGCCGCGAGCCGCATGGGATGGCGAAGGGCCAGACTTTCCCGCGACACGGCCTTGAGGATCAAACTCGTGCGCATTGTACTGGGGCTGAATCCCTGGCGGGTGGAGAGAATGTGCCCGGCGTTGATCCGGCGGCGCTGCGCGAACCAGTCCCGAAACGTCGACGGGCCCCAGTTGTTGACGACTGCCTCGGGAGCATAGGCGCTCCGCAGACCGGCAGCGTAGACCTGCGACTGGATGCTTACTTCGTCAACCGCACTGTCTGTCGGGATTTCGGGGACGATTGGGCGACCGTTTAGCGCCCGCCGGAAGGCTATCATCTCGCCGCACTTGGGATTGTCGGGTGACGATGCGGAGATCCGATGATGCAGGCGCCAGAGCAGGTGGGTCGCAAATCCCGTGAAGGAGTCGGTATCGTTGAGTGGCACCGGCCGCCCGCCCACCGCACCAACTGAGGGATCTTCCATCCAACGAAGCAAAGCGGAGACCGCTCCCGGCTGCGGCATCACGTCGCCGCTTGCGAGCAGTACTATGTCGTGGCGTGCCGCCTTCAGGCCCAGGTTGATCGCTGACGCCTTACCCTCGCGGCGCTCCTGCTCAATAACGCGAATAGGGTGGCCTGCTTGACGAACGGTCTGAGCCTGAGAGACCGTGCCATCCGTGCAGCCGCTGGCGATCACGATGATGTCGTCCAACTCCCAGGAAGAGGGGTCAGACTCCCCGACAAGCCTGCGAAGGAGGTGGCCGATGTTCTGCTCTTCGTTGTGAGCCGGCACGAGCACGCTGGCCTTCGGCATTGGATTTACTCGCCCCCTTTCGCGCGGCCGGTCCCGCCGGGTGACAGAAGCCGCGCCTCCATTTGGCTGGTGCCATCCAACATGGCCTGCCCGCCGGCCATGACCCGGGCATTCGCCGCGTCCGCCTCCGGCTGAAATGGACGGACGCCTTCGGGATGGACAGGCGCCGGTGCGGGCATCTCGCGCTCTCCGAAATGGGCGGCAACGGCGAGAGAGGCCAGGTGGCGAACGAACTCGATCCCCTGCCCGGTCGTCGCCTTGCTCAGGCCGGCATGTCGGGCACGAAAGATGTAAGGAACGTCGAGCACCTTTTGCCATCGCCCGCGCACGAGAACCTCCAGCAGGATCTTGTAGCCTACGGGGCGGAGGTTGACGCCTTGTAGAACTCGCCTGTGGACGACGAAGAAGCCACTGAGCGGGTCGCTCGTTGCCCGCGCGGGTGGAAGAATCAGGCGGGCGAGGAGTCTAGCTCCCCTGCTCACCGCGTGCCGCTGCAGACCATCGAGGCCGTCCATGGAACTGCCATTGGCCATGAAGCGGCTTCCAACCACAATGTCAGCCCGCTCGCGCTCAGCCTTCATCCAGAGGACGGGGATCGCGCTCGCTGGATGCTGGAGGTCGGCATCCATGATGCAGAGATAGGCGCCGATGGAATTGGCAAAGCCGGCGACCACCGCGGTCGATAGACCACCTGCCCTCTCTTCGCTCAATCGCTGCACAACCAGGCCCGGGCAGTCCGCTTCGGGCAACAGCCGTCGCAGCAGGAGCGGAGTGTCGTCGTCGGAGTCATCGACGAATATGAGTTCCTTGTCGGAGCCGGGTACCGCGGCGCATATTGTGGCAATCAACGCCTCGACGTTCTCGGCCTCGTTGCGTGTAGGAACAACAATAGATAGCGATGGACTCTCAACGCCGGAGCCCGCCTTCCCCCTGTCATACGCTCCCCCTGGAAGGAGCGGGCGTGCCAGCCCTGCAGCCTCCGCCACTGTGGCCTTCCCACCGCGCGTCGAATAGTATTGCACGGACGGAGATTCCCTTCTCTGTGGGTCGGGCTCCCCTGCTACCCGTCACGCGATCGGGAAGCGCTCCCGTCGTTTTCGCGAGATCTTACGACCCTAGAGCCACACCCGGGCCAGAGTATCCTCTGGTCGCCTTCCATCGAAGTGTACATGCAGAAGATGCACACGTCGTGAACGTCAACGCCGCTTCCGTGAAAGAAACGTGAGCTTCGCGCTGGGAAGCCCGGAGAAGACGCCCTAGCGCTTGACTATGCAAGCAGACGTTGGCCAGCTTTCGGGTATGTAGAGCACGTGGCCGACCGGTCATCTTGTCGGCATGGCCACGCCCTCACGGCTGCGCGCCGCCACCAAGTCCGCAACCGTGCAAGTGAAGAGGCAGCTTCCTTGCCGCCAACTCTGCGGAGGCGCTCTGTTCGGCGGGGTTATAAATCCATACTAGCCACGTGTGGGGGAGCCTGTCAATATCTGGTCTGGGTCACGGCCAGGCTGCGGAGATACGATTCCTCACTGTCGGGCAGATCGCCGCACCTTCGGCCAGATGGCCCAAGCGATCGCACCGCACCCAACCACGTCGACGAGCCAGCTGGCAATGCTCATGCCGGCTACCTGCTTGCGGAGCGGACGGGGAGTGTACGGTTTGGCGCCCAATTGAGGGCGGGACAGCCTATCGAGCACGAGGTGCGAACAGGCGACGATCGCGCCGGTCAACGCATCGGCGAAAAGGCTCCGTCTGACCACGCCTCTGTCGACTCTGATCACGCCCACTGCTCCCAGCAAGGCCCCGGCGCCGAGCGCGAATGCAGGCGTATGCGTGCGGTGTCTGTGCAGCTTCCAGGGGTCGCGGTGCAGCAGGATTCCAAGAACAATGTCGGCGTCGGCCAAGTTCGCCACGACAACCGCCGTCCCGAGCGAGCGGGGCGATTTCACGCCAAGACGGCGGGCGAGTGCTAGCCCAACGATCGCGTGCCCGATCGGTGTTGACACTGAAGGGTCCCTCGTCAGAAACGCCGGCAAGCCTGCAGCACGTCCATCATAGCGCCACTGCGGGCCCGGCGTCTGCTCCCAGACCTCCCGATTCCCATCAATACTGCACCGTGACGTGAAGACGCCGCAGGCGAATGGTCGTGTGCCTTGGGCAGGAGCCCATTGAACCACAACGGCGGAGTTGGTCGGCGCACCGAACGGGAACCCCGAGCCTAACCATGATCACAGAATCGGACGGAGCGTCCGATTTTGAGTGTGACGGCGCTGAGCCATCCGCGCCACACCTTGATTCCTGGAGAATCCGCAATGCCAACTGTTTTCGTCATTCTGCGCAAAATGTGTCGGAAGCCGCTCCTGCGGGCCGCATCGGTTCTCGCTGCGAGCAGTGTCATCGGCTTAGCGTTCTTCTCGCCCACGAGTGGCTTCACAACCCGGCGCGGTGGTCAGACTCCCGACGCCAGCGCTCGGGGCGACTATTCCCTTATCGCTTCTTCTGGATCTTCGCTCGTGGGCTCGCCGCAGCTGTCGGCGGTGGCCTGGCGGCAAGGGAGACGGTGGCTCGGCATCACGCCTACGCCCAAGGCCACACCGACTGCCCGCGGGTCGGCGTCGGCTCGCACGATGACGCCGACCGCAACCCCCACCAAGACTCCCACGGTCGGCAGTTCCGCCACGCCAGCCAGCACGATGGTGCCGCCCACAAGAACACCCTTGCCACCGGCACCCAGCCCGACCCCGCTTATTGTAACGCCCACGCCCGCGCCACTCACTCAGACGGCCACGCCGACCGCCGGCAGCTCTAGCGTCCCACACGTCCTCTTTGGGCTCGGGCCCGAGGCAGATGGCGCGCAGAATTCGCCACTGGACCAGCGCGCCCCGTTGGGGATGTACACCAGTTGGTATAACGGCCCCGGCGACTTGAGCTGGATGAGCGGCTGGAAGACGTCCTTCATTCCTTCCATATACGCCGGTGGAAGGGCGGTGCACCTGATCGTCTGGAGTGGCGGTTCAGAGACAGGTACGCCCTGCGGGCGCCAGTACCCGCTCAGCTCAGCCATTGATAGCGATATGGCCCGGTTGGCGCAGATCTTCGCCGGCAGGGCGACCGATCCGCCGTTGTACGTGACGCTGTTCACTGAGTTTCAGACGTTCCCCTGTGTCGATAACCAGTGGAAAGGGGCGGAGGACTACTACACGGCGCTGCAGGCGAAGATGCTGCAGATCAAGGACATCTTCCACCAGTATGCGCCGAATGCGAGGGTGAGCATCGGCTGGGGCGGCTGGCAGAGCCGCTGGGACGATCCGGCAAACGGAGGCGGACGCTCGCTCTTCCCGTACTTCGCCGACGTCATGGCGCAAATGGACTTCCAGAGCTTCCAGGCC
>Ga0315293_10005412_pt1 | contig 12019 bp, 13 predicted proteins | sample YL17G13_20_MG_FD_203071 | JGI IMG/M metagenome (GOLD analysis project Ga0315293, IMG submission 203071) | Sediment microbial communities from Yellowstone Lake, YNP, Wyoming, USA - YL17G13_20 | ecosystem: Environmental > Aquatic > Freshwater > Lake > Sediment | place: USA: Wyoming | collected... | reverse complement strand
CAGGGATCAGTAGTCAGGGAGTAGGAGTTGGTTATCAAGGGGTCACGATAAACATTTAAGATGGGAAAAACATGAATAAATAAAAATATGAGACACAATTTGGAGGAATTAAAATGTCAAGGTTATCTTCTAAAAGTATAACTGTAAACCCTAACATAAGATGTTTGAGAATATATCCTGTAGAAGGCACCAATAAGAATATTTCTGAACTTAAAACTATTGGGTTAAACTATCAAAAGAACAGGCTATAGATTTGGCCAGAGTGTTATTGGCGGTCAGTCAAGATTGGAATGAGCTTGAGGTTACAGCATATAGGCTTAAAAAAAGAAAAAGTGACGGGACATATCAAATAACAGTGACAAGCTTCCAGAAGGAGAAATCGCATGGAAGTTAAGAGCTATAAAGACCTTGAAGTTTGGCAAAAAGCAATGGATTTGGTAGTAAAGTGCTATCAAACAACTAAAAGTTTCCCTAAAAGCGAAGTTTATGGACTTGCAAGCCAATTACAGCGTGCTGCTGTTTCAATTCCAGCAAATATAGCTGAAGGGCGAGAGAGAAAATATAGCAAAGAATTTGTTCAACATCTATCCATAGGTTATAGTTCTCTGGCAGAGTTAGAAACCCATATTCAAATAGCGCAAAGATTGAACTATATTAGTTCCGCTGAAATGGAAAAGTTATTGGAAAAAACGTCGGAAATCGGTCGGATGCTCAACGGCTTGCGCAAATCTATAGAAAAGCGGAATGAGACCTGATCCCTGAACCCTGACACCTGACCCCTAAATGAAAGAAGGATTTGGAAAATGTACAAGATAGCAGTAATACCCGGTGATGGGACTGGGCCGGAGGTGATTGCCGAGGCGGTAAAAGTACTGAAGTCGGCGGCGGACAAATTTCGGTTCAAGATTGATTTGACGAATTTTGACTTCGGCGGCGAAAGATATAAAAGAACAGGCGAGACCCTGCCGGATAGCGCCATCGGGGAACTTCGCAAATTCGATGCGATACTACTTGGCGCTATCGGCCAGCCGGACGTTCCGCCTGGGATACTGGAAAAAGGCATACTGCTTAAACTTCGTTTCGCGCTTGACCAGTATATAAACCTTCGGCCTGTTCGGCTGTATCCGGGGGTGGAGACGCCGATAAAAAATAAAGGGCCGGATGATATAGATTTTGTTGTCGTCCGCGAAAATACCGGCGATATGTACACGGGCACCGGCGGTTTTACAATGAAAGGGACGCCGCAGGAGGTGGCGGTGCAGGCGGCGGTCTATAGCCGATTTCAGGTTGATAGATGCCTGCGATATGCGTTCGAATACGCCCGCAAATACGGCAAAAAGGCACGCGGCAAAGGCGAAAATAATACATTGGCTCTGTGCGGCAAAACCAACGTCCTGACATATATTTATGATTTGTGGGAGCGGGCGTTTCACGAAATGGGCCAAGCGGAATATCCGGATATAAAAAGAGAATACTATCACGTTGATGCGACGTGTATGTGGTTTGTGAAGAACCCGGAGTGGTTCGATGTGATTGTTACGGGCAATATGTTCGGCGACATCATTACAGACCTCGGTGCGATGATTCAGGGCGGAATGGGGATTGCGGCGGGCGGAAATATCAATCCCGAAGGCGTCAGTATGTTTGAGCCAATCGGCGGGAGCGCACCAAAATATACAGGTAAAGGCGTTATCAATCCATTGGCGGCGATATGCGCAGCGCAAATGATGCTTGAGCATCTCGGCGAAGAAAAGGCGGCAAAGAAAATCGAGGATGCGGTAAAATATATCACCGCAAATAAGATGAAATCTCTGGCAGCAGGGAAGATGGGATATTCGACAAGACAGGTCGGAGATTTAGTAGCAGAAAAGGTAGTAGAATAGAACAAAATCCGAATATCGAAATACGAAACAAATACGAATGACCAAAAATCGAATTTCTAAACAAAACGATACGGGAGAGAGGACGAGCACATTTAAGCTATGCCAGCGAATTTGACACCGGAATATTTTAAGGCGGAGCAGTGGTTTCGGACGGCGGGGACGAACGAGGAAAAAATCCTTGCGCTTGAGCGGATGCTGGCCGTGATGCCCAAGCACAAGGGCACCGATGGTCTAAAGGCAGACCTTCGGCGAAAGCTAAGTAAGTTCAAGGAAGCAGCGACTCAAAAAAAACACGGCAAACAGACGGACATTTTTCATATTCCGCGAAGCGGCGCGGGCCAGATTACACTTCTGGGACTGCCTAACTGCGGGAAAAGCTCCATCGTTGCGGCGCTGACGAATGCGAAGGTCAATGTCGCTGATTTTCCATTTGCGACGACAGGGCCGGTGCCCGGGATGGTGATATCTGAGGATGTTCAGATTCAGCTTATCGATATGCCGCCGATTACGGCTGATTATGTGGCGCCCGGGCAGGTGGGGACATACCGCAACTGCGATGTAATTGCCATTGTGATTGACCTATCCGGCGATGTGCGTAAGCAAATCCAGGTGTGTCACGATTTTCTGGAGTCGAGGAGTCTTTTAATTGATGAGCAGACGCCGGCGTTTGACAACCAGGGCAACGCCATCGGCAAGAGATTGTTTTGTATATGCACGAAATCCGATATTGGGCAGCCGGGGGCGATTGAAATGGTAAAGAGGTTGTGCCAGAGGCCATTTGAATTTGTTGAGGTGTCGGCTAAAACGGGCGAAGGTATTGAGAAGCTGCCGGGTGTATTTTTTAAGCAGTTAGGGATAATACGAATTTATGCCAAGCCGCCCGGCAAGCCTGCCGATATGAATGAGCCGTTCACGATGCCTGCGGGGTCAACGGTGATGGATATGGCGATGGCAATTCACCGGCAGTTGTCGGAGAAGCTGAAGTTTGCGAGGGTGTGGGGCACCGGCGTCTATGCGGGGCAGAACGTTCAAAGAACGCACGTCTTAAATGATAAGGATATTGTGGAATTACATTTTTCGTAAGTGAAAACTCCAAATAAACATCGTCAGTGGTGGATTCCGGTTGTCGTGCTCCTTGCGCACGGTTTTGTGTTACTGTGTGGTTGTCAGAACACGGCTTTGGGCAACTCGATTGGGGTCAGCGAATACTTTATAATTCACGTTGTGGATGAGCAGACCGGTCGAGGCGTGCCTCTGGTTGAGCTAAAGACCGTCAACAACATTCGCTATTTTACCGACAGCAACGGGATTATTGCATTCCACGAGCCGGGATTGATGGACAAAGAAGTATTTTTTTTCGTGGAAAGTCACGGCTACGAATTTGCCAAAGACGGATTTGGTTTTCGCGGGACAATCCTACGGCCAACCACCGGCGGCAACACCACAATCAAAATAAAGCGTGTCAATATTGCGGAAAGATTATACCGGATGACAGGTCAAGGCATCTATCGTGACAGTATTCTGACAAAGCAGACTGTGCCGGTGAAAGAGCCGCTGCTCAATGGTTTGGTTTTAGGGCAGGACTCGGTACAGACCTGCATTTACCGTGGGCGGCTACACTGGTTCTGGGGCGACACGAGCAGACCATCGTATCCTCTTGGGAATTTTTCTATGTCCGGTGCAACTTCGGAACTGCCGGGTCGCGGCGGACTCGACCCAGGCATCGGGGTAAATCTTGAATACTTTGTCGATGACAAAGGTTTTAGCAAGAAGATGTGCCCGATGGCTGAACCTGGAATGGTATGGATGGAGACTCCGCTGACAGTTGCTGATAAGCAAGGCAAAGAACGGCTGATTGCAAAATATGCGCGTATGAAAGACCTCGGCGTGGCATACGAGAGAGGGCTTGTTGTCTATGACGATAAGAGCGAGCAATTTGAGCGATTGGCGCGATACGACCCTAATTTCCTGCTTGTTTCTGATTTTGGGCATCCCATTCGTGTCCTGGTCGATGGCCAATCGTATTATTACTTTGCTGCACCTTTTCCTTTAGGCGTCCGAATGCGAGTCAAGGCCGACTGGGAGGATGTTATTGACCCGAATAGCTACGAAATTTATACAGCTCTGGAATCCAGCGGCCAATCCAGTCAGGACAAGCCAAGCAGATGGATAAAGGCAGGCGAACTGGCAGGAAGTGAATGGTCCAAGCAGTTCGACAAGCTCACCATAAATAGGCAATCTGTAAGACGCACCCTGCGGGAGGAAAGAGAGGCGGCGTGCCTGTATGATATTGAAACCGGCAAACAGGTGTCACCGCACGGGGGTTCAGTTTATTGGAACGCTTTTCGTCGGCGATGGATAATGATTGCGGTGCAGCAAGGCGGCGATTCTTCTTTCTTAGGCGAGGTCTGGTATGCAGAGGGCGATACGCCCGTCGGCCCGTGGGCATATACTAAAAAGATTGTTACACACAACAAATATTCATTCTACAATCCGAAACATCATCCGTATTTCGACCAGGATGGCGGCAGGTTGATATACTTTGAAGGGACATATTCTCACACGTTCTCCGGCGAACCGGCTAACGCTACACCGCGATATGATTACAACCAGATTATGTATCGGCTGGCGCTGGACGACCGGCGATTGTTTTTGCCTGCAGCGGTGTATCAGTTGCGGGACAAGGCCGGCAAAGTTGAATACTTGCTGCGAGAAGAGATTGACAGCGGCAACAAATGGGAGTTTGTTGAGGCAAATCCGTTCTTTGCCATTCCGCCTGACAGGTTATATCCGGGGCTTATCCCGGTATATGCGAGTCGCTTGAAAACCCCAAAGGGCGCTGCAACAATTTTACAGGCCGGCTCACCATCCCAAGCCGGTGATAAGCCATTGTTCTATGCGATTGCTGCCGATGATGCTCAGAATAAACAACCGCCCGCGACAGCCTTGCTTTACGAATATCGAAACGACTATACCAGCGAGCAACTTTACTCCACAAATCCAGATCTGGACAGAAAAGGCTGGACCCGCACGGCTAAGCCGATATGTCGCGTATGGAAGGCACCCGCGGGCCATTTTCTTTTTGACGGTAAGGCAAGGCCTGACAGTTATTAGTTCAAAACGATAAGGACATTGTGGAATTGCGTTTTGGATAATTGTGTAACTAAACGCAAGCTTATACGAACACGATCGCTGGCATGTTACATATCTCACTTTCTCTGAAGTGAGCAATTGTTACCACTTTCCCGTCATCTTTATAACATTCTCAATGTACTGCTTATGAGCCATTGATTTAGCATGAACAAGACAATAACGCAAGAAAGACATTGGAACGTCGGCAGCGCTCCCAGGTTTGTCATTCCACCTACACAGGTCATTATGGCATCGGTTTGCGCCTAGTTGTGTGTCATAAGCAAACGTGTTAGCACCGCAGACAGGACATTTCTGAAAGACTCTTTCCCTCAATTCCTTTTTCATGTTCTTACTCCTTTCTTACATTTTGCAAAGGCTATATCACTACTCAAGACCTTGCGGCATAACTCGCCATTACATTGTCCTCGGGTAAAGCCTATCAAGAGATAGACTACTCTTCGCTCCTTCGAACTTGCAAAGTTTCACTCTTGCATCTTTCAAGATTTTATATGATTCTGTAAAGGGATATGGCTCTACATACCAGACCTCACTTATCCCAACTTCTATTATCTTTTTGGCGCACAAAAGGCATGGGAATGTCGTTGTATACATCGTGGTATCTTTTAGACTCTGGCCGCCGTTTTTGGCTATTTGGAGAATCGCTCTTTCTTCTCCATGTACTCCCCGGCACAAATCCAAGTTTTTATCGAGTTCGGCAACTCTTTCCTGCTCTATCGGTCTGCCGCATTTGATGCAGACTCGTAAGATTGCTTGAAAAGGTGTTCCGCAACCCTCGCACATTTTTGCACGGTCTTTATAACAATACTGCAGACTGGTACAAGCTGCGACCCCATCCGGAGGCCCGTTATACCCATTTGCCACCACGCTCCCATTCTTTGTTATAACCGCTCCAATGTCTCTTTTCCGACAACGCGATTGTCGACTTTGCTCAAAAGCCATTTTCATATTAGTCTCACAGGGATTAGGCCTCTCAGCACCGGGATTCGCAATTAGCTTTAGGTACCGTTCAACCTTTTTGTGTAAGTCTTCAATTGAAGAGAGGTTATTAATTACCACGTCCGCACTATCGACACACTTTCTGACATGTTGGCCATATTCAGGTTGATTCTCCCCCGAATCTCTTTCGTCGTCATAATCAAAGTCAATGCGACTCGTGTATTGGTCTTTGCACCGAGCATAACGAATTTCCTTGTCCGCATCTATATTGAACAAGATAAAGTCGTTATGAAAAGTTTGACGGAATTCTTCTACCTCATAATGATTACGAATGCTTTTGACCACGATTTTGCGGTTTGACAAATCTCCAATTTCACTTATGACCTCTTTTGCCAGGAACGCATTCCCGTGTTCTTTCCTCAGATCATCACCGATATTCTGCATATCTCTTCTGTTCGGATGTTCAATTCCTCTTCCTTCTGCCTCATCCCTTATCTGCTTTGTCAGCGAGAATTTTTCAAATCCTTTTTCCTGCAAATAGCTGGACACCTCTCCACAACCACTCCCAAACGACCCTGTTAGACCAATCACAAGTCTTTCTTCTGACATCTTAATTCATGACCGCTCTACTATTGGAATTAGATATCGACACCCACTCTGCATACGATGCTGAGATAGGTTCGATTCGATACAGAATATTAGTTTCGGGACTCCTATTAGTCAACAAGAATCAAGATTTCTGAAGCCGATAATCCGCTGATGTTCTGATATACTCTCCAGCACCCGGCTATCAAGTCTTTTGATTCGATTCAGGGCTTCACCGATGATTTCGAACTTCCTCTCAACGGCGGCCTGCACCTGACTGTCGGCAAGATAGTCTTTATATTGGAGGCCACGCGTATATTCCTCAATGTTTCCAGCCGCCTCGAGGATATCAAAGAGATATTTTTTCACATCAAGCTGCATAGATGTTTTTCCGCATTTGTTCAATCGCGAGTTTGAAGTAGGGGTTCTTTAGCGATTCTTCGACAACAACGTCTACGGGTTTGCCGAAAATTTGCTCCAATCCTTCTTTGAGGTCGAAGTAGCGGTTGAACAAAGCACCCTGGCTCCGTTCGAACTGCACAAGCACATCGACATCACTATCGGCAGTGAGCTGCTCGGTGGTCGCCGAGCCAAACACGTCCAGCCGTTTGACTCCAAGACGTCTGCATAACTGGCATATCGCCGGTTTTAACTCGTTCAGGTTAATCATAAATACAGTATATTATCGTGAAACCGCATATTATGCAAGTTCGTAAAACTCAAAAAAATTATGTTTTATCAATAGGGTTACTATTTAATTGCATTTTGCGCGATTCGTTATAGAATGTTATCCTTGATATTGTTCTTTATTAAGGAAAATAGAAAAGAAAAGGAGGTTTAATATGTCCAAGACTTATTTCAATCGCTCGGTATGCTTAGCTGTTACATTGTTAGTTGCTGCTATTTATTATGGGCAGGGAGTGGGTGCTGCTGAACAATCGGCCAACCTGATAAAGAATCCATCGTTTGAGGAGGCAGCGGATAATATGCCTGTGGGGTGGAGTCAGGAGAGCTGGGGAGGGGAGCCGGTGTTTAAGTATGTGGAGGGCGGGCATTCGGGTAATAAGTGCGTTATGGTGTCGTCAGAAAGCGGGGCGGATTCGGCCTGGCAAACCAATGTTGTTATCAAGCCACATTCACAATATAAGTTCTCCAGCTGGATTAAGACGGAGAATGTAGCTGCAACGGGCGGCAAAGGTGCGCTATTTAATTTGCATAACATTCAGCCGATGCAGACGCAGGCAATTACCGGCACCAATGACTGGACGAAGGTGGAGCTGTTCTTTGAGTCGGGTGGCAACGAAAGCGTGGGAATCAATTGCCTGTTGGGCGGGTGGGGGCTGGCAACAGGGAAGGCATTTTACGATGACTTGAGTCTTGAATTGATTTCGACAAAGACAATAAATCCGGCTGTAAAGATTGACGCGGGCAAAACCGGTGAGCCGATTTCGAAATATATTTATGGCCAGTTTATTGAACACCTTGGCCGGTGCATTTATGGCGGTATCTGGGCTGAGATGTTAGAGGACCGCAAATTTTACTATCCGGTTGGGAAGAATGAGTCACCGTGGAAGGTTATCGGTAATGCAGCTAATGTGAATATGAGTAAAGAAAATCCATTTGTCGGTGAGCATACGCCACAGGTTAGTCTATCCGGCGATGGGACAACTTGCGGGATACAACAGGGGGAATTAGGATTGGTTAGAGGGAAGGAATATACCGGCCGGATAATCCTGACTGGGGACAGGCCGGTAAAGGTGAGTGTGAGTTTGGTATGGGGCCCAGGTGAGAGCGAGAAGCAAGTCATTGTAATCGACAAATCAAGCTCTAAGTATGCTACAAGACAATTGCGTTTCAAGGCCGGTGGTGACAGCGACAAGGGGCGACTGGAAATCGTTGGTCGCGGCAAAGGGACATTTAGAATCGGGACGGTGTCGCTTATGCCTGCGGACAATATAAAAGGTATGCGGGCCGACACGATTAAAATATTGAAAGAGCTTAACTCGCCGATATATCGCTGGCCAGGTGGGAATTTTGCCAGTGGATATGACTGGCGCGATGGTATCGGCGAACGCGACAAACGCCCGCCTCGCAGAAATCCTGCCTGGAGCGGATTAGAGCATAACGATTTTGGGCTGGATGAATATATTACGTTCTGCCGGGAGATTGGGACGGAGCCATTAATTACCGTCAACAGCGGTTTTGGCGACGACCATTCGGCGGCTGAAGAGGTTGAATATGCCAACGGCTCACAGGATACGCCGATGGGCAAGTGGCGGGCGGCAAATGGGCACCGCGAGCCATACGGTGTTAAATGGTGGTGCATCGGCAACGAGATGTATGGCAACTGGCAGCTTGGGTATATGCCACTTGAGCAATATGTTCGCAAACATAATCTGTTTGCTGTGGCGATGCGAAAGGTGGACCCAACCATCAAACTGACTGCTGTTGGAGAAGTTGGGCGTTGGTCGGAAGGGATGCTCAAGAACTGTGCCGACTATATGGACATTATCAGTGAGCATTTTTACAGAGGGGCAAAGGAATCGGTGATGGAACATGTAAGCCAGGCGCCGGATGCGGTGCGCGGGATAGTTACGCCACATCGCGATTACAGAAAACGCTTCGAGTCGCTCAAGGGTAAAGACATCGACATTGCCATCGATGAGTGGAATTACTGGTATGGAGAACATTTGTATGGCGAAATTGGCACTCGATATTTTCAGAGAGATGCTTTAGGTATCGCGGCGGGACTTCACGAGATGATTCGCAATAGTGACATTGTCTTTATGGCTAACTACGCGCAGACGGTCAACGTTATTGGGGCTATCAAGACCACAAAGACCGCTGCGGCATTTGAGACAACAGGACTGGTCTTGAAGTTGTATCGAGAGCATTTTGGCCAGGTTCCGGTGGCTATCAGTGGTGAGGCGTATCCATTAGATGTTGCGGCGGCGTGGACGAAAGGCAAAAAGGCACTGACTATCGGCATTGTCAATCCTACGGAGCGAAAGTTTGAGCTTCCGATGGAGCTTGATGGAGCGAAACTATCCGGTAAAGGGACGCTGCGAGTGATTGCGCACAATGACCCAATGGCCTACAATGAGCCGGGCAAAGAGCCGAAGGTTGTGATTGAGGAAAAGCAGGTTAGCGGCATTTCCGACAAATTAGAAGTGCAGCCGTATAGTGTCAATATTTATGAGCTATCAATAAGATAAGAACAAGTTGGTGGGCTAAAGCCCACCCTACCATTAAAATCCAAAACACAAATATCGAAATTCGAAACGAAGAAACAATAAAGTGGTTAGCATTTTATAGCAGGAGACCTCTGAATATGGAATGCAAGAAGGAGAATAATTTGAAAAGCTGCGGATGCACATATCCCGGGTGCGAGAGAAAGGGAATGTGCTGCGAGTGTTTGAGCTATCATTTGTCGAGTAAGCAGTTGCCCGGCTGCTGTTTTCCGCCCAAGGTTGAGAAGACCTACGACCGCAGCTTCAAGGCCTTTGCAAAGGCCTGGGGACTATAAAAAACCCCATGTAAAACGTGGGGTTAAATAAAAAGGGCCGGGCCAAGCAAGCCCGGCCTTCATTGGGTCACTGCCTCAATCATTTCAGTCAATTGTTCATGGTTTGATTGTCGCCTTGCGAAAAGTGCAGCGCCTACTTCCCTTCTTCTCTGGTGGTTGCACTCCTGATTTGAGGAGGTGCTGTTTGCGTGTAGCCTGGCGGCGGCTCGAGACTGAAGAGCGAATCGTCCAGGTCCTCGTTGAAAACGAAGTCTGTCAACCTAAATAAACAACTACCATCGGCGGCCTTGATCTCAAGCATAACCAATAGCCTGGTTTTCGCATCGACCCAGATGTCCGTAATGTCACCCGACCAGGGATAAGTTCCGTCGTCTTTCTTTTGGAGTCTGAAACCGATGGCTTGTCGATTGTCAATCTGTTTCGTTCCAAGAGACTGTGCGTCTGATGGGATGTTCTCTGGCGGGTTCAAGAAGACATCGTAGAGGGGATTTTGGGGGAACCCTGGGTCAAAACTGTGAACAGAGGCCGTCTTCTCTTGCGGGTTGAGAATAAGCGCCTTGCATACGTTTCGGTCAATGATGTGGATTAATTTAAACTCGGTGGGTTGCTCCGTTCGTGGGTCTATAAGCACCTGAGTTGTGTCTTGGCGTTCGTGCCCCGGCGCCTTGTATGCACATTGGCGTATGTGACTGCCAGCGATCCTGATTGTGCCTTCTATCTTGGGTGGGGAAGGCTCGCCGATCTCCGTCCAGGTCGCAGTCCTTATCTGCTGCATTTCCCTGACGACATCTGCCCAGGCGACACCTGTCCTACCAATAGACCCTCCAAAAAGATATATGCCGATAAGCACCGCGATGGTAATTATCGCCGCCACAGCAGCGAATCTTGCTATTCTGGTGTTCATAGTAATTCTCCTTTCTTGAGCTCTTTCTTGTTTACTTGAGACATCGGCCCAGATTTGTTGGTTCATTTCGGGGCCGGCCTTGAAGGACATTTTCTTAACAACGTTTTCTATTTTATCTGGTCCCATTTTCCAGTCTCCCATTTAGAACCGAACGCAGTTTCTGCAGGCCGTACCGGTACCTTCCTTTGACTGTGCTGACCGAAACGTTTTGTAACCTGGCAATGTGCCTGAGCTTCATTGCCGCATTCAAATGTAGAGCAATTACTTCCCGTTGCTCGTACGGTAGCTGCACCATGGCGTCGGCAATCTGTCGCGACTGTTCGTCGGATATTATGCGTCTATCCGGCGGGTCGAAGTCTGCCTGTATGGGCGCATCCACATCCAGGCTGAGCGGTCGGTGTTTGCGCGCCCTGAGCTCATCCCGGCAGCGGTTGACGGCACAGGCTGACAGATAGCCTTTGAGGCTGCCGCAGAGTCTAAATTTGCCGCTCGACTGCGTGAACGTAACAAAGACATCATGCAAAATGTCCTCAGCCAGATTGTCGTTATTTACAAGCGCCATTACCAGTGTCAACAGGTAGTCCCGGTATTTTTCGTAGATGCAGTGCAGCGCATCTTTGCTGCCGGACTTGAATTTCCGTTTGAGCAATTCGTCTTCTATTTCTATCATCTACTAACACCGTTACTAATATCACAACGATCGTTGCTACTATTATCACGATTGACCTGGGCATTTGGACATAAGAAATTGCAGTTTTTAGTGTTTTTTGATGGGATGCATTCGAGCAGCCTACCTGCTCGCACAAAAAAGGCCGGGCTAAGAAACCCGGCCTTGAACTCTTAGGATAACTCTTTTATATGTTATATCTGCTACCTCAAAGGTCAATTTCCGGAGACAATGTAATATCGCCCTTTGGCACTTTTTTCGTTGCTTAGCCTCATTTTCAGGTTATAAGTATTATTTTGTTCGTAGTACTCTTTTGAGGCATACGGCACAATAATATGGCCTTTAAATTCTGTTGCCTGAACGTC
>Ga0315293_10005411_pt1 | contig 12024 bp, 17 predicted proteins | sample YL17G13_20_MG_FD_203071 | JGI IMG/M metagenome (GOLD analysis project Ga0315293, IMG submission 203071) | Sediment microbial communities from Yellowstone Lake, YNP, Wyoming, USA - YL17G13_20 | ecosystem: Environmental > Aquatic > Freshwater > Lake > Sediment | place: USA: Wyoming | collected... | reverse complement strand
TAATAAGTTTCTGAAGGTAAAAGATTATATTCAGGGTATAGATCAGATCACTATGGATAAACCATATCTAGTTATATGTAGTTCACTAAAAGATCTAATGACCTTTGCTAAGTTAGGATTTAAGAACGCAGATGTAATAGCCCCGGATAGTGAGAACACTATGATTGCAGAACATGTTATGTCAGCATTTAAAAATAAATACCAAAGTATCTGCACCCTGTTTGATAAAGATGAAGCAGGTGTGAGAGCAATGGAAAAGTATAAAGATAAATATAGTATACCTTATGTTATACTAGATCTAGAGAAAGATTTATCTGACTCTATAGAAGTGCACGGTGTCAACAAAGTAAGGGATATACTAATGCCTTTACTAACTAACGTATTAAAACCAATAACAAATGAAAGTAAGTAAAGCAGAAGGGTATATATCTGATGATGGAGAGATATACAAAACAGAGTTAGAAGCTATTGAGAATAATGTATATACTATATTAAGATTAATGGAAGAAGAAACAACTATGAGTATAGATACTGATCTTAGTGTACTTACCTGGTTTAAAGATAACAAGGATAAAGTAAATTATATTTTAAACAATATAGATAAATTAAACTTACATGAGTAAAGGTGCAAAAAAATATGTCTTTAAAACTAAAGGCGGTGTACAAATAACAATGGTATGTGGTAGCCAAGACCATGCTGTAGAAACACTAGCATCTCTTGTTAAGTCTGTATCAGACTTTCCTCACTTAAGAATTATAAAAGTATGAGCTGGATAATTAACGGAAAAATATTTTGTCAAGAGTCTATACCTGAAGGAGCTATAGGATTTGTATATCAAATGTCAGCTATTATTAATGGTAAAGCTGTTAGTTATATAGGAAAGAAAAACTTCTTTTCTAATACTAAGAAAAAACTAGCTAAAAAATCTATCTCTACAGATAAGAGACTTAAAAAATATAAAGTAGTAACAAAATCTGCATATCAAAACTACTATAGTAGTAATGATGTACTTAAGAAAGCACACAAAGATGGAATTGTAATTAAGAGAGATATCTTAAAGATATGTTATAGTAAAACTGAATTAACTTACTATGAGGTAAAGTATCAGTTTTTACTAGGTGTATTAGAAAATGATCTATATCTTAATGGTAATATCCTAGGTAGATTCTACAAACAAAAATAAACTTTAAATATTTATGGAAAATAAATTAAACTTAGTAGGTGTAATGACCTATCTAGGAGACCTTGGTTTTAATAGAGTTCAGATAAATTATTCTGGAGGTGGAGATAGTGGTGCTATAGATACTATTATGTATCTTAAACCAGGAGATGATGAAGAACAAGATTATAACTTAAATATAGAACAAAAAAATAACTTAAATGAAACTGTAAGAAACTTTGTTGAAGACATAGCATGGAGTAAGTTAAATGATATAGAAGATTGGTGGAATAATGATGGAGGATTTGGTGTTATGATCATTAATATTCCTTCAGGAGAATTTACCATAAAGAATAATACATATTATCAGATGACTGAATTATATGATCATGCAGGTAAATTTAATACAGAAGATTAATGGAAAATAATAAACACATATGGGAAGGATGGACAGTCCAAGACTTTATAGATGATTTAGAACCATTATTTGATCAAATAATGAACAATAAATCATGTTATACACCATTTAAAACTAAACAGGAAATAAAACAATGGTGTAAGTCTGAACAACCTTATTATAAGAAACATATTCCTGAAGTAGCTAATTATTTTATTAAAAAAGCAGGTTTAAAATGAGTCATCCAATACAACATGCTAAGTCTGCTGCAAATAAATGGGGAGGTAAATGGGAGGATTACATAGCAATTGAGGAGTGGTTTGATGCTACTAAAGCTTGGGTATGTCATAGTAAGCATAGATTATTTAGACACCATGCTGAAGGTATCTTTGAATGTGAAAAGTTATTTGGTGCTAGTATAATTAACTCAAGTGGTAAAACTGTATATACTAGGTATATCGGGGAACAGCATGTCAAGGAAGACTGTTTTGGTTATATCCCCACAGCTAAAGAATGGTTAGATAACTTAGATTGTCCTAAAGAATGGATGACTAGAACACTTAAAATAGAAGATTAATGAACAAAATAATTGTTATTACAGCAGAGAGTTATAAGTCTATAGCTAATGCACTTAATTCAAAAGATGAAGAAAACCATGTTGTGGGATTAACAACAATTGAGAATATTGATTTTAAGAAAAATCTAGTAAAAATATTATTACTTAAGAAGACATGTGATGTTAGTCCAGAATCATGGAAGAAGCATGCTCCTAAAACATTTGCAAAATTAAAGAAGATTGGTACTGACCCTACTGTAGTAGAGACTTATAAAAGTTTATTATCTATATTAGTAAAGAACAATGCATCTAAAGATGACATCCAGTTTTTCCTAGATATATTTAGTGACCATATCTTTAAATCTATTAAAGGTTTGGGTTTTGATTTCATTGATGATACAGAAATAACTATTAAACTAAAAGATAATGATAAACAAAACAGAGTCCTTAGCGAAAGCTTGTAAGAATTTAATGTTTAAGGAGCCATTCTATGGTATCTTCTTAATCATGCTTAACAAAGTATGGGATAAAAGAATACCAACGGCAGGTGTTTCTAAAAATGGTATTAACTACCAGCTTACAATTAATGAAGATTTTTGGGGTAACTTATCTGAAGATCACCATCTTGGATTACTTAAGCATGAGCTTATGCATATTGGTTTCTTTCATACAACAGATTTTGAATATCTGCAGGATAAAGAGCTAGCTAATATAGCAATGGATCTAGAGATCAATCAGTATATAGATAAGGACTATTTACCAGAAGGTGGTATGACACTAGATCTATATCCTGAACTAAAGCTAGAACCAAAGAAGGGTACTGATTATTATTATGAGAAGTTACAACAAGGTAAAAAAGATAAATCTTGTCCTAATCTAAACAAGATGTTAGAAGGGATGGGAGAAGGTCAGTGTGTTGTTAAAGTATCAGGTAAGAACGGTACTGGAGAGAAGGATGTAAGAGTACCAGATCATAGTACATGGGAAGAGTTTGAGAATTTAGATGAGGCAACTAAGAAGTTAATTAAAACACAGGTTGCACATATTCTTAATGAAGTAGCAGAGCAAGTAGAGAAATCCAGAGGTTTTGTACCAGGAGAATTTGCTGAAATATTAAAGAGATTAAATGAGCTTGAAGAAGCTAAGTTTAATTGGCGGGCATTCCTAAGAAGGTTTGCAGGTGGTTCTACACAAGTATATACTAAGAGAACCAGAAGAAAACAAAATATGAGGTTTGAAGATAGTCCAGGACTAAAGGTTAAACCTAAAAGAAGAATCCTAGTAGGTATAGATACCTCGGGTTCTGTTAGCACAAAAGAGCTACAAGAGTTTATGAATGAGCTACATCATATTAATAAAACAGGAACAGATATAACTGTTATTCAATGTGATGCTGCTATCAGTCATATAGGTAAGTTTAATGTACACGAAGATATAAAAGTACACGGAAGGGGAGGCACTAGCTTTGAACCGGTATGTGATTATTATAATGAGCACGTTAAAGACTATAGCTGTCTAGTATATTTTACTGACGGTGAATGCAGTGCTCCAGCAAAATGTAAAGGTCCAGTACTATGGGCTATATCCACTAATGGAACAATGAATGAAGAATTAAATGGTGTTAAAATTAAACTAAACTAGTATGTCTAAGACAAGTAACCAAATCAGTTTACACGCAGAGGAATTAAAGTTATTCATGCGTCATATTATTGCAAACAATAAAATCATTCAGGAGAATGGTACTACACCAGTATGTGTAAATGTTGAGGGTCCTGCAGGAGTAGGTAAGACAAGTTCTATTGTTCAGTTAGCTAAAGAAGAAGGGATGGATCTTGTGAGATTAAATCTTGCAGAGCTAGAGGATCTCTCTGACTTAGTAGGTTTTCCTATTAAAGAATTTGAAATAACTAATGAAGCTAAAGTTACTAAGTGGGTACCAGAAACATTATTGCCTCAGTACATTGCTAGTAAATATAAACCAACAGGTAACAAGCGTATGTCATATGCTGCACCAGAGTGGATTAATAACAAGAAAGAAGGCGGTATCTTAATCTTAGATGATTATACTAGAGCTGACTCAAGATTCATGCAAGCAACTATGACCTTAATAGAAACACAAACTTATTATTCTTGGGCATTACCTAAGAACTGGCACATCATCCTTACTACTAATCCTGATGACGGTAACTATAATGTTACCAGTTTAGATGGAGCTCAGAAGACTAGGTTTATCACAGTAAACTTTAAGTTTGACGTAGACGTATGGGCAAGATGGGCAGAGCAACAAAGTATAGATACTAGATGTATTAACTTTATGTTGTTACATCCAGAGTTAGTTAAAGATGATACAAATCCAAGAAGTATCATGACATTCTTTAACTCTATTAGTTCTATCCCAGAGTTTAAGGATAGTCTACCATTGATCCAAATGATTGGTGAGGGTTCTGTAGGTGTAGAATTCTCTACAATGTTTACTACATTTATTAATAACAGACTAGATAAATTGATTACACCTAAAGATGTATTGCTTCATGAGAATGAATCTTATATCATTGGTGAGTTAAGAAACTGTATTGGTAGAGGTAATGATTACAGAGCAGACATTGCTAGTATTTTGACTACCCGTATTATTAACTTCACATTAAACTATGCTGAGAAGAACTCTGTAACAAGAGCTATCACAGATAGATTAATTAAGTTATCTACAGATGAAGAGACCTTAACTAATGATTTGAAATATGTATTGGTTAAGAAACTATTAGCAGGTAATAAACAAAAGTTTCAAGGTATGATGAACAATACTGAGATAATTAAAATGGCAATGAAGTGATCTAAATAATTTCATAATTTTATTTGTAAATGGCAATAAAAAGTATTATATTTGTTATAGCCATTTTAAATATATAAAATTATGAATACTATTTTAACTAAAAGTTGTACAGGTTGTAAAGAAGTAAAATCTTTAGAAAATTATTATAAATCTATTAATAGACCTGATGGAAGACTTGCTTATTGTAAAACTTGTGAAATTGCAAGAAAAAAATTACCAAGAACTAAAAGCAGAAATAAAGAAAGATATGATAAAAATCCTGATAGAGTAATTAATTCTACAAAAAAATGGCAATCTAAAAATCCTAAACATATAAGAGAGTATTATTGGCAAAAACAAAATATAAAATTGCCAGATAATACTCTTTTTACTTATGAAAAATATCAAGAAGAATTAGTTAGATGTGATAATATGTGTATGATTTGTAGCATTCATCAAAATCAAATAAAAACTAAACTTGTTGTTGACCATAATCATGATACAGGAATTTATAGAGGTATATTATGTAGTATATGCAATATACATTTAGGTAAAATAAAAAAAAATCCTTTATTAATAATAAAAATGAATGAATATTTAAATAGATAATATGAGCAATAATAATAATCAAGTAGTGCCCCCAGTAGGGGGTGCTACTATTATTGATGAAAATGCATATAATACTTTAGTAGGTATATTTAAAAGTGGAGATCAAGAAAACTTTGTTATTGGTCAAATGATATTAACAAGTTGTAATGTGAAAGAATCTATCTATCACATATGGAAATTATCTAATGAAGTCTATGTTAATAATTTAGTTAACCTAAGAACAAAGGCAGGTAGAAAGTTTAGAGATGACTCACATTTATTCAGCATTTCTAGTATGGGACATAGAAATTTTGCTGAGTTTTTATTAAGACAAAATTGGTTGACTACAGATATCTTTACTTTATTAGAAGAAGAGATAACTAGAACTACAGAACGACAAGTTAGAAATAAATTCTATGATGTAAAATTAGAATTAAAAGATGAGTATAAAATCTATTCCAATAAATATAACAATGAAAAAGATACTGAGAATAACTAGTGTTGACAAAGATAAAAATGCTACGTTTAAATCTATTAACTATGAGATTGCTTACATATGTAAAGATCATGAGTTTACTAAGAAATATGAATTTAAAGATAATGATATCTTTTTTATAAACTCTGATTGTAGTATACCTAGGTTTAAACTTAAAACATTTTGTGAAAATAATAATTGTAAAGTAACACGGGATATCACTAAAGCTACAGCAATATTTGTTTCTAGTGATCTTGTTGAGAAAGAAACTAAAAGAAGTAATTATGTAGATGCTGTAAAAGCTGATGAGTTTAAAGATCATTTAATAAGATGCTATCCTAATGACAGATATGCTACTGATTTAGTAAAGCTACTAAATTTGTGTACAGATATAGATACGGTATTGGCAAGTAGTTATCAGTTTAAAGAATTAAGTAGTAAAATTTCTAACTTAAAACCATTTTCTGAATCTTTCCACTATAAATTATGTAGTTTAGATAACTATAATAAATTAAATTATATTATAACACATCCTAACGCATATCACCAAGATGATTTACTTAAAATTATTAATGGCAGTATTGTTATGGATACTGAGATGTATGATCAAATAAGTAATATGCTTAAGAGTACAGATAATAATGATACTAAACTAGCTATGGAACTTATTGCTAATTTAGATTATGATTCCTGTGCTGTATACATACTTTTATTATTCAAGAACTTTGGATCTAAGATGTGGGAATCAGGTTACAGACATCATGTTAATTTTAAATCTTTACTTAATTACTTTGATTTAAATGAAAGATATAGTATAACTAGAATAGATTTAGATGATGTTGTTACTAGATTAAAGAACAAAAATCTATTAACTGATGACGTACTAAAAATATTAATGCCTATTGCTGAAGAAGAAATAAAAGACTATAGACCTTTTAATCACTTTAAAGTTAAAGAAATAGAGTTTCAGTTAGAAGAAGATAAGGAAGAAGAAGAAGATGAAGAATTTGTTAATACAGATGAAGAACCAGCATTTTAATATTATATTTGTATGATAAATTCTATTGATGTCAAAGCACTTGAAGATAAGTTTTATTCTCAAGAATTTAAACTAAGTTACTCAGGTTTAAATAAATTAATGTATAGTCCACGGTTATTTTATCAGTGGTATGTTCTCCAAGAGAGAGAAGAAAAAATAGAAAGCTACCTTATTGACGGTAAAGTAATTCACTGCATGCTTCTAGATAATGGAAGTTTTGATAAACAGTTTGTTATATCACCGTCTAAATTACCAACAGACAATACACGTTTAGTTGTAGATAAGATATTTGACTATTACAGTAAGTTTACACCGGTTATAGAACCAGATGGTAGTGCTGCTATATTATCACCCTACTTAGAAGATCATAGTACTAAAATACTAGAGATTCTTTTAGGATTAAATCTACATCAGTCTCTTAAGACAGATGAGCAAAGAATAGCTAAGATAATTACAGATGAAACAAAATCATATTTTAATTTCTTGATACAGAAAGGTAACAAGGATTTACTAGATGAAGAAACGTACAAAAGATGTAAGGATAATGTTGATGTAATAAGAAACAATAAAGCTATCAGTGAGCTTATGTGTTTACAAAAATCAGACTTTGAATTACTGGAAGTATACAACGAACAGTATATAGAAACAAAAGATAAATACGGAAATACAGAAACAGGGATATTATATCCTTTTGGATTAAAAGGTATTGTGGATAACTTGGTTATAGATTATGGTAAAAAGATAATCTATATTAATGATTTAAAGACATCAGGTAAAACACTCACTGACTTTTCTGAAAGTATAGTGTATTATAAATATAGTTTGCAAGCAGCAATCTATAAAAAACTTGTAGAAGAAAAGTTTAAAAAGGAGTTAGTTAGTAACTGGCATATTGTATTTAATTTTGTAGTTATAGATAAGTATCAGCAAGTATGCGTATTTCAAGTATCACAAGATACAATGAGTAAATGGGAAACAGAACTTGAAGATGCTTTAAGAGAAGCTGCTTATCATTACATACACAGGAACTATACATCTCCTTATAAATTTATTACAGGTAATGTAACTATTTAAATCTTGTATATATTTATGGCAATTAAATCTTTGTATAGTAATTACTTTCAAAAGAGTAAGATATTTTTATATCCTATTCTGGAGATTAAGAGGGGTAATAGTGTTACACCTATTCAAACATATGTTTCCTGGGACGGACATTATAAGATAGAAGATTGCAAGTATATGTGCTTGTATCATCTAAGGAATGATGAAGAGTTCCGCAAGTTTGAGAAGCAAAAGCTTTTAGGGAACAAACTATTTTATGATTTTAAACAGGTTGAAGATAACAAAGGAGTATATGTATTTGACTTTAAGAGTAAAGCACATGACTGGAATTGTTTTATTAATGGTAAGTATTCAAAGATGACAGCTGACCACAAGAAAATAATCAAGAGTTTCTTTAGCCAAAACAATAGTCATTATTCTTATATAGAAAGTTACTTACATCCAGAGAGATTCTTTGGTATGTATGCAGAACTACTAGGGGTTAAGGTATCTGAGTTAAAAACAGTAGGGGAGTTATGCTCTTTGGTAGACTTTGATAAAGAAAATCTTAGTATTTCTGTTAAAAATTTGGAAATAAGATTATAATTATATTACTTTGTAACCAATTAAAACCAAAAAATAATGACTGATTTAAAATCTATGCTGTTAGTTACAGCACCGTGGACTCGTGAAGAGAACACATTCAGAATGATTCCTGCTAGTATCAATTGTCCTTACTTAGATGTAGTGTACAACAAAGAGAAAAAAGCTTTGGAGATTACATCTATGTTCAAGAGAAGTGAATATGTATTATTTGCTAAGATTGATGATAACGGGGATGTAGAAAAAAGAAAGACACCAAAAGTAGATCCTGAAACAGGAGAGCAAATGGTAGTTAAACAAGAGAGAAGAAACGCTGAGATTATTCAGAAGTACTTTATCTTAGATCAAGCAGAGATTATTGCATTTGTTCAGACATTTGCAGTTAATGCAGATAAGATTGACTATATGCAAGTTTTTCAAGGAGCAATATTAGAAGCACCTAAGTCTTCTATTATTATGCCCTAAGTATTAATAACCATGGCGGTTCAGAGGAGGTCTAAAAAGCCTCCTCTTTTTTGTCTAATAAACTAAGATATGGATAAGGTTGTATATGACATGGAAACATTATCCAATTGTTTTATAATGTGTGCAGAAGATTATAAGACAGATGAAGATATTGTATTTATAGTACATGAATTAAAGAATGATTTTCCGCAATTAGTAATATTTCTTAAAAACTTAGTCAATAAGAAAGGATGGTTAATATCATTCAATGGCTTAGGTTTTGATTCTCAGATAGTTGAGTATATACTAGAACATCATGAGGAGTGGCAATCTTTTACCGGGGATACTATAGCAGGTATTATGTATGAGTATGCTCAGAAGATTATTAATAATCAAGATAGCGGGTTCCCTGACTATCCTGAGTGGAAGCTATCAACCAATAATATAGATGTATTTAAACTTAATCACTGGGATAACCCAGCTAAAAGGTCAAGTCTTAAATGGATTCAGTATTCTATGGATTGGTCTACCATCATGGATATGCCTATACATCATAAAGCTAAGATTACAACCATGCAAGAAATTGACATAATTGTAGGTTACTGTAAGAATGATGTAAAGTCTACTAAAGCTATCATGTACTTAAGTAAAGATCAGATTAACTTACGGAAGACTCTTAGTAAAGAATATGGTATTAATTTGTTCAGTGCATCTGAACCCAGGATAAGTAAAGAATTATTTCTATACTTCTTGAGTAAGGAGACGGGGATGAAGAAGTATGATATTAAGCAGCTAAGAACATTTAGGCAGGAGATTAAAGTAAAGGATATTATCCTACCTTATATCAAGTTCCAAAGTGGTGAGTTTAATAGACTACTTAATCAGTTTGAAAAGCTAGTAATAAACCCTAATGAAACCAAGAATGCCTTTAGGTATAGTATTGATTATAAGGGAGTTACAACAGACTTTGGATTAGGTGGTGTTCACGGAGCTAAAGATGCAGGAGTTTATGAATCAACAGAAGATATGATTATCATGTCTAGTGATGTAACAAGCTTCTATCCTAATTTAGCTATTAGGAATAACTGGTCTCCAGCACATTTACCCAAGAAAGAATTTTGTAATTTGTATGAATGGTTTTTTGAAGAGAGAAAGAAGATACCTAAGAAGGATCCAAAGAACTATGTCTATAAGATTATTCTTAATAGTACTTATGGTCTAAGCAATGATAAGAATTGCTTTCTATATGACCCTGAGTTTACTATGAAGATAACAATCAATGGACAGTTATCATTAATTATGTTGTATGAAATGTTAGCAGAAGGTATACCCGGTAGTGTACCTATTATGCAAAATACTGACGGACTAGAAATGTTGATACCTACTAACGCTAAAGATAAGTATTTAGAAATCTGTGCAGAGTGGGAGAAGATAACTAATCTACAGTTGGAACATGATGAATATAAGAAGATAATTTTAGCAGATGTCAATAATTACATAGCTGTTAATACAGCAGGTAAAGCTAAGTGTAAAGGTAGATTTGATTTTGAGAACCTAGCATTGCACAAGAATAAAAGTTTCTTAATCATACCTAAAGCAATATATAATTATTTTGTTAATGATATCCCACCAGAGAAGTATCTGGCAGACAACAGAAACATATATGATTATTGTGGAGGAGTAAAGATTAAAGGAGATTGGATGTTTAAGAAAACATGTGTAGAACAAGGTAATGTAGTTGTAGAAAACCTACAACCTACTCTTAGATATTATATTAGTGAAAAGGGCTGTAAGATAGTTAAGAAGAACAAGTATGATAACCGTGAGATTCAGCTAGAGTCAGGACGGTGGATGCAAAGATTATTTATTGACTATATAGATAAACCTTGGATAGAGTATAATGTAGATGACAGATATTACCTAGAGACTATTACTAAGGAGATAGATAACATAATTAAACCAGTTATACAATTAAAATTATTTTAATATGGAAACCAATATTAAATTTGATGCATATACTGCTGTAGGAATTGCTGAAGGATTTGTAGAATCAAATTCTGAAGAAGAAGTAATTGCTGCGTGGCAATATATCTATGATAATGATTTGTGGCAAGGATTACAAGGATGGTTTGGAAGAACTGTCAATGACTTATTACAAGAAGGAATTATAAAACCAAAATCTTAAACATATGCCAAGAAGAACGGGTACAACAACAAAAGAGTATTTAGCTAGCATACCTCTCCCGCAACACGGGGGACGGTATACAGTTATACCTCATAAATTTATAATAGATAACGCACTTAGTGAGTTAGCTAAACAAGGATTAAATGTAGAAACAGAACTATATAGATGTAGTTTGGATGGTAATGTAGCATCCGGGGTTTATTATATTCAGAACAATCAGGATCCTGAATTGGGTATGATGTTTTCCTGGAGTAATAGCTATGATAAAACAATGAAGTTTAAATGTGCAGTAGGTGCATATGTACAAACATCTAAGAACTTGATCATTAAAAGAGATATGGGTTCTTATGGTAGAAAGCATACAGGGAACGCAGATAGTGAAGCATTGCTAACTATAGTAGACCAAATACAGTATGCTAGTCAGAACTTTGCAAGAATTGTAGATGATAAAGAAAAGATGAAGCTAATAACTGTATCTAAAGAAGAAGCATCAGATTGTGTAGGAAGACTATTCTTAGATAGAGAGTTACTAACTACAGAACAGTTAAGCATCATCAAGTTACAGTTGAAGAAACCAAGCTTTGATTATTTATCCGCAGCTGATAGTTTGTGGGTATTCTATAATCATATTAGTTTTGCTTTACAGAAAGCACATCCTAAAACATGGTTAGACCAACAGAGACTAGTGAACTGGTTCTTGTGTAATAGATTTGGTATTGACTTGGTA
>Ga0315293_10005409_pt1 | contig 12027 bp, 11 predicted proteins | sample YL17G13_20_MG_FD_203071 | JGI IMG/M metagenome (GOLD analysis project Ga0315293, IMG submission 203071) | Sediment microbial communities from Yellowstone Lake, YNP, Wyoming, USA - YL17G13_20 | ecosystem: Environmental > Aquatic > Freshwater > Lake > Sediment | place: USA: Wyoming | collected... | reverse complement strand
TCGAACGTCTCCACGCTCACTCCGGTCCGCGCGGGATCGACCGGGAAAGAAGTGATGAAGATGCTGCGTTCGCCCCTGATCGCCGGAAGAAGCTGTGCCTGGTTCCGGCCGTACTCTTCGATGTCGGTCCGGTCCTGGGGATTCGCATCGTTCACCCGGGGCAGGTAGTTGCAGCCGAGGAGCACGACCAGGTCGTACGGCCGCCTGGCATTTACGTGCCCGCAGCGCCGCAGTATGTCGCGCGTAGTGTCGCTGCCGACACCCTGCATCGAGCTCGCGCCGAAGCCGATGATGGTTCCTGTCACGGCACGTGCAGGATGAACAGCCTGGGCCGGCTGGACCAGATGTCCGCCAGGCGGCCGAAGTGGGAGAAGTGGGAGAAGTGGATGTTCTCGCCGGAGGCGAGGTCGTATGCGTACAGCTCCCCGCTGCCCGCGCCTCCTCCACATGAGCCCGGCTTATCGCAAAGATCTACGGCGTCGATCCCCAAGGCGGCAGGATCTTCGGCCATCTCATCAAGATCAGCCGTGCTCCGCCGGGGCTCATATGCGCGCCACTGCACTGAGATCCACCCCCAGCTCCTGCGCCGACTTCTCTCCCTCGAGCCGCATCGCCGAGGTCTGCTCCCGACCATCGCCTCCCGGCTCCGGGTCCACTCCTTCCCTTCCCTGACCCTCAAGGACCTCGCAACTCCGGTCCCTGCGCCCGTCCCGAACACCAAGGAGTCCTCCCTGCCGCACTTTGAGCCGCCTATTCGCCGCGCTCCTGTACTCACGCAGCGAGTCTTGCGTATGAAAATCGCTATCAGTACAATGGGGATAAATCACCGTGTCGTGCGACGCCTATTTGGAGAGTTTTTGAACCCCACCATCACCATTCGCAATGCCCGTCTGCACAACCTCAAAAATGTTACCCTTGAAATTCCCAAGAACAAACTCGTCGTCCTCACGGGGCTGTCGGGTTCGGGGAAATCCACCCTCGCCTTCGACATCCTGCACAAGGAAGGTCAGCGCCAGTACCTGGAATCGCTCGGTCTGCTCACGTTTGGATTGGCCAAACCGCCTGTGGATTCCATCGTCGGCTTATCCCCCTCCATCAGCGTGGACCAACACGTGACGAATCACAGCCCCCGATCGACAGTTGGTACAGCAACCGACATATTTACCTATCTCAGAGTTCTCTACGCCCGCCTCGGACATCGCCCCTGCCCCATGTGCGGAAAGGACGTGCCGCGGCCAACCTTTGAATCCTCCGCCGAAGACTGGCAGGACGAATCCGACGAAAGCCCCGATGGGACGTTCCCCTGTCCGCATTGCGGCATAGCGGTGCCAGAGATGGGCATGGCCAACTTTTCTTTCAACAAACCTGCGGGAGCCTGCCCCACCTGCACGGGTTTGGGCGTGGTGCGGCAGGTCATCGTCAGCCTCCTGATTGACGAAAGCAAAAGCATCCCCGGAAACGCCGTGGAAGGTTGGATTGAGTTCCACACCAATCGCAACAGCCAGATTCTGCAAAACACGGGCGCGTACTATGGGTTTCCATTTGACCCATCGAAAGTCATCAAAGAGTACACGCCCATCGAACGTGACCTCCTCTTGTACGGCACGGAGAGTCCGCAGTTCAGCCGCCACTTCCCGAACGTCAAGCCGCCCGCCACCAGCGCGCAGGGACGTTTCGAAGGCGTGGTCACCAACCTGCAACGCCGCTACGACGAGCATGCTGCCAACGCCGCCTACCGTAAAAAACTGGAGTATCTGTTCACCTCTCAGCCCTGCAAGGATTGCGAAGGCACACGCCTGCGTCCTGAAAGCCGCGCCGTGAAAGTGGCGGGCAAGTCTCTTGTCACCGTTTCGCAGCTGCCGCTCAAAGACCTCGACGCCTGGCTCAAGAGTCTGCCGCCGCATTTCACCTCGGAAGATATGCTGATTGCCCGTCCCATTCTGGATGACCTGCACGAACGCGTCGGACGCCTTCTCGAAGTGGGGGTGGGCTACCTGACCCTCGAGCATTCCTCGCCGACTCTCTCTGCGGGTGAAGCCCAACGCTTGAGACTAGCTGCCCTGCTCGGGTCAGGGTTGACTGGCGTGCTGTACGTCCTCGACGAGCCGACGATTGGTCTGCATCCCCGCGATACATATCGCCTCATCAGCGTCCTGCGCCGCTTGCGCGATTTGGGCAACACGGTTTTGGTGGTGGAGCACGACCTTGAACTTATCAAAGCCGCCGATTATCTCGTAGACGTAGGACCTGGCGCGGGCAAGCACGGCGGGCAGATTGTCGCCGCAGGCACGCCTGCTGAAGTATCCAAAACGAAAGAGTCGCTGACGGGTGCCTTCATCGCCGGGACCATGACCGTGCCGATTCCGGAACATCGCCGTGAACCGAATCACAAAGCGCTGACGATTCGCGGAGCGCGTCAGTTCAACCTGCAAAACCTGACGGTTCAAATCCCACTTGGGCTTTTGGTGACAGTGACGGGCGTCTCTGGTGCAGGCAAGTCTTCTCTGATATTCGATATCCTCGGCCTCGCAGCGCATCAACGCCTGAACGGCGCAACCGTTTTCCCAGGCCTGCACGACTCGATCACCGGCTGGGAGCATTTCGATACGGTCGTCACCATTGACCAGAATGCTATCGGGCGCATCCCGCGTTCGAACGCCGCCACGTACTCGGACACATTCACGCCCATCCGCGAAGCCTTCGCCGCCACGCCCGATGCCAAAAGGAACAATGTGTCGGCGCGCCATTTTTCGTTCAACGTTCCAGGCGGGCGTTGTGAACGCTGCGAAGGGGCGGGCACACTGGCCGTCAAAATGCACTTCCTGCCCGATGTCGAAGTGCGCTGTCATGCCTGCCACGGACACCGCTTCAAGCGTGAGACCCTTGCGGTCAAGTATCGCGGCTGCGATATTTCGCAGGTGCTGGAGATGACCGTGGAGGAAGCCTTGAGCTTGTTTTCGGATGTACCCGCCGCCGCATCACGCCTGCACGTCATGTCGGATGTGGGCCTGGGCTACCTGCAACTCGGTCAACCCGCCACCACACTCTCAGGCGGCGAAGCCCAGCGGGTGAAACTTGCCAAGGAACTTGGACGCCGTTCGACAGGTCGCACCCTCTACCTGCTTGATGAACCGACGACAGGACTCCACCCTGCCGACACCGCCCGCCTGCTGCTCGTCCTGCAGCGTTTGGTGGACGCGGGCAACAGTGTCATCGTCGTCGAACACAACCTCGATTTGGTGAAAGCCGCCGACTGGGTCATTGACCTCGGTCCCGAAGGCGGCGCAGAAGGCGGTCACCTCCTCGCCGAGGGCACGCCCGAAGATGTGGCGAAGGTGAAAGAGTCGTACACGGGGCAGCTTTTGAAATCCATGCTCTAGCCGCAAAAACACTCGGACACGAATTTCGCAGATTCACACCGAAAAACAATAAGGGGGTAGTCGGTGAGCTCCTCCTCGCGTCCTTCGCAGCCAACGGGAACCAGTTGTAGCCGTGGGTAACGTTGGCTTCTGTAATCGGGGAAGTGATCACAGCCTGTTCGAGGAGCCGTCGAAAAACGAGCCCTCGACTATGCGACGTGCGACGGTTGAACCGAAAAGTGAACTCCTCCAGATAGCCTTGCAAGTGAGTTGGTGCGAACGATCCCTGATGGGTACCGAGGAGCCAACGTTTGAGCAGCGCCGAAATACGATGGACGCCTGGCATAGAAACATGGGCAGGATCGCCCGATGACGACATCACGGTCTTTTTGTGCCCATATGCCTGGTTAGACAAACCGTTATACCCTATCCAGCCATCTGTGCACACCATGCTGCCGGGGGCCACTGCGTCACAAATGAAGGGTATCAGGTTGGCTCCCGATGCGTCGGGCACATGCCGCATTCTTACACGCCCGAAGCCTTTGGGTTGTTTCATCTCCACAGCGATCAATACGATGCATGTTTCGGCGCCGCGTCCACGTTTTCCGCCCGGTTTGATGCCTCCGACCAGAGTTTCGTCAACTTCCACCTCACCCGACAACCGTCCTCGTTCGGCCCGCACCATGGCCACTCGGTAGCGCTGCAACATCGTCCACGCTACTCGATAGCTGGTTCCCATTGTGCCCGTGCGTTCGAGCGCTTTAGCCGATATACCGTTCTTTGCCGTTGTTACGTGCCAGGCGGCTTCGAACCAAGTTGTCAGTGGCGTTCGCGTTTTGTCCAGGATCGTGCCTGCGCAAACCGACGACTGGGAACGGCAAGAAGAGCACACCAGTCGGTCACGCGTTTGACGCCATGGTACCGCCGCTACATTGCATGCAGGGCAGACAAATTAGTCTGGCCAGCGCAATTTCTCCAGATAAGCTGCGCATGCATCGTCCTCAGCGAACGTGGGAATGAACTCCCGGTACATACTCGGGTAATCGTGTCCTGGTGCCAATGTCGGCGGCCTGGCCGCTTCGTCATTTGATGAACTCATGCCGCATTTTGCAGGAGGAGGAGCTAACCGACTACCCCCTTTTGTCATTTCACTTTCTTGACTCTTTTACAGGACTTAGCTAAGCTAAGTCTATGAAGACCGCTAATATTCACGAGGCAAAAACACATTTGTCCAGGATTCTCAGCGAGGTCGAAAGGGGAGAGGAATATATCCTGGCCAGGGCCGGGAAAGCAATTGCGCGGCTTTCTCCCATTCGGCGACCGACCGTCGAACTGAAGCCAGGAAAGTGGAGGGGCAAAGTAATAGTACGCTCGGACTTTGATGCTGAGGATGAGAGCATCAACGCCACGTTCGAGGGCCGTGGCCAATGAGATACCTGGTCGACACGCATGTCTTCCTGTGGTGGATGACGGATCCAGACAGGCTCTCTCCCGCGGTCCTTTCGTTGATGCAGCGCGATGCTGGGGAAATCGGGTTCAGCTCGGTCTCGGGTTGGGAGATCGCAATCAAGAGCGCCCTCGGCAAAGTGACGGGGATTCCTATCGGCGATATCGAGGGTGAGATCGAGACCCTGGGGTGGAGCGAACTCAGGTTTTCGCTTCGTCATGCCGCGGCCGTGGCCGCCCTCCCATTCCACCACCACGATCCCTTTGACCGTGCCCTCATCGCTCAAACAATCGCGGAGAACCTTACATTCGTCACCAGTGACCGAATTGCCTCGCGATATCCGGTGAAGGTCTTCTGGTAACTGATATTGACAGAAAAGTTACAACTGGCGCTGGCCAGGTAGCGGACCAGTGCGGGTGCCGAAGAATCCGTCCTCGGAGGAAAGCGGCACACCCGGAGCACACAGAGCACCTCCGTGGAACAGCAGGGAGAAGATCCAGGAGTCCGTGTGAGAGTCTGCGCACGACGACCCCGGATGGCGGGCTCCGCGTCGCGAGCTCCGCCTTTCAGGCGGGCGAGGGCTCTTCGGCGTGAAATCGTTTCCCATCCCTGCGGCACATCACCTGCACAACGTCGCGTGCGGTCTTTGCACCGGTGGGCACCCCGCCAGACGCCATGACCCACATGCCAGCCAGAAGCAGTCCAGCCCAGGCACTGTCTTTTTGATCATGCGCAGAAAGCCTGAGCTCTCCGGGGTCTGCACCCAGGTCATGTAGGTGCCCTTCCAGTTGCCCGTGTAGCGGGCGTACGTGGCGGGAGTCGCCACATCTCCGCCAGCCATGGATGCGAGGTCGGTTTGCACACCAGGATGAAGTTCAGCCCTGCTTTCTGCATTGCGCGGCACACGGGGAGTTTACTGTACAGATCGTCGCCGAGAATGGTTACTCCCAGGGTGTTGCACAGGCTGCCCCATCTACTGATCCACCTTTTTGCCGCCGCGTTCTCGCAGTCCTGCTTTTCGTGGCCGTCCTGGGGGCTGATGATCTCGGGGGGCAGCGCGCTGTGATAATGGTTGACCGTTCCGTCGCTGCGGGTGGCGAGTGCTGCACAACGGACAGGATAACGCGGTGGAGGCGAAAAACTCCGTGCCATCCATGCAGACCAAGAGCTGCTTGTCCAAGACGCGGTAGCTGTCCAAGTCCTTGTTCTGCTGAAGAAGCCCCATCGCCCCCATGAACACAGGATCCAGGCATCGATAGTTCACCCCGTCGAGGACGTTACGAATCTGTGCATCGGTTGGGATCTTGTCGATGCCGAAAAGGGTGCGTCCGTTGTTGGGGCCCCTATTTCGCTGCATGGACCGCCGGTAGGAGAGAAAGGAAGGGCTTTGAGTGAAGAACACCGAGAAGGCCGACAGAACGATATCGCGCATCGAGTAGCGGCGGTTCTTTCCCTTCCGTGGGTCGGGGAACCCCTCGATGCAGTCGTCCCTCCCTGCATGCTCTTCTGGGAGAAGTGTGCCGAGAGGTGGGTCTAATGTCTAGAACTAGACGCCTGTGTGGTGTTCTGTTGGGTTTGCTTGGTATGTCCGGTCTCAGCTAAATTTAGAATTGCTGCTTCGAGGCTACTCTCCGCACCGTGATAGACGCGGCGCCCCGCGTCCTGCGCAGGCGCGACGACTACGACGCCTGGGCCGAGCCCATGGGGGCCGGGACCATCGCCCACGACGCGGGGCTCGCCGTCGTCTTCCCCGCCTGCATGAAATTCTCCTGGCGCCACGACCCGGCCCGCTTCGCCCAGTTCGCCCACCGCGTCTGGGGCGAGGAGTGCAACTTCCAGGACATCGAGCGCACCGGCCTCGCGGTGCGCCCGACCGGGCTCGGCATAGGGAGCGAGCGCTTCGGGCTCATGGCGGAGAGGCTGACGTTGGGCGGGACGAAGAGCGTCGGGCACTTCCTGCCCATCGAGAAGGCCGATGCCGAGGCGATCTACCGCCTCGCGCTCTGACTGGGGAGGGGTCGGGAACGGGAGCTTGACCGGGAGGGCTGCTTCCAGGTCGCGAACTGTTGAGATGGTCCGGCACAAGTCGTTTGACTTATGTGATCATTCCCGCACAAGTCGTTTGACATTTGTGCATCAGGCTTCTATCCTTGATGCATGGAACGAGCCGCGCTCTCCGATCTGCTCGCCTGGAAAGCCAATCCACATCGCAAGCCCCTCATCCTGAACGGGGCCCGGCAGGTCGGGAAGACGTGGCTGCTAAAGGAATTCGGACGCCGACACTACGACAGGGTCGCCTACGTCAATTTCGAGTCAAACGAGCGCATGAATCGGCTGTTCGCCTCGAACCTCGACGTCGATCGCCTCCTGCTCGGCCTGCGCGTCGAGGCCGAGTGCCCGATCGAACCGGAACGCACGCTCATCATTTTCGACGAGATCCAGGACAATCCTCGCGCCCTGACCGCGCTCAAGTATTTCGCCGAGACGGCGCCCGGCTATCATGTCGCGGCCGCGGGATCGCTGCTCGGCGTCGCCCTGCATGCCGGAGCGGCCTTCCCTGTGGGCAAGACGGATTTCCTCAGCCTGCACCCACTCGCCTTCGCCGAGTTCGTACACGCGCTGGGCGAAGCTCCCCTGCATGAGCTCCTGAGATCGGGTCCCCTGCCGGACATCGAGCTCTTCCGTCCCCGTCTCATCGAGCTTCTCCGGCAGTATTACTGCGTCGGCGGCATGCCGGAGGCCGTCGCTGCATTCGCGGCCACGAAGGATTTCGCCGCGGTCCGCGAGATCCAGAAGAACCTGCTCTACGCCTACGAGCGCGATTTCTCGAAATACGGACGGACCGAGATCGTGCCGCGCATCCGGGCAGTCTGGAACTCGATCCCGGCCCAGCTCGCCCGTGAACAGCGCAAGTTCGTGTACGGCGTCGTCAAGGAAGGCGCGCGCGCCAGGGAATACGAGACCGCCGTCGACTGGCTCTGCGACGCGGGCCTCCTGCGCAAGGTGCGGCGGGTCGCCAAGCCCGGCCTGCCCCTCAAGTCCTACGTGGAGCAGGGCGCGTTCAAGCTCTACATGCTCGATGTCGGACTGCTCGCAAGCCACGCCGGCGTGCCGGTCTCGGCCCTGGTCCACGGGGACGAGGCCTTCGAGGAATTCAAGGGCGCGCTCACCGAGCAATACGTCTCGCAGGAACTGGCGATCATGCCCGACGTGGAGGTCTACTACTGGTCCGCCGATCGGGCCGAGGCAGAGGTCGACTTCCTCGTCCAGCGGGGGACGGACATCACCCCCATCGAGGTGAAGGCTGCGGAGAATCTCCAAGCCAAGAGCCTCAGGAGCTACCGGGACAAGTTCGCCCCCAGTCGCTGCTACCGGATCTCGCTCTCGTCCTGGCGCGAGGAGGCCTGGCTCTCGAACATCCCCCTCTACGCGACGGCACGGATGTGGGGGTGAAATGAGCAGCAGGACACCGTCACCTGGAAGTCCTCCCCCTCGGGATACTTCAAGGGCAGGGAGCGGCGCTTCTCCTCGCTCGACTTCATCGCCCAGGTGACCCTGCACATCCCGCCCCGGGGTCGGCCTTCCGCGCATCCCTTGGGCGGTAGCCAGAGCGCGCCACCGGCGCGCGGAGGCGGGAGCCCTGCGCTCGGCTGACCTCCACCATCCCTGGTTAGGGGAGGCACCTGGGGCGTCGTTTCGGCTTGTATTCCTCCCGCGGCCGTGGAACCTGGAAAAACCGCCCCGCCCTCGCCTCACGGGCGCCCCAGAACTGGTACGGCCGACAAGCCGCACAGCCTCCTGCCGCTGCGAAATCCGCTCAGGGGGTAAGCGCGAACGACAGCAGGAAAGCATGGGCGCGCCTATTGGCCATGATTTACGATGTGGATCCCTTCCGCTGTCCTGTTTGTGGAAGCACGATGTCCGTAATCGCCGTGATCCGCGACCCCGCGGAGATCCGGAGCATCATCGCGTGTCTTGGCAAACATGGTAGAGGCCCGCCCGATGAGGGATGAGCCGTTCTCCACCACGGACCGTCATCCGCGTCCATCCGGGCAGTCAACCGGCTGATCCCGGTATGCCTTCCCTGTCTTGGGCTATTGGCACGACCTTTGCCCTGCAGCACTCAAACCGTGTATGCGCAACGCGGAATCGCGCCTTGACCACACCATAGGGCGGCTATAGAGTGGTCGCCATGCCGTTGGTGGGGTTCCGAATTCAGGATAGGGACGTCGGAAGCAGCGGATATGGTCGGAGTCCGGTATGGTCGCAGAACGGCAGGCTATAAAACCGCCTATCACTTCCTTGACCGCAAAGGAAGGGTATTCTATAATGCCTCAATATCCATAGCACTGAGATCAGTAGGAAAGGACAGGTCATGGCGAGGCGGATGATGACATTTTGCGGAGCTTTGATTTTTTTTCTCTGCGCTTTCGCGGCGTTCTCGGTTCCTCAGGTGGCGGTCATAAATGCCGTTCTGGCAAAAGGCATAGATCCGACGGTTGCGGCGCCCATCACAGACAAGATCATCGAGGAGATGATCCGATCCGGAAAGTTTATTGTGATTGACCGGACCAACGTGGAGCAGATCCTCAAGGAGAAGGAGTTCCAGCTTTCCTCAGGGGTCGTGAGAAATGAGGAGATGCGCCAGGCTGGAGAGTATCTGGGGGCAGATTTCGTCGTTGTGGCCAACATCACCCGCGTGGGCAGCACGTATGTGATTTCCAGCAAGATGATCAACGTGATCTCCGGTGAAATCGCAGTCCAGTTTTCCGCGGAAAAAGAGGGCAAGATCGACGTTTTACTGGAGGTGGCCCGGGAGGTCGGCAGGGGCCTAGCGACGGAGGGCCGGGGCGAGGTCGCCGTGGAGAAGAAAGCCGAAGTGAAACGAGAGACGGCAGCGGAAAAGGAACCGACCGACACCGCTACCATGTTTGAACTGCAAACCCTAATCAAGAAGCGGGCATTTCTCAAGCCACTCGGCCGGACGCAAATGCTGAATCTCGCTGACGAGCTACCGGCGAAGCAACGGCTGTTGCTGTACAGCAATCACACCCGGGATGATGCAGTCATGGGACTCCTGCTGAACCTGCTGCTCGTCAGCCTCGGCAGTTGGATTCAGACTGACTACAGCGGAGCTCTTTGGGAATTGACTTTGGTCCTTACTGGGGCTAGTCTCTTTGCCATTGCGCCGGATGATGCCACGCTAGTTACAGGAGCCGGGATCTATCTAGTCGGCGCCATCTACTCCTGCATACGCCCGTTCACCTGGGTCCGGCTCTGGAATAAGAACTTATCCACGGCGCTCAGCGTCCAGGTTGCTCTGCTCGATGACGAGCAGGGTTTCGTCGCCTTCATTCCTCCAGTTGAAGGAAGCTCCTGGCGGCTGAAAATGAACCTGGTGAGCGTGCGGTATTAATCGTAGTTCTTTGGCGGGCCGGTCGGCCGGCTGGAACACGTCCGTTGGGCCGTCATGAATCTGAGTTAATCTGTTACTCTTAGAGAAAGCAAAACGCTCGTCAGACTCAGCGGAACTCGCAGGGTTCTTGAAGCCTGCACAAGGAAGGTCTTCGCGCTCCTGGAAACCGAGCTCTCGTTCAGCGAAGTAGCCCGACAAATCGGCTGTCCCGCCTAAGCGGGGAGAAGAAACAGCAGCTGCTCCTTCAAGGGCCAGGCGCCGGTCGGATGAACTCCACGCCTGGCCAATAACCTCCAGATGCTTGTAACCTAAAATCCCGGTGCAGTTATAACTATGCCGGTCCCGGCAGCTCGATCTCGAAGGACATCTACCGGGACCTCGGACGCACGATCGACGGGCTGAACACCCGGGCTCCCTGGAGCGAGACGCTCCGCGCCATCCTCCGAAAGCAGTACACCGAGGAGGCGGCGGACCTCGTCTCCCGGATGCCCACGGGGCTCGTGCCCTTGCGCCGCATCGCGGAGATCACGGGCATTCCGGAACGGCGACTGGCAGGACTGCTCGAGAGCCTTGCCGCGAAGGGGCTCGTGATGGACCTCGAGGCAGGGGGCGAATACCGATACACGATCTCCCCCTTCGTCATCGGGGTGTTCGAGTTCACGATGATGCGCACCGACGGCTGCGTCGACTTCCCCCGTGTCGCAAAGTTGTTCAAGGAGTACCTGACCGCGGGCGGCGGCTTCTTCGAGGCCAACGCCGGCCGGGGCGAGCGGGTTTCGGTGATGCGGACGATCCCCCACGCGGACGCCCTTGCCGACCAGCCGCACGTCGAGGTCCTCGACCACGAGAAGGCGGAGGAGATGGTCGAGCGCGCTGGGGGTGTCATCGCCGGCACCTGCTCGTGCCGGCACGAGAAGCTGCATCTCGGGGAGAAGCGCTGCACCGTGCCGCTGGAGACGTGCCTCAGCTTCGGCACAGACACCTCCTACATGGCTCGGCGCGGTCTCGGGCGGACCGTCTCGAAGGGGGAGGGGCGGGAGCTGCTGTCCATGGCGAAGGAGATGCGCCTGGTCCTGAACGCGGACAACGTCCGGCGGGACGTCGGCTTCCTCTGCCTGTGCTGCTCCGGCTGCTGCAATGTCCTTGGCGGCATCAGGCGGTTCGGCCTGCCCAATATCCTCGTGACCTCGCGCTTCATTGCCGTGCTGGACGAGACGCGCTGCACCGGCTGTGGGGCGTGCGTCCGTGCGTGCCCGATCGAGGCCATCCGCATGAGCGACGCCCCGGCCGGCGGCGCCGCGCGGAACCGGCGGCCGCTCGTGGACTCCTCGTTCTGCATCGGGTGCGGGGTGTGCGGCCTCGTGTGCAAACCCCAGGCCATGTGCCTGGTCCCGCGCGCGCAGCGGGTCATCCTGCCCGAGAACACGGTCGAGCGGGTCATCCTCCAGTCCCTCGAGCGTGGCACGCTGCAGAACTTCATCTTCGACAACCCCAACCTCGCGAGCCAGCGGTTCCTGCGCGCGCTGTTCGGCGCGTTCCTCTCGCTGCCCCCGGTGAAGCGGCTCATGATGAGCGACGGGTTCCGCTCGCGGTTCCTCGCCCGGATCGCGGGGTAGGCCGGGCGTCCCGGCCGATCAGGGGAACCGCGCGCGGATCGGGGGAAGGGATGTGACCAGGCTGGTGAGGAAGACCCGGACCCTCCTTCCCCACCGGCGCTGGGGGAAATCGTAGAGTCCCAGCCGGCGGTAGGCCCGGTGGTCGGCGCGGAAGACGAACCGCAGCTGATCCCAGAGGTCGTCGCGGAA
>Ga0315293_10005407_pt1 | contig 12029 bp, 11 predicted proteins | sample YL17G13_20_MG_FD_203071 | JGI IMG/M metagenome (GOLD analysis project Ga0315293, IMG submission 203071) | Sediment microbial communities from Yellowstone Lake, YNP, Wyoming, USA - YL17G13_20 | ecosystem: Environmental > Aquatic > Freshwater > Lake > Sediment | place: USA: Wyoming | collected... | reverse complement strand
CGTCGAACGCGCCTATTTAGAAGCAGAAGAATCACATGCACGCTACCAGTTCTCTTCTTCTTCGAAGTTTTCGTCCTCGTCCAATTCAGTTTCTTCGTCAGGTTCGTCGAACAAACCTTCACCTCCAATGCTTGCTCTCTAAGCTGCGTGGCGGGTGATACATGAAGATTTTCTGTAATAATGGGGCGCGGGCGTCTGTTGATCTCTGATTCAGACTCTATGAGTCTAGGCTTTATGGTTTATGAGGCATTTTGTTTATAAGCATTGGTGTGATGGGTAAGTGCAGCGTGTAAGAAGTGATTTTTGCACAGCAACCATAAAAGGAGTTGAGAGCGTTGACATATGAGAGAAAAGAAATGCACAAAGCAGTTTGCGCTGAATGCAAAAAGGAATGTGAAGTGCCATTCAAGCCTGATGGCAGCAAACCTGTTTACTGTCGAGAGTGTTACTCGAAGAGAGCACCTCCTAGAAGAAGTCGATTTTAGATAAAGCCAACAGCTCTATTCTGAGATTGACTTTCTCCCAGTTTCTACATTATTTTTTTCAAATCACCTAGGTAGATATTATCGCGCGCTAATGTTGTTGATTGGTGGACCGGTGGGGATTTGAACCCCAGACCTCCTGAGTGCAAGTCAGGCGTTCATACCAACTGAACTACCGGCCCGCTCTAGCGTTTTGTTCAGAAATCAACCGGTGATAGCAAATTTAGAGCTTTCGGTTCAAATCTGTCCTTGCTGCAACAGCCAAGACTTTCCGTGCTGTCACACCAGATTTCTGTTCCATTCATCCGTGTTCTTTTCATTTGAAACGTTCTCCTATAGCATAATCTTGCGCGTTATCAATTGATGCATAATATGATACTAACATTCGATTTAAGAAAAAGTTATAAACCAAATATGGGAACTATAGAATGATGAGTGAGGAGAAAGGCAAGCACCTCTCCTTCTTCTCCTTTCTCCTAGAGAAGAAAGCTTGCCAAATCTTCTCACGACATCCCTCTCAAAAATTACCCGACGAGATGAATTTTTGGCAAAAGTCTCCATCAGCCATTATCGAAATAAGCAGAACAGAAAATCAACCAGCAAAAAAACCTTGATTAAAAGTGAGAAAAAGGAAAAAGATGACTCGTTAGAATGAAGCGGTTAGCTTAATCTAGAATCGTCTTCTTTGAGGCGGTCTCTTCTTGGCCCAGCATTCTCGGCAGTAAACTGGCCTGCTTGTGTCAGGCTGGAATGGGACTTCACATTCTTTTCCACATTCAGCACAAACTGCCTTATGCATTTCTCTATCTGCCATACGCGATTTCAACTCCTTTTATACTCTATGTGCAAAAAACGTGTTCTTGCACGACGCAACTAATCCATCATTTGGCTGCTTATAAAACTTGTCATCATGACAGAACAGACCAATCTTCAGCTTTCCCCAAGACTTTTACGCACCGACAGCAGCAAACAGACATAGGAAAGGCCATGACAGCAAATTCAACGTCGAGATTCGTAATTCAGAAACACGCGGCAACACACTTACACTATGACTTCAGACTGGAGATGGACAATGTTCTCAAGAGCTGGGCCATCCCAAAAGAACCACCGGCTGAACCAGGCGTCAAACGACTCGCAATCGAAGTCGAAGACCACCAACTGGACTACATAAACTTTGAAGGAACAATACCTGAAGGCGGATATGGCGCAGGAACCGTTGAAATATGGGACAAAGGCACTTACACGCTCAAACACCGAAGCCCAAAAAAGATAATGTTCACCCTAAAAGGAGAGAGACTCAAAGGCGACTACACGCTGCTAAGGTTCAGAGACGACAAGAACTGGCTCATCTTCAAAAACAAACAACCCTAGCAAAAACGCTATACACACGCTAGCCAATTGCCTAACAAACCTTCAAACATGTCAGAAGGAGCAAAAGTGCAAAAACCACAAGCGCAACAGACAACGCGCACTAGCATATTCGCAAACCTCAGCCTCTTCCAATTCCTGTCCTTCGTCCGCAGAGGCGTATTCTACACCTTCATGATAAACTACATCTTTAACCTCATGCAAACCGTAACCTACACCGCCATTCTAGGAACGTTGGACGCGTTGGCATCAGCACTAGGCCAAAATCTCCTCTGGGGACGAATAGCCGACAGATACAAGCTGAAGACAAAGCTCATAATCGCCGGCGAATCCATAGCCGCAATCTCCTACTTCCTCGTCTTCCAAATCCACAAGACACTACTCGACGCCCAAGCCAACTTTCAAGCAGGCCTCTCCCTGATACTAGGTTTATCGCTTCTCGAGTTCTTCTGGTCCATGTCCGACGTAGGCTGGGCCGCCCTTCTCACCGAAGCAACTACAACCAAGACCCGCGCGAAAACCATCGGCACTCTCAACTTCATCGCTTCACTAGGGAGAATGATAGGAATAAACTTCGCAGGAAGCCTCTACAACAACGGCGAAGGCTTCAGACAGGGAACAATTTTCTACATAGTCATAGCAATGCTCGTTGTCGGCGCAGCAATAATGTTCATAACTTCGAGATCCGCGGAGAAAATGTCCACTAAAACAGAAAGCGCCTTGTCTGAAAGAGGACAAGGTAAGACCGCCGCGGCACAAGCTGAAAAACCATATCGGTGGTTCCTGCTTTCACTCATCATAATCATAATAGGAGCGTCCTGTGTAAACCAGGTTTTCCTACTCTTCATCCAGCTACAGGACGGGTTGAAAGCAACCAGCCAAGAAATGAGCCTCATCCTGACCGCCTTCACCATCGGCGGAATGCTAATCAGCCTAACGTGCGGTTGGCTCGCTGACAGATTGGGCAAGAACAAAGTGCTCTTCATCGGCCTAATCCTAGCGGTCTTGACGCCGTCGCTGTATGGCTTAGCATCCAGTGTCCCTGCAATGGCCGTAGTCTACGGGCTGAGTGGTGTTTCATTGTGGATAATATTGACCCTTGGCTTCACAATAGCTGGCGACCTGTTTCCAGAAGAAAAGAGAGGACGACTGTTCAGCCGATACAACGCTGTCGTTGCTTTAAGCTGGGGTCCAGCTGGGCTCCTAGTCGGTGGGCCGCTCGCGGATTTGCAGGTCACAAGATTTGCAGTTCCGCGTTCTGTTGCATACGTCAACATTTTTTACATTTCCTCAATAATCGTTGCCGCTGGAACGATAGTGTTTGCACTGACAGTTGCTAGACGAAAGCCAAGAGATGCCTAAGTTTTAAGAGCAGAACAGCCAATAGTCGTGAATTGGCTTTCAACCATGTTAGAGTTCAAAGTAGTCAAGATCGAACCGCCAAAAGACTGCAACACAATAGTCGGCATGGCACACTTCATAAAAACCGTAGAAGACCTCTACGAAGCCCTAGTCAACTCAGTGCCAAACATAAAATTCGGAATAGGCTTCTGTGAAAGCTCAGGCCCATGCCTAGTGAGACACGAAGGAAACGACGAAGAACTCAGAAAAACTGCCGCAGAAAAAGCCTTCGAAATCGCATGCGGGCACAGCTTCATAATCTTACTCAGAAACGCCTACCCAATAAACGTCTTAGACAAGATCAAAAAGGCTCCAGAAACATGTACAATATATGCTGCCACCGCAAACCCGTTGGAAATCCTTGTCGCCGAAACTGATCAGGGAAGAGGAATAGTCGGCGTAATCGACGGATTCAAAAGCAAAGGCATAGAAAACCAAGAAGACGCCAAAGCGAGAAAAGATTTCTTGCGCAAAATTGGATACAAACTAAGCTAATTTTCATAATTGTGTTGATGCTTCGCTTAATTCATTGCAAATTGAGTTGAGAATAGATTAGACAGGGTGGATTGCTGTTGAACGACTCTGGATGGCTGGCACCTGTGAACTTCAATTCCGCTAGGGGATTATTTTACGCGTAGTTAAAGCATGTTCTAACGGTTCATCGCCAATTCTTGTTGCATTTCGAACGGAACACTTTCTTTCATTCGCTCAGAAGCATAAGCAACCAGTTGCTTGAACTGTTTCTGCGACAGAACGTGGTTTGCCCTGCACAAAATTTCAAGGCAAACCTCCTTAAAAACCAAATTTGCACAGCCCATCTTTGCATCGTCAATCAATTCTTTGCATGCTTGAAGCATATGCTCGTTCAACGCATTCCACCCTGCAACAGCAACTTTACCGTCAAACATTAAAACACTTATGAATCAGCCATCTGAATCAGCAATCCACGGCAAAACCAACACTGAACACATTGGCTGTACATTATTTTTCAGAAAAACTGAAGAATGCTAAATAGAAAATAGGTTCTATTACGGATGTGGGCCAGGAATGCAGAGGAAAGAATCAAAGACAGAAATCCATTTCATTGGAACAGTGGAAAAAGAAGGAGAAGACGAGGCTCAGATACGCATCTATCCTGAATACTGCGCGGGACTCAAGGGAATCTCGGAATATTCTCATGCGATCATTCTTTACTGGCTTCATCTGAGAGGCAACGAAAAAGAAAGACAGACTCTGCTTGTCTTCCCAAAGAGACACGCGCGAAACGTGGAAACCGGAGTTTTCGCCTGCAGAAGCCCCTCGCGCCCAAACCCGATAGGCTTATGCGTCGTAGAACTCCTAAGCGTTGACGAGTGTATATTGACAGTCAAAGGGCTCGACGCAGACAAAGACTCGCCCATAATCGACATAAAACCGTACCTTCCGAAAGCAGACTCTATTCCAAACGCACGCGTGCCACACTGGACTAGTCATGGGCCAAAAACATGAAGCCAAGATTCCATAGTTGAACATCAGGCCTTACAGACCTCCGTTATTCCTGCGATGGCAAAATCCAACGTCTTGTTATTGTGTTGGATTCCGACTTCTAATCTAAATTAGAGCTTCATAACTGCTTTATTCGTTTCCAGCGTAGACATTTCCCAAAACCGTAGGGCAGTCTGTCTGAGAGGAGAAACCATGCGAGTGCAGAAGCTTGAACGACTCTTAATTCAAGCAGTGGATGAAGGTCTATCTTCACTAGGCGACTCCTCGAAACAAGCAATCTATTTTCACCTTGACAAAAGCTTCAACATCAAAAAAGAACAGATTCCCCAGAAAATAGAGGCCTTTGTTGCAGCAATTGAAAAAATTTTCGGCATCGGAGCAAATTTCGTCGAGGTTCTGATCATGCGAAAGCTCGATGAGAAAATAGGGCAGGAATCCTCTTCGCGGCCGTCAAAAGACGTCACATTTAACGATTACATAGTTGCGCTCAAAAAGAATCTTGTGGGAACAATGGAATCTGAGAAAATATCCGTGGGGGCAACTGAATGCGACGAAATAACTCTATGAAATCACGTATATCTTCGGACGATGCGTTCCTTGTCCGTTCATTTGAAAACCTATTCGAAAATGCAGAAGATCCCAGCTTTCTTTTGAACATGAACGCAAAAATAGTCGCAGTCAACCGTCGAGCGATAGAAGCGACCGGTTTTAAGAAAAAAAATCTGATCGGAAAGCCTCTCAAAGAAATCATTTCGCCTGAAATCTGGTCAAATACAGTTCAAGCTATCAAGAATGCTGTCAAGGGAAAATCCGCTCGATTTGAACTTGACTTCACTTCAATCACGCAGAAGACACATCAACTTGAAGTGACGGTGATTCCATGCGTCACTCATAAAGAAACCATCGGAATCCTAGGAATCGTACGAGAGGTAACTAAAAGAAAAGAGATGGAAGAAAAGCTAAGATCTTCCGAAACCAAGTTACGCGCTCTTTTTGAGAACATGCCTAATGGAGTTTTCCAAAGTTCCCCAGAAGGAAAAATAATCACAGCTAACCCAACACTCGTCCACATGCTGGGATACAACTCTCTTAAGAAACTTCTAAAAGTCGACATAGCTAAGGACCTATATGCTAATCCGAAAGACAGGACGGAATGGCAACGAAAACTTGAAAAGAAGGAAAGCTTGCAAAACGCTGAACTTGTTTTGAAACGAAAAGATGGCCAGAAGCTAATGGTCTTAGAAAATGCTCACGTGGTTCGTGACAATCAAGGCAAAGTTTTGCTGTATGAAGGAACGCTAACAGATATCACAGAAAGAAAGATAATCGAAGAAAGGCTTTCTGCACTGAACTTCTTCAGCAGCAAACTCAACTCAGCACATAACCTTCACAAAGTTCACGAACTTGCTCTAGATGCTATGGAAAAGATGTTGGGCTTCGAGAACGCGGCGTTCATGATCGTGGACAAGACTGCTCTAAGAGTGGGAAGTCAACGAGGATACCACGAACCAGACTTAATATTGCCACTCGACGGTTCGAAGAAAGGGATAACGGTTAAAACCGCCAACTTGCGAAAACCAATAATCGTTCCAGACGTAAAAAAGAATCCTGATTATGTTGTAGGCGCTCCAAGAATTAGATCAGAAATTGCCATTCCAGTTCTTGCAGAAGACAGAGTATTAGGAGTTCTAGATGTTGAGAGCAACAAACTAGCAGCATTCAATGAACAAGACGCAATGCTACTGCAAATCTTGGCTTCTCATGCCGCCACGGCGATCAGCAACATTGAGAAGAGAACAGAGATCGAAAAACGATCAAACCAGCTAGCATCTCTGATGAGAAGCTCTGCTGAAATGATACGCTACATGGATGTGCGAGACAGACTCGAAAAGATCGCTGAAGCCATTACCGAGTTAGGATGGCGGAGAGTCGTTATCCGAGCATTTAGAGACGCAGACATGGAAGTGGCTAAGTCTGAAGACTTGGTGACCGCCGGCTTGTCTAAGCAGGAAAAAGCGTTTCTGTGGGATAACCGAATGCCTGGACAGGTCTGGCGTGAGCGTTTAGGACGGGATTTTGAGCGCTTCAAAATCGGCGAGTTTTTCTATCTTCCATGGAGCGATCCGTTTGTCAGGAAAAAATTCAGTCAGGGCACAGTGTCAAGCCACCTTAAACCAGAGGAAATGGTGGACTGGAATCCTGACGATCTACTCTATGCTCCTTTGAGATTAGCTGAAGGACAAGTTGTCGGCGTATTGAGCATTGATGACCCTGTGGATGGTAAGCGTCCGACCAAAGAGTCTCTGGCGCCACTGGAGCTTTTCATACATCAAGCCGCTGTAGCTGTGGAAAACGCGCAGCTCATTCAACAGCTGAAAGACGCGAAAAATCAAGTCAGAGACTATGCAGATCAGCTTGAAGTGAAAGTTAAGCAAAGAACAAAGGAGCTTGTAGTGGCACAGAAGAAACTGCTTAACGCGGAAAGACTGGCTGCTATTGGCGAAATTTCCGCAATGGTCGGTCATGATCTGCGTAACCCGTTGACAGGAATAACTGGCGCTACATACTATTTGAAGATGAAATTGGGCTCAAAAATTGATGAAAAATCCCGCGAAATGCTGGAAATCATTGAAAGAGACGTTGAATACTCGAACAAAATCGTAAACGACCTCCTCGACTACTCTAGAGAAATTCACTTGGAACTGAAAGAAACTACACCAAAGTCAATCGTGAAAGGAGCGTTACAGCTTGTTAGGATTCCGCGCAATGTCAAACTTGTAGATGCGACAAAAACTGAGCCGAAGATCACGGCTGATGTTGGAAAAATGAATCGTGTCTTTGTCAACCTGATCAAGAACGCCATTGACGCAATGCCCAAAGGCGGAACCTTGCGGATAGAGAGCATAGAAAAATCCGGGGAATTGTGCATGATATTCGCTGACACAGGAGCAGGCATGACTGACAAGGTCTTGAAGAGGCTTTGGTCTCCTCTGTTTACGACTAAAGCGAAAGGCATGGGCTTCGGCTTGTCCATTTGTAAACGCATCATAGAGGCCCATGATGGATCAATTTCAGTCGCAAGCACATGCGGCAAAGGGACAACATTCACGATCACTGTTCCCATCAAACCCAAAGTGGAAGGAGGTGGAACTGTTTGGGTGAACGTGCCCGAATCCTTATTGTCGATGATGACGAAAGCATAAGAAAAGTTGTAGCGATGATACTGCAGGAAAAAGGATACGCTGTTGACACGGCAGAAACTGGAAGAGAAGCAATCGCCAAATCGAACAGGAAATTCTATGACTTAGCGCTGATTGATATGCGCCTTCCAGATATGGAAGGAACACAACTGCTGACGTTGATGAGAGAAACCACACCGCGGATGGTGAAGATCATAATGACAGGTTATCCTTCACTCCAAAATGCTATGGAAGCCGTGAACAAGAACGCAGATGCTTATCTGCTCAAACCCGTAAATATGGACAAGGTCCTCAGCATGATAGGCGAACATTTAAAACGACAGCAGGAAGAAAAGAAGTACAGCCAAGACAAGATTGCAGAGTTTATCGAAACACGTGTCAAAGAACTAGAACGAGAACAGATCGCGACAAAGAGGACAGCAAGATAAGCAAATCCCTTTTTTAAGCTCTCTTTTTCAGAATCTAGTTTTACCAGTAACATCTGATTTTAACGCATTCTAAGCAGCGATCGCATAGAACACGTTGACCAGTCTTTTTATCAACCATAAAGCACATACATGTTCGGTGGCTCTTTCATCAGAAAGTGGGGCGAGCTGTTCCCAAACAATCGAATAACTTCATTTCTAGGGCAAAAGAAATATGTTGCGGCTCAAAGACACCTGTCGCTTGGGAAAAGCGCTTAACGGGAACACATTTTCTCGAGGATGGAAGGTGAAAGAAATGCTGATAGACGAGATAAGTAAGGAACTGGAAGAACTTTCCAGTCCAGAAGAAAAAAACAAAAGAACACACTGGGAACTGCAGTATCAAGAAAAACCAAGAATGCATGGAACACCAACGGAATCAGTCAGGAAGATTTCCGCAAGATTTTTTTCAAAAGTGAAAATGAAATCCAAAGAAGAGGTATTCCAGCTTTGCGAGGAACTGTTAAGCTCAGGATACATTGAAGAGAGAACAGTAGCTTTTGACTGGGCGTTTCGTCTCCGAAAGAGCTACGTGGAATTTGACTTCTATATTTTAGAATCATGGCTCAAGAAACATGTGCACAGCTGGGGAGCATGCGACGACCTTTGCACACATGCTCTAGGAGCGTTCATATTCCAATTTCCAAAATTCATCTCAAACATCAAAGAATGGGCAAAATCAGCCAATAGATGGACACGACGAGCCAGCGCGGTAACCCTCATTTATTCAATTCGAAGAGGCAAGTATCTTGAACACGTGTTTGAAATCGCTGACAGTCTATTGAAGGACAAAGATGTGATGGTGCAAAAAGGCTACGGATGGATGCTGAAAGAAGCAACAAGGCATTATCCACAAGAGGTCTTCAAGTATGTCATGACACATCGAAAAGAAATGCCGCGAACCTCATTAAGATATGCAATCGAGAAACTGTCGCCAGCACTCAGGAAAGAAGCAATGAAGAAAGAAATATGACGTGACCTGTGCTTGTTTTGTCTTAATCGTGATTCAATCTTTCCGTTGCTAGGTGACACTGTTTTGCATAATTACTGTGACCACTTCTAGGAAATCAGTCATGCTTCTATGATGTACTCCATGGTTTTCACACAATTCCTCCAGTCTGGAACCTTTAATCACAAATAGATAATCTGCATCTTTGGCCGCAGCATAGTCTCCTGAGCCATCTCCTATGTAGACTACCTTTTTGCCTTGGTTCCTGCATTGTTTCACTAGATCGTGTTTAAAATTCGCGGAGGCTTTGTCAAATGGTTTTGGAAAGTCTAGTTTTGCACTCTTGGCTGTCCACTTTGTTTTTGCAGTGTAAGTTTCGACGAGATTTTGCCAGTTGTTGAGTTTCAGAAAATATTTTATCACAAAGTCCAGTCCAGCACTTACCACTGTCAACGGAATGAGGTTTTGTTTGCAGTACTTTGCCAATTTTTCAAAGTTCGGTCTGAATGTAACAATGTTATCCAGTTCATTCAGTATCTCTTTCTTCGAAGCTTTCACTAATGCGAATTGCTTCTTCAAGCAGTCCTCAAGCGTGATTTCGCCCTTCTCAAATTGATCGCTGAAAAATCGCCAGTTTCCTTGAGCGAATTTGGACAAGACAAACTCAGCTGTGTCAATTCTTGTAATCGTGCCATCAAAATCGCAAAGTACAACGAAATTCATAGATCAGTCAGCCTTAGCATTCAAGTAGAAATAGAGGTTGATTTGGGTTTCCACGTGTCTTCTGCTCTTGAGAATATGTCCGTCAAAAATACCCGATTTTGAAACTGTAATAGGCGATCTACTTCAATGTTATTGCCTTCGCTGTCATTTCTAGAAGGCGTTAAATGTCAAATGCTTAGAAGAGTTCAATCCATAATCCGTCTGGATCCTCTATATAGGCCCATCGTCCACCGCTTGCTTTCATCTCCAGGATCGTTCTGTATCCAGCCAGTTTGGCTTCTTCTAGAGCTTTGTCCAAGTCATCGACTTTGAATGCTAGGTGATCTAGTCCCTCTCCTGCAGTGTATTTAGTGTTGTATGGACTGCCCTCTTCATAGTAGTTTAGTTCCAGCACAAAGCCGTCTTTCTCGCTTTGCAAGCCAACTGTCTCTCCCTTAGTCTGCTCAACCTTGCTTCGACCTACGATTTGCATGCCAAGTATTTTCGTGTAGAAATCGATGGATTTCTGCAGATCTGTCACTCTTATTCCAACATACGTAAATTTGGATTTCATGATTATCCCCTAGTCGTACAATAGCGTCCACATATACAGTTATCCATAGTACGCGCTAATAGATTCGATAACAGGACATTTTGCTACTGTCAAAAGTGTCCGTCTCAAAGAGATTAGTCTCAGCATAGAATTGCCGAGAACAGGTGCTAATGACTTAAGGTGAACACGAAAGAAACCGAGATGGAGCGCAGGGTTGATATTTACATGCGGCTTCTCTTCCACTAATGACAACGAGTCTAGTTATTCTGTCCAGTAGATCCAACCATCTGAGCCGTTCACTGCTTTCAGCACGCCTTTCTTGACTCTTCTCGTCAAAGTAGTCACAACCAAGTTCATGTTGCCCTCCACCGGAATTGATTTGGCCTTCAGCGCTTTTTTTACGTCTTCTCTGGTTCTCTTGTTCGGCATCTTGAAGAAGCCTTCACGTATCAAATTGTCGATCGCTGGCGCCCACCTCTTAGGTGCACCGCCACGTTCGCGCCATTTCTGTTTATGTTGCTGAGTAGCCAGCTTGAATTTCTCTCTGAGGCTTTCGAGTGTAGCTCCCACGATTTCTATGTTTTTCAAGTCTCCCTCGCCCAGTCCTCTCTTGACAAACTCTTGTATGATTGGCATCTTCTCAGTTTTCAAGCCTGCAAGAGTAGCTCCAACCGTTTCAACCGCCACTGCATCTCTGCCAGCTAGGACTGTGTTCATGGGGATTGGGAGCGCGCCTGCACCGTACCAGTAATGTGTTCCGTCTAGCACTGCAAGATCTATTCCGCCTATTGCTTCATAGACATCTGCAAGGAGTGGAGCCAAGATTTTGTGGAATTTTGCTTTCTTCGGGGTAGAAATACATCCAAACAGGTTTTTGAGTATGCTTCCTCTTTCAAAGGAACGCAGAATATGTGTGCTTACTAGGATGTTGGGCTTGAATAAGATGTGAGACAAGCCCATTTCTTGTCCTGCTAACGTGACTTTTTTGTTGTCAGCATCATCTGAGAGACTGAAAGGAACTATTCTTTCTGTGAAGAGGTCTTTCCAGATTTGCAGTCTCTCTAAAGCTGTCCCCTGATAATTGTCTGACTCTGTCAAAAAGATCTTTGAAGCTTTGCTGAAAACGTCAGTGATTGCCTTGACCAAGTCAACCGACGTATGGTTCCCCACTTTGTGGCTGAAGACTCCGACTTTCACAACTACGTTGTTCTTCGCAGTGTTCAAATCTTCTATTCCTCCAATCAACTCGAGGGCTCTCTTCAGCGACTTTTGACTGTTTTCTTCTAATTCCACTATGGCAACTCTTGAAGTCAAAACCAAGCCTCCGCCAAGACAAGATTAAGTGTGATTATAGCAGTCTTTGAGATAAGTCTGCTTGTCAACAGGATTCACAGTTTCTTAATGTTGAAGCGATAGCAGATTTGC
>Ga0315293_10005406_pt1 | contig 12030 bp, 10 predicted proteins | sample YL17G13_20_MG_FD_203071 | JGI IMG/M metagenome (GOLD analysis project Ga0315293, IMG submission 203071) | Sediment microbial communities from Yellowstone Lake, YNP, Wyoming, USA - YL17G13_20 | ecosystem: Environmental > Aquatic > Freshwater > Lake > Sediment | place: USA: Wyoming | collected... | reverse complement strand
ACATACGCCGGCTTAGTTGCCTCTTTTGCTACCTCTTTAACAACCTCCGTCTTTTTTTCAGCCAAAACCTTAGCGGGCTTTTCAGCCTTTGGTTTTACCACAAATTTTTTCTCCGGTTTGTCCTCGCTTTTTTCTTTTATATTTAATTTCATCATAGCTTTTACTAACTTTTGATTTTATACTTTTTAATTATGCACCGACGATTTCTGCTATAATTTCATCAGTTCTCTTATCGATATCTGCATTAATCTGATTTCTGCCCGGGTACGGGATAATTTTTAGCACAATCCTAGAATTTATAATATTCCTCACACAATCTTTAATCCATGGTTCGCCTGGATATTTTCCATCTGGATCAATTTCATGTGCTCTTTTAGCCAACGGTACTGCACACTGTTCTAACGTCTCCTCGCTTAATTTTAATTGCATCTCGAATGGTGTACCAGCATGCACAGACATCATTCTACCTAATAAATTTCTCCATCGATTTATTTCACTGCCTCGACCGTAAACGTTTGTAATTTCTTCTACGTTGCTATCTCCAACTAATTGAGCTGCGCTCGAGATCCCTTTCTCTAAAAATAACTCCCACAGTCTCTTTGCCTCAGGTTGTTCAGAATAGTTTACGCGATTATACAATGTCTCAAGCACATTTTCCCAATCGGACTGCTTCATGGGTTCACCATCAACGATTTGTTTACCGATGTTTTGTAGGTATTCTGACGTAATGGGTAATTTTTCCTTACTTGACGCCGTCCGCGGTTCTGGTTTTTTCCAATCCTCTGGTATAGAAATTTTACCAATCATTTCAGTCAATTCCTCTGCTGTTGACTGCTCAGATCTTGATTGTTCGCCTCCAGCTTCTTTCATGTTTTTTATATTAACACTGAGTTTAATTCTTTTGCTATTGACATAGACCTTTATTCTGCTATAATTAAATTGTTTGACAGAACCACTCTGGCGCAAGCTGGGGTGGGTTTTTTATTCTCTTTCAATTTTTAAAAATTTTTCGATTTCTTCTGTTCTTAACAAAATAACATTATTTGACGCTTTTGATAATCCAAATGACTGACCTTTTGAAATTCCTGTATAACAAACTTCTTTTCCAAAAGCCCTAACTTCCTCGACGGCTGGCACTAAATCCGTATCCGAACTAATTAGGTAGGCAATATCATATTTATTTTCTCTGGCAAATCTTATCATTTCAACCGCCAATCTCACATCAACGCCCTTCTCGTGATAGGTTTTATCGGGGTGTTTAATCAGCTGGCCCATTGTAATGTTAATTTTTTGCTGCTGTAATTTCCCAATAAGTTTCTGCTGGTTTGCATACATTTTTTCACTTTTTTCATTGTTCCTTTCCCTGTTTATGGCGCCTAAATAATATCTAATTTCTACCAACTCATTTTCTCCTACAAGCCATTGGCAAAAATCTCTAAATCTGAAACTAAGCAAACTATATCGTTTATTCAATTTTTGCGACATTTCTTTTAATTTAAAATAGAAATTACTGCCATCGATAAAAACAAAAATTTTATTGCTCATTTTTAGAAACAAAAACTGCCGTCCCGGCAAGCCGAGAAAGCAGTGAGATTAATCACTTTTATTATAGCAAATTCAATTGTGGTGTCAATAGCAAGCATATTTTTTATCGCAAGACTGCTTTTAATTCTTTTTTGGTCTCTTCGCGGATTTCTTCTTGAATTTTATTTATTTCTTCGTTAGTTAAAGTCCTTTCGGGCGAGCGGTAAACAATCCTGAACGTATAACTTTTTTTGTCTTTGCCGAATTTTTTGTCATTCTCAAATTCATCAACCAATTTTACTTCTTCAATTAAATTTTCCGCAGAATCGCGAACAATCTCATAATAGTTATTCAAATTTATATTTTTATCAATTATAAAAGAAATGTCTCTTGATGTCTCCGGATATTTGCTTACCTCTTTATACTTGCTGTTTATATCTTTAAACTGGCTTGTAATTCTTGGGTCGCTTGACCACAAAATTCTTATATCCGGAATTCCCATTTTTATCATAGCCAAGCGTTCTATGCCAAAACCAAAAGCCCAACCATTATAAACTTCCGGGTCAATTCCAAAATTTTTCAAAACCCGTTGGTGAACAAGGCCAGAGCCCACAATCTCCATCCAGTCGTTATTAAATCTTATTTCAATCTGCACCGAAGGGTCGGTAAAAGGAAAAGAATCAACTAAAAACCTAAATTTAACATCTTTGCCAAAAAGAGTTTTTACAATATCTTCCTCAACTAATTCTAAGTCCCTCTGTTTTATAATTTGTTTGTCTTTTCTACAAACATACAAGCCGTCTATCTGGTGAAAGGCCGGATAATGCTTTCTATCAATCTCGTCTTTTCTAAAAACTATTCCCGTGGAAAGAGCACCAAATTCTCCGTCTTTTTCAAGCACTTCAATCACCTTTTTGTTGCGCAAACAGAACGGCCACATTGTTGTGGTCTGGGTTCGGAGTATGTCTTTTTCTGTAAGATAATATGTGTCTGATTCTCTCCTGCTTGGGTGATTTTTGGGAGTGTTTAAAACATCAAAATTTTCCTCAACCGTAACAACTCTTGGGAAATCTACCAAATAAAAATCAGCGAATCTTGGCAGGTTTATTATTTGGTCAACTAAAATTTTAACAGGAGAGTTATCCTTTTTTGTAAGATCTGGAAACTTTAATAGCCTCTTTATTCTTTCGGCCTTAATATCCGTCCTGGCCTCAAGTTCCTTAGTTAAATCCTCCCCCTTTTTGTCTTCTATTATGATATTTTCTCTCTTCATATATAGCTTATATTCTTCTATTTTACCGCAAAATAATAGACAAAGCAATACCCGAAAGTGGATAAATTAAGGGGAGGATTGTTGACTTTTAGTCAAAAAAGTATATTATAAATCTTGAACTAACCGAACATTACCAACCAGAAAGGAGGCCGGTTATGATCGAAAGAACCTACAAATGGTACATAGAACCAAAACCCAACGCCAATGAGGCGATAGCTGCGGCAATAGCTGGAGCTTGCGGGTTGGATACTTCTGCTAATATGGTTCCCTGTGCTGACGGCATACACCACAATTTGTGGGAGTGCGATAAGCAGCTACTCAGAAATGTCGTTGCCAAGTTTAGGATAGGCTTAGACTTTGAAGTTTTCCGCAAGGAAGGCAACGGAAAAATTGTAAACGTCAGTTTCCTCTTCAAAAGGAAACGTAGGGCGCAAATGCCGAAACCCATTTTCGCAAACAACCAGAAAGCGGCTAGTCCTTAAAAGACAGCCGTTCTTTTTTTGTAAAAAGTATTAAAATAGCGAAAACAGTTGCGCTAAAGGAGAATATGTGCCATCATTATAGTATAGGCACTATTATTAATTAAAAACTAGTTGACGGGTAATTCTTTCGTACAGATTCAGTCTTCATTGCAATGGACTGAATAAAGCAGAAAACATTGCCGGCCAAACAGTTATTTATAATGCCAGGAAAAGCAAATTCGGCTTTCATGAAGCCGTTAAAACTCTCTGCCGATTTAGAGGCAGTTGTAGGAAAGGGTCCGATGCCGCGCTCCCAAGTTGTAAAAAAACTTTGGGCGTACATCAAAAAAAACAACTTACAGGACCCAAAGAATAAAAGGAACATAGTCGCTGACGCCAAATTAAAACCAGTTTTTGGCGGAAAAGCAGTAGTAAATATGTTTGAGATGACAAAATTGGTCTCAAAACACCTGTCTTAGTAAAACAAAAAGCTCGTCCCTTAAGTGGGGCGAGTTTTTTATTTAATAAACAACGAGAATCGCCAAACCGATTGCGATAAGGATAATAGAAATTGCTTTTTGAAAAATTATCCTCTTCGACAATCCTTCCTTTAAAATCTTCGGAAAGAAAATAGAAATAAACAAAGTTATAACAAAAAGAAAAGCATACTGAATTCCCCTCAAAGAATTAATTATCGGCAAAAATGCTATCGGCGCCAGAAATATAGCAAGACTTTGCAAAAAATTAGCCACTCCCCCGCTTGCTTGCGCCAAAACAAATTTTACCTGCGTTCCCTTGTCTAAAATCATGCGCCTCGCAAAAATCTCTTTTCTGGAATTTTTTGAGAGGAGAAAAACAGAAACGAAAAGGAAAATAAATATGCCTATCCAGATAGCTCCCTGCAAAAACGGCTGATTCAAAAAAACCAGCTTGGTAAAAATATAATCCAAAGAAAACATTACAGAAGAAAAAATTGTGAGCTTTAAATAACTGCCGGTAATCTTTGGAGTTTTTTCAAAGGAAAGAATAACACAAGCTAAAAATAATATCACAAATGCCAAAATATCCATTGATGGCATTAATTTTTCTCCCAGAAAAATCCACGTAAGCGCGAAAATAAACAAAGGCTGCGTGGCTCCAATTGTTGCCATAACCTTGGAAACATCAAATTTTTCCAAAGCGACATACATTGCATACAACCCCGCAATACGGACAATGGCATCTAAAATAATCCAAGCTAGTCCTGCAGTATTCGGAAAACCAAACTTTATAAACGGAATAAGCAAAACTACAAGCGCCCCAAAAGCGCCCACATAAAAAATGTATGATTTAGGCTTGGGCTTGCCGGCTAAAACCAGCTTGTCTCCTAAAGAAGAAAAAGCAAAAAACAGATAAGCGAAAATTATTACTAAAAGCCAGGAATATATCATTTTTTTTATTCATTATACCAAAAAATCGCCGGTTTGGCGATTGTTTTTAATAACAAAAAAAATCCCGTGCCAGCCGACACGGGACTAAACGAGACATCACCAGATCCGAATCTCGTCTTCTTTCAGCTCCAGCTCTTTAACAATTGCCCTTGTTCGCGGGCGCATTTTGATTACGCGGCATAAAGCTTCGCGAAGTTGTTTGAAAAAGACTTCCGAGTCGATAATTATCATCTCGGCCGTAATTTCTTTCGAAATTTTGATAGTCCCCTCAATTTTACCAAACCTTTCGAAAATAATAACAACCTTCCAAGACCTCAACACTCCGATAGAAACGATGCGCGACAAAGCATCTATGTTATCGAGAGACAAAACATCATTCCACAGAATCCCAGTTTCTATGTGAGTTCCCATGTTCTCTCTCCTTGTTAAAGAACAACGCCCTTCTCTAATTGGCAATCGCGATCAATGTTTTTTCCTGGCCATATTTTTTGGGCTCTAACTTGGATTTTTTAGATATGATATTTTCTAATTGATTTTCTAAATTTTCCGGCCATTTTAAGAAAAGACCCGTAAATTCTTTTAATTTTAAATAATTCTCAAAACCGTCGGTAAATAACAAAATAAAATCTCCGGCGTTTATGTCCAGCGTCCCGATATTAAGATAAAACTTTGCTGTTTCTTCGCCGTCAACAACGCCGTAGCCGGTCAACTCGCCTTTTTTCCCCACGGCGTTTCTGTAATCTCTGTGCAACATTTTAGTTCTTTCTTTTCCTGTTATGTTACTGAAATTATCCAATATAAATTTATCTAAAACAGTCCAAACGTCTGGAGAAATAAATAATCGACTCCCCTTCTTACCATACAACGCAACCCCTGAGTCACACAAAGTCCACCAATATGCTTTGGGGTGCCCTTTGGGCCCTTTAATTAACACAAAAGCAGTGGTGGCCGAGAATAAATCAAAATCCCAATAATTGATACTGTCTTTTGTCCTACCCTGAGAATTATTGTATTCTAAAACGGCTTTATTCCCTACTTTGAAAATATCTTTTAAATCCTGCTCTTTAAAATTTTTATACCTTTTTTCCGCCTCAAAAATAACCGTTTCACAAAATATTTTTGCAACCTCTCCTGCTCCAGAATGTTTAGGATAATCTTTCTCGTCATCAAAATTCAGAGCAACCCCATCGGCGACCACAAATATCGGATGTTTTTTTGATATGCCAAAAAAATCCTCCTGGGGATGGAAATTTTTAAATAAAGATGGTTTTAATACGGAAAAAATTTTCATCTTTTTCATTTAAGACATTAACTTCTTAAGGATTTTTTTTATGGTGTTACCCAAAATATGTTTTTGCGCTTCTTCCTCCAACCTACCCTTTGCTCTTAACGACTGGATAAACCCCTCTAATTTAAACAATTTTTTTTGCTCGGTATTGAATAAAAGAATCAAACCATCATTAATGGCTTTATGCCAAATTTCCTCCCTTTTTTCCCTAGAAAATGATTGGCCTTTGGTATAAACCGGATACCATGTTTTTTTATTTTCGGCAACAAATTCCTCATAGCTGGCCCTTGCCCAATTAATAGCCTCTTTTATGTTTCTTTTATAGATTATGCAAAAACCGGCTATAATTTTACAATAGCAATAATCTTCAACGCTTACTCTGTTCCCAGACATAACGCCATTTTCACATATTTCAGAATATTCAACCAAGCTTAACTTGCCGTTAGTTATGGCTGAAAGCCAGTCATAGCCATCAAAATTTCCTGCTTTGGCGCCGAAATATCCATGAAAAGAAGATGCCTTGTTTTCGGGGAGATAATAAATTGTATAAGCGTTCTCAATCAATCGACAGGCGAATTCAGGCTCTTCTCCTGATTTATTGGGCCAAGTAGCAAAATCTGGAAAGCCGCCGACATCAAGATATTTGCTTCTATCTATAATAAAGTGTCCGCATAGCTGAAAAACTTGTATGGGCTTGAATATTTTGAGATTCTTATTCAAAAATCTGTCTTTAGCCGTCAAATATTCCAAAGGAATAGAGTTAAAACGCGCTCCCTTATTCCCTTGTTTTAAAAAACTTTTTGTAAGTTCTGATATGGGTGGAGCTACTTTCGGGTAAGATGCTCTGCCATAGACAGGCAAAACTAACGCCGCAAAATTTTTGTCAGCTTTTTTCAGCTTTTTAATAACTATCATCGCTATGAAACTGAGGTGCGGCGTAGGAACGCAATCGTCGTCAAGAAAAAATAAATATTTTCCTGTCGCATTTTTTGCGCCTATATTTCTTGACACAGAGCTCCCTTTTCTTTCCTCGTTATGAAAACACTTAATTTGTATGCCTTTGGTAGAATATGCTTCCTTTGCCAGTTCTTCAATAACTCCTTTTGTATTATCTGTTGATGCATCATCAACAACAACTATTTCCTTAATTGAGGACCGCTGTAACAAAAGAGCATTTATACAAACCGACAAAGGGTTGTATTTATAATTTTCAGAATTTTTATCAAACGGACAGCGGTTATACGTCGGGATAATCGCGCTTATGTCTTCCTTCCTTTTTCTACTATTTATCTTAAGGTCAAAAAGATAATCTATGCGATAAAAATCCTTGGTAAATTCATTCGCCAAATCTTCTTTGTCAAATTCTATTTTGGGTTTTTCGATTGTTTTTTCGCCAGGCTCTTCAATTTTAAAATTTATCACATCCATATATTTACTATTTACTGATTATCTTAATGCATTTTACCACAAAATAAGGAGTTTGGAAACCAATTTAACATAAAAAAAGAGGCCGGGAAAAGATTTAACTTTCCCGGCCATTTAGTTTCTTGTTTGGAAATTTTTTGTCAGTGCCCGAAGAATCCGCGGGCTTTGGCGTCCGGAAGCTGGACCAGGGTTACTCCCCTGTCCTCACAGAGCTTCTGGATAATGCCGTCTTTGATGCTGCCGCTGGTGCTGAAGATGACCCTGATACCGGCGTTGATGAGAACCTCAACAGCATCCGGGAATGGGAAGAAGGAATCGCTGACAGCCACAGCGCATTCGAGCCGTCCCTTCTGGCCTGCGGAAATGGCGCTCTCCACAGCCGCCTTCGCAATCTCGATGGGATTGTACTTCATCTTCAATCTCCGGACGCGAGCCATGAGCTTCCTGACCGCACCCGCTGAGAATGAAAATATGTCCACCGGCTTGCCATGACCGGCGTCAATGGCCCTCTTGATGGCAAGTTCAGCCGCGCCGACCCGGTCCTGCTGGCCGACGCCGTTGCCGAGGAGCATCCCGTTCCTCACGATGGTGATTGTGTTGGAATTGGACGTGTCGCACACGGCCTTGCCGAGGATTATGTCCATGAGTGCTGATTTAGTGGGGGCCGGGCCGAATATCTGGATTTCATTGTCACCTTTGTACAGGAGCTTGGTGTAATTCGGCTCCATGAGGAAGCCGCCCCTTACGTAGCGGAACCGAACAGCCGAATCCAGCATCGGTACGCCCGTTAGGTCAGGATTCACCACCATCCGGCACTTGCCGCCCTTCCTTGCGAGCAGTTCTCTCGCCCCGGGAGCGAAACCCGGAGCGATGACCGAATCGAACTTCTGGGTCGTCAGGGGGCCACGCATGCCGGCATTCACCAACATATCGGCGGCTTCCTCGGTCAAAACAAAGTTGGTCATGACAGAACCGCCGAACATGGCCCGGGAGTCGCCCCTCGCCATCTTGTCAAGAACCGTAGGGGGAAAGTCGCCAACGGCTGCGCCACAGGGGTTGCCATGCTTGACACCCACAGCGATGAGCGGAGCCTTTCCGCTGAAGTTAAAAGACCACGATACGCCGATGTGGGTAAGCGTCTGCAGCAGCCGCTCCAGGTCAGTGATGTTGTTGTAGCTCAACGCCTGGCCTTCGACCACTTGGAACTTGTCCAGAGCCAGCGGGTCATTCGTGCCCGTACTGAATAGCGCGGCTGGCGACTGGTGGCCGTTCTCGCCCTTGGGAATCTGCACGACGCGCTCGCCGAAGATGCTGGCAAACTGGCCGTTGCCATGAAACACAGCGGAGGCGCCGGCATATTCCGCTACCCCATACTCGGCGCGGGCCCGTAGCTGTTGCCGGATGTCATTGGGAACATGCCCGTGCTTGGCGATAGTGTCGAGCACAAATTGCCTGTCCTGGACGCGACAGATAACAATCCGGTTGCCCTTGGCAGCGGCTCGCACCATATTGGGTCCGCCTATGTCTGTCTCTTCCACAACGGATTCTATTGTGGCGCCGGGCTTGGCGATAGCGGCCTGCAACGGATAAAAATCGCAGCAGACCAGGTCTATATAGGGCAGGCCGAACTTGACGGCATCAGCCCTGTCCGCCGGATTCACGAGCCTGGCCAAGAGACCGCCATAGACCTTGGGGTGCAAGGTGACGACGCGGTGACCAAGCATGGGCGGAAAACCCGTCAACTCAGCCACGTCCATGACTTCCAGTCCAGCGGCCTTGAGTGTCTTGGCCGTGCCACCGGAACTGAGGAGCTTGTAACCAAGCTCAATCAGCTTCTTTGCGAACGGCACTATGCCGTCCTTGTTCGATACTGATATTAATGCCCATTGTTCAAACATGTTTGCAACTCCTTTCGTTGTGGACATTTCTTATGTCCGGTTTGAAGTATTAACTTTTCGAGGTGCTAATCGGCCAGAGTACACCTCAAGCCCTTGTATAAATCAGATTACCTTAAAACTATAAAAAGTCAAACAAAAACCGCTTTATTTAAAAAGCGGTAAATTTTCAATGGCTCAACACGTTGAGCCGTTGATGATCTAATACTATTTTATTATTTCCTGCGCAACAATAAAAATAATATAAGCAAAATAAGCCACAACAAACAGGGCTCCCTGCCACCTTTCAAGGATGTGCTTCTTCCCGATGAACATAAAAATAAATAAAAGAAATGTCGCCGCAATAGTTACTGCTATATCCCTCATAAGCATCGCAGAGAACGGCAATGGCCTGATAACGGCGCTAATTCCCAATATCCAAAAAACATTAAAGATGTTTGACCCTACGATGTTGCCAATGGCGATGTCCGCATTTTTTTTATAAGCAGCTACGGCTGATGTCGCCAACTCCGGCAAAGATGTTCCAACTGCTACAACAGTAAGTCCTAATATTGCTTGGCTTACTCCAAGGCTAGTTGCGATATTCACAGCAGAATCAACAATCCATTTGCCTCCTATTGTCAAAGCCACAAGTCCAACGGCAACCATAGCGCCAGCTTTAAATAGCGAACGCTCTTTTATCACAACCCCGGTATCGCCTTCCCCGGATTTACTGATGCCAAAAGTATAATATAAAAAAATAATGAAAAAAGAAATAAGCACCAAACCATCAATGCGCGTAAGGCCGGAAAATTTGCCGCCGTCGATTAGCGCGTCGTTGGCCATAAAAGCAGTGACGACTATGGCCAGCAAACACAATGGAATTTCTTTCCAGACAGTCCCCCTTTTTACTGCTAAGGGAAAAATAACAGCCGAAATACCCAAAATAAGAAGGATATTGGCTATGTTGCTTCCTAAGATATTGCCTATGGCAATATCTGGATTACCCTGCAAACTGGCGAAAAGATTAACTATAAGCTCCGGCGCTGAAGTGCCAAAAGCAACAATTGTGAGCCCGATTACCAGGGCTGAAATTCCTAATTTTTTGGCGATTAAGGAAGCTCCGTCAACCAAAAAATCTGCGCCTTTTATGAGAAGAACGAATCCTAATGCCAAAAACAAATATGTAAATATATCAAACATAAAATATATTATTTAATAAATTATGAACATTTAATTATTATATCAAATAAATATAAAATATACATAAAAGAAAATATTACGCTTTCAGTTTTAGTCTGCCAACAAAGTGTTTCTTCCAAAACCTATAAAATAGCTTCCTAATTTCATCTACAATTATAATGGAGGACGCCACAAATATAATTAATAACCAATCGTATCCGTTAATCGGAGTCGTATGTAATATCTTTTGCATAAAAGGATTATAAACAGCCAATAATTGCAAGGATATAACAACGGCCGTAGCGCCAACTAAAAACTTGTTTGACAACGGGTTCATTTTAAAAATTGACTTGTCTTCGGATCGGCAGTTCCATGCGTTAAACCATTGAAATACAGCCAAAACAACAAGAGACATAGTCTGCGCTTTAACTAAATCTGTTTGAAACAATCCTTTAAAAATAAATAAAGCACCCAACATCATTGGTATAGCCATAAAAAACATTCTTTGCACCATTAGAAAATCTATTAAATACTTATTGGGTTTTTTAAATTTTTCCAAAAGTAAACTATTTTCTCTTGGTTCCATTGCTAAAGCAACATCGAGAAAACCGTCTGTCACAAAATTAAGCCAAATTATTTGCGCGGGCAAAAGGGGCAAAGGATACCCCCAAAAAAGAGCTCCGGCAATGACCAAGACTTCTCCTGCGCTTGTAGAAAAAAGATAAAGAATTACTTTTTTAATAGTTTTATAAATACTTCTCCCTTCTTCTATGGCAGAAATAATGCTGCCAAAATTATCATCCAAAAGCACTATATCTGATGCCTCTTTAGCAACCTCTGTGCCTATTTTACCCATTGCCACCCCAAGATCTGCTGATACAAGTGAAGGGGCGTCATTTACTCCATCCCCCGTCATGGCAACTATTTTATTAGCAGTTTTAAATGCTTTTATTATTCTTAACTTATGTTCTGGTGAAACCCTTGCAAAAACTGAAACATTTTTTATTCTTTCGGCAAGATTTTCATCTGTTATTTTTTCTAATTCATCTCCTGTAATAATTTCATCCCCTGGCTTATAAATACCGGCTTCCTTAGCAATTGCCATGGCAGTAATTCTGTGGTCCCCAGTTATCATAACTACACGCACACCTGCGCTAATAGCGCGCTCCATCGCCCCAGGAACTTCCAGACGTAGCGCATCTTTCATTCCAAAAAATCCGACGAAGGTAATTTCTTTTATCTTTTCGAGTATTTTATTTTTATCCGAATTATTATCTATGCCCATCGCTACCACTCTCAGGCCTTCTTCTGACATTTTTTCAAATATTTTTTCTAATCTCTCTTTTTCTTCTTTAACAAAACTGCAATTTTTACCATTGTGCCATATTTTATTTGAAATTTTTAAAATATTTTCTGGAGCTCCCAAAACTATTAAAAGCTTCCCTTTATTTGTTTTTCTAAGAGAAGCACGATACCTAAGGTGATAATCAAAAGGAAGGTCTGAAATGGACGGTGATTCCTGTTCTAAAATATTTTTATGAAAACCTATTTTTTGAGCCAACACCAACAACGA
>Ga0315293_10005403_pt1 | contig 12032 bp, 14 predicted proteins | sample YL17G13_20_MG_FD_203071 | JGI IMG/M metagenome (GOLD analysis project Ga0315293, IMG submission 203071) | Sediment microbial communities from Yellowstone Lake, YNP, Wyoming, USA - YL17G13_20 | ecosystem: Environmental > Aquatic > Freshwater > Lake > Sediment | place: USA: Wyoming | collected... | reverse complement strand
ACAAACGCAGAGAATAGGAAGGGGCTGCTTGCCGAGTTTGCAGTACCTGTAACTACTTGCTCTGCGGTTACTACAGGGATAGTGACTAATGACGCTATCTGTACATTGTTCTGAGTACCTATAGCAGATATGATAGGAGTGGCATTGTATAGAACAACCCCAGACCCAGCGCCAGAACTAGCCGCATTAGTATTAATCCAGTTTGTTCCGTTATAACCTAGTAACTGATTTACTAACGGTGTCTCTATTACTACATCCGATAGGTTATCTAAAGGTATTGCTATGTTAGCTGTGCCGTTAAAAGACACACCTGCTATGGTTCTAGCTGTGGCTAGGGCAGTTGCAGCACCAGCTGTAAGACCCGCTGCTGTACCTGTTGCGTTGGTCGCTACGAGAGCCGTAGGGGTACCAAGGTTAGGAGTTACTAGCGTTGGGCTAGTATCTACTACAAATTTGGTTCCAGTGCCTGTTTGGGACGCTATAGACGTTGCGTTGCCAGAGGAAGTGATAACCCCTGTTAGATTAGCATTAGTAGTTACAGTAGCAGCATTACCAGATGTGTTTTGGTTCAGCGTAGGAAAGTCAGCAGCTATTGCTATTGTTAGCGCACCTGTTGTGGTGGTACTTTTAACAATACCAGTAGCTAGTGCAGATGTTCCCAGAGAGTAATCTGTGCCACTTGTGGCTGCACTTAACGCTGTACCATCACCTTTAATTACTCCAGTAACGCTTGTTGTTAAAGTGATTGTTGGGGTAATAGAAGCGTTAGCAACTGTGCCAGCTAGTCCGTTAGCTGTGACTACAGAAACTGACGTTACCGTACCACTTCCAGAGGCTGCGGTATTACCGTCGAGCTTTTGAATGGCTTGTAGGATACTATCTGTGGCAGATACCACTCCAGCACCCGATACATAACCAGTAATCACCTTGCCTATAACGGCAGAATTGGTAAGAGTGGTTGAGTTACCAACTGAAGTAGCTTCGCCCGTTAGGTTAGCATTGGTAGTTACGGTTCCAGCCGTGAATCCAGCAGCCGTACCTGTGATACTAGTTCCAACTAACGTAGTTGGAGTTCCAAGGTTTGGGGTTACTAGGGTGGGACTTGTATCAACTACAAAAGTAGTTCCTGTACCAGTTTGGGAAGCTATGCTTGTGGCATTTCCAACAGAGGTTATGACTCCTGTTAGATTTGAAATTGTTGCCGAGTTGCCATTCAACTTCTCTATTGCCTGAAGTATTGAATCACTTGATGACACAACGCCAGCGCCAGATACATACCCAGTCAATACCTTAGCAATAACGGCAGAGTTGGTAAGTGTAGTGGTATTACCAACAGAGGTGGCCTCACCTGTCAGATTGGCGTTTGTTACAACCGTCGCAGCATTACCTACAGAAGTTACACCCCCAGTTAAGTCGGCATTGGTCACGACTGTGGTTGCGTTTCCAACCGATGTCACCATCCCTGTTAGGTTAGCGTTAGTTGTTACATTTCCAGCAGTCAGTCCAGCGGCTGTGCCCGTTATATTAGTGCCCACAAGAGCAGACGGAGTACCAAGGTCAGGGGTTACCAATGTGGGGCTTGTATCCACTACATAAGTAGTGCCTGTACCTGTCTTGGTTAGGCTAAGAGTAATGGCTGGAGTGGTTGTGGGGTTTGCAACTGTACCAGATACACCGTTAGCCGTTACTACAGAAACTGAAGTTACTGTACCGCCACCACCGGCGTTGCCACTTAGCTTCTGAATAGCTTGTAGAATTGTGTCGGTAGCTGCCACCGTACCTGAGCCTGAAACATAGCCTGTAAGCACCTTGCCAATAACTGCTGAATTTGTCAGAGTGGTTGCGTTACCCAAAGAGGTTGCTTCGCCTGTCAAATTGGCGTTAGTTGTTACGTTGCTGGCTGTAAAGGCTGTCGCAGTACCTGTGATATTAGTGCCTACAAGAGCCGTAGGTGTACCAAGAGCAGGGGTTATTAGAGTTGGGCTAGTGATTGTAGGGCTGGTGTTAGTTAGGTAAGTTGTTCCTGTACCAGACTTAGCTAGTAGTAAAGTAATAGCTGGGGTGGTAGTTGGGTTCGCAACTGTCCCAGATACGCCATTAGCAGTTACAACCGATACGGATGTGACTGCTCCGTTTCCTGTGCCTATATTTGCCCATGCTCCATTAGCGTAACTTTCAAATGAATTGGTATCTGTGTTGTAGCGCAAGTCACCATCTATTCCAGATGGTCGTTGAGCTGTAGTTCCAGACGGAACTTGCATTGCGGCAGTCCCGGGAATGACTGGATTGTCAGCTATGCTGATGGTTGGATTGCCACCAACTCCAGTACCATTAGCGACAGACACTTGGTTGGCTGTACCAACAATAGTAACTGGTGCTAGGGTTGTACTAGCGTTCATGGCAACTAAGCCAGTACCTATCATTTGTGATAAAGATAGCGGTAAACCAGCCAAAGCTACAACTGGATTACCAGCCTGACCACCACCATTGGTTATAGCCAATCCTGAGCCTGTTACAGCGATATTTCTATTGGCTAGGGTACTAGCACCAGTCTTTACAACAAAACCGTTTCCTAGCGTGTCTAGAGCCTGTACCGCGCCTACTAGATTAACCTGTAGAAGACTCTGCGCTCCGCCGTCAGTAATCTGCAATCCAGAGCCAACCCCAACGTATCTACTGTTAGGTAGTGTCGGCTCTGTATTTACGGTCAAGAATGTCTGTGTTTGGTTAGGTGCAGACGATATTGCGGCAGTCGTAGTTTGTACCGTTACACCGTTCTGTACGATAGGGACGGCTTCTGTGCCAGTAATAGCACCAGCGCTAGGTAGTTGCGTTATCTGTACGTTTGGCATTATGAAGATGTGGGTATAACTTGCAACCCATTTAGGTTCCCATCGTTCTCTGGAGTATTAGTATTTCCTTCAGTGGACATGACTATTCCACCGTAAGGGTCGACTGTTAAGTTATTTGGGTCTGTGGCTACGCTTACGTCAGGACGTGCAAATCTAAGGTTGATTCGTTCTGTCTTGCGTGCAGGTAGACGATATGGGTCGAAGTTATCCTTACACCCTTCCTCGCATACCCGAAGTCCGGGGAAGTTGGGGTCAGGCCCTAGCGTTACAAACGCCCTCTTCATTTTACAGCGGTCACAAACCCCTATCGCTAAGGATGTGAGGCCACGCGTGTCCATGAAGGTGGGCATTAGGATGTGTAAACTGAAATATTTGGTGCCCAGTAGATAGGCGACTTGTCGCGCTCCTCTTGCTCAGCTTGGTTCAAATAGAACTGCGCCTGTGTCTCTAGGTACTGAATCCTATCCAAGCCAACCTGTGGTAGCTCTAGGCTCATCCTATGAGCTAGGTTCATCAGGATAGCTTCGTACCAACGCTGAGGTATCTCTAGTTCACCAGATAGCGAGCCAACGTCCATAATCTGACGCGAGTACCACACAACCATCTGTACAAAGTAAGTGTTGGGTGTAGGCCATAGGTATATGGTCGGCAGTGGTATTGTCCTGTCAAACCAATACTGGAATGGCTGATTGGCTGTGAAATTCTTATTTGGTAGGTTTGTATAGTCATCGCGGTTAAGGCGTGACATCTGAATCTCTGTGCTGTTATTTCCAATATAGAACTCACGAACAGCAAGGGTGTTACCCCCTGTCTCGCGCATCCTATAATACTGCACGTTCTGACCGACATCGATGTCGTACCAGAGCCACTGCATATCTACCCACTCTTCTACGCCAGTATCCAGCAGTAAACTCCAAGTAATTCCATCCAGTGAGTATTCAAGCAGAATATGGAACTGACCAGTAGTACCAGCCATAATACCAATAGAGCCAGAGTAGATGCTGTTGTATTGACCATAGTCAATCCCAATATTTCCATCAGGAGCAGTCTGTTGGCAGATTGTGTCCACTTGGCTGTCGAAGGCGTTGTAGGCTATACCTGACGATGCAGAGTAGCCACCAGTAGCATTTGGAGTAGGGCGTGCCATTGTGCGGTACAGCACATTCAGCGCATCGTTAGAGCCTAGTGGTAGGTTATATGTAAGTTGGTTGGGATTAAGACCCATGACAGTCTTATCAATAGCCCAATACTGTATGCCGATATTAATTAGATTTGACAGCAAGAAAAACAGAGACCTACGAGAAGCCATGACTTGCTCAGACGTTAATTCTTCGGCAAGTTTTCCACAACGGCGTGCGCCGTGGTCAATCAGGTCTTGAACCTTGATTACTGTTGTACCAGAGGTGCCTGAATAAGCCATTTATGTCCCTTACCAATCTTGATTATTATACCTTATGTGGCTTTTTGTGGTTATTTTTTTGCTGTTGGATAGTGCTTTATTACCCCCCACAGATAAATGCAACCCGCCTTTATTGAATCCTTTATCTTTGTCAGCATTTACAAAATCCTTTCCTACCTTAGTTGGAATTCCAACCTTCTTAGCAAATGATGGGCTGTGAGCTACCGCCTCCATTAATCTATGCTGAGATGGTGATTTGCTTGGCATTATCCGCAGAAAATAGTAACTGACGCACTTGTTGGAAGGGTCACATGAATGTCAGTATTAAATCTAATTCCGTTTCCGGGTATTTGATTTGAAAATGGATTGTTCGTATTAGCAGGAATGTTTATTTTCAATAGAACAGTTCCACCAGAACCACCGTCACGAAAAATTATCTCTCCAGCTGTACCGCCAGAAAGTGCTTGATACCCAGCAAGGTTTGTTGCGCCAGCGTAAATAGTCCCAGTAGAACTGCTGTTAGCTGAGAAAACATTTGTTAGTGTACTCATTCTACCTCCAGTGATAAGTGGGGGGGCGAACCCCCCATCTATTTTGTTACTTTACGGCTTTACAGGTGCGATAGTGCGAGTAGCTTCACGCTCTGCTTCTGTGACAGAACCTTGCCCATGTAGCTTATGAAATAAATCAGCAGCCTTGTTAGGTAGGTACATCATCATGTCGCGCATAGCCTGAGCATCAGCCTCATTGTCAGCTTTCTCCCTAGCATAATGGTCTTCGTAACCTTTGGTCTCAGCATCAGAAATAGAGCCAGCACCGCTTGGCATTGCTTTCGCCATCCTAAGCTCTCTTTCAGTAACGGCTCCACCAGACCTATACTTCAGGTTACTATCAGCCTTAGATTGACGCATAGCAGTAGCATTCTCTGAATTGAATGCAGACTCTTCGCGTCTCTCAGCAGGAGTTGCTCTACCACCCTTCTTGTAAGTGCCAGCTAGCTTGCTGATGCTTACAGGTGATGGTGGCTTCTTGCTACCTTGAGGCATCGCGACAGGTTTGCCTGAATTAACAGTACCCCCCGCCGCGTAGGCTTTTTTTGAGGTCTTACCTCCTGCTTTAAAGCCACCGCCGTTACCCAAGACAACTCCGCCTGTCTTGTAACCACCGCCATTACCTAGGACAACGCCACCAGTCTTGTAACCGCCACCATTACCAAGAACGACTCCACCAGTAGCCATCTTGCCGCCTTTTTTAAGCGCCAATTTAGTTCCCTTGCCATTCTTATGTTCCTGAGCGTCGTGTTGCTTAAAGGCTTTCTTTACCATAGCTTTGTCTTCAGCAGTGTCAGCCTTGCCACCTTCTTTCATAATAGGTGCCATTGACATTGCTGGCTTAGCCATCATTGCCTTACGGCGTGCTGACATGGATGGCTTGCCAATCTTTTGGACTGGAGCCGCCATAGCAGGACGACCAACAAGTGACGGTGTTCCAGCTAGTGCGTCCATGATACCGCCGTCAGCCCTACCCATTGCTTTGTGACCATGAGAGGTGCTACCACCCTTCTTCATGTTCACATGACCACCACTTTTGAGTTTCAGTATTACTGAAGGCTCTGTGGTCTCCATTTTTACCATCGGTTTAAATTGACCCATTTTATTTTCCTTTTTCGTTATTGACTGAACTTTGCTAACCAAAAATGGCACTCTTGGATAGCCCCACCTATTGCATTTAGATTTGCTTCCATTTGAATACGTTGGGCGTCCAAAGATTTAAGTCTTTCTTGTATATCGTGTTCAGTCATTATATTGAGGTTGAATATAATTGGATATAACGAATAGAACCATTTACTAAAACTCTAATTTGACCTGCAGGGGTAGATGCTGTTCCTGCTGTAACTGCTAAACCTGCAGCCACATTTTTGCTAGTTCTACCAACTTCAAGTAAATTTAAACAAGGATTAGTTGCAGAAGATTCTTCACCGAACCCTATAAATGCTATTGGTGCTGAAGCTCTTGTTCCTGCAAATTGCGCAAAATCAAAAACTGCTCCGTAAGCTGCTCCAATAGATGTGCTAGAACCACAGTCAACCACGCCATAAACAGCAGTGTTTAAACCTGTTAGTGTGCTTGTTGGGTTATTAGAAAATGATGTTTGAGCATAACATCCGAAAATGTTACCACCTGAAACACCCGCTGTGCGTTGATTTACTGCGCCTACTAAAGCTGCTACCGTGCCTGTATAGGTTACAGCAGGGCGTACAGTAAAGTCTGTTAAATTATAAGAGCCTGATGCTAAATCAGTAGAATTTAGTGTGTCATCAGAATTAAAACCTGCCTTTGATGTTACCGGGCCTGAAAAAGTTGTTTGTCCCATTATTATTTTCCTCCATACAAAGTAAATGACTCGTTAGTCTTGTATGCGTCTGCTAGGACAGTCTAACGAGTCGAAACCCTAGAATTTACTACTATTTACAACTAACTATTACACTCCCGGTGTGCCGTACATAGCACGCCAGTCGGTAAAGCCAACATCGTAACGCTCTGTGGCTTTGTAGCGCATTGAGTCGGTCTCGAAATCACCTTCCATGGTCTTTTCAAGCTTACGTCTCATCAGCAACTTCATGCCCTCAGGAGCATCAGTTTGCACCCAGAATGCAGTTGCACTAGTCAGACGGGACAATACAGCAGCTCCCTCATCCAACAGTCCAATTGACTTAACTGGGTTGATGTCGTTGTCAGCAGTACCCGAACGCAATACGCTCTTCAGCAATACTTCAGCTTGGAAGATGTTGCCCGGAGCCACAACCAATTGGCGTGGAACCAAACGAATCTTCTTGCCGTTGTTATCCACTGCCTGACGGATTTGGATAAGCATTTGCTCAAGAGATGTTTGCGACAAGTTAGCGGCAGTTGTCAGCAAGTTGCTGGCAGTGCCGTTAACGATAGGGTGGTTAGTTGCGTTCAACTCAACGCCATCACCACCGGGGTATGCTGCATTGAAAGCACGATTAAGCACGTTAGCTGACAAAGTCTCTTTGGTCTCAATCAATGACTGAGCAAGATGCTTTGCATATACCTGACCGATACGGATATGGTCGCCATCTTCAACTAGCACTTTGGTCAACGCAAAGGCTAGGCCATAGACGTTGTATACATAGCGCTTGAGGAAGAGTACACCACCTTGCTGATAGGTAACAGGTGTTCCATCAGGCAATTGAGGTGCTGCGCCAAATCCGTACAGGACTGGCTCTTCGTGGTAGTTACGTGGAATACCTTCTTGTTCACGGAAAACGCGTGACCATTCATCGGTACGTTGGTCATAGACTCCATCGAAGCATTCGTTAAGGATTGGTTCAACGATGCTTCTAAAGTCCGTACTACGCATTGGTGCGGCCATGTTCTAGTCTCCTTTATTAAATAGCAACAGACGGAGCCACGAACTGGGTTTTAGCCACAGTAGCACGTACTATTACGAATGGGTCACCCCAAGCGTTATCCGCATAAGGAGCTAAATCAACGATTCTCATCTGTCCTTGAACACCAGTACCAACCATAGTGGCTGATAGAGTACCTTGGGACAATCCTGTAGAGGTTGAACCAGCGTTTAGATTGCTCAGATTTGCTTCGTTTCCGAGAGTAGTCTGTGCAACGGTAGCGTCTGTTTGAATCTCATACACGATGTTAGGGTCGTTGTAAAAATATGCTACGCATGAACCTGTTTGGTATGCGGTGTTTGCAGGCCAAAAGTTTGATACGCGGCGACGTCCAGTAACGTCAGTCCACTCGACACCAGCAAAGGCGCCAGAGAAGGCTTCGGTACCAGCTACTATTTCAATATTTCCTGTAGCTTGAACATACGTGATGGCTTGACCCTTCAAGATGTTATCGGCATAGGCTGATGCAATTCCGCCAGCAAGCGCTTGCGCTCTATCCAAACCAGATGGATGGAACGCAGGACGCAGACCGAACGGAGCAGAGGTTGCAGACATAAATAACTCCTTTATATTTTAAAGCCTACCCCACAAATTGCGGAGATGGCATCGGTTTGTCTATTTCGCCCAATCCTTCGCCTTCAACCTGAGCGAGATTTCTCCCGTTCCTGTCGCGTGCCCCTGCTGCTGCCTCTGCTTGAAGTTTGATTTTATTCGCCTCCTCAAGAGGTGCCTCATGGTGGAAATGTGCCATAACATCCTGATATAAATCCATCGGAATCTTATATAACAACATTTCATTACACGCTACATAACCTACGTGCTCGCCAGCCTTTACGCGGTGATTGTCAAACTCTGGTAACTCATCTGCTTTCACAGGTACGTACCCTAGTCGAATCCGCTTGTCAATGCTGTCATAGCTGTTGGTTGTTGATAACCAGCAAAGATGCCACCCCTTTAAATTAGGGACATTGGGCAATGCACTTTGTGTCCATTCGTCCTTCCACATCTTTCGACGTTCTTCGGCTGAAATAAACTTATCCTCTGGTGCCTCTCGAACTTTATCAAGACTCCCGCGATTTTCGCGTCCACCAGTTGACAATGATTTCTTTATACGAGTATCCATTTCTATCTCCTATTACTTTCTGATTGTTTATCTGCAAGTGCGTAACTGCGAATCATCTTCGCACGCTTCTCAGGGTCTTCCCAATAGCCTCCATCTTTCATAGCTCTCACCCTTTCTGGTGATAAGTGGAATGCGTTTCTTCCACCACTATTACTCGGCGAAGATTCTCGTCCTGAACTTGTGACAACACTCTTCGGTCTAGTTCTTTGAGACGGTCTTTCGTCATTATCCACAGTATAACGGTGTGGAATGTACTTTTGCAAGCGATTATCAAGCTCTTCCCAATATTCAGCAGTTCTTGGGTCGTAGCCCTCATCCGCAAGGATTTGGTCTTCGTTTAACGCACGACGAGAATCAGGGTCTTTCCCATTAGGGTCATACCATGAGTTGTTCATCATCCATTCGCTCGCATGACGCTGTAGCATGGGGTCTGGAGCCTGAATAGTGTTCGGCCTTTGGGGCTGAACAGCTCTACTCTTCAGGTTCTCAAGCGCCTCATGGCTTCTACGTGCCTCAAACCACATTTCCTGTGCATTGGCGAGTAAATCACCGTTACCAGTCGATGTAGCCTCTGACATCTTGCCTTTAGCGTAATGAATTCTGCTCTCTTGGTCTTCAATTGCCTTGTTAATGCGTGCAATCTCGGAACCATGGGACTTCTTCTCTAAAGAAGACAGTCTTTCAAGCAACTCTTGGTTCTGTCGCGTCAAATGATTCAGTTTTACGTCTTTTTCTACCTCAACTTGCTTGTGATAGTCCTTACGAGCACGACGTTTGTGGCGTTTAGCCGCACGCATTTCGTCCATTTCAGGGTCAACAGAGCCAGTCTCCTCTATTTCTCTACGTTCAGCGGCGTCATCGGAGGCATCACTCTCTTCACCAGCCTGAACATGAGGGGATGGAATGCTATCGGGTAGGTCTACAACGGCACCGCCGTCTACGCCCTCCTGAATAGTCATCATCTCCTTCGCTTCTTGCGATGCTTGGTCTTTACTCATATGAATGCCTTTGTCTGTAATGGATTGCCTGTAATCTTAGCGATTACTTCGTGGTCGTTCATAATCATAAACTCGATACTCTCGTCGTCTGCGACACGAACTTCCCATCTATCTCCAGTCCACTTAGGGACACGTAAATAGTCACCTACCTCACACCATGACCCTTCAGGCCACGGCTCCATTGTGTCGCGCTTCTTGAACGCCAACGGGCCTACTGAAATCACCTTGCCTACAGGGTTCTGCGCCCTCTCGGTGTCTCTAGTTTCTTGAGGTAAAATTATCCCAGATGCAGTCTTTGTTTTTGTCTTACGCAGTTGTACAAGTACACGTGCGCCTAACGGCAAAGCTCCGGGGTCTACAACAGGAAAAGCCTCCTGTACATCAGCCGAATCAACGGCTACCGTGCTATTACTCATTTTCATCTTCCTTTAAAAGATTTTCAATAATCTCTAAAGATTTGACTAACCCTTGGTGCTGTCCGACAAGGCGCTGATAGGTCTCGAAGTTAACAACATTACCTGCTGTCAACGACTCGGCTATCCGTGCCTGCTCAGCCTTTACGGCTGAAATGATGTCGGAAATGTACCTCACGCGTTAGACTTCTCAATAGAGGACTTTGTAAAGTTTCCATGGTCACTATTAGCTAGTGGCATAGTCGCTGAACCCTTCTCCTTAAACTCACTACCATCAATCCACGCACCCGTAGCAATACGTGTGTGTTGTTTGACGCCTTCACTTTGCAACTCTTTTACATCATTTGCCATGGTTATCTCCCTAGGTTACGTTGTGTTACTTGGTTCAGCTTTATTGCTGTTTCTTCTTGCTCACGTTGGAGTCTGAGTTCATCTACGGTCAGCTCCGCTGTCTTGATACGCTCTTGAGTCAGGTTGTTCTCGGCGTTCATAGCCACCTGAATCTGTCTAGCGCTTTGCTTGTCTGCAAATCCTTGGTTCATCTTGGTTGTGTCTAGCCCTAACCTAGCTTGGTCGTTAGCGGCACGACGCTGTGTCTCAGCCATAGACGCTTGCAAGATAGCGGCAGACTCAGCATCCTGTGGTGGCTTAGGTGCAAACTGTTGCATTAGCTGACCCAGTTGCTGTAGCGCAGGTATGACACCTTGGAACACCTGAGCTGTGTCTAGCTTGACATGGTCAGACGCCAGAGCAATAGCCTTGTCTATCTCAGACGCTAGTTTGTTGCTCTCGTACTTGCCTAGCTTGATGTCAGAGCCTGTGGTTACGTAGCCCTTCATCTGGCTTGTGTACCACAGCATCATGTGTTGCTTAATATGCTCTAGTGCCTGTGGTATATACGTAGGCGCTATAAGTGGATTGCTACCCAAGGCAGGGTCTAGGGCAAACGTCAAATGCGTCTGTATATGTGCCAATTGGTCTTGCCGAGGGTATGCGTAGGCAGCCTTACCTAAAGCCATAGCCGCGTTCTCGTCTGCGGCATCTAGCTCTGTAGGTTTGCTTGTATTGGGCATCAGCTCGTTGATGTCTGGCACCTTGAGCTGTTTTAGCATTCTTGATACCACCGCCCTAGGGTCAATCATTCCGGGGAACTGGCTACTCAACTGTAGTACGGACTGCAGCTGGGCAATCCTCTGTGTCTCACTAAAGATATGTGGGTCAGATACTGGGATGATGTCGCTGTTGCGTAGGAAGTCATCACGGCTAATCTCTAGGTCAGCAACGATGTCACCCTTGCGTTGGTCTTCCAAGTACCAACGGTTAATACGACCCAGAACTTGCAATACCCTACGCTGACTATCGTGTAGTCTGGAGTGGATAGCTGAGAACACAACGGCACCTTGTTCGATTAGGGCTTGCGTTGTTCCTACTGGGGTATTAGACGTTACGCTTGCAATCTTCTCTTCGGCTGTGGTTACTACGCCCTTGGCGGCACTGTCTAGCCATCCTAGCAACTGGAACAGAACTGGGCTTGGTGGGTTAAATGGCATAGGCATAGCAATCTTGCGAATGTCATCAACTCCGGGTGCGCCTTCAATCTCAGTAATCTGAGTAATCTCGACCTGTTGGCTCTGACCAGAAATCTTGGCTCCCTTGAGCTTTAGCATCGTGAGGGAGTTGTTTACGTGTGCCGTGTCCAACAGAGCCCTCAGAGACCCCGTAAGGGCGGCAGAAAGACCTCCGATAAGATGAGGTAGCCCAATTGCGTATGCGCCCCTCCACGGTATGAATTTGAACTCTACAAGCCAATCTAG
>Ga0315293_10005402_pt1 | contig 12038 bp, 13 predicted proteins | sample YL17G13_20_MG_FD_203071 | JGI IMG/M metagenome (GOLD analysis project Ga0315293, IMG submission 203071) | Sediment microbial communities from Yellowstone Lake, YNP, Wyoming, USA - YL17G13_20 | ecosystem: Environmental > Aquatic > Freshwater > Lake > Sediment | place: USA: Wyoming | collected... | reverse complement strand
CAGGCGCGCAAGGCTGGATCGCCGGCGTACGCCGGGAGCATTCCGATGACCGGGCGAGCATCCCGCTTGCCGCCTGGGACGAAACGCGCGCGCTGGTGAAAATCAACCCCATCGCCGATTGGGCGACGCCAATGCTGACCGCCTACATCGCCAAGCACAATATTCCGGTCAATCCGCTCCACGCCCGCGGTTTCATTTCGATCGGCTGCCAGCCTTGCACCCGCGCCGTGCAACAGGGTGAAGATCCGCGCGCCGGCCGCTGGTGGTGGGAGCATGAGGAAAGGAAGGAGTGCGGGCTGCATATGAACCCGCGCCAGAAAGGGAAGGCCGCATGACTGCGCTCGTTTCGCATCTGAAGCTGCTCGAGGCCGAGAGCATCCACATCTTCCGCGAGGCCGCGGCGCAATTCCGCGCGCCGGTGCTGATGTACTCCATCGGCAAGGACTCGACCGTGCTGCTGCATTTGGCGCGGAAGGCCTTTTGGCCGGCGAAGCCGCCGTTCCCGCTGCTGCACATCGACACCACCTGGAAATTCCGCGACATGATCGCATTCCGCGATCGGACCGCAAAGGAGCTCGGCCTCGATCTGATCGTGCACACCAACCATGAGGGTCTCGCGCGGGGCATCAACCCCTTCGACAACTCGCCCTCGGTTTACACCGACATCATGAAGACGCAGGCCTTGCGGCAGGCGCTGGACGCCGGGGGCTTCGATGCAGCATTCGGCGGCGCGCGCCGCGACGAGGAGGCTTCCCGCGCCAAAGAGCGGGTGTTTTCCTTCCGCGCCGCTGGCCACCGCTGGGAGCCCCGCCGGCAGCGCCCGGAAATGTGGACCTTGCTCAACGGCCGTCTCGGCAAGGGCGAGACCGTGCGGGTGTTCCCGTTGTCGAATTGGACCGAAGGCGATGTGTGGCGCTACCTCGCGCTGGAGAAGCTCGACGTGGTTCCGCTTTATTTGGCGGCGATGCGTCCCGTGGTGCAGCGCGACGGCCAGCTCATAATGGTCGATGACGACCGCATGAGGCTCGAGCCAGGCGAAAAGCCGGAGATGCGCAAGATACGCTTCCGCACGCTGGGGTGCTGGCCGCTCACGGCAGCGGTCGAGTCCGATGCGAGCGACATCGATGCCGTGGTGAGCGAGGTGTTGAGCGCGAAATATTCGGAGCGGGCAGGGCGGCTGATCGACCACGATCAGGCCGGCGCCATGGAGATGAAGAAGCGTGAGGGATATTTCTGATGCATATGGCTGCGCTGAAAGAAGAGGTCGCAATCGCGCCTGCGCCTGAGACCGGCGCCATGGTGCGGCTGTTGACCTGCGGCTCGGTCGACGACGGCAAGTCGACGCTGATCGGCAGGCTGCTTTGGGACGCCACGGCGATCGCCGAGGACCAGCGCGCGGCGGTCAGGCAGGCCTCGCAGAATCGCCTGATCAACGGCGAGAAAATCGATTTCAGCCTCCTGCTCGACGGGCTCCAGGCCGAGCGGGAGCAGGGCATCACCATCGACATCGCCTGGCGCTATTTCGAGACGGCGCACCGACGCTTCGTGATCATCGATGCACCAGGCCACGAGCAATATACGCGCAACATGGCCACGGGCGCGTCCCACGCCGATGTGGCGATCCTGCTGATCGATGCGCGCCATGGCGCCAAGCGTCAGACCCGCCGTCACGCCGCCATTTGCAACCTGGTGGGCATCAAGAAGGTTGTGCTCGCAGTCAACAAGATGGATCTGATCGACTGGTCGGAGCAACGGTTCCGGGCCATCGAGGCGGAGTTCCGTGTCATGGCCGCGGGCTTCGGTTTTACGCAAGTCGCCGCCATCCCCGTGGCGGCGCTCCCCGGCGACAATGTGGCCCGTCCCTCCTCTGCCATGCCCTGGTATGGCGGGCCGACCCTGCTCGATTATCTGGAAGCGGTTGATGCCAATGTCGAACCGCGCGATGCGCCGTTCCGCATGCCGGTGCAACTCGTGCTCCGCCACGCCGACTTCCGTGGCTACGCCGGCACCGTGGCCTCGGGCAGGATCAAGCCCGGCGACCGCATCGTCGATGCGCGGAGCGGGCTTGGCGCTTCGGTGCGCCGGATCGCCACCATGGACGGCGATCGTGCCTTTGCCACAAAAGGCGACGCCGTCGCGCTTGAACTCGACACCGACCTCGATATCTCGCGCGGCGCGGTGCTCTCGGAGATGGCGCGGCGGCCGATCAATGCCGACGTGATCGAGGCGCGCTTGGTCTGGCTCGCCGAGACCCCGTTCGATCCCGAGATGGGCTATCTGCTCCGCACTGCTACCGACCTTACCCCGGTGACGAGCATGAGCGTGTCCGCCCTCGTCGACTTCGAGACCTTGGCTTCGATGCCGGCGCATGCTTGCACGGTCAACGACATTGCCGATTGCCGCATCTTGCTCGGCCGGGCAACGCCGCTCGATCTCTTTTCCGACCTGCCGGGCACCGGCAATTTCGTTCTGGTCAGCGCCGTCGATGGCGCCACCGTGGCGGGCGGCGTCATCACCTGGGCGCAATCCGGCGCGTCTACCATGGGCGACAACGTCTTCGTGCTCAACCGGGAGCTGTTGTCCCGCGGCCTGTGCTCCGACCTTGGCGATTCTCCCGCCGACCTCGCCGAGTTTCATCGGCGTGCGCAAGAAGCCGCAATTCTGTTACGCTCAGTTGGAATTCCAGTCCTCATCGAAATCTGAGGACCAAAAAAATTCCAAGAATCGGCAAATCCGGAGAATAATCCCGGCTGAGCCTAGGGGGAGACTGCGAGCCAATGATTAATTTCAGCTGGGCGGCAAGTTTTCTGCCGCTGACCGGGGCTGGCTTCGGCGTTGGCTTCCTGGTCGGGCTCACGGGCGTTGGCGGCGGCGCGCTGATGACACCGCTGCTCATCTCGACGTTCGGCGTGAGCCCGCAAGTCGCGGTCGGCACAGATCTGCTCTATGCCGCCGTCACCAAGACCGCCGGCAGCTGGCGCCATCACCTGTCCGATCACGTCGAATGGCCGATCGTGCTCAGGCTTGCGGCGGGGAGCATTCCGGCCGCGATCATCCTGCTCGTGACCATGGCGTATATCCCGCTCAACACCGCGGCGCTTGCCCACTGGATCCGCTTGGGGCTCGTTGTCGCGCTGCCGCTGAGCGGCCTCGCCATCGTGCTCTACCCGCTGTTGGCGCGGCGCCCGGAACGCGAGGCGGACGCCACCACTCCGCCCAGAACGCTGGCCACGGTCATGTTTGGCGTCGCTTTGGGGCTTCTCGTCACCCTCACCTCGGTCGGCGCGGGCGCGATCGGGGTTTCCGTGCTCGCGGCGCTGTATCCCCTACTGCCGGCCAAGCGCATCGTGGGCAGCGACGTCGCGCATGCGGTGCCGCTCACGCTGGTCGGAGGGCTCGGTCATCTCGGCCTTGGCCATGTCGATGGCGTGCTGCTGCTCGCGCTGTTGAGCGGTTCAATCCCGGGCATCCTGCTTGGAGCTCGCCTCGCCGGTATGGCTCCCGAATGGCTGCTGCGGCCCCTCCTCGGGGTCATGCTCTGCTACGCAGCCTACATATTGTTCAATAAGTAGCAGCTGCACGATGCGGATTGATGTGAATGGCATCGAGACGCTGGGTATTCGTACGATGCCAAACTCAACCCGCCGGTGCGAACAGAATGCGTGTCATCCGCATCGTGGGAGCACATCCCGGAACATTCACGGAGATAGATTTGTGAAAGCTCTAGTTTCAACCATCGCCTTGGCATGTCTTGTGACGTTTACCGCGCCTGCATTGGCCACGGAAGCCGCACCGCAGCCCCTAACCAGGGCTGGCTGCGATACGGCCGGCATGAAATGGGATGAACAGGCTAATGTTTGCTCCGGGGAGATGGCCGCCGACCAGGAGAAAGGCGCCGACCAGGGGAAAGAAGGCGACGGCGAAAATGCGCCTGACCAGGGCAAAGACATGGATGGCCAGGGCAATGAGATGCATGGCCACGGCAAAGGGCATCACGGCCGCGGCAAGGGCCATCACGGCCACGATAAGGGACATCACGGCCACGGCAAGGGGCACCATCACCACGGCAAGGGGCATGATGACCAAGGCAAGGGGCATCACGACCACAAGTTTAAGTGGCCATGGCAGAATGAAAAGCGCGTCTGATTGGGCTTGAGCATACGCTTCGTTTTCTTCCGGCACTCACGTCGCTAGACGTGCCCGCCAAGCTCGAAGCTGAAGCGATGCGCTCAGCGCAGGCGACGGGGCTGGCTGAACATCGGCCGGGCTGCCACTACAGTTGGGCCGTTGGATTGAATGGTGCCGCCGAGTAGGATTGAACTACTGACCCCGTCATTACCAATGACGTGCTCTACCACTGAGCTACGGCGGCGAAAGGCAGACAGCAGGGCCAATACAGCCGAAGCGCGGCCCAAACGCGCGATGGCGCGGTGGGGGAAACCTGCCATAGCGGCCAAGCCCATGCAAGCTCAGGTCCCATTTCGCCATGCCGGCGCTTAAGGTGTAAGCTTGGCCATGACCGGACGGCGGCGCGATGAGACCAGAAGCGCGGGGGGTGCCGAAGCCCGCCGCGCTCGTCAGGCCGAGGAGCTTCGCGCCAATCTCGCCAGGCGAAAAGCGCAAACGCGGGCCCGCCGCGAGGCTGCCACAACTGAAGGCGAGGATCTCCAAAAGGCTGACAACGAGGCGGGTTGACGAGGGGATAGCCCGGGCTCGCGGGTGGTAAACGGGAAATTACGGCTTCGGCTGCCGCATGTTCTTGAAAGTCTTTCAGACTTTTCGGGTAAGATCATGCGGGACAAGTTACGGGGTCTGGGGCGAAGTCCGCGTTTCTCTTGCAAGGATTTCGCGCCAGTGGGTATTAGGCGAGGGAGGGACGCCATGGACCGCATCCGCATCATTGGCGGCGAGCGCTTAAAGGGCACAATTCCCATCAGCGGGGCCAAGAACGCCGCGCTGCCCTTGATGATCGCGAGCCTGCTCACCCGGGAAACGCTGACTCTGAAGAATGTCCCGCGGCTTGCCGACGTGACCCTTCTCGGCCGCATCCTCGGCAATCACGGCGTCGACATCACGCTGGTCGGCAAGAAGGCGGGTCAGCGCACCGGCGACGGCCAAACCTTCAAGCTCACCGCCACTGATATCGTCGACACCGCGGCGCCCTACGAGATGGTCTCGCGCATGCGGGCGAGCTTCTGGGTGCTGGCGCCGATCCTTGCCCGCTGCGGCGAGACGAAAGTGTCCCTGCCCGGCGGGTGCGCCATCGGCACTCGCCCCGTGGATTTGCACCTGACGACGCTCGAAGCGCTTGGTGCCAACATCGAGCTCGAAGGCGGCTATGTCATCGCCAAGGCGCCGAAAGGGTTGACCGGCGCCAGGATCGCGCTGTCGAAAGTTTCGGTCGGCGCCACGCATAATGCGCTGATGGCCGCGGTGCTTGCCCGCGGCGAAACGCTGATCGAGAACGCTGCGCGCGAGCCGGAGGTGGTGGATGTTGCCCTCTGCCTCGCCAAGATGGGCGCTAAGATCGAAGGCATCGGCACCTCGACCTTGCACGTACAAGGGGTGGACGAGCTGCACGGCGCCGAGCACACCGTCCTCCCCGACCGCATCGAGACCGGCACCTACGCCATGGCAGTGGCGATGACCGGAGGCGAGGTGTTCTTGGACGGCGCCCGCGCCGATCTCTTGCAAAACGCGCTCGACCTGTTGCGCTCGACCGGGGTCGAGATCGAGGAGACCTCGACCGGCATCAGGGTCGCGCGGAACGGCAAGGGGGTCGGGCCGGTGAGCGAAATCTCCACGGAGCCGTTCCCGGGCTTCCCCACGGACCTGCAGGCGCAGCTCATCGCTCTGATGTGCACCGCCAACGGCACCTCCATTGTGCGGGAGACGATCTTCGAGAACCGCTTCATGCATGTGCAGGAGCTGGCGAGGCTGGGCGCGCGCATCGAGCTCAAAGGCGACACCGCCATCGTCACCGGCGTCCAAGGCCTCACCGGCGCGCCAGTCATGGCCACGGATTTGCGTGCGTCGGTCTCCTTGGTCATCGCCGGGCTCGCGGCCCAAGGCGAAACGCTGATCGGCCGCGTTTATCATCTCGATCGCGGCTTCGAGCGCATCGAGGAAAAGCTCAGCCTGTGCGGCGCCCGTATCGAGCGGCTTTCGAGCTGAGCATGACCCCGAAAGGTTGCAAACCTTTCGGATAGGATCATGCGTTAGGTTAAAGACGAAGGACCGTTACCCGGCACTTTGGCCGTTTCTTGTGGTCCGAGAGCGTGCTACGCCCTAAGCGCCAACACATGATAGAGAACGCGTTCCCGCTGCCATTGCGGCGGCGACGGCACGAGCCCGGGATAGTCTGATGTCCACGAACCCGCTGAAGCTGGTCGCGCTTGACGAGGAAGATCTCGAGATCGTGTCATTGCATTTGCAGGACGCGGTGGTGCGGGTTGGCGAGATGGCATTTGAGCCTTCGCGGAAACGCTTCGCCGCTATTCTCAACCGCTTCAACTGGGAGAAGGCAGTGGGCGGCAGCGCCGACCAAGGCAATGAGCGGCGTCGGACGGCGCTCCGTTTCGACCGCGTTCTTGGCGCGCAGCTCAAAGCCGTGAAGCCCTCCCAAGCGGACCGAGTGCTGTCGCTGCTCGCTATTCGCTTCGAGGCGAGCGACCACCCCAGCGGCTATGTAACTTTGACCTTCTCCGGCGGTGCCTCGATCCGCCTCCAGGTGGAATGCATCGAGGCCGAGCTCACCGATCTCGGGCCTGCATGGCGCGCCCGCTCAAGACCGCAGCATCCGGGCGGAGAGCCCGGCGGCGCGGTCTCCTGACTCTGCCACGGGACGCCATGGTCTTGTGGCTGGAGAGAAGGGCGGCGGATTTCGAGGCCCGTTTCGGCGAGCTGCTGGCGGCTAAGCGGGAATCCTCCGCGGACGTCAATGCTGCCGTCGCCGCGATCATCGCGCAGGTGCGGCGCGAGCAAGACGCAGGCCTGATCGATCTCACTTTGCGTTACGACCGCGTGGATCTCCGTAAAATCGGTCTGCGCGTTTCGGCCGAGGAGATTGCCGCGGCGCGCGCGTCTGTCGACGCCAAGACGCTCGCGGCCCTTGAGCTCGCCCGCGACCGCATCCTTGCCCATCACCGCCGCCAAGTGCCCGCCGACGACTCCTATGTCGATGAGCTCGGCGTGAAGCTCGGCACCCGCTGGTCGGCCGTCGACTCGGTTGGGCTTTACGTGCCGGGGGGAACAGCGAGCTATCCGAGCTCCGTGCTGATGAACGCCCTGCCTGCCAAGGTGGCTGAGGTCGAGCGCATCGTCATGGTGGTTCCCACGCCTGACGGTAAGCTCAACCCGCTGGTGCTCGTGGCGGCGGAGCTTGCCAGCGTACACGAGATCTATCGCATCGGCGGGGCGCAAGCCATCGCGGCGCTTGCCTATGGCACGGAGACGATCGCTCCCGTGGTCAAGATCGTCGGCCCCGGCAACGCCTACGTCGCCGCCGCCAAGCGCCAGGTGTTCGGCCAAGTGGGCATCGACATGATGGCGGGGCCCTCGGAGGTCGTCGTCATCGCCGATCAGGACAACGACCCGGCCTGGATTGCCGCCGATCTCCTGGCCCAGGCCGAGCACGACGAGGGGGCGCAGTCGATTCTGATCACCGATGACGCCGATTTCGGGCGCGCGGTTGCCGCCGCCGTCGAGGCGCAGCTCGCGACGCTCCCCCGCGCCAGAGCGGCGCGGTCGAGCTGGCAAAACTTTGGCGCCATCATCCTGGTCGACCATCTCGACCAGGCGCCGGCCCTCGTCGATCGCCTGGCGCCGGAGCATCTGGAGATCGCCACGTCGGAGCCCGAGACGCTCGGCGCGCGCATCCGCAACGCCGGCGCGCTGTTTCTCGGACGCTACACCCCGGAGGTGATCGGCGACTATGTGGCCGGGTCGAACCACGTTCTTCCCACGGCACGCAGCGCCCGCTTTGCCTCGGGCTTGAGCGTTCTCGACTTCATGAAGCGCACCTCTATCCTCAAGCTTGACGCGGAAGGTCTGAAGGCCCTCGGTCCGGCGGCCATGACGCTGGCGACCGCCGAGGGGCTTGAAGCCCATCGCCGTTCCGTCGCGATCAGATTGAACGTGCGAGACTAGCCATGGCGGAAGAGCAGGAGCTGTCGCCCGCCCAGGCGCGCCTCGTCGAGGTGACCCTCGATCCGGGCTCCATCGGCGGCAACTCGTCCGACGTCGAGCACGAGCGCGAGGTGGCCATCTTCGATCTTCTGGAGCGAAACTCCTTCGCGCTCGAAGGCCAGGAAGGTGGCCCCTACACGCTGAACCTTTCGCTCGCTGACAACCGCCTCGTGCTCACCGTCGGCGACGTGAACCGCGCGCCCATCCTGCATGTGATGCTGTCGCTCTCGCCCTTCCGCCGCCTGGTGAAGGACTATTTCCTGATGTGCGAGAGCTACTACCAGGCGATCAAGACCGCGCCTCCGTCCCGCATCGAGGCCATCGACATGGGACGGCGGGGCCTGCACGACGAAGGCAGCCGGCTGCTCATGGAGCGGCTCAAGGGCAAGGTCTTGATCGACATCCAGACCGCCAGACGCCTGTTCACGCTGATCTGCGCCCTGCACTGGAAAGGGTGATGCCTTGGTGGGGGACGCAGCCGATCTGCCGGGCGCGGTCCTCTTCGCCTGTAGCCGCAACGCTGTGCGTTCGCCGATGGCGGCCGCGATCCTGCGCCACCTCGCCGGCAACCGCGTCTATGTGAAATCGGCGGGCGTCCGCGCCGGCGAGACGGACCCGTTCGCCATTGCCGCGATGGAGGAACTGGGCATCGACATCTCGAAGCACCAGCCGATGTCGCTTACCGATCTGCACGACACCTCCTTCGATCTCATCGTGTCGCTTTCGCCGGAAGCCCATCACCAGGCGCTTGAGCTCACGGGGCGCTTTGCCGTCAATGTCGAATATTGGCCAACGCCCGACCCGACCGTGGCAAGCGGCAATCGCGAGCAGATCTTGTCCGCCTATCGCGCGGTGCGGGATGGGCTGTTCCGCAAGATCAAGCAGCGCTTCCCGATTCCCGGCGCCCCCAACGTGTAGCCTCACTCGGGGGGCTGCTCCGCCTCCGGCTCGGGCGCTGCCTCGGGGTTGGCTTCCGCCACGCTCGCGCCGCCGGTATTGACGATCTGGACGCGGCGGTTCTCGTCGGCGAGGGGGTCCTCCTTGTTCTTCAACTGCTCCTCGCCGAAGCCGATGACCGAGAGGCGGCCATCATCGACGTGGTAGGTTTTGACCAGGAAAATCTTGACGGATTCCGCGCGCCGTTGCGACAAAGCGAGATTGTAATCCGCGCTGCCCTTGGCGTCGGTGTGGCCGGCAATGAGGAAGGACGCGCCTTTGAGCTTGGGATCGCTGAGCGCCTTGCCGATCTCGTCCAGGCTGGGTCGGGCCTCGGGGAGCACTTCGGCGGAATCGAAGGCGAAGAGGATTTGGACATCGACATTGGGCGCCTCGCTCTCCTCGACGAGCTTCGCCACCTGGTCGCGTTCCTCGACCGTGATCTGCCGTGTCTTGAAGTCGCGCAGCTTGACGTTGAGCTCCTTCTGCTTGGCCTCGCGCTGCGGCCCCCCGGGATCGAACCCGCGCGTCTTGACGGGCTGCAAGCCTTTGACGAGGTCGTTGGCGCTCTTGACCTCCTGGGCGTACGCCGAGGACAGCTGGCCGAAGCCGGCAAGAGCCAGCATCGCCAGCGCTGCCATCGTCAAAAGTGAGGGTGAGAATCGCATGGCTGCACCTTCCGTGTCGCGTTGTTCGTCTCGCTCAATTGAAGATTAGACCCTATGGGCCGCAAGCTGAACCGCCAATGAACGGAAAGTGGCCGCCTCGTCGCAGGGAAGGAACGAGCAAATCCGTCAGCAATCCGGCTTGATTTTGCGTGGCCAGGCGACCATTCTCCGCCACAACGCGCAAAAGCCGGAAGGAGCCTTATGGCGAAGGAAGAGATGCTCGAATTTCCGGGGGTGGTGACTGAGCTGCTCCCCAACGCCACCTTCAGGGTGAAACTCGAGAACGACCACGAGATAATTGCCCACACGGCGGGACGCATGCGCAAGAACCGGATCAGGGTGCTTGCCGGCGACAAGGTTCTGGTCGAGATGACACCCTATGATCTCACTAAGGGACGGATCACGTACCGCTTTAAGTAGGCTTGGGGCCGCAAGCCCAGAGCCTACCGCAAGCGCCGCGCCTGCCAGGAGCAGGGTCACGCCCATGCCGCGCGCCTCGAAGGTGAGCGGCCACCGGCCGAAGCTCGTGCTGGCGTCAGGCTCGCCGCGCCGGCTCGCGCTGCTCGAGCAGGTGGGCATCATCCCCGACGCGCTGCGCCCCACGACCGTCGACGAGACGCCGATGAAAGGGGAGGTGCCCCGCCATTTGGTGCGGCGGCTCGCCCGCGCCAAGGCGGAGGCCGCAAAACTGCTGGTCCGCGCCGAGCCGGATTATGCCAAGTCCTACATTCTCGCCGCCGACACGGCAGTCGCCGTCGGCCGGCGCATCCTCGGCAAGCCGCAGGAGGGCGACCGGGCCATCGACACGCTGGAGCGCCTACGCGGCCGCAACCATCGCGTCCACACCGCGGTCTGCCTGATCACGCCCGACGACCGCATCCGCGAGCGCGTGGTCGAGACGCGGCTGCGCTTCCGCAATCTCTCCGACGCCGAGCTCCACGACTATATTGCGAGCGGCGAATGGAAAGGCAAAGCCGGCGGCTATGCCATCCAGGGCATCGCCGGAGGCTTCGTGGTGAAGCTCGTCGGTTCCTATACCAATGTGGTGGGTCTGCCGCTGACTGAGGTCATCACGCTTCTGAAGGGCGAAGGCTTTCCGGTGAGCTCTTACTGGCCCAATCTCGCCGAGATCGAGACCGAGTGAACGCGAGCAATCGGCGCGAGCGAGACAAGACTGCCGCACGGCCCAAAAGCGGCAGGGGCCCCAAATGCCCGATCTGCGGCAAGCCGGCGTCGCAAGATTGCCGTCCCTTCTGCGGCGCGGCCTGCGCCGATATCGACCTTGGACGCTGGCTCGCGGGCCGCTACGCGGTGCCCGGCGAACCCGTGTCGGATAGCGCCGAGACCGAGGATGGCGACTGAACAACCTGAGACCTGTGGGACAAAGGGTGGGGCGCGCCACTCTCGACAGGTGCGGCCCGATTTCCTATAAGCCAAGACCTTGCTGCGTCTGTCCCTTTTGCCGGGCGGCGCCGGGGACTTGCCCTGAGGGCCCAGGTAGCTCAGTTGGTAGAGCAGCGGACTGAAAATCCGCGTGTCGGTGGTTCAAATCCGCCCCTGGGCACCATTATTTTCAATAACTTGCGGTTATCCCGCACAAGCCTAACTAGTAGGGTAGCAACCCATTAGCGACTAACCGGACTGCCTCTTTGGTCTTGTCGGCTCGGCGGCTTGGCCGTCGGAGGTCTCCGGACAAACGAGCGGAGCAATCGTTATGTTGGCAGACCAAGGATCTAAAGGCCGCGTAGCAAGGTTCCTAATGGCTATAGGAATTGTGACGGCCTGCCTGATCACTTTGTTTCTTTTTGTTGGCTTCGGTGGTTTCGGCTTCGACAAAAGCGTGGCCCCGACCCCGCCGGCACCAAGCGGCCCACCGAACCCCTAGTTCCCGCTTGTCGCCGGCGATGGCTCGGACCAGCGGGGCCCAGTCCGGGGGCATTGTCAGAGTAAATTGGCTTGAGCCTCCTGGCGAGGATCCTTAGCTTCCGGCGATGCGCAATCCCTTCCGATACGACCGAGTCTGACCCGTAGATAGGGTAATCGGCCAGCCGACGTGTGGATAGCTGAAGATCTTTTGCCTTTTTGATCTCGGCCCTAAGGCAGAGAAGCGCCCATGCCTTCTGGCGAGTATGAGACCTAACTACGCTGCTCTTTGCCCTCAGGGATGAGCGGCACACCCGCGCCCGCCAGACGCAGTAGGAATGCCGTACCGAAGCCCCATGTCCCGTTCAGCAGCATCGCTACGAG
>Ga0315293_10005401_pt1 | contig 12038 bp, 10 predicted proteins | sample YL17G13_20_MG_FD_203071 | JGI IMG/M metagenome (GOLD analysis project Ga0315293, IMG submission 203071) | Sediment microbial communities from Yellowstone Lake, YNP, Wyoming, USA - YL17G13_20 | ecosystem: Environmental > Aquatic > Freshwater > Lake > Sediment | place: USA: Wyoming | collected... | reverse complement strand
TGCTCGAGAACCTGGATCCGCTGTGCCTCACGCCTGCTCAAGGTTATAAGCTCCTTCATGTCCACCTCCTCGAAGGGGACATTCTAGCTTGGCAGTAAAGGGGGACACTATTGCTAGGCTATCACACGCGAAATTCGTGGTCTAGACATCCGGGACCGACTCCATTATAATAACGGTTCCATCGGGGAGTAGCGCAGCATGGTAGCGCACAGCGTTCGGGACGCTGGGGCCGTGGGTTCAAGTCCCACCTCCCCGATTCGACTTCCTTCATGTTGATAAGGGACCTAAAAACCAGCGAAAAATTCATCTCCGGAGACAGGGCTGTCCTCCGAGAACTCCTCCATCCCGGGAAATCTCCGCTCGCCCTCCGCTACAGCCTGGCCCATGCCTTCGTCAAGCCCGGGAAGAAGACCCTCCCCCACCGCCTCAAGACGTCCGAGGTCTATTACGTCCTCTCCGGGTCCGGGACGATGCACATCAACATGGAGAGCGCGAGGGTGCGGCCCGGCCAGGCGGTTTACATCCCCCCGGGGTCCTTGCAGTTCATCGAGAACACGGGACGTTCCGATCTGGCCTTCCTCTGTATCGTGGACCCGGCCTGGCGTCCCGAAGACGAAGAGATCCTTTAGTTCTCCCGTTCCCGAAGACATGAGCGGGTTGCCCTGCCACGACCGTGGCCTAAAATTTCCGACAGGTTTTTTTTCTCAAGCGATGACGACGACTTCTGGTGATCCCCGGAATCTCGACTCACGTCCTATCGGCAGTTTGGGACCGTGGACGGCGTCTTGAAAACGCGGGACAAAAAGAGTATAAAATGAAGTTCTTTGGCCGGTAGAGAAGGACGATTACCCCTAGAAAAAATTGAAAGATGGAAGAATATCCCAAGAACCGAAAGCCACCGTTCAGCCAGAGGGCCTTTGGGCTCGTCAAGCGATTGAGTTGGAAGCAGACCTTCGCGGCGCTTCAATACCCCAACTACCGGCTTTGGTTCTGGGGACAGCTGATCTCACTTTTCGGCTCCTGGATGCAGATCACCGCCCAGGGCTTCCTGATCTATCAGCTCACAAAATCACCCGCCTACTTAGGCTTGGTTGGGTTTGTTGCAGGTCTGCCGACTTGGATCTTCATGCTTTTCGCCGGTGTCGTCGCCGACCGCGTGCCTCGCCGCAGGCTCCTCATCATCACCCAGGCCACCATGTTGGCCCTGGCCTTCATCCTCGCCGGCTTGACATTTGGACACTTGGTCGAGCCTTGGCATATCCTCGTTCTGGCCTTCGGGATGGGCGTCGCCAACGCGTTCGATGCCCCGGCCCGGCAAGCCTTCGTCCTGGAGATGGTCGAACCGGAAGACATGACCAATGCTATCGCCCTGAACGCGGCCATGTTCAACTCGGCCACCGCTCTCGGTCCCGCTGTCGCCGGCGTGACCTACGCTCTATTCGGGCCCGGCTGGTGCTTCACCATCAACGGGATCTCCTTCATAGCCGTCATCACTGCCCTGGCCCTGATGAAGCTCAGGCCCTTCATCCCCAAGGCGCGAGTGACCTCGGTCCTTCAGGACCTCAAGGAGGGACTGCGCTACGTGGCCTCCCACAGGATGATCCGGACCATCATCGTGACCGTCGGGGCTGTGACTCTATTCGGCTTCGCCTACGCTACCTTGATGCCTGCCTGGGCTGTCAAGGTCCTTGGGGGGAATTCGACGACAAACGGTTTCCTCCTGTCCGCCCGGGGCGTCGGCGCCTTGATCGGGGCCCTCCTTATCGCGTCGCTCGGCCGATTCAAGTTCAGAGGCAGGCTCCTGACGTTCGGCACGCTGGCCTTTCCCTCGTTCGTCATCCTCTTTGCCTTCGTCCGCTGGCTCCCGCTCTCTCTTCTGATCCTCATCGCGGCCGGCATGTCCCACATCCTCATCTTCAATCTCTGTAATTCGCTCGTCCAGTCGTTTTCCCCGGACGGGCTGCGGGGCCGGATCATGAGCATCTACAGCTTTGTCTTCTTCGGCCTCATGCCTGTGGCCGCCCTCTGGATCGGCGGCGCGGCCGAGAAATTCGGCGAGCCCGCCGCGGTCATCATCGGAGGTTCCATTTCCCTGCTTTTTGCCTTGGCCGTTTTCCTATTTGTCCCCAAGCTCCGCAAGTTGGCCTGATGAACTCCGGCCGCCCGCCGGATCCCGATTTCCGTTTTACTTCTTGACCCACTCGTCGGTGTCTTCTTGCACCCACCAGCCCGGCGACGCCGCTTTGTTCCAGCTCTGGGCGAAGATCTTCTGGACGCGCCCGACTTGGCCGGCATCGATGCTCAGGGCCTTGGCCACTTCCGCGTAGAGCTTCATCCGATCGCTATTTTCGTCCTTGACCAGCCCGCGCAGGGCGGCCTTGTCTTTGAGATTCAGTCCGCCTTCATCCCGGACCTCAACCAGGCCGTTGTTGTTTTCCCCGATATTGCCGGCATCGAACAACGGCTTCAGGTCGGGGAATCTCCGCTTCATCGCTTCCTTGAGGGCCCGGATGGCCGGATTGGACACATTCGTCGCCTCCTGAGCGAACGCGGCCGGGACGAGAGTAAAGCCCGCGTGCCGGGACATCTCGACCTCTTCCTTGATGGCTTCCGGAGCGGTCTTGTCCTTCGCGTCCTTCTTTCTGATCTCGTCGACGATCTCATCGGCAGCTTTCTTGACCGTGGCTTCGGGGAAATAAATGTTGACCGTGATGCAGGCAAGAATGAGAGTGAGGGACAGGGCGAACAAGGCGAGACCCACGAATTTTGTTTTCATCGGACCTTCCTCCTTATTTTTTTATTTCCGGTTTCTCCGATTGTCCGACTCGCTCGAGTCGGCTCATCATCTCTTTAAAGCTGATCTTTTTCTCCGGCATCCTGTTAATGACATTGATACCAAAAAGGGCGGGTTTCTTCACCAGGTATTCGATGCCCTTCTCGTGGATCGTCCCGTTGAGGGTGAAGGTATCGTTCTTCAGAGTACTCAAGATGCCGATTTTCTCATAGCGGAATCCGCGGATGAAGCGCATCCAGAACTGGCCCGAACCCATCGAAGCCTTCTGGCCGGAGCTCAGGACCGTCAAGTTGTCGACGGCTTTCAAGCTGAAGACCCGGGCGACGCCCTTCCGCGGGACGGATTCGAGGCTCAAGTTGAAGCTCTCGGGCTGGCCGTAGGAGATCGTCAACCCCAGGACATCGCCCCGGATGATGCCGGTCATTTCTCCGAAGGGAACGATGTCGGTCATTTTTTTAAGGTCGAGGTCCAGAAGATCGACGTTGCAGGAAATGGCCCGGCCCGGAGCGAAGGGGCCGGCGACCGCGAGGTCGCGGACGACAATCCGGCCGCCAAAGATGTCGATCTCCGCCCGGCCGGTCGTTGTGATTCTGGCAGGCGTGATATCCAGGACCGGGAATTCGGCCCGCGCCCGCCCCGACAACGGAAATTGGGCCGACGCGACCGGCAGGCGGGAAAGGTCGAGGCCGGGCAACTTGAGCGACGTGCCGCCGTGGAAAGCGCCCGTCCGCGGGTCGAGCGCCAGGGCCGTCTCCCCAAATTCGAGGCAGGCGCCGAAGATGTCCAGAAAAAAGGCGTCGATCCGATAGGCGTTCGGGAGACTGTGGAGGGTTAAAGCCATAGGCGGAAACACCAGGAAAGGAGTTATGATTTCCCGGGCCTGGAATACCCCCTTTTCGGAAGGCTCCGCGCGTCCCGCGGCGCCGATTGTTTCCGGCGCCGGCTCGTTCACGTAATTGACCGGCACGTCGGCCGTGATCCCGCGGACCGCAACCTTAGCGCCGGGGTTTTCGATGGTGGCGTCGCCGACAGTGAGGCGGCCTTTAACGCTCAGCGCGTTTCCGGCCCGCTCAATCGCAAAGTCGCCCGAGAGCTCGCCGCTGATATGCATCCGGCTCTCCGGGCTGGCTCCGGCCTGGGAATACAGCGCATTGAGAGGTTCGAGGCTCAACCGGGCTCCCGTCTGAAGACGGAACGATGACGACGTGCCCAGGCGGACCGAGCCGCCGGCGTGGAGTTCGCCCAGCGCGGGAAAGACGATCCTGACCGTCAAGCCGTCGACGGACATCGCGGCGCGGCTGAACCGGCCGGCGATATCGGCCTTGAGCGGCTGTTTGCTCCAGGAAATGTAAAAATCTTTCCACAGGGATTCGCCCTGGGCCAGTTCTACGGATCCCGTCCAGGCAAGAGTGTCTTTGGCGGGCTCGTAGGTTCCCTTGATCCTCGCCACCGGTTGAAGGCCGTCCCCGGCGATAGTGAATGAAGGGTCGTTGAACTTGATCTGGGACATGGCGAACTCGGTGGAATATTCCCAGACCCCCTCCCGGCCGGGGGGGCTTCCGGCTTCGATCCCGACATCCAGAGCCCCGTCGAATTCCCAGCCGGCCACGCCTTCCGGGATAAACGACGCCAGGAGGCCGCGCATGGCAAGTATCCTCAGGCCTTTGCATTCGAGACGTGCCTGCCTGACGCCCCGCGGATCGAGGTCGAATCGTCCGAAAAGGCGGATGGGGGCGAGGTTAGGGAGACACGTTTCGAAGGCCGTCAGGACGATCGACTTGCGGTTGAAGTCCAGACGGGCGGTCCCGGTGAGTTTGACTTCATCGAACGCAAGACTCTTTTTCCCGGGAAACGAATAGGCCAGTCCCTGGAGAGTGCCCTCGAAGCCCGTGATCTCCGCGGCGTTCTTTGTGGCGTTCACCTTGAGGCGGACGGAGGATTGCCGGACATCGAAATTGTCCATGGAGATCCTGCCGATGGCGGCACGGACATCGGCCGAGGCCTGGATATCGGGCCGAGAGCCGGCTAACTTCAGGACCCCCGCGAGCTCGCCCTGGACAGAGGATTTCCAAACATCGAGGTTGTCCTTGGAGATCCTGCCGATCGCGGCCCGGATATCAGCCGAAGCCCGAATATCGGGCAGAGAGCCGACGAACTTCAATAGACCCGAGAGCTCGCCATGGATAGGGAAACCGGCCTTGGCGTAATCCAGTTTCACATCGTTCAGTTCGACAAAGCCCTCGAGCCTTCCCGCGTTTATCCGCTGGCCTGCGGCCATGGAATAATGTCCTTCCATGCGGGCTTTGCCCTGAATCCGCGCTTCCCGGATGGCCGAAGGAAGGTAAGGGGCTGCGATCGCCTCGATGGACTCCAGGCTTTCGATTTGGGCCCGGGCGCTGAGATCCAGGGACATGGTCTCGCCGAGATCGGCGGCGCCGGAACCGGTGATGGCGATAAGATCGGGGACGCCGAGGGCGAGCTTTGCGATGGAGAACGTGTTCTTGACGGTCGTCCAAACGCCGTCGGCCTCGATCGTCAGGGCCTTGAGCGATTCGTTTTTCCCGGCCACGGCGAAGCGGGGTGCATCGAGCGCAAGCCGGAGGTTGATCCCGAGCGTCCGGGCAAGCGCCAGGGTGCCGTCCGCGTGGAGCCGGCTCTCAAAGGCCAGGCTTCCGTCGTTCGTCGCGGCACCGATATATTTGGCGTCAAGGAGAAGGTCGTAGGTCCCGGCCACTCTCGTCCCGGCAAGGCCGAGGTCCACTTTCTCCAGGCGGAAATTCTGGCCGGGGAGGGAAAAGCCCATGCGGCCGCATTTGATGGAAACGCGCTGCGCGTAGGAGAGAAGATCCGCAGTTTGGAGGATGATGCTCCCCACATCGGTCGGCGTCCCGGAATTTTTTTTCTGTTCTACGCGGAGGTCGGCGATATCGACATCGGCCGTTTCGAAGGCGGGCGCGTCCCCGTTGAGCAGTTTCCCCAGCACACCCCTGGCCTCGACCCGATTGACCAGGACATCCATGGTCAAAACGGGGGTTTCATAGGTCGCCTTGAGCGACGAGATCACGATGCAGAGCGGGAAGAGATCGTAGTCCAACGCTCCGATCTGGACGGCCATCCCGGTTTTCTTGGCCAGATACTTTTGAAAGACGTTTTTGACGAGCGGTTTGTCGAGGAGGAAAAGAAGCGCCGCGGCGGCGAGGAGCAGGATAAGGCCACAGGCGGCCAGGCCGCCTATGCGTAAAAGCTTCTTAAGGCGTTTTTTCATCGTGGCGGGCCATCTACGCCTGTCGTCTGCGTTCATTATAGCATTTTCCGCGGATTTCCTTCATGCTCGGTATCCACGCGACACCCATGGCGTCCGTGTCGGCGAATGCCACCCGGACCGGGGGTCCTCCTTCATAACGGCGTCCCCTCCCCGGCTCACGTTAGACGGCGGGCTTCTCCCCGGCACGGACCACTTGCCGGAAGGCGAGGAAGCCCGCGAGGTAGACGAGGCCCGCGATGAGGAACGCTGCGTGGAAGCCGAGGAACATACTCACGAAGATTCAGAAGCCCGTTTTCGGACCTTAAAGATTCGAGGCGCCAGATTCCCCAATATGCTTTGATAGGCCTCGCAAGGAGTCCAGCACTGCGGGCAATGGAAAGCTTCAATTTCCCGTTGCACTTGGACGGCGTTTTCCGATTTCCAGATCGACAGCAGCCGATAGTCGTGGTCCCGGATATTGCCGATGGTCCGCTCATACATGCTGCAAGGGAATATATTGCCCGAAGGATCCATAAAGCAGGAGGATCGAAGGGCATGGCAGGGAATGGGGGTCAGGCCTGTGAGCATATAGGTTTCAACTTTTCTCAAATAGGACCATTCCAGAAGAGAAATCGGGTGAAACTTCACCCGGCGCAACCGGCGATACCTATTGATTTGTTGCAGGATATTTTCCTCTTCCCGAGGCGTTAAGGGCTGTTCTGTATTTCCATAATAAAAAGAAGTGTGATAAACATTGATATGGAAGTCATCGTAGGTCAACCAGGGGCACTCTTTTTGGGCGGCTTCAAAGGCGGTTTCAAACTGATCGAGATTAAAAGGGGAAAGGGTCAGGCCTAAGGCCGATTTTACGCCCGGCAGATCATGAAGTTCCTGAAACGTCTTGATCTGGCGTTTCCACCCGCCTTGAACCCCGCGAATTTCATCGTTCAGCTTTTCTGCCCCATCCATGCTGACGGTGATAAACAATTCCGGCGGTTTTAAAGCCAGGACCTTTTCGATCGTTGAAACAATGGTTTTTGTCAAAAAACCGTTGGTGGGGAAATTCAAGAGCAAGAGCCGGGGGCATTGATCCAACATGACTTTGACGATATCCAGCAGATCGGGCCTCAAGAATATTTCACCGCCTGTCAAGTGGATCCAGGAAAACAGGTTGGATCTTTCAAAAAATTTATTAATTTCCTGAAAAGACAATTCGTTGGCCGGCTTTCTTTGCCAGATATTGCAGGTCCGGCAACGATAATTGCAGCGATCAGTGAGGGAATAGGTCAATTTATACGGAAATGGGACCCGTTTAACGTTGGAGATCAAAACGTTTTTAGCTAAATTTAAATAAGGCTGGACAGTCATGGCTAAAAATAATTCTTCAGAAAACACCAGCCAAAACGAAGCCAGGCTGTTTTTAATTGAATGGTCGACTTCCCGTAACGGCGCTCGTACTCATGGCTGGGCACTTCCGCAAGCCGATACCCCTGTTTGGCGCATTTCATGACCATTTCCTGTTCGATGGAGTGGCTGTTCTCCGTTAGGTTTAGTTTTCGGGCCACCTGGGTTTTGATGGCCCGAAAACCGTTTTGGACATCCGTCAACCGGATATTCCAGCGGTAATTGATCAACAACAGAATGATATGGGATCCTGTCATTCGAATGAATCTATTAACGGTCCCGTGAAGCTCATCACTCCCTCCCGTCATCCGGGATCCAATGACCATGTCGGCGTTTCCCTCCAGGATGGGTTGGACCAGCCGGGGAATATCCTGGGGGGCATGCGATCCATCGGCGTCGATAAAGACCAGAATGTCCCCGGTCGCCTCCTGAATGCCGACCCGCACCCCGTCGCCTTTGCCTTTCCCATGGTCGCTCGCCACCCGGGCTCCTATTTTTTGAGCTATTTCCCTGGTATTATCGGTCGAATGGCCGTCGACCACCAGGATGTCATCGGCAAAGGGTCGAGAGCTGCGCAGGACGTCTTCAATGGTTGCCCCTTCATTTTTTGCCGGGATAATCAACGTCGTTTTCATATAAGAAATTCACCTTTTAAGTTTTCAGCAAGCCGTAAAACCTGTTTCGCGATGGGATTCAAGGCCGCCGCTCGGCATTTTTGGTTATGCTGTAGATACAATACGCGCCATAATCCAATGGCAGAAAAGACGGTATGGTTTTAAGGGCCCTTGGCCCAAAAAGTGAATCCGCGGCTTTAATGATATCGGTATGGCTGGAAACATGTTCCTCTTCCAATTCGACCAAGGGCAATAAGCGATAGGTCGCCTTAAGAAGAAAATCGGTCATCCGATTTTTTATCGGAAAGCCCAGGACGATCCGGCCGCCCTCTTTTGTGATCCGCCGGATTTCCTTCAAAGCCTGAAGCGGCTGGTGGAGATGCTCCAGGACGCTGACCATGACGACTCCGTCAAAACTGTCCGGGGCGAAGGGAAGGCCGAGCGCCGATCCTTCCACCAGGTGAGCGGTGATGTGTTCGATTTGCGTCATATCTTTGACCCGGTTCATTTTACCATGCATGTCAACCGCGAATAACCGATGACAATGGAGGGCTAATTCCTTTAGGAAGATCCCTGAACCGCAGCCGATATCCAACAAGGCCTCATATCGCCGGGATCCCAGCTCGGAGACGGCGAGTTCCAGTCGTTTGATAAAAAAACGGCGAACGGCCGGAAAATAATAGAATTTCAGAGGATCTGCGATTTCGGTAGGGCTAATATGGATTTTTTGCGGAAGACGTATCAAAGATCGTTCCTTTTAGGATAGGTTAATTTTATAAAAGCGCACCGGAAATCTGTTGATGTTATAGATCTTGATTAAAACAGCCCGCTCCATAATCGTCGGATATCTTTCCATTAAAAAGCGCAGTTCCTCCTGATTATTCCCATCCCAGAGGAACAGGTGGGTGACGGGGTATCTGTTAAACGTCTTATGGTCATTGAACCAATTCTTCCCTAGATACAGAGAACGGTGCCGGTTTTCAATCGTGGCCAAAGGGGCCCAGAGCCCGGCAATGAGGGCCTCACCCGAGAGCCTTCCCAGTTCACGGGAAGCATTCCGAACGGTGTAGGCCGGCGATCGGACCCAGCGGTAGTACTGGGCGCCCTGAATGATGAGGCTGAAACCAATGAGCCCCGCCACCGCAGAACGGAGAAACAAACGGATGCGCCGATCCCGATCTGATCCGCTCATCGCCTGGCCCAGGAGCCTCGGCTTCGTCCATAAAACCAGCACAAAAATGGAAACCAGGCCCAAAAGGGCCAATGTTCCCATAACCAGCTTTTTATAACCCAGAGAATACCGACTCACAAACAAGATCCAGAGTATAAAAAGCCAGCCCTTCGTTAAGATCGGTTTCAGGTTGAATTTCCCCGAATCCGGCCAGTTCCAGATTTTAGAGAAGAGCAAGGCCGTCAGGATAATCAAGGGCGGGAGGAGGGGCACGTAGTAACGCAAGGGACGATAATTGAGGCCGTTGATGGCCAGATATCCCCCCAGCAGCCACAAGGAAAGAAAAACCTCCAGGGGTTTGATTTTTTTCCAGTCTTTAAAAAGAGTTATTAAAAGCCAGGGAATAAAGGAGAGCCCGACTAAAAGTTCGACCGGTGACAGGGAAAAATATTTCAAGAGAAGCGGCGAGGTCACATTGCTCCAAAACTTGCCGAGATTCTCAGGCATAGCCAGGCCAACCCAATCTTGCACTGCGGAGTCAAAGCGCCCTTGGTTGGGCAGGAAAAAGAATCCGTACCAAGCAAAACTGGAAAGGCCTAACCCGCTTAGGAAGAAGCCTAAGGACCGGAGTCCTTTTTTAAGGCCCCCGGCCTCTTGGACTTTTTGTAGGATAGCCCAAACGATGGATAGAGCGGCGGCCAGGGTAAAATACAGGGCCGTAGCCTTGGTGGTATAACAAATAAAGGCGCTGACCCCGGCTAAAATAAAATAGGGGGGCTTTTCCAAGCCCCGATGCCAGAAATACAAAGTCAACAGCATAGGAAAAACCAAGAACGTATCGTTTAAACCGATCCGGTTATACATCAGAAATATATAGTTAAAGCCCAAGAGCCCCACAGCCAGCAAGGCCGTCGGCCAATCCCGTTCACGACGAAGAGTGATGAGAAGCAGCCAGAAACCCAGGAAAAGAAGGAAAATATTGACCAGGCGGAGCGGGACGAGACCCACCCCCAAAACAGAAAAAAAAGCATATTCGAATAGAGTTAGCAGGGGGCTATAAATAAAGGGATTCCATTCGTCGCTGATCCATTCTCCGAAAAGGACTTTATTCCTGGCATTATGAGCCAAAGCCATCTCGTCCCCGAAAAAACCCCCGCTCCAACTCAGATTCAAGGGGGAATCGGCATCTAAATGAATGAGGCGCAGGGCCAAGATGGCGATGAAGATGACCGCTATGATCAACGGTACCCGATATCGATTAAGAAAAGGCTTTGATGAATCTCCCGTCCTCGTCATGCCGGCATTATATCGTCGGCCGCGCGGCGATGTCAACGGCTCCGAAAAGCGGACGATTCCCCGAGCTCGACGAGTCTGTACTTCATGGTCCCGAGGCCGATTTTCTCTCCGTAGCAGAGCTGGACAGACCAGTCGCGATCATAACCGGCCCGGAAGACGTCCTTGCCCGCACTCCGGGCGATGACCAAATCGGCCGTGGCCTTGTCGACGGCCACCGGGTCGGAGGACGCCAGGATGCCGATATCGCCCACGATGGGGCGCTGGGCCCTGGCCATGCAGTCACAATCCTTGGTGATCTGGATGAGGAAGTTAATGAAGCCCACCTTGCCTTTGAAGCGGGATTGGATGGTCAGGGCGTACTCGGCCAGCTTCTCCTGGAGGCGCTGGGAGTCCTCGTCCCAGCGCATCTTGATCGCCCCGATCTTACAGACCACCAGACATTCGCCGCAGCCGACGCATTTCTTGTCGTCGATGAGGACGTGTCCCTCGGCCTGGACGATGGCGTCCTCGGGACAGTAATCGATGCAAATGCTGCAGTTGCGGCACTGTTTCGGGTTGACACGGGGATGGACGACGGAGTGCTGGTCGAGTTTTCCGGCCCGCGATGCGCATCCCATTCCCATGTTCTTAATGGCGGCGGCGATGCCGGTCTGAACATGGCCCGTGACATGGGTCAGGCAGAGGAGGGCCTCCGAGTTCAGGAAGGCGCTCCCGATCCTGGCGGATTGGATCCGGACGTGACTCCCCTTCGAGTCCTGGGCGTCGCGGCCGATGAGTCCGTCGGCGATAATGACCGGGACATCAACAACGTCCGGAGTGAAGCCGTGGCTCCAGGCCAGCCGGATATGGTCGACGGAATTCGAACGATGGCCGACATAGAGCGTGTTCGAGTCTGTTAAGAAGGCCCGGGGCGTCTTCTTTTTGACCTCTCCGATGATGCCCTTGAGCCAGCGGGGTTTGACATATCCTGTATTGTTTTTCTCGCCGAAATGGATCTTGAGGGCCAGGAAGTCGTCTTCCTCGAGCTTCTCGTTCAGCCCGATCGCGAGGTAGGCCCGGCGGGCCTTTTCGGAGACAGACTCCGGACCTTCCTTCCCGTCGGCTGGAATGAAGCACACTTGGCTCTTCATGTTTGTCCGTCCATTCCTCTAAAACTAAGGGCCAAGCACGGCTCCGGCGGCCTTCAGGCCCGCGCCAGGCTCGAAGCGATACCCCAGGGAATCCAGCGTCTTCTCCACGCTCTCGAGGGCGAACAGGACCTCGTTCCGGGTCAGGCTTCCCATATGGCCCATCCGAAAGACCCGGCCCGCAGTTTGGGCCAATCCGCCGGCCACGACGACGCCGTTCTCATAAAGCGCCGCCCGGAACGCTTTGTCCTCGACGCCGGCCGGATAGCTCGGAACGGACAGCGTCGATGCATAGAACGCCGGGTCCGTGAAAAAGCCGAACCCGAGCGCCCCGAGGCCTGCCCGGATCGAACGGGCGAAGAGATCGTGGCGTCTGAACCTCGGCTCG
>Ga0315293_10005399_pt1 | contig 12042 bp, 9 predicted proteins | sample YL17G13_20_MG_FD_203071 | JGI IMG/M metagenome (GOLD analysis project Ga0315293, IMG submission 203071) | Sediment microbial communities from Yellowstone Lake, YNP, Wyoming, USA - YL17G13_20 | ecosystem: Environmental > Aquatic > Freshwater > Lake > Sediment | place: USA: Wyoming | collected... | reverse complement strand
ACCAAGACCGGGGCGCGGCCCGGCGACCTGCTGGTGCTCACCAAGCCGCTCGGCACGGGGGTCATTACCACCGCTGGCAAGCAGGAGAAGGTGAAGGCGGATGATCTCGCCCGCGCCATCGTTTGGATGCAGCGCCTGAACGACCGCGCGGCCCACTTGGCCCAGGATTTCGGACTGCGCGGCGCGACCGACATAACCGGTTTCGGCCTGCTCGGGCACGCCCTCGAGATGGCCGAGGCCTCGGGCGTCGGGCTTGAGATTGACCTGGGGGCGGTGCCGCTTATGCAGGGCGCCAAGGAATACGCCGCACGCGGCCTCTTCCCGGGGGGCACCCAGGATAACCGCGATTTCTTCGGACCCAAGGTCGATGCGGCCAAGCATCTGCTCGAGTCCGAGGTCAAGCTGCTCTTCGACTCACAAACGAGCGGCGGCCTGTTGCTGTGCGTGCCGGCCGATAAGCGCGACGCGTTCACCGCGCGTGCTGCGGCGCTCGAGTTGCCGGTATGGTTCATCGGCCGGGTCAGCGACGGGTCCGGAATTGCAGTCGAGTAGTTTGTAGTGAGCCTCGGCCTCGGCTACGCAACTCATCCAACACACGCGACCCGAACTTCGATCATCCCTCCGTTGCACGCCAGCCACGGTTGACGCCCGCACGCCGCATCGGTAGAATGCAGCTACTCTCTATGCCGCGATCAGCCCTTCCCACGCGTGCACCACGCCAGCGCGCCTTCCTGTTCGGTGTCGATCATAAGGACAGCCCCGCGCTGCTCAGCCTGGACGACAGCCTGGCCGAGCTGGCTCGCCTTGCGCAGACCGCGGGACTGGAGGTCGTGGGCCAGGATACACAGCGCCTCTCGCGACCCGACCCGAATACCTTGATTGGATCGGGGAAAGTGATCGAGTTGCAGCGTTGGGTCGAGGAACTGCGCGCGGAGGTGGTGATCTTTGATGAAGAACTCTCGCCGCGTCACCTGCGCGAGCTGCAGGAGGCGCTTGGCGAGGAGCTGCAACTCCTCGACCGCACCGCGCTCATCCTGGATATCTTCGCCCAGCATGCGCATACCCGCGAAGGCGCGCTACAGGTCGAACTGGCCCAGTACGAGTACCGCCTGCCGCGGCTGACCCGCGCCTGGACTCACCTGGCGCGCCAGGCCGGCGGCGCGGCGGGGCGCGGCGGCACCGGCGGCGTGGGCTTGCGCGGCCCGGGCGAAACGCAGCTGGAGGTCGACCGCCGCGAGGTCAGCCATCACATCACGCACCTCAAGCGCGAGTTGGAAAAGGTGCGCGCGCACCGCAGCCGCTATCGCGCCCAACGCCGCCGCTCGGGCACGCCGGTCGTCGCATTGGTGGGCTACACCAACGCCGGCAAGAGCACACTGCTCAACGCCCTGACCCACGCCGGCGTCTACACCGCCGACCAATTGTTCGCCACCCTCGACCCCACCACGCGCCGCGTGCGCCTGCCCGGCGGACACCACGTGCTGCTCACCGATACAGTAGGGTTCATTCAGAAGCTGCCCACCTCGCTTGTCGCCGCATTCCGCGCCACATTGGAAGAGATCGCCGAGGCGGACATGTTGCTGCACGTGGTGGACCTGGCCCATCCTAATGCGCTCGAGCAAGCGCAGGCGGTCCACGAAACCCTGACCTCGCTGGATATTCCCGAGGTCCCGATGGTCACCGCGCTTAACAAGGCCGACGCGCTCGACCCACCGCGCCCGGACACGCCCCTCTCCCAGCACTTCGAATCGGCAGTGGTCATTTCCGCCTTGCGCGGCCAAGGGCTTGAGCAGCTCCTGGCGGCGATCGAGCGGCGGCTGTTCGAGGCTATGCTTCCCCTGCGCGTCCGCCTTCCGCATGAGAAGGGCAAACTCATCAGCCTGTATCACGAACAGGGCGTGGTTGAGAGCATCTCGCACCAGACCTCCGGCGTGATTATTGGCGGCCGCTTGCCCGGCTACCTGCTCGCAACGTTCCGCCCCTACGAGCTTGCCCCGAGACGGCCGGCACGACGGAGCGCGGCCTGAGTGGCCCCCTGCCCGCGGCGTGACGACCCGCCGGAGGATATGGCTGCCCGCCTCGTGCCGGCTGCCGTGGCGCGACCGCGCACGCGCTTTCCGCCGCTCGCGCTCATCGTGCTGGCCGTTGCGCTCCTTGCCGGCTGCGCTCAGCCGGCGGCGTCGACCCTGTCGGCCGAGACGGCCGCTGCGCCCTCCCTTGTGCCCCTCGAAGCGACGGCCGCAACGATTCCGTCGCCCGAGGCTCCGACACTGACCCCCACCCAGGTTCCGCCAACGCCCGACCCCTCACCGACTGCGAACACCTCCGGCCGCGTTCATCTGGCGGCCGTGGGCGATCTCATGCTCGGCCGCACGATTGGCAAGCGCATCCTCAACCAGGGCGCGCAGGTCCCATTCGCAGGCGTGGCTTCCGTGCTTCGAATGGCGGACATCACGGTGGGGAATTTAGAGTGCGCGATGGGGAGCGGCGGGACGGTGCAGCGCAAGTACTACACTTTCCTCGCGCCGCCCGAGGCCGCGCAAGCCCTTGCCCACGGCGGCCTCGACATTCTCAACCTGGCCAACAACCACGCCCTCGACCATGGAACGGCAACGCTGGCCGAGACGCTGCAGCTTCTCAGCGCCAACGGCATGCGCGCGGTGGGCGCCGGTCTCACCCAGTCCGAAGCGTACGGCCCGCTGCTGGTCGAGGTCAACGGGCTGCGCATCGCCTTCCTTGGGCGGGTCAACATCCCGGTCGAGTTGACCGAGTTCGATACGCGGTCCTGGGCAGCGGTTGGAAACACCCCGGGGGTGGCCTGGGGAGAACCTTCCGAAGTGCGATCCGCCGTTCGCGCGGCCAAAGCTCAGGCGGATGTAGTCGTGCTCCTCTTGCATTCCGGGTGGGAGATGGTCATGGCGCCGCCGAGCGAAGAGCGCGTGCTGGCTCAAGCCGCAATCGACGCCGGCGCCTCGCTCGTGCTGGGGACCCACTCGCATCTCATTCAGCCCATCGACACGACGCGCCCGGGCACGCTCATTGCCTACGGCCTGGGGAATTTCGTGTTCGACGAGTTCGACGGCGGCGCAACCGACAGCGCCATCCTGCACGTAGAACTCACGCGCGCGGGAGTCGAGTCGTTTTCCTGGCAGCCGGTCGAAATCCAGTCCGGGTTTCCAGTCCTCGTCAGGCCCACTCCCTGAGCAGGGCCTCAGCCGCAGCCTCAGGCTCGGGGCGTGAGCTTCTCCCGTGCCCCCTTCCAGGGCAGCTCTTTCGGCACTCGTTTGGGCAGGGTCACGCCGGCCAGGCGCGGAGCCAGCTCCGCCAGCACCGCCACCGCCTCGTGCGTATGGCCACCCTCAACCGCCGTGCGCAATCGCCCTCCCAACCGCCCGGTCCACTCCCATTCCCTGTGAAATTGATCCGCCTTGAGCCAGTAGTCGCGCTTTTCCCACGCGGCAGCCGATGTCTCAACCCCCGCGGCGATCTCACCCAGGGCGATGGCGATGAACGCCAGAGCGTCGGAACGTGTATCCAGGCTGCGCTCCCTCATCACCTGGGCGCAGGCCAGCGCGATCCACTGCATCAGCCGCGTTCGGTTGCGGCCCGCACTCTCGGGGTTAATCACTCTCGACACTGAGCGCCTCCAGGAGCAAAGTCGGGATATGGTATCATGCCTCGCGCGCCCAACCGGCCCGCACGCCTCCCGGCCTTCGGGCGCCAAGCTATGGACGACTCCCTCAAGGTTGTTGCCAGCAATCGCAAAGCCGGCCACGATTACGAAATCCTCGATAAGTTCGAGGCCGGCCTTGCCTTGCTGGGTAGCGAGATCAAATCCATCCGCGCCGGGCAGGTCAACCTGCGCGAGGGGTATGTGCTCGTCGATCACCGGCAGGCCTGGCTGATGGACACGCACATCTCCCCTTACGACCCGGCCAGCCGAATGAATCATGACCCGCTGCGCAAGCGGCGTCTGTTGCTTCACAAGCGCGAGATTCTGCAGCTGCTCGAGGGCCAGCAGCAGAAGGGCCTGGCGATTGTCCCTCTGCGCATGTACCTTCTCAAAGGGCGCGCCAAGTTGGAGATTGCGCTCGCGCGCGGGCGCAAGAAGTACGACAAGCGCCAGGCCATCGCCAAGAAGGACGCCGAGCGCGAGATGGGGCGCGCCGCGCGCGGCCGCGGCTAGCTCTCGCCCGCCGCACGGGAGGCCCATGTCCACTCCGAGCTCCATCGCCGGCCTCAATGCGCTGCCCCCCGCCGAGCGCGATCGTTTGTATGCGGAGTTCATTCCCGACGTGCTGTTCGAGCGCTTCGCGATCGACCCCGCAACCTTCTGCAATTCCTCCGGCCAGCGCCTGCTGGAAGTGCGGGGCAAGCCGGGGTCCAGCGCGGTCGAAGTCACCTTGCGGCATGAGCCGCAGGCCAAGGACCCGGTGCTCTACACGCACCTGACCGACACCGTGAACGGGCAGCTCTTGATCATGCTCTACATCATCAATGACCCCCTCTCCGAGCGCTTCAATACCGACCGCCTGCCCGACGGCACTCCGACCGAATTCGGCATCTTCCGCCGCAATTTGCCCGCTGAAGAGGCCGCCTTCCGCGCCGGGCTCACGCCCGGCCAGGTGCGCCACGGGCTGCGCGTGCTCCGTCAATCCATCGAATGCTTCGAGCACTTCGTCGCCCGCCTGGGTCTCACCATGTTCTTCGCCGAGCCGCTCGCCTATCACAACGCAGTTGTCTTTGAGCACTACGGTTTTACCTATCAACAGGGCCGGCGCTGGATGGAAAGCATCGACACGCGCTTCCGCAAGGACGGCGACCTCTTGCGCCGTCTGGATGGCTCGACCGTCTTCCGCCAGCCGGGCGGCGAGCTCTCCATCCGCGGCCGCAGTTGGGCGATCCACGATGGCGTGCTCAATGAGCCCTTCACCGGCGTGCACATGTACAAGGTGCTCGGCAAGCACGCCGGCATTTCGACCTTCGCCGACGGCGTGTGGTGAGGTATAATGCGCGTTACGGGGATGAATGGCTTCGACGGTTGAGGCTGACCCCGGATGGCAGGCCGAGCGGCGCCGACCTCGTTAACTCAGCGCAAAAACTCAAGTGCCAACCGCACTTACGCGGCTCTTCCTCTCGCGGCTTAACCCGTGAGATAGGGCCTGGCTCCCTTACCGGAGCCACGTTTGCCCCGTTCGTCTTTGCCCGGAGGGGAGCAGACGCCACAATGGCAAAGTGCCGCGGGTCACGCCGCTACACTCGCGAAAGAGGGGCTTTCGGGCCCCAGCGGCTGGCCGGAAGGGTCACCCCGTCGTTCGGGTGCCTTCCGGTGAGAACCAACGGACGACTAAGCCTGTAGAGGTCCTCGGTCGAGTCAACTCGGACGCGGGTTCAATTCCCGCCATCTCCACCTGCAGGGGCGCACGCGCGCCCCTGCTTGATTTCACCTCGCACGGGGGATGCGCGAGGAACGCCTTGTGTGTGCGCCCAGGGCCGCACCGCGACAGGCATTGCGCATGCCCTTGCGGATGTAAGCAGGCCCTGCATGTGCCGTTCCATCATTCGACCAACCGGACTTGGTCGATACTGAACCTCGGCACACCGCAGAACATCTGTGCTATGGTTCTGGGTGTGGGCCGGGTGCTTGGGAGCCAGAACGGTCTGTCAAATAACTCGGGCGGGTTCGATTCCCGCCCGGTCCACACCTTTTTCTGCAAGGTCAATTCCCACTTGACAAGTCCGTCAACTGGGCATTCTATCCAGAACGACAGACAGCTCTGAACGACCTGTACGAGCCTGCCGCAGCCGCCCCGCAAGGGGCGGTTGCCCTATTTTTGCCGGGATTGCCAGCTTCCAAGGCCTACGGTTTCGAAACATGCTGCCGCTACCATGCTTTCAGCCCAGCCGCAGTTTGCGCTCAGAGCAAGATTGTCACTCCACTAGGCAGACCAGGCCTTTGAGGTAGGCGCCCTCGGGGAAACTCAAACGCACCGGATGGTCCTCAGGCTGCGCCAGGCGCTCAACGATCGATGCCTGACGCCCGGCATCCTCGGCGGCTCCAAACAGCACCTTCTGAAAGAGATCTGCCGAGACCAGGCCGGAGCAGGAGAAGCTGACCACGCATCCGCCCGGGCGGACGAGGCGAAAGGCCAGCCAGTTGATGTCCTTGTAGGCACGGGTCGCGCGCATCACGTCCGCCGCCGATTGGGCGAACTTGGGCGGGTCGAGAATGACCATGTCGAATATCTGCCCGTCGTCGCGCATCCGGCGCAAGAATCGAAACACATCCTCCTCAACAAAGCTCGCCTCGGGAGCGTCAAGCGCGTTAAGCTCATAATTGCGCCGCGCCAGGCGCAACGCCTCGCCCGACGAATCGACGTTCACCACCTCGCCGGCCCCGCCCGCCAGCGCGGCCACCCCGAACGATCCGCTGTAGGCGAAGGCGTTCACTATTCGGCCGCCGCGCGCCCAGCGCGCGGCCAGGTCGTGCACGGTGCGGCGGCTGCCGCGCTGGTCGAGGTAGAACCCCGTCTTGTGCCCGCCGCGGAGGTCGACTGCAAAGCGCCAATCCCCCTCGCGGACGATAAGCTCCTGCGGCGGCTCCTCGCCGGCGCGCAGACCCACCCGCAGCGGCAGCCCCTCCTTTTCGCGCACCTCGGCATCCGAGCGTTCGTAGACGCCGCGCACGCCCGGCAGCCGCGTGGCCTGCTCAACGATCGCCTCCAGCCAGCGCTCGGCACCCGTGGAGAGCGCTTGCACCACGACCCACGCTCCGTACCGATCGACTATCAAGCCAGGCAGCCCATCGCTCTCAGCATGCACCAGGCGCATCGCATCCGTCGCCGCCGCCAGCCCGGACCGCGCCCCGACGGCTCGCGCCAGTCTTCGCTCAAAGAAGCCGCTGTCGATCGCCTCGTCGTGGGCCCAGGTCCACAGCCGCACGCGGATCTGCGAGGCGGGGCTGTAGGCACCGCGCGCCAGCCAGCTGCCGTCGGAGGCCGACACCTCCACCGTCTCACCGGCCGAGGGATCGCCGCGGACGTCGCGAATGGCGCCCGAGAAAATCCATGGGTGGTGCTGGCTAACTGATTTCTCCCGGCCGGGTTTGAGAATGACGGAGGTGTGGGTCATGGGAATTGTGTCAGGCGGGCGCGTCGATCCAGTCGTGCCCGCAGCGCGGCGGGCACCCTCCCCTGATAATCCTCGGACAAGAACTGCCAGTACGCGACGGCCGCTTAGGCCAGAACGCCGATCTCGCGGCCGGCGCGGATGATCACATCCATCGCCTTCTCGATATCGGCCTTCTCGTGCGCCGCGGTGACCGTCGCCCGCAGCCGCGCCAGCCCCTCCGGGACGGCCGGCGATACCACCGGCAGGACAAAGGTGTCCTTCATTTGGCAGGCACGCGTCATCTCGAAGGCGCGTTCGTCGGTCCCGCACACCACCGGCACGATTGCGGTCTCACTGGCCAGGGTGTCGAAACCCGCGCTGCGCAGGCCACCCAGGAAGAGTTCGGTGTTCTCGCGCAGGCGGGCAATACGCTCCGGCTCGTCGAGGATCACGCGGAAGGCTTCCAGCGCGGCCGCGGCCTGCGCGGGCGGCAGCGCCGCCGAGAAAATGTAGGCGCGCGAGGCATGCCGCAGGTAGTCGATCAGGTCCTTCGGCCCGGCCACGTACCCGCCCACCGAAGGAATGGTCTTGGAGAGCGTGCCCATCTTGATGTCCACCACCTCGCCCAGGCCGAAGTGCTCTTCGATGCCGCGCCCCTGCGCCCCCAGCACGCCCAGCGAGTGCGCTTCGTCCACCATCAGCCAGGCCTTGTGCGTGCGGCACAACTCGACCACCGCCGGCAGGTCGATAATGTCGCCGTCCATACTGAAGACCGCATCCACGACGACCAGCTTGCCCACGCCGCTGCCGGCGCGCACCAAGAGGCGCTCCAGATCCTGCATGTCGTTGTGCTGGAAGCGCCAGAACTCGGCGCCCGAAAGCAGACAGCCGTCGACGATGGAGGCGTGATTGAGCTTGTCGCAGATCACGACGTCGTGCCGGCCGACCAGCGTCGAGACGACCGAGAGGTTGGTGGCATATCCCGAGGAGTAGGTGATGGCCGCCTGGGCGTGTTTGAATTCCGCAATGGTCTCTTCCAGCTCGCCGTGCAAGGTCAGCGTCCCGGCCAGCAGGCGCACGCCGTGCGTCCCGGTGCCGTACTTCTCCACGGCGGCCCGCGCGGCGGCGCCGATGCGCGGGTGGCCCAGGAGGCCCAGGTAGCTGTAGGAGGCGTACATGCCCATCTCGCGGCCGTCGACAAGTACTCGCGCACCGCCCCGCAATTCGGTAATCGGGCGGTTGTAGAAATAGAGGTTCGCCGCGCGCAGCCCCGCGACGCGCTCTCCCAGGATTTGGATGCGCTTCGAAATCGAGTCATCAAAGAGATTGGGCATGAAGTCTCACCTTCGATTGGATATGGTCACTGCACACCGGGTTCCACGATGCCGCGGGCCACGGGCCATCAGCCTCCGGCTCGGCGGACCAACGTGCGCAACCCGGCCTCGTCCAGCGTCGGAACCCCGAGCGCCTTGGCTTTTTCGATCTTTGCACCCGCAGCCTCTCCCACGACAAGATAGCTCGTCTTCTTCGAAACGGAATCCGTTACCGTGCCGCCATTCTCGACGATCAGGGACTTGGCAGCTTCCCGCGAGAGCGAGGGCAGCGTGCCGGTCACCACGAAGGTTAACCCCTCGAGCGGCCCGCCTGCCGCACGCACCTTGGCCGTGGGCCAGACGCCGGCTTCCTTGAGCTTCTCGAGCACGCGCCGGTTCGGCTTGCGTGCGAACCAATCGACCACGGCCTCGGCGATGTTCGGCCCGATACCCGCAACGTGCTGCAGGTCATCCTCCGTCGCGGACTGCAAGCGGTCCAGGGTGCCGAAGTGCACGGCCAGATCCACAGCCACCACCTCGCCCACGCCGCGGATGCCCAGCGCGCCAATCAGCCGGGCCAGCGGCTGGCGGCGCGATGCCCCGATCGCCTCGATGAGCTTCTGTGCCTTCTTCTCGGCGAAGCCCTCCAGCGTGAGCAGCTGATCACCCCTCAAGCGGTACAGGTCGCCCACGTCGCGCACCAGCCTGGCCGCCACCAATTGCTCGACGATGCGGATGCCTAGGCCCTCGATGTCCATCGCCCCGCGCGAGGCGAAGTGTTCCAGGTTGCGGATGAGCTGCGCCGGGCAGGAGGCGTTGACGCAGTAGGTGGCCGCCTCGCCTTCCAGGCGCTCGACCGCCTCAGCGCACGATGGACAAACCGGCGGGTGATTGTAGCGGCGCTCTGCACCTGTGCGCGCATCGATGATCGGGCCGATGACGTAGGGGATGACATCCCCGGCGCGCTTAATCATCACCCGGTCGCCCAGGCGGATATCGCGCTCGGCGATGAAGTCGAAGTTGTGCAGCGTCGCCTTCGAAACCGTGACCCCGCCGACCGCCACCGGCTCGAGGATCGCGTAGGGCGTGAGCACGCCGGTGCGCCCCACGTTGACCCCGATGTCGTTGAGGCGCGTGGAGACCTCGCGCGCCGGAAACTTGAAGGCGATGGCCCCGCGCGGGTCTTTGCCCACCACCCCCAGGCGCGAGGCCAGCTCGAGATCCTCGAGCTTGATGACCAGCCCGTCGGCCTCAAACGGAAGCGCGTCACGCTCAGCGGCCGCGCGCGTGTACGCTTGCAAGGCCTGCGCCAGGTTCGCGCAGCGTGCGGCGCGATCTGAGACCGGGAAACCCAATTCGCGCAGGTAGGTCAGCGCCTGCCACTGCGTGGCAGGCGCGGCGGCGCCCTCCATCGCCACGATCGCATAGCACAGAAGATCGAGCGGGCGCGCCGCCGTCAGCCGCGAATCCAATTGGCGCAGCGCGCCCGAGGCTGCGTTACGCGGGTTGACAAAAACCTTCTCCCCGGCCGCCGCCTGGCGTGCGTTGAGCGCCTCGAATTCCGCGAGCGGGTAGAAGGCCTCGCCGCGCACCACAAGCCGGCGCGGGGCGGTGTGGCCCGAGCGCGGGTCCACCGGAATGCGCAGCGGCAGCGAGCGCAAAGTGCGCAAATTTTCCGTCACAACCTCACCCACCTGGCCGTCGCCGCGTGTGGCACCCAGCACAAACAGGCCCTGCTCGTAATGCAGGACGACTGTCAGCCCGTCGATCTTCGGTTCCACAACGAAAGTGGCCCCGGCCACGCGTGGCTCCAGCTTGCGCAACCGCTCTTCCCAAGCGCGCACATCCTCGGCGTTGAATGCGTTGCCCAGGCTGAGGATCGGAGCAGGATGCCCAATGCGCGAGAACCGTTCGACGGGCGCGCCGCCCACCCGGCGGGTCGGCGAATCGGGCGTCACGAACTCAGGGTGCTCCGCCTCCAGCGCGCGCAGCTCGGTTAGTAGCTGGTCGTATTCACCGTCGCTGATCACGGGCGAATCAAGGACGTGGTAGCGATGGTTGTGGAAATTGATCTCTTCGCGCAATTGCGCGATGCGCGCGGCGGCCCGCTTCGCGTCCATAGGGCGGATTATACCCTTGCGAGGTCCTCTTTCCCCCGAGCCGCCGAGACGACGTGGGGCTTGGCGCGCTCCGGGTGTGGTAAGGATCCGTCCCCGGCCGGTCTATCGCGGCACCCGCTTCACCTCCGCGGGTATAATTCTATTCGAGGGTAAAGAACGGCAACTTGAATTCGCGTGAGGACGGCAAGCCATGACGCGACCCACGACTTCAATTCGCACCGGGCTCGCGCTAGCCGCTGCCCTGGGCATCGGTCTGGCGCTTCTTTCCAGTTGCCGGAGATCCTCCGGGCTGCCTGCCGCACCCTCACCGGTTGAGGTGCGGGTCGGCTACTTCCCCAACATCACCCACAGCCAGGCTCTGATCGGGTTGGCGCGCGGAGATTTCGCCGCGGCACTCGGCCCGGGCTACACCCTGACGCCCACCCAATTCAATGCCGGCCCGTCGGTTATCGAAGCCTTGTTCGCCGGGCAGATCGACCTGGCCTACATCGGACCCAACCCCGCCGTCAACGGCTTTGTGCGCAGCCAGGGCGAGGCCCTGCGCGTGGTGGCCGGCGCCACCAGCGGCGGCGCGAGCCTGGTCGCGCGCGCCGGCAGCCCTCTGGCCGCCTCCGAATTCGAAGGCGCCAAGATCGCCAGTCCGCAACTCGGCAACACCCAGGATGTTGCGTTACGCGCTTACCTCTTCGAGCACGGCTTGAAGCCGGCCGAGAAGGGCGGCACGGTCGCGGTCCTGCCTGTGGAGAATCCACAGATTCTGGACCTCATGCGCCTCGGCCAGATCGACGGCGCATGGGTGCCCGAGCCGTGGGCCAGCCGACTGATCGTGGAGGGCGGCGGCGCCTTGCTCATCGACGAGCGCGAATTGTGGCCGGGCGGTCAGTTCTCCACCGCCGTGGTCATTGTCTCCACGCGCTTCCTCCAGGCACACCCCCAGGCGGTGCGCGCCTGGCTCTCAGCCCACGTGGCCATCACCCTGTGGGAGCGCGAGCATCCGTCCGAGGCCACAGCCATCGTCAACCGGGAGATCGAACGCCTCACCGGAAAGGCTCTGCCGCCGGAGGTGCTGAACCAGGCCTGGTCGAGGCTTGAGCCGACGTATGACCCGCTGTATTCGTCCATTCTCGGCTCCGCCCAGCACGCCTACGAAGTAGGCTACCTCACGGAACCACCTCTCCTCGCGGGGCTGGCCGATCTCGCATTGCTTAATGAAGTGCTGGTGGAGAGGGGATTGCCCGCGGTCGAGGCGCAAGACACACCGTGAACCCGAAGCTCGAGGTGGTCGCGATTCGCAAGGTATTCGCCACGCGCCGCCGGACCACCGAGGCCCTGGGTGGGGTCTCCTTCAGCGTTGAAGCGGGCGACTTCGTGTGCGTGCTGGGCCCCTCGGGCTGCGGCAAATCCACCCTGCTCAACGTCATTGCCGGGCTGGAGCGCCCGACCCAGGGCGAGGTGCGCATGGACGGCGCACCCGTGCTCGCCCCGGGGCGCGAGCGGGT
>Ga0315293_10005398_pt1 | contig 12044 bp, 8 predicted proteins | sample YL17G13_20_MG_FD_203071 | JGI IMG/M metagenome (GOLD analysis project Ga0315293, IMG submission 203071) | Sediment microbial communities from Yellowstone Lake, YNP, Wyoming, USA - YL17G13_20 | ecosystem: Environmental > Aquatic > Freshwater > Lake > Sediment | place: USA: Wyoming | collected... | reverse complement strand
GGTCTGGCCGATGCCGCCCGCCCCGTGGATGAACACCTCGTCGAAGCCGCGCTGGTCCGGCTGATGCGGGGCCTCGTCGCCAAGATGCCACTTGCCGAAGATGCCCGTCGTGTAGCCGGCCGACTTGAGCACCTGGGCGGCGGTCACTGCCTTGAGGCTGAGCCGCTCGCGTTCCATGATTGTGTGGGTCACGCCCGAGCGGAACTCGTGGCGTCCGGTCATCCAGGAGGCCCGCGTGGGCGAGCAGGTGGGGCTCGCCTGGAAGTCGATGAACCGCACGCTCTCGCCGTGGAGCCGGTCGAGGTTCGGGGTCTTGATGATCGGGTTGCCGTGGCAGGCCAGCTCGCCGTAGCCCTGGTCGTCGGTGAGGATGAAGACGACGTTCGGCTTTTGCGGCAGGTCCGAGGCCGTGTGGGCCAGCCGGGGCAGGGCCAAGAGAACGGCCAAGGCAGCGGCCGCTTTCAGACAACTGTGGCATCGCGTGGTCTTCATGGGCGTTTCCCTTTCGCTTTCGGTGTCGTATTCGGCTTTGCTTTCGGCTTTGCCTTTGGTTTCGCAGGCGGCTCCGGAGCGCCGGGGCGGTACGCTGGATTCGCCACGGGCACCACGGCCGTGATCTGTTGGAGGTGCTCCGTGATCAGTGCGTTTAGCTCTTTGACCTTGTCGGGCATGGCCCCGGCGAGGTTCTTGATCTCGCTCAAGTCGGCCTTCAAGTTGTAGAGTTCGAAGCGGTCGGTTTGATCGTCATTGTCCGCGTGGAATCGGATCAGCTTCCAATCGCCCTGGCGCACGCACGTTGCCGGCCGGTTGCCCGTGGCGGGGATATAGTGCGGGAAATGGCAGAAGACCGTATCGCGCGCAAGCGGCTTTCCGCGGAGCGCCGGGACGATGCTGATGCCGTCGAGCTGCTGCGAGGGCCGCGGCGCGAGGCCGGTCATTTCCAGGAGCGTGGGGTAGAAGTCGATGCTGGAGATCAGGGCGTCGCTCCGCGAGCCCGGCTTGGTCACGCCCGGCCAAATCACGATGCACGGCTCGCGCGTGCCGCCTTCATAGATCGTGGCCTTGCCGCCGCGCAGGGGCGCGTTGCTCGTGACCGGCGCACCCTCGACGTCCGCGAAGTGGACGCCGCCGTTGTCGGAGAAGAACACCACGATCGTGTTCTGAGCCAGGCCAAGCCGGTCGAGCGTTTGCACGAGCCGGCCGACGTTCTCGTCCAGGCTCTGCACCATGGCGCCGTAAACGGGATTGCGTTGCGGGCTATCCGGCCTTGCCTTGGCCCGATACTTCTCGATCAGGTCCGGCTTCGCGCCCCACGGGGAGTGGACCGAGAAGCACCAGTAGTTCAGGAAGAAGGGTCGATCCTTGTTGGCCTCGAGGAAGCCAGTGGCCTCGCCTGCCATCCGGTCCTCGATGTGTTCCCCGGGCCGGCCCTGAAAGTCCGGGAATTTCCACGGCGTCAAGTAGCTCCCCGCCGGTCCGGGGCCCGGCCAGTGTGGAACGTCCACGTCGAAGCCCTGGTGGAGCGGGTCGTAGGGCTCGCGGCCGAGGTGCCACTTGCCGAAGTGCCCGGTGGCGTAGCCCGCCGCCTTCAGGGCCTCGGCCAGGGTGAAGTAGTCCTGCGACAGCCGGGTCGCGCTGACGCACGCCAACGCCTTCTGATGGGGCGGGGCCTTCGGCTGGAGCGTCTCCTTGAGCACCTCTTGCGGCACGTGGCACACCGGGGCCGTGATGCCGATCCGCGCCGGGTAGAGGCCCGTCATGATGCTGGCCCGGGTTGGGGAGCAGAGGGGATTGGCCGCGTAGGCTTGCGTGAACACCATCCCGCGCCGGGCCAGCCGGTCGATGTTGGGCGTTTCGCAGAAGGTGCTGCCGTAGAGGGACGTATCGCGCCAGCCCAGGTCGTCGGCCAGGATGAACACGACGTTGGGCCGCCTCGGCGGTTTGGCGCTCTGCGCGGCGACGGGACTGACCACCAGGGCTCCGAGCAGGGCCAGCGACACTCGGACGAGGAACCGACAAACACGACTTAAGTCCCGAGCCATTCTTCGCCCTCTCGCACGGCCGGCACCCTCTCTGCAAGACAGAGCCCGTTCAGGCCGATCCTTGATGGGTCCTTGATGCCTCGGTATTCTAGCAGCGCCGGCCGGGATTGCCAATTGGCGGAGGGTGGCTCCGGTCCGGCGCCCTCGCGTGCTCGGCCTCCGCGGCCTTTGGGGACGGATGGGGAGCGAAGTCATGCGGCAAAGCCGAACGTTTCGTTTCGCCGCAAGTTTCCCGGCTGGTCGATCGCCGGCAAGGACGTTTGGGACACCTCCCGGGCGATCGCGTCTATTATCATTGGTACGCCGGCGACCACGACTATCCGCCCGAGGCACGCCGGGCGGCCGTGGAGTGGTTCCGACGGTGGTTTGCTGTGCAGACTTCCGGAGGGCCGAAGGCTGAGCGTCACGGGCATGGCCGCTGCGTGGACGGCGATCCGGCGCGGGGTGCTGAAGGCCGAGTAGGGCAGGCAGTGGCACACTACCCCAGTCTCATCTTGGTTGCAGCCCGACGGACCCTATGGTACAACCAGAAACTGTCCGATCAACGGTTTCCGCCCTGATTCACCCCGATTGGCAAGGAGAACACGATGAGGATCAAGAGTAACTTGTGTTGGCATGTTCTGGTGTGCGCTGCGGCCGCGCTACTGGTTGCGGCGATGGCGTGCCGTGCCCCGGCCCAGGCCAAGCTCTCGGACGCCGACCTTGCGAAGATCAAGGCCGCGCTGCCGGAGAAGGCCACGGCCCAGCCCGCCAAACCGAGAAAGGTCCTCCTCTTCGGCCGCTGCGAAGGCTTCAACCACGCCGGCGGGATCCTCGCGGGCAACAAGGCATTAGAGCTCATGGGAGAAAAGACCGGGGCCTTTACCACGGTCGAGAGCACCGACATGGCCATGTTCGACCCCGAGACGCTCAACCAGTTCGACGCCGTGGTCTTCAACAACACCACCCAGCTCAAGTTCGCCGACCCCACGCACCGTAGGGCCTTGCTCGCCTTCGTGAACGGCGGCAAGGGGATCGTCGGCGTCCACGCGGCCGTCGATAACTTCTACAAGTGGCCCGAGGGCGCGGCCCTGACCGGGGCCCTCTTCACGGGTCACCCCTGGGGCCGATGCGCGGTCAAGATCGACGACCCGCAGCACCCACTGACCAAGGCCTTCGGCGCCAAGGGCTTCTACATCCAGGAGGAGATGTACCGGATGGGGAAGCCGTATTCGCGCGAGAAGCTCCGCGTGCTTGTGAGCATGGACATGGGCAAGATGAGCCAGAAGGACGTGGAGGCGGGCCGCCCCGACAAGGACAACCCCATCGCCTGGATTCAAGAGGTCGGCAAGGGCCGCGTCTTCTATTGCTCGCTGGGCCACGATCGGCCGATCTTCTTCAACAAGGCCATCAATCAGTTCTACCTCGACGGCATCCAATACGCCCTGGGCGACCTGAAGGTCGACGCGACCCCCAGCGCCAAGCTCGCCGCGCAGCCCACGCCCGCGCTGGCCCCGGAAAAACAGTAGGACAGACGTCTTGGAGTGCGGTGATTTATCACCGCTTTTGTGAGCGGCTGGAGAAGTCGGGCAAGGGTTTTGAGGCGAGGATCCGTGTACCCGGCCGCCCCGTACAACGCCGGGAAAAGCGGCGATGAATCGCCGCACTCCAAAGGGAGTTCGCTTGGTTAAGGACTAGCGTTCTCCGTGGGCGCCCCGTCCTCGCGAATGACGACCGTGCGGTCGGCGGCTACGCCCCGCCGCCGGACCGTCTTGCCCGACGGGTAGAACTCCACGGACAGGTCAGCGGCCGTGCGCTTGCCCAGGCCAAAGTGGCGCTCGGTCTGGGCGAGCCCATAGCAACTGGCCGCCGCCTGGCTGTCGTAGATCGCCACCTGCTCGAACCAGAGCAACTGCGGCGAGCCGGCCGCGTAGATGCGGATCTTGGCGCCCGCGGCTCCGCGGTTGCCGGGCAGACCGACCGGCCGGACGCGAAGCCAGTGCTGTGCAGGCAGGTCGTTGCGGTAAACGGCCAGGCGCCTCCGGTCGCCGATCGCGCTGTAGCCGATGATGTCCAGGTCGCCGTCGTTGTCGATGTCGCCAAAGCAGAGGCCGTCGTCGATCGACGAAGCCGCGAAGTCCGCGATGCCCCACTGCCGGTTCATGTAGGTGAAGTTGCCGCCTCCCGTGCCGCGCAGGAGCTTGAGGAAGTTCTTGCCGTTCAGGATGATGTCCGCGATGCCGTCGTTGTCGAAATCGGTTACGACGGCGATGCCCCAGGACGCCATGTTGAACCGGCCCTCGACGCCCTGGATCGCCCCCTCTCTCTTCGTGAAGCGGCCGTGGCCATCGTTGAGGTAGATTTCCAGGCGCTGGCGGTTTTCCAGGCAGATGAGGTCCACGTAGCCGTCCTGATTCACGTCGCCCGCGCCCTTGATGGAAATGCCCTTCTCGGCAAGCCCGGCCTCGGCCGTCACGTCAATGAAGTGCATGTGGCCGTCGTTGCGATAGATGCGGCTGTTGCCGTCGGGCTGGGCGTAGTGGCCCCATTCGGTCAGCAGGTCGATCTGGCCGTCGCCATCGACGTCCACGGGCAGGCAGAGCCGCTCGGCCTGGCCGCGGATGCCGAAGGCGATCGACGCGCCCCCTTCGGCAAACCCGCCCTTCCCGTCGCCCAGGTCGAAGTGAATGCCCGTCCCTGACCCGCGGAGCCAATCGACGCGGCCGTCGCGGTCGATGTCGATCATGGCCTGGCGCCGGGCCGTGTTGGTGCCGCGGGTGATGCCGGTGGGCTGGAAATCGAGCGTGCCCGGCCGCGAGCGGTTGCGCCACCACTGCCCGCCGCCGTCCTGATAGGTCATAGTCAGATCGACGCGCCCGTCTTCGTCGCCGTCGTAGGCAAGGTGGACTTCGCTCGACGGATACTTGCCGGGCGCGAGGGTGAAGCGGCCGGTGCCGTCGCCGAGTGCCGCGACGGCCGGCCCGCTGCCGTGGGCGCTCAGGAAGAGATCGAGATTGCCGTCGCCGTCGAGATCGACGAGGTGGACGCCGCTGAGCCACCATTTGGGATGCGCGGCATAGTGGTCCTCCACGATCTTGCCGACGCCCGACTCCGCGGTGACGTCGGTGAAGCCGGGCTTCGGCGCCGGCGGAGTTCCACCCGCCGCGCGGCTGCGGGCGGCCTTCTTCGTTTTCCGGGCCTTGGGTTTCTCGGGCGGCTGCTTCTTGAAGAAGTCCAAGTTGACTTCAGCGGGCGCAGGCTTGTCCGAGGTCAGGGCCAGCTTGTCGCCGAAGAGCCGCTGCTGCTGGTCCAATCGCGTCATCAGCTCCTTGATCCGGGCGGCCTGCGCCGGGTCGGCCGACAGATCGTTGATCTCCAGCGGGTCTTCCTGCAAATCGAACAACTGCGTGCGATTGATCTGCGGATAGCGGATCAGCTTCCAGCGGCCGTGGCGGACCGCGCGCTGCACGTTGCGATAGGCGAGGAAGATCGTATCGCGGACCTGCGGGGTCTCGCCGCGAATCACCGGGGCGAGGCTCTTGCCGTCAAGCCCCGCCGGCGCCTTCGCGCCGACCAACTCGCAAATCGTCGGATAGACGTCCAGCAGATACGCCGGTGCGTCGGACGACCTCCCTCGCGGAATCCCCGGGCCGCTCAGCACGAGCGGCACTCCCATGCTGTGCTCGTACAGGTTCTGCTTGCCCATCAGGCCGTGGCTGCCCAGCGCGATCCCCTGGTCCGACGAGAAGATGACGATCGTATTGTCGTACTGGCCGATCTCGCGCAGGCAATCGAGGATGCGGCCGATTTGCCCGTCCATGGCGGTGATCACGGCGTAGTAGTCGCGGATCTGGGCGCGGATGTTGGCCTCCGGGCGCGGCCAAGGGGCCAGGCGCTCGTCGCGGATGAGCAGCTCCCCGTTGTTCAGCGGATGAAACGGCTTGAAGTTCGGCGGCAGGGGGAGATTGGCCGGATCGTACTGGTCCAGATACTCCTTGGCCGCCACGCGCGGATCGTGCGGGTTGGCGAACGCCAGATACATGAAGAGCGGCTTGGCCGCCGCAGGGTCCCGGGCCTTCGACTTCTCGTAGTCCTTGAGGAAGGCGATGGCCGCATCGGCGATGGTCCGGCACGGATAGCCGGTCGTGCGGTCTTCGTTGTTCTGGAGATACCGGTTGTGGGTGAAGAGGGCCTGGATGGCGACCGGCGTGTTGCCCCGCTTGCCGTAGTGGTAGGTGAGGTAGCCGGCCTCGTTGATCGACCTGGGGAGATTGGGGGCGTCCTTGGAAAGGCCCCGCACGGCGAACCAGGCCCGGCCGGTCATCAGCATCTCGCGCGACGGCAGACACACGGCCCCGCTGTAGCCGCCCATGCAATAGGCGTTGCGGAACGCGAGTCCGGATTGGACGAGCTTGTCCAGGTTGGGGGTCTTAACGTGCGGATTGCCCAGGGCGTGGATCGTGTCCTCGCGCTGGTCGTCGGTGAAGAGGAAGAGGACGTTCGGGCGCTGTGTGCCATTGCTTTGCCGCTGTGTGCCACCGCTTGCCGTCAGGCAAGCAGTGCTGCCTTGCGGCCCAGGGCACTGCTTCTGCGAAGCAGTGGCACACGGACCGGCGTCGCTGCCAAGAGGATCCGCCGCCGCAGCCATGCCCGCGGCCAGGGCTGTTACGAGCAGGACGACCACAGAGCGTGGCACAGCAGTCGATGCCGGACGGGGAAAGAAACCACGGATTGCACGGATAACGCGGATGAAGGGCTGAAGAGACACGATGCGCGAATGTCGCATGTAGCGCCGCTCGATTGACTGCATGGCTCGCCTCCCGATGATTCGGCATCATAGCCCGCGCAGCGGCGTCGGGCAACGGCCGCAGCCCGTGCCCGCTATAGTGTCTGGCGCCGCGCCGGCTGTGATGGTGGATAGGCGACGCGGTAGCGTGGAGCGTGGGGCGGGTGCCAAGGGATTCCGTCCCAGGTGGGGCGTCTGGCCATGCGTTGGGCGAGTGTCCACGAGCCGCTCTGTAGTGTGGGTAGGTGTGCCGATTGACGTCCCTTTCCCAGCGGCGTATCATTGTTCGGCAAGAATGCACCTCTCGCCGTCGCCGGCAAACGGAACTGCTGGCTCCCTGAATCTCACGCCGGCGGCTTCCTTCAGGATGAAGTGCCGTGCCGACGGCGCACGTCGAAACAGTGCCGGCCGGCTGAAATCCATTACCGAAACATCAAGGTCGCAAAAACGGGAGTCTGGTTATGATGTATTTGTCGTGTCTCTTGCCGCTATTGGTCGCGGCCGGCGGTGTCGCGGCCGGAGCCGACCCGGATAAGCGGGCCCCGGACCGGGCGGCGATCGAGAAGGCGCTGGAGTCCTACGTCTCGGCCTACAACCGCGGCGATGCGAAGGCCGTGGCCGCACTCTGGAGCGAATCCGGCGAGTGGCTCAGCCCCGGCGGCGAGCGCATTCAAGGGCGCAAGGCGATCGAACAGGCCATGCGGGACTTCTTCGCGAAAGGCAAAGGAGTGAAAGTCGAGGTCGTCGACCCGAAAGTGCGGTTCATCGCCTCCGACGTTGCGATCGAGGAGGGGACCGCGCGGGTGATTGTGCCGGGCGAGCCGCCCAGCGAGTCGAGCTACCTCGCGGTCCACGTCAAGAAGGACGGCAAGTGGCGGCTCGACACCGTGCGGGAAACCGAATTGCCCGGCGATTCCGCCGCAAGCGAGAAACTCCAGCAGTTGGAATGGATGGTCGGCGACTGGATCGACGCCAGTCCGGACTCGACGAACGAGATTTCGGTCAAGTGGACCAAGAACAAGGCGTTTCTCTCGTGCAGCTTCCGCGTCACGGCGCCTGGGGAGGACGCGTTGGAAGGGACGCAGGTCATCGGGTGGGACCCGGCGGAAGGCGTCATTCGCTCGTGGATGTTCGATTCCGACGGCGGCTTCGGCCAGGGCGTGTGGTCCCAGAAAGACGACCGCTGGGTGGTGAAGTTCAGCCAGGTGCTTGCCGACGGGCGCAAGGCGTCGGCCACGAACATCTACCGTCCCACCGACGCCGGCGCTTACTCGTGGCAGTCCATCGGGCGCCAGGTGGACGGCCAGTTCGCGCCCAATATCGAAGAGATCAAGGTGGTCCGCAAGGGGACGGCGCAGCAGGGTGCGGCCGTCAAGAAGTGAAGCCGCCGCCAAGCCATCTCGACGAGGTGAGGCAATCGGGGAACTCAGCACAGAGATCGGAGCCCACGTCATGAAGAAGTTCTCAGCATTAGCCGCGTGCGCGGCCCTCGTTCTGGCCTTGTCTGCGGAGGAGTCGTTTGCCCGCGGCGGCGGTGGAGGCCGCGGCGGCGGCGGCGGCTTCTCAGGCGGAGGCGCGCGAGGTGGCGGCGGATTCTCGGGCGGTGCGCGGCCGGCGCCCAGCGCGTCGTCCAACCGCAGCCCCTCGATGAGTCGCGCCACGCCGGCTGCGAGGCCCTCCCAGCCTGTCCAGCGTCCCTCCCAGTCGGTTCAACGGCCCTCCCAACCTGTCCAGCGGCCCGCCCAGTCGGTCCAGCGGCCCGCGTCGCAGCCTTCCCGCCCTGTCGGCGGACAAATCCAGCGGCCCTCCACGCCGGTGGCAGGCGCCAGGCCCTCGACCTTGCCCGCGTTGGGTGCATCTCAGGCCCTCCAACGACCGAGCCAGAAGCAGGTGGGCGATTTCCTGAATTTGCCGGCCGAGTCCCGTCCAGGTGTCGGGGCACCAAGCGGCACAACGCGGCCCACCCAGTTGCCTGCCAGGGGAGGCAGCTTGAGCAAGACCGCTGAAGGGCCGCGCGGGGGCGACATCGCCGTGGGCGGCGTCGGCGGCATCCGCACCGGGCCCGGCGGAACGACCGTCGGCGCCGGCGTGGGCGGAATCAAGGTCACCGGACCCGGCGGCAACTCGTACGCGAAAGTCGGCGGCGGTGCCGCCATTCGCGGGCCGGCCGGCACTACCGTGGTGGCGGGCCGGGGCGCATCGTTCGTCAACGGCCAGTTCGTCGGCGGGCAGTCGTGGCGGGCCGTCAACGGCCACTTCACCCATTGGAATAATTACACCGGCGCATGGTGGGGCCGTTATCCCGGCGCCTGGTGGCCCGGCAAGTGGGCCGTGGCGACCACGGCGTGGGCCCCGGCGGCGTGGGCCCTGGCCGGCCCCTACTGCGGCTGCGCCGGCGAGCCCGTCTACTACGACTACAGCCAGAACATCACCTACGACAATGGCACGGTCTACTACGGCGATCAGCCCGCAGCCACCGCCGAGCAGTACTACAGCCAGGCGGACGCGATTGCCGACGCCGGCCAGACCGCCACGGACGAGCAGTGGCTACCCTTGGGCGTGTTCGGCGTGATCGCCGAGGGGCAGACGCAGACGGACAAGCTCGTCCAGCTTGCCCTGAACAAGGAGGGTGCCATTCGCGGCAACTATCAAGATCTGCTGGCAGACAAGGTGACCCCGGTGTCCGGCGCGGTGGACAAGCAGACCCAGCGCGTGGCGCTGAAGCTCGAAGGCAACGACCAGGTGGTCGTCGAAACGGGACTCTATAACCTGACCAACGACGAGGTGCCGGTGCTGGTCCACTTCGGCTCCGACCGCCAGGAAGAGCGGACGCTGATCCGGCTGACTCCTCCCGAGTCCGGCGAGGCGCAACAGTAGTCGCTTGCACGCGGCCATGGGGTCTCGTACCCTACCCCCTATCCTCAGAGGGGCGCGGCAAACCGGTGCGTGGGCACGGGCCGCGAGGGGAAGAAGCTCCGCATATTCGAGATCTCCGCCTCGACGCCATGCCGGGCAGCGACCGCCTGAAGCGACGCCTCGGCAATGTCCCGAAGCTGCTCCGCGTGGATTCGCACTCGGGCGTTCAGGAGCAGCGAGACCTGGCGCGCGTCTTGCGCAAGGCTGCCGCGCAGGGCGGCGGGGCCGTCGTTGCTGGTGACGTTGCCGGCCACGTGCCCCCGTCCGCGTCCGGTGAGGAAGAGTTTCAGGTGTCCGATCTGCCCGCCGGCCCGCTGGACTGCGGCTTGCACGGATTCGAGCAACTGCCGGGCCAGGGAAATCCAGTCCACCGCGGCGTCGGCCCGCAGCGTGGCGGCGGCGTTCATCCAGCCCAGGGCCGCTTCGCCGGCAGCATAGGTGTCGTAGTCCACCGCCGCGATCTTCCGGCCGGCGGGCCGGCCTTCGCACACGAGATCGAGCCACCGGTCCACGCCCTCACCGCTCAGCGCCGAGATGGCCACGATCGGCGTATCGGGAAACTGCGCGGCAAGCTGCAGCCGGAGGTCCTCCAAATCGGCCGGCGCAACCAGGTCGGCCTTGTTGAGCACGATCGCGTCGGCCTCCTCGACCTGCGTGCGATAGATGTAGAGCACGTCGTCGGGAAACCCGCCGCTTGGGGCCTGATACCGCTCCTTCAGACGCATCAGGGCCCGCACCTGCTTTACGTCGATGAGCACCGAATAGGGCGCCGGCTCGACCTGGCGCCCGTACATCTGCTTTAGCGGCTGGAGCACCGTGGCCGACAGATCGGTGCAACTGCCGACCGGCTCGGCGACGATGAAGTCGGGCCGCGCCTTGAGCTTCAGGCGATCGATGGCCGCCACCATGTCGTCGAAGCGGCAGCAGAAGCAGCCGCCGCTGACCTCGTCCACTTCCGCCCCGGTCTCCTGGAGCACGGCGGTGTCCACCAGGTCGGCCGCCTGGTCGTTGACCAGCAGGGCCACGCGATGGCCGCGGGCCGCCAGTCGCGTCGCCGCCTGCTGCAAGAGCGTCGTCTTGCCCGCCCCGAGGAAGCCGCCTACGAGAACGAACCGGGTGGTGGTGCCGGACATGATAGGATTTTCTCGAGTTGTTGCTTGCTTGACAATGGTCGCTCTTCCAGTTCCCGGCCCTGGCGGACCGCCTCGGCGGGTGTGCGGAGTGCCCGGTCGTACAGTTGCGCGCCCAGCAGCGCACCCACGACCGGGGCAACGATGTACACCGTAAGAAAGCCCGTCCCACGCGAACCGGGTAGCGCGATCTCGCCCCAGCCGGCGAAGAAGGCGAAGACCCGCGGCCCGAAGTCGCGGGCGGGGTTGAAGCACGCCTGCGTCAAAGGCGCGATGACCGAAATGAGCGCGGAGACGGTTAGCCCGATGAACACCGGGGCCAATCGGGCGCCGGGGCTAGCCGCGTTGCGCTCGTCCGTTAGTGCGAACACGACGAGGGCCAGAATCATGGTTCCCAGGACCTCGGCCAGAAACGCGGCGTGCTCGGAGACGCGGGTATTCAAGTCGTCGTGCGACTCCGTCGAATAGGGTCCCTGGGCGGTGGCCAGCATGATCGCCAGACCCCAGACCACGGCGACCTGCCAAAGGCCGCTCTGGGCCCCCGTGAGCACGGCGGAATGGACCACTCCGCAGCCGAGCAGGATGAGGAGGTACGTTCCCACCAACTCCGCAAGGCATTTCGAACGCAGTCCGAACGACGGGGTGCTCATGGCGCCGGTCTGGCCTCCCCCGCCCGTCTGCAGCAGCGACGTTGGGATCTCTCGGACTCGTCGCCTCCGGCTTTGCGGGCGGCCGCCAGCAGGATGCCTACTCCACGCCGATACTCCTCCAGCGACGTGATCCACCGGCGCAGGCATTTCCTTCCCGCGGGCGTGATCTGGTAGGACTTCCTCGCGGGACCGCTTGGGGAGATGTCCCATGAGGCGACGACGAGCCCCTTGCGCTCCATGAGCCCCAGGAAACGGTAGACGCCGGAGACGTCCGGCTTCTGGCGGACCAACCCGGGGATCTCGCTGATCCGCTCCGCCAGGCGGTAGCCGTGAAGCGGCCCTTGGGCCAGCACGACGAGGATCGCGGGTTGAATCAAGCGATCCAGCGTGCCGCCCTCGCAAGGACAACCGGTCTGTCCCGACATAAGATGGTTTCCTCTACCGGATACAGTCTTATAGCCTGAGGCGTATTCTAGTCACCGAGACGCGCCGGTCAACAGGGCGGGGGCCCGATTGGTGCCGAGCCGCGGGCGATATCCCC
>Ga0315293_10005396_pt1 | contig 12045 bp, 5 predicted proteins | sample YL17G13_20_MG_FD_203071 | JGI IMG/M metagenome (GOLD analysis project Ga0315293, IMG submission 203071) | Sediment microbial communities from Yellowstone Lake, YNP, Wyoming, USA - YL17G13_20 | ecosystem: Environmental > Aquatic > Freshwater > Lake > Sediment | place: USA: Wyoming | collected... | reverse complement strand
GCGCCAGGCCAGCGCTCGCGAATCCGCGCCGCCCAGCGCGTCAGGACGTCCAGGTTCTTGATCTGGGGGACGAGCGAAATCTCCCAGCAGTTAGTCACCCAGGCCCAGCCGTTGAGCCCGAATCCCGCGTCGAAATGGGCCGCGGTCGTCTCGACCATCTGGGCCAGTCCGACCTCCGGGCCGAACCAGCCGATCGTCTCGATCGGCCCCACGCCCAGCCGGCTGTTGCGGTTGAGGACCCAATCCAGGCCTTCGCGCCGGGCCGCCACGAAATCGCATGTCCAGCCGTCCAGGCAGACGGCGTCGACGAAATCTCCCGGGCCTTGGGCCGGCTTGCAGAAATGCTCGGTCGACGGGTAGTAGGGATAGCAGACGGACCCGTCGCCGTCCTGGTTGTCGATGGCGAACTGGCTCCAGATGCTGCCCTGGCAGACGCGGATCCCCTCCTCCTCGGCCAGGAATTTCTGATTGGCCGCGGCCAGGAAGCCGGCGATCACGCTCTTCGGCCGGAAGCGTCCGCCCATGATCTCGGAGACGCGCGCCAGGCCCTCTTGGAGGTCGCGGTTGACCTGCTCGCGCGTGTTGTAGGCGTTGGCGAAATAGGCGCCCGGGATGAACGTCACGTCGTCGCCGTAGGCGTCATGGAATCCGGCGACGAGCTCCCGGATCCGGCGGTAGTTCTCGCGCTCGTCGAAGAGCGCCCGCCAGCTGAAGGCCCAGGTCATCGGCGCCCCGGGCCAGCCGGCGGCGAAGGCGGCCCGGAGGGCCCGGACGTTCTCGGGCGTGTGCCGGTCAGCTTCATCGAAACCCTCGTTGCGCGTCCGGGAGACCTCGATCTGGTTCACCCGGATGATCGAATTGAAGGTCAGGATCCTCCGGCCTTCGAGCGGCCGGTCGGCGGACGGGACGGCTTGCGCGCCTCGGCCGCCGGCGGGATCGCAGAGCGTCCCCGCCGCAAGGACCCCGGCACCGGCCGACTTCAGGAATCCCCGCCTGTCCATGGCCCCGCCTATTTCGCCGCCGTCAGGACGTACGCCCCACCCGCCGCCGTCTTGAACTCGACTGCGCCGTCGGCGCGCTTCACGGCCGCGACGGCCTTCCCTTGGGACGCGATCTTGAGCGCCGCGGCCGACCGCACCCGGCAGACGCCACCGAGCCGAGAGACGAGCGTCGCTTTCTCGAGCCGGCCGTCCGCCCATTTCAGGCCGACCTCGAAGCCCCCCCGGGCCATGAAGCCGGAGACCTCCCCCGCTGTCCAGGAGGCGGGCAGCGCGGGCAGGAGACTCAGCTCGTCCTCGTGCGACTGGAGCAGCATCTCGGCCACGGCCGCGGCCATCCCGAACGCGCCGTCGACCTGCATGGCCCGCGAGCAGATCGAGAAGAGGGCCGGGGTCGTGTAGTTGTGCATGGCGTAAGTGAAGTTGTCCATGGCCTTGGCCGCGTTCCCCAGACGGGCCCAGCAGCTCGCTTTCCAGGCCGACGACCAGCCATTGCCCGTGAGGCCGCGCTGCTCGAGGACGACCTCGCTCGCCGCGGCCAGGTCCGGCGTTCGGCGGGGCGAGATCTGCTTGCCGGGATAGAGGCCCCACAGGTTGGAGATGTGCCGGTGGCTCTTCTCGGTCTCGTCCCAGTCGTCGAGCCACTCTTGGAGGTTGCCCTTCCGGCCGATCTGGAACGGGGCGAGCTTGGCGCGGGCGACGAGGACCTTCGCTTTGAAATCGGGATCGACGCCGAGGGCGTCCGCGGCCTGGGCGACCGCGGCGAAGAGGTCTCGGAGGATCGACATGTCGATGGTCGAGCCGGCGCAGATCGAGGCGCCGGTGTTGAACGTCGTGATCTCGTCGAAGAACTTGACGGCCGCCGGGCCGGCGGGGAAGTTCTCGGGCGACGTGGAGGGATTCGTCACCAGCCAGCCTTTGGCCGGATGCGGGACGAGGAAGTCCAGGAAGAACTCCGCGGCTCCCTTGAGGACGGGATAAGACTCCCGGAGGAACGCCTTGTCACCGATGTAGAGGTAGTGCTCCCAGAGGTGCGTGCTCAGCCAGGCGCCGCCTGTGGTGAACGTGCCCCAGCTCGTCCCGTCCATGGGAGCCGCAACCCGCCAGAGATCGGTGTTCTGGTGGTGGACCCAGCCCCGCGCCCCGTAGTTCTCGCGCGCGACCCGGGCGCCCTGGTCGGTCAGGTCCTTGATCAAGGCGAAGAGCGGCTCGGCGCACTCGCTCAGGTTCCCGACCTCGGCCGGCCAGTAGTTCATCTGGGTATTGATGTTGGTCGTGTACTTGGCGTCCCACATCGGGTTCTGGTCCTTGTTCCAAATGCCCTGAAGGTTCGCCGGCTGCGTGCCCGGCCGGGACGAGGATATGAGGAGATAGCGGCCGAACTGGAAGACGAGGGCCGCCAGCGCCGGGTCGTTCGCCCCGTCGAAGGCCTTCAGGCGCTCGTCGGTGGGCAGGGCGGAATTCGCGGTCGCGGGCAGGCTCAGCGCCGCCCGCCGGAACAGCCGCTGGTGCTCCTTGACGTGGGCCGCGCGCATGGCCTCGTAGGCCTTGCCCTGGACGGCCTTCATGGTCGCCTCCACACGGGCCGCCGGGTCGGCGCTCACGTCCTTGTAATTGACGAAGTTCGTGGCCGCGGCCAGGACGAGCGTCACGGCATCGGCGCCGGCGACGATGAGCTCGTCGTCGGCGACTTTGATCGTCCCTCCCTCGGCCGAGGCCCGGAGCCGGGCCTCGTAGCGGAGCTTGCCCTCCACGCCCATGTAGTCCGCGGACTTGCCGCGGAGGACGAGGCCGTCGGGCCCGAGGCCATCCATGTGGAAATAGTCCGTGGCGTAGTTCGAGTGGGCCTGGTTGCGGCTGCCGCGCAGCTGGCAGACGAAGGAGATCTTGCCCGGAGTATCGGCCGTCAGCCGGACGACGAGGACCTGGTCGACCGGGCTCGAGAATACCTCGCGCTTGAACCGGACGCCGTTCTGCTCATAGGTCGTCGTCGCCGCGGCCGTGTCGAGGTCGAGCTGGTGGCGATAGCCCGTGGCGGGATCCGTGGACGGGAGCTTGAGAACGAGCGTCCCGAGGGCCTGGTATTTCATCTGCTCGACCGGGTAGCCAAGGAAGTGCCGGCTGAAGAGGACATAGGCCTTCTTGTACTGGCCGTCAAAGACGGCTTTCCCCAGCTCGGGCAAATAGGCCGCGCCGCCCTTGACCACGGTCGAATAGGGGCCGCCCGACCAGAGCGTGTCCTCGTTGAGCATGATCTGCTCCTCGTCGGTCTTGCCCCAGACCAGCCCGCCCAGCCGGCCGTTGCCGACGGGGAGCGCCGCGTCCCAGGCGGCCGCGGGATGGGAATACCAGACGACGGCCGCAGGATTCTGGACCGCCGGCTTGTCGGCCTGGGCCGCCGATGCGGGCGGAGCCAGCGCCGCAGCGGCCGCGGCGAGCCATAGCATCGCGTAAAAACGCTTCGTTCTCATCGTTCCTCCTGATTCCCAGCGATCCGCCCGGCGGACCGCGGGACGATCGTCAGCCCGGCCTTGAGGTCGAGGCCTTCGCCGCTCACCGCGACCTCGTAGGTCCCGGCGGGGGCGAACGCGAGATACGCCGTGAAGTAGGGCTGGGGGCTGTCCGTCCGGGCGGTCACGAGGTCCCAGGGGACCTGGTTGAATCCCGCCCGCCCCGCCACCGGCGTCGACCAGATTGCTTTGCCCGCCTTGTCCTTCACGGTCAGCGTCACCGCGGCATCCTTCCGGAGATAGAAGGTGATCGGGACCGCCTCCATCGTGCTCAGCCGCGGATCGCGGTGGGTGTCGTTGATCCAAGGCAGGCGCGCCGTCGGAGGGTCGAACAGCCGGTCGGACGCCGGCGGCCCGCCCTTGAAGGCGGCCTGGATCGGCCTGAGGTTCATCTTGTAGATCCCCCGGCCGTAGGTGCCGGCGAGGAGGTCCATCTCCCGCTCCTGGATGACCAGGCGCGAGACCGCGGCGCCCGGCATGTTCGGGCCGAGAAGCGACCAGCTCTTGCCGCGGTCGGTGGAGATGAAAACGCCCCGGTACGTCCCCGCGTAGAGGATGTCGGCGCTCGTCGGATCCTCCAGGATGCCGTAGGCGACCTCGTCGGGCAGGTTGGCCATGATCGGCGTCCAATGGGCGCCGTAGTCCTCGGAGACGTAGACGTAGGCCTTGAAGTCGTCGTCGTTGAGGCCCGAGAGCGTGAGGTAGACGCGCGGGAGGGCGAAGCACGAGGGGCAGATGCTGCGGATGTAGCGGTCGGGAAGGCCGGCCGAGCGCTCGGCCCACTCGCGGCCGTCGTTCTTCGTCACCCAGAGCGCACCCTTGTCCGTTCCGACGTAGAGGAGCCCGGGCGTCAGGCGCGACTCGGCGATGGCCCCCGCCGCCGTGGAGAGCTTGCCGGGGAAGGCGGACTTCGACAGGTCGGGACTGATCAGCGTCCAGGCGTCGCCCCGGTTCACGCTCTTGAAGACGCAGTTCCCGGCGTGGTAGAGGGTGAAGCGGTCGTGGGGCGAGAGGATGTAGGGGGCCACGAAATTGTAGGCCGTCTTGATCCCGCTCTCCTTGGACGGCCGGGGCATGATGCCGACCGACCGGTCGGCCTTCAGGTCCTTGCGGCGGATCGCCCCGTTCTGGCTCGAGAAGTAGACCGTGTTCGGATCGCCGGGGTCGGGCACGGTGTAGCAGCCGTCGCCGCCCGACCAAGCGTCGAGCCAGACGTATCGCCACCCGTCCTGGTACTTGGGCTTCCACTCGCGGGCGGGGCCGAAGACCGAGGCGTCGTCCTGGGCGCCGGCGTAGACATTGTAGGGATCCTGCTCGTCGACCGCGATGTCGTAGAACTCGCCGACGGGCAGATTGTTGTAGTGCATCCACGTCTTCCCCTTGTCCTCGCTGACGTAGAGGCCGCCGTCGTTGCCCACAGCCAGGTGGTTCGGATCGAGGGGATCGACCCAGATCTCGCAGTGGTCGAGGTGGAGCGAATCGGACGGATTGGGAAAGATGTGGAAGACGTCCCCGCCCACGAGGTCGAACGTCTTCCCGCCGTCGGCGGTGTAGGCGATCCGCACGCCGCAGGCCCAGACCTCGTCGTCGTTCCTGGGATTGACCTGGCAGCAGCCGAAGTACCAGCCGATCCCCGGATAGATGAGGAGCTCGTCGGCGTGGGTGCGCGTCCAGGTCCGGCCGCCGTCGACCGTGCGGTAGAGCTCGGCGGCGAGGTTCTTGTCCTTGTTCAGGTTGTCGACCAGGGCGTAGGCCTTGTCGGGGTTCTGCCAGGAGACCGCGAGCCCGATGCGGCCGGTCTTCGGCCCGTCGGGCAGGCCGCCCTTCAAGCGCGCCCAGGTGGCGCCGCCGTCCGCGCTCTTGTAGACGCCGCTCTCGGAACCATAGATGTCCGGGTAGTCTTCCCAGAGCGAGGCGTAGACGACGTTCGGATCGGAGGGGGCGAAGACGACGTCGTTGCCGCCGGTCCGGGGGTTCACGTAGAGGACGCGGGACCACGACTTTCCGCCGTCGGTCGTGCGGTAGAGGCCGCGGTTCTCGTTCGTCGTCCAGAAATGGCCCTGGACGGCGGCGATCACGAAGTCCGGGTTCTTCGGATGGACGGCGATCTTGCCGATGTGGTAGGAGTCGGGCAGGCCGGTGTTGCGCCACGTCGCCCCGGCGTCGTCCGAGCGGAAGACGCCGGTCCCCGGCATCGTGAAGTTCCGCGGCTTCTTCAGGTTGACCCCCGAGCCGAGCCAGAGGACGTTGGGATCGGACGGGGCGAGGGCGATGTGGCCGATGCCCAGGGCGGACTGGTTCTCGAAGATCGGCGCCCAGGTCAACCCCCGGTTGACCGTCTTCCAGAGGTTCCCGGGGCCGAAGGCCACGTACATGGTCGACGGGTGCGCGGGATCGATCTGGACCGAGGCCGCCCGGGCCGAGTTCATCACCGGCCCGATCGGGATCCAGCGGAGGCCGAAGGGCGACGCCTGTTTCATCTGGAGATAGGCGGCGTGGGAGGCGAGGAGCGGGCTCCGCGGCTCCTGGGGCGCGCCGAAGGCGAAGACGCCCGCGAGAGCGAGAACGGAGAATGCCGCGGAACGGAGAATCCTGGTCATGAGATTCACCTTTCGCCGGGCGCGGGCGTCCGGCCCCGGCCGGCTCGCCGATGCCGCTTTGCGGCCCGGCCGGTCTTTCTCTATATATCCGAAACGCTTTCCCCCCGCAATGGCCGCGCCCCTTTTTTTCTTTCTTTCTTTTCGTAAGTATTGACGAACGGCAGGAAAATCTGTTACATGGAACTCAAACGCCAACCACGGAGAAGACCATGAAGCAAATCCGGATCCCGCATCGCGGACGACCGGGAATCGCCCTGATCGCCGCTCTCGGCATCGCCGGCCTCGTCGGCGCCCTCCTCGGGGGCCCGGCCCAGGAACAGCCCTACAAACCGACCTGGAACTCGCTGAAGAACATCCACACGCCCCAATGGCTGCGCGACGGCAAGTTCGGCATCTACACCCACTGGGGCGTCTACGCCGTCCCGGCCCAGGGGCCGAACGCCACCTGGTTCGCCAACAAGGCCTACGGCGATCCGTCCTCCGCCGAGCGCAAGTATTGGGAGCAGACCTGGGGCCCGCTCGAGAAGTTCGGCTATAAGGATTTCATCCCTATGTTCACGGGCGAGAAGTTCAACGCCGACGAGTGGGCGGACCTGTTCCGTAAGGCCGGCGCGCGCTTCGCCGGGCCCGTGGCCGAGCACCACGACGGCTTCTCGATGTGGGACTCGAAACTGTCGGAGTGGAACGCGGCGAAGATGGGCCCCAAGCGCGACATCCTGGGCGAGCTCGCCAAGGCGATCAAGGCGCGCGACATGAAGCTCGTCGCGGCCTTCCATCACGCCGAGGAATGGGTCTACTTCCCGACGTCCAATGCGAGCCTCGACTGCGGGGACCCGCGCTACTCCGGCCTCTACGGCCCGATCCATCAGAAGGGCGAGCGGCCGACCAAGGCCTTCCTCGACACGTGGGCGGGCAAGGTGGTCGAGGTCATCGACAAGTACGACCCGGACCTGATCTGGTTCGACAACGGGCTGGAGCTGATCCCCGACTGGACCAAGATGGGCGTCCTGGCCCACTTCTACAACAAGGCCGCGGAGCGCAAGAAGGAGGTCGTCGTCACCTACAAGCGGCACGATCTCTCTCCGGGCGCCGGCCTGCTCGACCTCGAGCGCGGCCAGGAGGCCGACCTGACCTACTACGACTGGATCACCGACACGACCGTCGACAACGGCCGCGGCTGGGGGTACGTCAAGGGCCTGGGATTCAAGACCGTGGACAACCTCGTCGACAACCTCGTGGACCGGGTCAGCAAGAATGGCTATTTGCTCCTCAACGTCGGCCCGAAGCCCGACGGCACGATCCCCGACGAGGCCAAGGAGCTCCTGCTGGGAATGGGCGCCTGGCTCAAGACTAACGGCGAGGCGATCTACGGCACGACCCCCTGGGTGGTCGCCGGCGAAGGCCCGACCAAGCTCGAGCGAGGGACGGCCGGCTTCAACGAGAGGAACGATCTCACATACACGGGCCAGGACATCCGCTTCACGGTCAAGGACAACACGCTCTACGCCATCGTCCTCGACTGGCCCGGCGAGAAGCTGCTGATCAAAAGCCTCGCCCCCCGCTTTTCGTCCTGGACGGGGTGGAACGGGCTGTATCCCGCCGAGATCGCGTCGGTCACGATGCTGGGCGACGGCAAGGAGCTCAAGTGGGAGAACACCGCGGCCGGCCTGACGATCGAGGCCCCGAAGGACAAGACGGGCGACTACGCCTACGTCTTCAAAATCGCGCGGAAGAACCCGTTCTGATCTAATCCGAGCGCGCGGACGTGGCGGCCCGGCGGCCGCCGGCCTGCTCAGCGGCGGGCGAGCGTCAAAGGCTTGGCCGTCTCGACCCAGCCGGCCGGGCGCTGGTTCCGGCCGTCGCGATCGTCGTCTCCGATGTCCTCCCGCGCCGCGGCGGCCAGGGCGGTCAGGCGGGCGACGACGGCGGGCTGTCCAGCGAAAAGGTTCAGGCTTTCGGCGGGATCGGCCTCGAGATCGAAGAGCATCCCCTTCTCCTCGTAGGGTGCGAGGTGCCAGCCGTGGCGCTTCGCTTTCAGCGGAAGGTGGAGCTTCCACCAGCCCGACCGGACGGCCTGCAGCTGCCCCATTAAATAATAGTAGAAGACGTCGGTGGGCGTCCTTGCCGACTCCGGACGCTCCAGGAGCGCCGTGATGTCGTGGCCGTCGATCACCCGGTCGCGGGGGGGCTCGAGGCCGGCCAGCGCGGCGAACGTCGGCAGGACGTCCATCATCGTGGCCAGCTCGCCGCAGAGCTTCCCCGCGGGCACGCGGCCGGGCCACCGGGCGAGGAAGGGAACGCGGTGGCCTCCCTCGAGCGTGCTGCCCTTCGTCCCATTCAGGGGGCCGTTGTTGTCCGGGCGCACGCCGCCGTTGTCCGAGGTGAAGATGACGAGGGTCGTCCCGTCGCAGCCGTGTGCCTTGAGCGCGGACAGGACCTCCCCGGTGGACCAATCCAATTCCTCGACGGCGTCGCCGTACTTGCCGTTGGCCGATTTCCCGCGGAACCTCTCTCCGGAGTGGAGCGGGGTATGGGGCATCAGGTGCGAGACGAAGAGGAAGAACGGCCGGTCCTTGTTCTCGGCGATGATCCGGACGGCCTCCCGCGTGTATCGCTCCGTCAACGCGTCCTGATCGACGGGCGCCTCGATGACCTCGTCGCCGCGCATCAGCGGCAGCGGGGGATTCGGCGAGCCGGGCGACGCGCCCATGTCGTTGCTGTACGGAATGCCGAAATAGCCGTCGAAGCCGTGGCGGCGGGGCAGGAACGGAGACTGGTCGCCCAGGTGCCACTTGCCGACGGCCTGCGTGGCGTAGCCTTTCTTCTTCAGCAGCCGGGCGACGGTGATCTCGTCCGGATTCAGGCCCTTCCGGGCCACGGGGAAGAGGACCCATTCGCCGTTCTCGTCCTCGTGCATGTTCACCCGGCGTGGGTAGCAGCCCGTCATCAGGCTCGACCGGGACGGCGTGCAGACGCCGCTCGTCGAGCAGAAGCTGGTGAAGCGGGTCCCCTCGGCGGCCATGCGGTCGAGGTTCGGAGTCCTGTTCTTCGTCGATCCGTAACAGCCGAGGTCCTGGTAGCCGAGGTCGTCGGCCAGGATGACGACGAAATTCGGGAAACCGGCCGCCGGGCCGTCGGCGGCCCCCCGACCCGTCCGAGCCCGCAGCCCGGGCGCGGCCAGCGCCGCGGCGCCGAGCGCCGCCGTCCTCAGGAACTCCCGCCGGTTCCGCCGCGTTCCGGCCATGGCGCTGCCCCCCTGTCCCGTGTCAATCCAATCGGCGGACGTCGACGTAGAAAGCGCCGTTCGTCTCGCCGTTCTCGATGTCGTTGACGAACCAGGCCTGCAGCCGCGTCCGCCCGCGGCCCAGCCGGACGGTGAAGACCACGGCCTCGTCCTTCAGCCCGACCGGGAGCGTCGCGTCATGGTCCGCGACCTTGAGCCGGGCGTGCGTGGGCTTGAAGACCTTGGCCCCCTCGGGCGCCTCGCGGATGGGGATCCCGGCCTCGGCGGGCCAGCGCCGGACGCCGATCCCGTACGTCCCCTCGCGGGCGACCTCGATCGTCCAGAACCCGTCGCACTTCGCGTTGCGCCGAGCCTGACTCTGGTCCCAGCAGACCTGGCCGTGGATGTCGTGGCTCGTCAGCCGCACCGGGTTCTCCCCGGCCGCGCCGACGGGGATCCAGACGTAGTCGTCGAAACGGCCCGAGATCCCGTCCCACCAGCGGTCGTAGCCTTCGCGCAGCGCCGCCACGATCTCGGGATGCTCGGCCGCGACGTCGCGCCGCTGCTCCGGGTCCTCGCGGACATCGTAGAGCTCCCGCCCGTCGACGAGCCGCCAGCGCGAGGTCATCGCGACCCATTCCTTGCCTTTGATCGGCTCGTCCACGCGCTGGTTGTGAACGAACAGCGTCCGCTCCGGTCCCTTCGCCTCTTTGCCGGCGAGCAGGGGGGCCAGCGACGTCCCGTCGAACGGCCCACCCCCTCCCTTCTCCAGGCCGCACAGGGCGAGGAGCGTGGGAAAGAGGTCGATGTGGGCCGCCAGGCTCGGGACGTCTCGCCCGCCGCCGATCCCGCCGGCCGGCCAGCGGATGAAGAACGGCACGCGGTGGCCGCCCTCGTAGACCGTGCCCTTGTCCCCCCGCAGGCCGGCGTTGAAGCCGTCCTTGAGAAAGCCGCTCCCGTCGAGCTCCGCGCCGAAGCCCGTCCCGTTGTCCGACATGAAGACGAGGATCGTGTCGTTCTCGAGGCCGCGCTCGGAGAGGAAGCGGAGCAGGCGGCCCATGTTCTCGTCGAGATTGGCGAGCATGCCGTAGAGCGTCGCCCGCCGGTCGGGGACGCGGCCCCGGTAGGGCTTCACGAAGTCCTCGGCGATGTTGTGCGGCCAATGGACGACGTTCGTCGGGATGTAGCAGAAGAACGGCGCGCTCCTTCCCCCGGGCGCGCCCGCCGCGCCGGCCATGAAGTCTATGGCCGCCTTGAAGAAGACGTCGGTGCAGTAGCCGGGGTATTTCTCCCAGCGGCCGTTGTGGCGGTAGGTGTCGTCGGTGTAGTCGTTGCCCCAGTAGTCCGGCATGTTGCCGATGGCCCCGCCGCCCATGACGACCGCCTCCTGGAAACCACGCTCATGGGCCCGGAAGGGGTGGTTGTCGCCGAGGTGCCACCTGCCGAAGATCCCCGTCCGGTAGCCGTTCCGGGCGAACGTCTCGGCCATCGTGACCTCGTCCGTCGGCAGGATGGACCGGCCCATGATCGTGTGCCACACGCCCGCGCGGCTCGAATAGCGCCCCGTGAGGAGCGAGGCGCGCGTCGGGGAGCAGGTCGGGTCGACGTGGAAATCCGTCAGCCGGAGCGCGCGGCCGTGGAGCGCGTCGAGGTTCGGGGTCTTCGTCACGGGATTGCCGTGGCAGGCCAGATCGCCGTATCCCAGATCGTCCGTCAGGATGAGGAGGATGTTGGGCCGCTTCGGGGACGCCGGGCCGCCGGACCGCGGCGCGCCCCGCCCGAGCCGGCCCGGCAGGGCGAACGTCAGTCCGCCCGCGCCAAGGGTTTTCAGTACGCTTCGTCTAGACGGCATGGCTCGAGCCTCCCTTCGCTCACAGCTTCAGGAACATCCACTTTTTCGCGTAGGGCGCGGCGTCGCCCATGAGCACGCCCTTGGCCTTGGTCACCCACAGGCAGTCGCTGGGATTGTAGCCGAAGCCGTGCGCCGGATCGAACAGCCCCGGCTCGACGCTGAAGGTCATCCCTTCCTCCAGCACGGTCGTGTCGCCCAGGGCGATATAGGGCGACTGATGGCCTTCCATGCCCTGGCCATGGCCGACGCGCTGGTAAAGGAGCTTTTGGATGTCCGGCCCCTGCTTCACCTGATAGTCGTGGACCTTGAAGGCGACGTCCTGACAGAGGACGCCCGCCTTGGACTCCCGCTCCTGGATGTGGACGGTCTCGGTGACGATGTCCCAGACCTTTTCGCGGTGGGCGTCCCAGGGCGCGATCTGGTAGTAGCGGTAGAGCTCGCCGCCGTAGCCGCCGACGGTGACGCCGCCGGCGATCTGCAACGAGTCGCCCCTCTTGACCTTGTTGTGGTGGAACTGGTTCGGATGGGGATAGGCCGTGCCCAGGCCCGTTCGGCAGCCGATGCTGACCTTGATCCCGACGGCGTTGTGGGGCCGGCCGTCGCGCTTGACGTCGGCCAGGATGAGGTTCGTCCCGTACTCCTCGACGGCCATCCCGATCTCGTAGTCGGTGGCGTCCGTGCCCCGCTTCAGGATGTAGTCGCGGCCGAAGGCCTGGATGCGGGCGAAGTAATCCATCGCCCGCTGGATCAGGGCGATCTCCTCGGGTGTCTTCACCATCCGCATCCCGATGCAAAGGGGGCTGATATCGACGAACTTGGCCTTGGGCAGGGCGCTCAGGGCCCGCTTCATCTTGGACGGCGT
>Ga0315293_10005394_pt1 | contig 12046 bp, 14 predicted proteins | sample YL17G13_20_MG_FD_203071 | JGI IMG/M metagenome (GOLD analysis project Ga0315293, IMG submission 203071) | Sediment microbial communities from Yellowstone Lake, YNP, Wyoming, USA - YL17G13_20 | ecosystem: Environmental > Aquatic > Freshwater > Lake > Sediment | place: USA: Wyoming | collected... | reverse complement strand
ACGGTCGCACCCTCTTCGTAGCATATCGTCGGCCATTCCAGGTGTTATTATACGGGAAATCCAACCGGCACTCCATTCTGTTTCCTTCGGCCCGTTGCCAGGGAGCCTCGCGAATGGCTCGCCGGATTTCGGCGGCTTCAAAGCCTCTTGTGAGGGCGTAGCGTGCGGCATGTTCGGAGAGACGTATCGGCTTGGCGGTCTCTTCGCCCATTACACCGCCACCTCAATGCGGCCCGGGTCGGCCACGCCCAATCCCGCCGCCGCCCCGAGGGCGATGCACTCGACCGCCGCGAGGTCGTGATGCCCCTTCGGCCAGGGCAGGTTCGACGGGTCGGCGGCCCAGGCGTCGACTGTCACCGTGCTCGTGCCGCACAGAATCCTGCCGCCCGGGACGACGTATTCGGCGCGCCCGCCGCTGGGACCGTTCGAAATCATGACGCGCGTGGCATCGAGAATGTTGAAGGTCGGGCGGATCATGACGTTCAGATCCGCCAGGTTCTGGTGGATTCCCTGGTGCATTTTGCCGCGGTTCCCGCCTTGCGTGCCCATCAGGTTTTTCATGCAGAGCGTCACGTAGGCGGCGTTATGGACCTTGGCGACGGCGATGTTGATGAACACGTCGGCCGCGAGCACGTCCTCGTAGATCGGCCACTCCTTGAGGTTTTTGACGCGCGGGTCGTCGAACCGCACGGTGCGGAAGCGATGGGCGGCACAGACGACGACGTCGGCGCCGGCGCTGCGTGCCGCCGACTCGACGCCGCTGAACTCGTAGCATTGTGCGGTCGTCCCGCAGGTGTTGTCGAAGACCTTGACCTGTCGTGCGCCGGCCTCGCGGCACAGGGTGACGACCCGCGCGACGATGTCCGGGTGGACGTTGGCGCCCATCTCGGGCGGCTGCGGCCACGACATGTTCGGCTTGATGACCACGAGGTCGCCCTTCCGGACGAACGTGCGCACGCCGTCCGGCCCGCACAACTTCTCGATGGCCGTCTGGACGCCGGCGGCAGGGTCGGCCGGCTTCTCGGCAAGGCCGATGCGATTCTTCCAGGCATCGGCCTGCGGATGAGGTCGGGCCCGCATCGCGTCCGCCTGCGGTTCTTCCGCGCGGCTTTCGTTGCCGAGAGAGGCTGCCGCCCCGCACGCAGCCGCGCCCGCGCCCCGCAGAAATGTCCGCCGTGTCAGGTGCCACGTCATGTTCGTGCTCCTATCTTGCGTTCTCGATTCCTGCGTCGAGGGCTTCGATGAATCCGCGAACGATCTCGACCAGGTTGTCGAGGGGGAAGGGTTTGGCCAGGTAATCGTCCACGCCGAGTTGCTCGGAGAACTGCTGGTGCCGCTGGCCGCCTGTGCCGGTCACCATGCAGACGAGAGGCCGCTTGCCCTTCATCTCGCGTTTGCCTTTGATCCGCTGGAGGATGAGGAAGCCGCCGCGCTTCGGCAGCATGATGTCGAGGACGACGATGTCGGGCTTCTCGGCCTCGATCGTGTCGAGCGCCTGCTGGCCGTCGCCGGCCGTCAGGATCGTCTGCCCAAGTTCCTCCAGGGCCATGACCATCGTGCCGAGGATATCCGCATCGTCGTCCACGACGATGATCTTGTACTTGCCGGCTGTTTCGTTCGCCATGATGGACCCCTTCCGGGAAACGCTGACCACCCCGTTATTCTACGACCGACCGATGCCCGCCGTCAACCAAAGCCTCCGGGACTTTCTCAAACTGTTTCAGAACCCGGAATTGGGTGCCATGCTTTCGCTCTTGTCCGGCGTAGCCCGAAGGGCGGAGACGGATGCGAAAGCATGAGTAGCCCGCCCTTAGAATCCCGGCGCGAACAGTCGCTCCGCCGCACGCACGCTGCACTTCTGGTACTCGGCGTAAGCGGCGGCGGCGTTTCGGCAGACGGTCTCGGCCGGGTCGCCCGCCGCCCAACTCCGAATGATCGCGTCCAGCGTGTACGCTTCCGGCGCCATGAAACCGGTCGTCGTGACGAGCGGCTGGGCGCCCGCCTTGCGGAGCGGCTCGAGGAAGTGGGAGCGGCTCTTGCACGCAAGGACCGCGGCCGCGGGATGCCTCTCGCCCATCGGCGACGGGTACGATGCGAGTTGCATGTCCATCAGCCCGTTGTGGCCGACGAAGCAGACGAGGTCCACGAGGTCGCCGTTCTTCCCCGCCGCGGCCTCGAGGAAATCCGTGAGGGCCTCTTTCATCCGGGCGCCGTCGTAAGCGTACGCAACGACCTGCACGGTTCGGCCCGGCCCCTTGCTCCTGAACGCGCAGATTTCAAGGACGGCCTCGCGCTCGGGCATGGCGGGGGAGGGCGCGGGCGCCCAGTGCGGCGACTTCGCAAAAAAGGTCTTCACCCCGTACGCCGCGCCCCAGTACAGGTTGTTTGCCGGGTCCTGTCCGTTGCCGAGCGCGGCCGGCACCTTCACGATGCCCTGGTGGGCGTTGTCGCAGAGGGCGACGAAGACCGCGACGGCTTTGTAATCGCGGGGAAGCGCGGGCGGCTTCGGCGCGGGCGAGACCGATGCGGCGGGGCGTTCGGCCGCTGCGGGGTTCTCCACCGCGGGCGGGGATTCCGGTCCGCTGCAACCGGCCAGCGCCATCCCAAGGCCGACGAGCGCCGGAAGAATCCGTATCGAGAGACGGGCCATGAATGTCTTTCGGTTGGGTGAGCGGCCGCCGTGGCCGCTCGGACGGGCTACCCTCAACCCGAACCCGGTTCGCAGCCGGCGCACACGGAGACGAGGACCAGGAGGGCTCCCACGAGGGTCATCAGGCACCAGCGGGCAAACCGCATCGCCAGGCTCCTCCATTAGTGCCCCGTCATAATCGTAGGCTTGCCCCGCCGGCCGTCAAGGGCGGAGCCCGGCCTCATCCGCCGCCCAGCGCCCTGAGGCCGCCCGCTCCCCACACGACGATGGCTGCCAGCACCAGGCCCAGGCAGATTGCATGCGTCAGGATGAACGTCGCGTTCGCCAGGTCCTTGTTCAGGCCGAAGAGGTTGGCCATGAGGACCGAGTACAGGGCGGTCGGCATCGCCGCCAGCAGCACGCAGACATAGAGCGGCATGCCCGAGAGGCCCAGGAGGAGGGCCGCGCCGAGCATCAGGGCCGGGCTGACGAGGAACTTCAGCGCGCTCGTTCCCAGCGCCAATTTCCAAAACGGGGCCAGTCGCCGGACCCGGACCGTCAGCCCCACGCCGCCGAACTGAAGGATAATCCCAAGGACCATCAGGCCGTCGATGACGCGCCACCGGAGGATGGCCTCCGGCGGCGCGACGCCCCGCACGTTCAGCACGAGGCCCAGCGTCACCATATAGAGTGGAAGGCTCCTCAAGTCCGTCAGGCTCCGGAGGAGCACGTCGGCGGCGTAGCGCAGGGCGGACGGCTGCGGCTCGCGGGCCGCGCCCGCCGCGCGCTCCCCGTAGTGCCGCGCAATCGGAAAACAGAAAAGGAAGGCGTAGAACGGCCACATGAGGCAGAACATCTGTTCGAGGGCGAGACCCTGGATGCCCCAGAGGGCGAAGCACAAGGCCCCGCCGAGCGTGTACCCGACGTTGCCCATGCCGCCCTGGAGGCCGAAGACGGCCCGGTCCTGGTGCGGCAGGCGCAGGCGCCGGCCGATCTCGAGGCCCGCCAGGCTCGTCGCCACCGCCACGATCGCGCCGGCGACCGGCACCTTCCAGACGTCGGCCTGGATCGCGAGGTGCCAGATGGCCAGGAGCGCGATCGGCGAATCGACGCCGATGATGGCCGCGCTCATCAGGCGCGGCGCCCACTCGCGCTTCGCCCACCCCAGCCGCCGCAGCGCGTACCCGCCGACGCTGGCCGCAACGATGCAGGCCAGGAAGACGAAGATCCGCGCGTGCTCGGTGCTCGTCGGCTCGGTTAGCATGCGATTCGCCGCCATTCCCAAAGTGCGCGGCCCGCTAATGGCCGTGTGGCACGGCGGGCCTTGCCCCGCCGTGCGCTGCGCACGGCCGGACAAGACCGGCCGTGCCACACCTCATAAGATCAAGCAACCGTTTTGGGGATGTCGCTACTTGCCCTCAATGCGTTTGCGCAGAGCGGCGCAGGTTGCGGCCTCGGCGGGGAGGCCCTTGGCGGCCGGGTTCTGGATTGTCCCTTCGGCGCCCATCAGGGCGCGCGTGGCCTCCTTGCCGGCCTCGACGCCCGGCTGGTTGTACGTATTGATGCCGAGCATTTCGCCCGCGACGCTCGTCTGGACCTCCAGCAGGTAGAGCAACTGGCCGACCGCGTGCGGCGTGACGCGCGGGAGGACGAGGCGCACCGTCGGCCGCTGCGAGAGCCGCGCCAGCGCCCACACGGTCGCCCGCTCCTCGGCGTGCATGAGTTCGGCCATGGACCGGCCGGCGAGGTACTCCAGGCCCGCGACGCCGGCGGGCGCGTCGGGGATCGGCAGTTCGATTCCGAAATCCTCGACCGCCAGAATCGTGAAGACCTTGTCGTTCGGCCCATCGCGGTAGAGTTGGACCTGCGAGTGCTGGTCGGTGACGCCGAGAGCCGGGATTACGGTCGGGCCGACGTGGGATCCGTCGGGGCGCGTCTTGCCGAGGCTCTCGGCCCAGAGTTGGCGGAACCAGTCGGCGACGTCCCGCAGGGCGGCGGAGTAGGGCATCATGACGCTTATCGGTTTGCCCTTGCGGTAGAGGCCGATCTGGACGGCCGCGCCCTGGGCGGCGGGATTCTCCTCGAAAGTTGTCTCGGAGCACCGTTTGTCCATCGCGGCCGCGCCCGCGAGGAGTTCCTCGATGTCGATGCCGATCATCGCCGCCCCGAAAAGACCGACCGGCGAAAGGACGCTGAAGCGCCCGCCGACGTTGTCTGGAACGATGAAACTCTCGAGGCCCTCGGCCTCGACGAAAGGTCGGAGAATCCCCGTCTTCGCGTCCGTCGTGACGACCAGGTGCTTTTTCCAGTCCGCCCCGACGCAGTCTTTCAGCAGGTCGAGGGCTACGAGGAACTGGCTCATCGTCTCGGCCGTCTCGCCGCTCTTCGAGATGACGTTGAAGAGCGTTCGCTCCGTGTCCACGAGATCCAGCAAGGCGGCGAACTCGGCCGGGTCCACGTTGTCCATGACCCAGAGGCGCGGCCGGCCGGCTCGCTTTTCGGGCGGCAAGTGGTTCCAGTACGGGGGGCAGAGGGCTGTCGCCAGGGCCGTCAGTCCCAGCGCCGACCCGCCGATCCCCAGGACCACCAGGTCGTCGAACTTGCGGGCCTTCCGGCGGGCGCTCGCAAGGACGGCGGCGATCTGCGAGAGTTTCGCATTCCCGGGCAGGTCGCGATAGGGGGTCTCGGCCCGCCTGGCTTCGACGCGGCGGGCGATGTCGGTCGTCTCGTGCGCGAGGGCGTCCCACTCCTTTTTCGTCAGGCCGTCCGCCTCGCCGACCGTCTCGGCCAAGGCGCCGCCAAACTCGAACCGAATCTCCTGTCGCTTCATCGCAGGTCTCCTTTTGGGGCTTCCCAAGGCTCTGTTGAAAACATGCCTTTTCTCTCCCTCTCCCCCCGTGGGAGAGGGCAGGGTGAGGGGGAAAGAGAATTGCCGAACGGCATTCACCCTCACCCCCACCCCCTCTCCCATCAAGGGAGAGGGAGGATCAACGGATGTTTTTAACAGAACAAATTCCAACCTAGACCGTCGCGATGCGTTCGAGGCGCGCCAGGCGCGGGTCCAACAGTTTCTCGCCCACGGTGTTAAAGTGGATGCGGACGAGCCGATGCCCGCCTCCGATTGTAAAATGCCGCACGCGCCCCAGACCGTACGTCGGATGGCGCACGAGTTCGCCGACCGCGAGGCCCGTTTCCGGGTCCGTCTCGTCCGGCGTGGTCCGGTCGGCGCCCGGCCCGGTGTATCCGCGTCCTTCGCCGAGGGGCGCCGGCTGTGTTCCCGTCGTTTCATCCGCGCGGCGGACGGTGTCGGGCGGGAGTTCGGCGAGGAACGGGCTCCGGACGCACCGCGTCGGCCGGCCGCGAATCGTCCGGAACCGCGCGTGCGTCAGCGTCAGGTGCTTCTTCGCGCGCGTTATGCCGACGAAGAAAAGTCGCCGCTCTTCCTCCACTTCCGCCTGGCTCTCGCGGGAGCGCTCGTGCGGCAGGAGTCCCTCCTCGCATCCGGCGATGAACACCGCCGGAAACTCCAGGCCCTTGGCGGCGTGCAGCGTCATCAGCGGCAGGCGGTCCGGCGACTCCTCGTACCCGTCCTGGTCGCTCGCCAGGTTCACGCTTTCGAGGAACCCTTCGAGGCCGCGCGCGAGGTCCGGCTCCTCGGCCTGAAGGGCGTCGTGCCGCGCGCCGAGCGTCACGAGTTCGTCGAGGTTCGCGCGCCGGTCCGTTTCCTCCTCGCCCAGCCACTCGGCATAGTGCGTCTCGGCGATTGTCGCCTCAAGAAGTTCGCGGATGCCGCCGTCGCGCCTCTCGCGCAGGCGGTCCATGAGGTCGGCGAAGTGCTTGACGGCGGCCCGCGCGCGCGACGGCAAATCCGCCATGTCGGCGGCGTGATGGCACGCCTCCAGGAGGCCCACGCCTTCGCGCTTGCCCCACGCTTCGACCGCCTCGACCGTCTTCGCCCCGATGCCCCGCGGCGGGGTGTTGATGATCCGCCCCAGGTTCACCATGTCGTGCGGGTTGTGGACGACCTCCAGATATGCCAGGACGTCCCGCACTTCCTTGCGTTCGTAGAACGACGTGCCGCGCACGATCTCGTACGGGATCGGGGGGCGGGCGCGGCGAAGGGCGTCCTCGAGCGCCCGCGTCTGGGCGACCGTGCGGACGAAGACGGCCGCGTCGCCGTACGCGAGGCCCTCGGCGTGCAGCGCGGCGATGCGCCGGACGATTCCATCGGCCTCGGCCTCCGCGTCGTCGGTTTCGACGATCTCAATCGGCTCGCCCGGCGGGTTGTCGGTGGTGAGTTCCTTTTCTTTTCGGTTCATGTTGTGGCGGATGACGGCGGAGGCGGCGGCGAGGATCGTCTTGGTGCTCCGCCAGTTTTTCTCGAGTCGGATGACGCGCGCGTCGGGAAAATCCTTCTCGAAGTCGAGGATGTTCCCGAGTTCCGCCCCGCGCCAGCCGTAGATGGACTGGTCCGGATCGCCCGTGGCGCACAGGTTCCTCCGCTCGCCCGCCAGGTCCCGCGCGATGACGTACTGGGCGTGGTTCGTGTCCTGGTACTCGTCGATGAGGATGTAGTGGAAGCGGTCCGAGAGGAGGCTGCGGAACTCGGCGTTGTCCCTGAGGCCGAGCGCGACCTCCAAGAGCAGGTCGTCGAAGTCCAGGGCGTGTGCCTCTCGCAGGATGCCCTCGTAGGCCTCGTAAATCCGAGCGATTTTGCCCTGGGTCCAGTCGCCCGGCTGCTGGCTGAAGTCGGCGGCGCGCTGGAGACGGTTCTTGGCGCGGCTGAAGATCTCGCCCATCTTGGCCGGCGCGAAATGCGTCGGGTCCAGATTCAGCCGCTCGAGCGCCCCCTTGATGGCCGTCTCCTGGTCCGCCGTGTCGTAGATCGTAAAGCGCGGATCCACGCCCACCGCCTCGCCGTACTCCCGCAGGATGCGGGCGCAGAAACTGTGGAAGGTGCTGACCCAGGGCGGCCGCTCGTCCGCCAGGAGCGCGAGGGTCCGCTCGCGCATCTCTCCGGCCGCCTTGTTCGTGAACGTGATCGCCAGGACCGCGTGGGCCGGGATGCCGTGGCGCACCAGGTGCGCGACGCGCCGGGTGATGACGCGCGTCTTGCCGCTCCCGGCGCCGGCGAGGACCAGCAGCGGCCCGTCGCCGTGCTGGACGGCCTCGGCCTGCGCGGGCGTGAGTTCCTGGAGGATATCCATCGCCTTCGTCTCGGGTTGAGGATCCTTCGGCGGGTACTATAGCGGCGCGGGCCGCCGATGTCCACGCTGCGAGGCCCTTCGCGCGGCGACGTCGATTGGCCGAATTATCTTGTCGCTCGGGCGGCGGGGCGTATCCTCATCGGCATGATCGTGGGCCACGGCATCGACCTTTGCAGCGTCGCCCGCATTCGCCGGATGATCGCCGACCACGGCGACCATTTTCTGGAGTGGACGTTCACGGAGGCGGAGGTGGCGTACGCCCGCCGGCGCAAGAAAGGGTTCGAGGAGACGCTGGCCGGCCGATTCGCCGCCAAGGAAGCCGTCATGAAAGCGCTCGGCACGGGATGGCGCGAGGGCGTCACGTTCCCCGGCATCGAAATCCTGAACGAGCCCGGCGGCCGGCCCTATGTCGTCCTCCACGGCGGTGCGGCCGAGAAGGCGCGGGCGCTCGGCATCACCGCCTGGCACCTTTCCATCACGCACACGGCGGATTTCGCCGCCGCCTCGGCCATCGCCGAATGCTGACCGCCGTCGGACACTCGCCCCGGGCTCTCTAGTGTTCCAGATTTTCGATGTAACCCATTGTCAGAAAATGGGTTGCGGAATAATTACCCCAGGGGTAATTATCGGGGCGGTAAAAAATCGCGCCAAATTGCGTGGTGACGCGCATCGCCCCACCTCCGCGCATGGCCTCCCAGACCCCTGCCGGACCGCGTTCTCGACGTTTGCGTTGACTTCCTCTTCCCATCTGTAGGCTTACCGTTGGCTGGCGCACCCCCCTCGGGAAACCCTACGGGAGTCGGGAGGATAAGAACATGAGAAGCCCTAAGACACGGATGGTGTATGCGGTCTTGGCCTCGCTCGTCGGTCTGGTCGGCGCGCTGGTGTGGCCGGCGGCAGCGGAGGCCGGCATCATCTCCGCCACCGGCACAGCGGAACTCGTCCAAGGGGGCGACTACGCCGGGTGGTACAAGTACACCTACGACCTCGCCTGGGACTTTACGAAGGGCCTCAGCCACTGGGACCTCGTCCTGAAACCCGGCTGCACGCAGCCGGATCACCAGATTGTTTTCGAGACGGCGTTCGGCGGGGCGTACGACGGCCTCTCGACGGGGGACGGCTGGACCCCCGGCCAACCCGTCGTCTTCACCGTTTCATACGAGGGGATGTTCGAGCCCCAAGGCGACCCGAGCATCAACCTCACCGCGCCTCTCATCAAGTGGGAGCCGTACGAAACTTACGACGAGCCGGGCAAGACGGGCGCAGGCCAGTTCTGGTTCTACGCCAACATCCTTCCCGAGTACAGCACCTTCGATAACGTCGTGGCCGCCAAGTACGGGCCGGACAAAGCGTTCGGCGACCTGACGGGGGCGTACCCGTCGTGCCAGACCATCCCGACCCCCCCGACCATCCCCGAGCCGGCGACGCTCGTCCTCCTCGGCCTGGGCGGCGCGGGGCTTGTCCTGACTCGCAGGCGCAGGTAAATCGCGGGTAAGACAGCGTATCGGCGGCGGCCTCCCGAGGGGCGGGCCGCCGCTTCTTCCTGCTTTCGGCTGGACGGCGCCTCGCCTCGCGGCTTCGGCTGTCGCCCGCCCGGCCCAAGGACTCCTCCGAAGGGTCGGCCGGCGTCAGTTGCTCCCGATCTTCCGAAGCGCGATCCGGTACCGCTCCTTCATCCCCTCACGCTTCTCGTGGTACTTCAGGTCGTCCAGTTTCGCCAGCAGGTCCGTGACCGCCTGCTCGCGCTCCTTGTACAGGTCCGGCGTCTCGTACTTGCCGCCGAACGGCTTCAGATTCTTGAGCCCATCCTCCGCCGCCTGTCGACGATCCAGATACGCGCTCGCCTTCTCGTTCCACGCCAGCGCGTTCTTGATGCCGAACGTGCTGGTCAGCCAGTACCGGCTCAAGTCCTTGCGATCTTCCGTGCAGATCTCCACCGCCCGGCGCGCGCCGTCCATGATGTTATCCGCCAGGGTCGTCAGCACCTCCGTCCGGTGCGCTTGGCCAAAGCCCGGCACGTACAGGTCCGCCTCGTCCAGTTTTCCCAGCGCGGTCCGGGCCGACCGCTCCAGGCGGTCCATCGAGTTCAGGCCCGTCGCGCCCGCTCCCAGTTGCTTCGCGAGCGCCAAGATCTGTTGGGCTTTCCATTCCGTGCCGACCTCGATCGCTTCTTCGTACCGGCCGACCGTTTTGTCGCCGATCGTCGACGTGCCGCTCGCCTCAAGCGCCTCGGCCGGCGCGATCAGGCGCTTCTTGTCCGTCTCCGACGCCACCAGGTTCGCCCGCAGCCTCAGTGCCGCGGCCGCCCCTTTTGCGTCCTTGATCTGAAGGTAGCAGGTCACGAGTGCCGCGCTGGCCGTCAGTCGGTTCTCCTGCGGGAACGCGGTCGTGTCCAGCCTCAGGAGGCCTTCCAGGAGGCTCCCTGCGCGCAGCCAGTCGTCCGCCGCGACCGCTGACTTCGCCTCCTCGAACGCCTCCGGCGCCTTCGCCGGATCCACCACCGCCGCCACGATCTTCGCCGCCTCCGCGCTGCCCTCCTTCTCGATTGTGTTGATGATGGCGCGCGGCACCGTCACTTTCCCGCTCATCGTATGGATGACGACCGACTGGTCCGTCTCTTCGAGGATCTTGCCCGTGAACGTCTGGCCGGATGTGGTGGTGATGCGGTCCGCCCGGGCCGCCGTCGCCAAAGCCGCGGCCAGTGCCGCGAAGGCCAGCGCCGCCAGGATCTTGTGCTCCGGTTTCATGGCGGTTCCTCCCACGACTTGCGGAGCGGCGTGCCGGGCCGACCCCGGCGCGCCGGGGGTCCCGGGATGCGGCTCCTGGTTCTCGCGATCTCCCTCTTCGGCCTTATCGGTTCGCGAGGCTGCGCACCGTTGATTTTTTCTTGCGCTGGCGATCCTGCCCCGGGAGAGCGGCGGGTAACCTTCTCCCGCGCCCCCGCCATGCTTTGGCAGTATACCCTTTTAGCCCGGCTCGTGGGGCGAAGTTTCTCAAAAAATCTTCCCCCGCGCCGCATAAAACCTGCGAAATGCCAGTGAAAACGAGAGAAAATCAAAGATCAGAGGCCCACGGCGGTCATGGGCAGGGTCATCTGTGAAATCCCGGTTAGTTCTTGCAAGCGGAAATCCCGCTGTTTACAATATGTGGTTTGGGACCCGGCGGCAAGACGGGCGACAATGGTTTCCCCCGGCTGGCCGGGCCAAAAAACCCATTTTTGAAAGGAGACAGTACATGAGAAGCGCAGCGCTGTTGTTGTTGTTTGTCGGTGTCATCATGATGGTAATGGTTGCACCGGTCGCGGGTAAGGGTAAAAAGGGTAAAGAAAAGCCCACAGACTCCGCGACCCTTCAGGGCAAGGTCGTGAATGTGGATGGCGCCAATGTCGTGGTGAAGGCTGCTAAGAAGGAAGTCACCGTCGTCACCAACGACAATACCGCGGTCACCATTGATGGCAACGCGGCGAAGGTAGCCGACCTGAAAGCCGACATGCGCGTAGTCGTGACGCCGGCCGAAGGCATTGCCACGGAGATTAAGGCGAAATCGCCGAAGGTCAAGAAGTAAGCAGGTTTTCCAGTCTTGTATACCGGCTGTTCCGTCTGGCCGGATGCAAACAAAAGCCCGCTGGTTGGGTGTTCCCAAGCCAGCGGACTTTTTGTTGCTCGTTTCGCGCGAGTCCCAAGTCTGTCACCGCGGCGACATACTGTTTTCACAATGGATTCTTCGCTGAACAGCCACATTATCCTTTCTTCTGAAGCGCATCCACCGCATCCAGCACCATCGCCGTATAGGTGTACGACGGACCGCCGCCCATCCCGATCGCTACCCCGCACACCTCCAGAATCTCCTCGCGCGTCGCGCCGGCCTTGAGGCAATTGGCGACGTGGAACGCGATGCAGTAGTCGCACCGGATCGCGATCGAGATTTCCAGCGTCACGAGTTCCTTGACCTTGTGCGAGAGCGCGCCGTTCCCGGCGCGCCGGGACCGCCTGCATCATCGCCCGGAAATGCTGCATGACCTCCGGCATCCCGTCCACCATCGCCTGATGCTGCCGCTTCACCTGGGCCATCAGCGCTTCTGCATCCTTCGCCATGGGATTTTCCTTGGGTCTGACCTTTTTCCGCACCTTCGCTCAGGCAGTATTACCTCCGCCCGCCCCGAAATCAACCCGCCGAGGGTCGTCCGGCGGCATAACCTTTTCATGGAACT
>Ga0315293_10005392_pt1 | contig 12047 bp, 4 predicted proteins | sample YL17G13_20_MG_FD_203071 | JGI IMG/M metagenome (GOLD analysis project Ga0315293, IMG submission 203071) | Sediment microbial communities from Yellowstone Lake, YNP, Wyoming, USA - YL17G13_20 | ecosystem: Environmental > Aquatic > Freshwater > Lake > Sediment | place: USA: Wyoming | collected... | reverse complement strand
TAACCACCCATCGCGGCTGCTTTGGCGGCTGCTCATTTTGCTCTATCAATTTTCATCAGGGTAAGCAGATTACCTCGCGATCGATTCAGTCTCTTTTGAATGAAGCCGATGTAATTCGGTGTCACCATCAATTTCGCGGCACCATTGTTGACGTCGGCGGCCCAACTGCAAATATGTATGGAATGCAGTGCAGCAAGAAAGACCAGTGCAGTCGGGCAAGTTGCCTGTTGCCTTCGCCCTGCAAAAATCTAAAGCTCGACCATACAGATATTATAAAAATGATGGAGTCGTTTTTGCGCTGGCGGCAGGGGGGTGGAAGAAAGATAAATGTCTATGTGGCCTCAGGTATCCGCCACGATTTGGCTCTTCAAAACAGAGACTATATTGAGCTATTGGTGAGACAGTTTGTCGGCGGGCATCTGAAAGTTGCACCGGAGCATTACTGTGACAAAGTGCTGTCTCTTATGGGCAAGCCGCCGTTCCAATTATTTGAAGAGTTTGATGCCCGCTTCAACGAAGTCTCACGCAAGACCGGCAAAGAGCAGTATCTTGTGCCGTATTTTATAAGTGCTCATCCGGGCTGCACAATGCAGGATGCTCTGGCTTTGACTGAGTATTTAGTGTCGAGGTCGTGGTGTCCTCGTCAGGTTCAGGACTTTGTCCCGATTCCGCTGACACTCTCTACGGCTATGTATGTCTGCGGAACAAACCAAAAAGGCGGGAAGATTTATGTCACTCGTGGCCGCAAGGACAAACGCCTTCAGGCAGCGCTGCTGCAATACTATCAACCGCGATATGAAATAATCATAGCAAACTTTCTAAAAACTATAAAGCGCAGCGACTTATTGGCCAGAATCAGACGCCTGCGGTCTTCAAGAGGCCATTATAGCGGTTATTTTGAATAAAAGTCCTAATGTATAGGGACAGGCAGGATCCTTCGGCGTTGCTCAGGACAAGTCCGCCGATAGTAATTATGGGCTGGCAGGCGATGGAGTAGCGGCGGACCAGTTGTTCGGGTCGTTGCCATAAAGCTGTGGGAATAACCGGTTCAACGAGGCGCCACTGCCATCAGGCGTTGCCGGCCAGGGCAGCTCATCATCATAATTGACGCGGTCAACCTGAATATAATAACGCACACCCGCGACTTCATCACCTGGTTTAGAAAGCTCTATCTTTTCGCCGCCATTACTCAAATTGCCATTTTCCCATTGGAATATCTTCACGCCGCCAGGGACGCCGGGGTAGTATGCATCGAATATATTTTTGTTCTTTACCAACAATAGATACTCACCTGAAACAATTGTAACGCCAGGCGGGAAATCGAAACTGATTCCGCCTTCATCTATGAACCGCCAGGGGACATAGATGGACTGAATGGGGTCGTATTCCTGCAAAGAAACCGGCGAAGCACTAATATTTAGCAGCTCCACATATTCGGCATCCTTGTCAGCCACATTGGGGTCGGGATGATACATAATCTCACTTATCACAATCGGGCCTACCTTTGGATATGCATTTTTCTTCCAGGGTGTATTCTCACTCATAGCCACGAAGTTATATGTGCCTGTGCTCTTCTGGTAACGGCCGAATGATATGCCTGTTTCGGAGGCGTCAAATTCCTCTATGTCCATCTCGCCCATCAACTGACCATCACGACCACAATGTAAGGACACCGTCTCACCGTTCTCACTCAAAGCAAACGGCTCGTGACAGCCAGGGTCGTTCGGATTGCTGAAATTTGCGTCCTGGTAGAAGACAAAGTAATCGGACGGGCCGATAGTTGTTCCTTCAGCAATCTCATATTTCTGGAGGTTGGCATCGTTGTCGCTGAGGAACCAGCCGCCAATGTTGACGGTTTGGCCGCTGGTGTTGAACAGCTCAATCCAGTCTGCGGCCTCACCGTGGGAGTGCGCCAGCAGCTCGTTAATAACTATAGTGCCCCTGTCAGGCATCTGGGAACTATCGTCCCAGCCGGGTGAGCCGCCGACATACGCGCTTGTGCGCCAGCCGCTTTTGCTGTCCCAGTTGTTAAGGTCGCTGCTGTTGGGGTCTCTTATAGTCAGAGAGAAACCTCCGCCATCGGTAATACTAAACCAGCCATCCCGATACGTGAAATCCCAAATTGTGCTATTGGTTGAGTCATCCAGTTTGACGTTTTCTGCGCTGTTGGATAACTGGCCATCATAAGGACCTAAAACCTGCACGCCGTCGGGCACAGTCCATCGCGAAGCGAATGCGGTCTGGTTTTTCGCCACCACCACGTAACCGCCGGGGGGTAAATCGATGTTCGGGAATGGGAAGCTGAAATAAATTCCTTCGGTAAATTTCACGCCGAGCAGCGGCAGCGATGCCGTTCCAATATTCTTCAGCTCGATGAACTCATACTGTTCGTTGTCAAACGCACCTCCTTGGGCCGGGTTGAACATTATCTCTGTAATCCGCAGGTATCTTTGCTGGTCGCTGGGATTGCCGGTGTAGGTAACGGTGCTGACCAGAGTCCGGTTGCTATTGAGCAGGTTTATGGTCTCACCCCAACTGGAAAGATGTCCTTTGTAATTTCCCTGCACAAACCGTTGTTCTCCGCCTTTTGGGCTGGTTGTGCGATTGCGGAACGCCACGGCATTTGGCGTAACATAAAGTGAGCCGCCTGCCGGAATGACTGTGCCTGGCGGAAAGATATGCTGGACGCCGCCTTCCAGCCGCCAGCCGGAAATATCAACTGCAATTGCGTTGGGGTTGTTAAGCTGGATGTATTCTTCATCCTGGTTGCCGGATGGAGGGTTGAACAAGATAGTTCCAAAATTGATGGTCACGCTGTCCGGCTGGGCATCGGGGATGCCGGCATTTTGGTTGTAAGCGGGATTGTGGATACTGTGATTGACAAACAGGTGAGGACGCCGGACCGCCAGATAAGCTGTTTTAATCAAGTTCACGTTATTGTGGAAGGTGCTGCTGCCGACCAGATTGATAAAGGAGGGGTCGGCATCAAACTGTGCTGTCAATTCGTTGATTCTTTTTTCGAACTTAAGTTCACCCGCCGGGGTGCCAGGCGGCTGAAGCAAAGTATCCATCAAAGTTCTCAGCCGGCGCAGGTATATCTGGCGAGTTACGGGATTATCGTGAAGGGCGTCGATGAGACAATTCCACTGGTAATCGTTCTTCTGATGCTCGGAACATCCATAGAATGGATGACTGGGTGAGCGGACATCGCCCGGCCAATCCTGGTCTGCAATGATGCCGCCGATACCATTGTTTATACCAAAGGTCAGGTCCTTGTCCCAGGGCAGGAACATCCACTCATTGGTGCCGTCGGGATTATTGACGGCATCCTGCGTGTCACGATAGGCGTAGTAGTTTTTATGGGTATGGTCGTTTTCGTGCATAATTACCGAGGATGCCCAGTAATTGACCATCGCGGGGATATTGACGTTATCGAACACAAAAGCATTCCGGCTGGGATTGGTGGTATTTATTCCGGCGGCCAGAGCCAGAAGGTCGCCGGCGCTCTCATCCAAACGGGTCTTTTTCTCATGGACGCCTTCCCCGTCTATTTGTCCATTTTGCAAGTCGTCATACATTTTGTATAGCGCGCCGTCCGGGTCAAGACCGTTTCGCCTGAGCATATCCCGGTCCTCTTGTTCGATGAAAATGCGGACGTCGAGAAAACTGCCGTTGCGCCGGACGTGCAATGGAAATGAAATAGAGCCTGGTTGGCCGGCATTAATATATGTCTCCCAGCCCATGACTTGACGCATGTAGGTTGGGTCGGCGCCTTTCTCATTGAGGTTGATTTCATCCACGCGTGGAAGGTTGGGGTCGAAGCAAAAATGATGACCATCGTTGAATCCTATCTTTCGCCCGTGGGTGGTGTAGCCGCCGCGCAAGCGGATGTGAACATTGTCATAAAATTCACCGAGGAAAAACAGCGAAGCCCGGGTGCCTGTGCGGGTCCCTTCGGCGGCGGTATCCTGGACGAAATAGTGAAAGACCGGCAGGACTGTGTTAATGGATGGGTCGGAAACCACAGTGCCGAAGTATTGGGGCGATTGTCTGTTGCCGCTATTTACAAGAAACAGAGGATTGCGGGAGATATTATTATTGACATCAGATGCGGTAACGAACCATCGGACGCAATCGGAGGGGCCGGAAGCGCCGGGAGGAATGACGGCGCCGTATATGAAATCGGCGGCCGCTTCGTCATTGTGCAATCCGTCATCAAACATCTGTATGCCGGTCTCAGAACCAAAATCGACGCGATAGAACAGCTTTACCCAGGCGACCGGCTCGAACGTTTCTGTTACCTGGGCGGTGATAATCAGGTTCTGTGTGTCGGTCGGCTGTGGCGGATTCTCGGTAACGTTGCGGATGGCCGGGCCGAGGTTAATGACAATTCCACCGTTGAACCTGCCGGGCGTCGGGTCAAAAAAGTAGCCTTCTACCGCTGAGGAAAAATCAATAGTCTCGGTCTTGTTCACAGTGAGCTTTGGCAATATCAGCAGGTCAGAACTGCTCGTATTTTTGTTTAGGCCGTGGATTGCCAGCACATTTGTCCCAATCTGAAGATAATCTATGTAATCGTCCGGAAGGGGAAACTCTTCAAAGCCCACAGCAGTATGGTCATTACCATTGTTACTGGAGTTATATTGTGGGTTGGCCGGTGCGTAGGTCGAAGCGTCGATTAAGCAGCCATTGAGGTACGCTATGAATCCATCGTCGTAGTTCATCAGAAGTTTAAGTCCCTCTAAGTTGCTAAGGTCGTCCATCTCAAATAGGATACGAATATACGCCGTTGCATTATTATATCGCATCGCAGAGACATCAAGGCCTATGAGGGTTCCGTAGTTGTACCCAACGCCGGTTGGACCTTTAAGCCAGCTGCTGTCGTTAAAGTCTGTGGCAATCCAGCTCAGACCGAGCACGCCGTCTGTAGGTATCAGGGCCTTTGCGTCTGTGAGCTCCGGCACAAGCACCTGTGTAGTGCTTGTCGAACTATTCGGGTCGGCTAAGCCGTAAGAGATATCACCGAATTGTTGTGGGTAGTCGTAAGCGTGCGCAATTGTCTTGCCATCGGGCTTGACGAGGGCAAGAAAACCGGCGCCTCCGTTGAGACAGAAGTTGGTATGCAATTCGTCATCCGGGTCGTCTCGGTTCTTCTCGGAGGCAAAGATTATCTTGAACTGGCCGGGACTAATCTGAATATACGGCAATTCCCAGCGTCTGAGGTCGTTGGCATCGTTAGTCAGATACCAACCCTTTAAGTTAACGGCTGCGTCCGTCGGATTATAAATCTCTATCCAGTCAGAAGAATCGCCATCTTCGTCCAGCAGCTCCCCTTCTTCCAGAGGCTCTTTACTGCCGTTGAGCACCAGAAATTCGCTAATAACCGGCGTGTTTTCATTTGCTCCCCAGTTCTCTGCCAAAATGGCAAAGTCAACCACGTTTATGCTATTTTGCCCATCAAGGTCGGCCTCGCAACCGGGTTCAAGACAACCTGGGTTCAACCATTGGTCAGCAAGAATCCTCAAATCTTCTAAATCAACAATTCGGTTGCCATCAATATCACCCATCGGATGCAGTCTGGCATATCCCTGACAGAAACATTCGGGGGCAACCAGAGATACAACCAACACCATCAATAATAGTGAGAATTTCGCAGTTTCTTGCATTTTCTGTCTTCTTCCTCCCACAGTGGGAGACCCCACGCCCTGCACCAGAGCGGTGCGGGACACATGGTATCCTAATTTTAACATATATGACATAGTTCAGTCAAGCCGTTCCCACTCGTGATGCCCCATTTTTGAGAGGTATTTGGCTTGCGATTTTCAAGACCTCAGTTAAAGTCACTAATCCCTATTACCGCCCAAAAGACACAATATGGTGCGAGGTAAAAAATAACTCGTGTATAGCTATCCAGATGTAAAAAGCTGGGGAAAAAAGAAATGAGAAATTAACCTTGCAAGCAAATAGCACAACGCTATTAAGAACAAAAGCCAAAACTGATGCAGAGCAAGTCAAATTGCCCTATGTGGCCAAGAACTTTCTGATTGCTCCTGATAAAGGGCCGCCGATAAAGATTATTATTCCTTTTCAGTAAGCGGGAATGCTCCCACGCGATGTCACGGATTTACAATCAAGGTCGTATAAACAACACTCCATGTTAGGGCCTATCGAAGTTTGTGGTCTGACGGCTGCAATCCTTTTTTGTTCCCGCCCATCCCAATCCGATTGGGATTATACTCGCCTGCAAAATCGACCTTGCTTTTGTCTGGAATCTTATCTTCCATTCCCATTGCCCAGTAGCAGGCATTGACAAGAAGTCGGCGGAAACCCTCGTTCTTGAAATCAAATGCGTGCCCCATCGTTGTTGTGAAGATGCGAGCAGTTTTCCCCCCTTCGCCTGTATAAGTCTTCGTCCATGCCACAGGCACCAATTTCTTATTTGGGTTGGGCTTATCGTTTGGGTCCATACCCGCGAGCACTTGGCCCATAATCAGTGGCTTGCTGTCACCACTTAGTGTTGTGATGCCGTAAACATCAGATTCTCCCCATATATCTTCGATGCCTTTGACAATTGGGTGTTTCTCCATACCAGTAGCGACCAGCCCGCGTGTGCTTTCCCTCTGGTGGACACCGTAATGGTCAATCCAGGTCTCGCCCAGAACCTGACGTCCGTACCCGCCATCGAATTCTCTGTCGCGGAAACTGTATTTGGCATACGGACTATCCTTATGCTTTGTATAGTTGAACGAATGTGTCGCAGTTCGTAGTCCGATGATGGGCTTACCTGAGTTGGTGTAATCAATAATATATTTCATCTGCTCATCAGGCAGTTCGCGAAAGCGGAGGAAAAGCACCATAAGGTCCGCCGTTTTGAGAGCTTCCAGGCCGGGGATGTTGTCAACTGTCTGCGGGTCGATTTCGCCTGTTTGGTTATTGATGGCAAACAGCACTGTGCATTTGAAACCGTGGTGCACAGCCAAGATTTTGGCTAACATGGGCATTGAATCTTCTGAGCGATATTCCTCATCGCCAGTGACAAAAACAATGTGTTTGTCTTTGCCTGGCCCCTGGCTACCTTCAAAAACAATCCAGGGTTCGGCACTCGCCCACTCACCCAATAAACAGACCAGCACCACGAAAAACAACATCCAGAATTTAATTGCATATTTGGTCTTGTTCATTTTCATATCCTTTCAGGCCACGATAAACTACAAGGTCTATTCCTGACGATACTGATAGTGAAAATGTTAGTTTGCCTCAGGGACATTGATAACCTTCATAGTTCAGTCCCTATGCAACGATCGAACCATCAGCCTTCAGGCTCAGACTTTGGTCGCCACCCACGGCGATTTTACTCCGCCCTTTACACCGTGTCAAGCCGACTTTTAATATCGTCTTATTTCATTACCAAATTATCTATCTGAAGGCTGGGAGTTCAGCAGGAAAAGCGACGCAAGGAGCGGCTGCTGAACCTTCTCACGAAGCGGCTTTTATGGCTATCAAGGGCTAATCCAAATTGAGAGAGGGCGAAGTCCTACCTCCGCTCTACGTTTCGCGGGAGTTCCCCGCCTGTGAAGGCGGGGGTGAGAGAAGTTTCCAGCAACGGAGTTGCTGGACAGGCGAAGCCCGAAACAGTAAGTGCCACGTCTGTAAAGACGTGGGAATCTACTCAAAAAAAAGGGCTGCAGGCTGATGCTAATGGCGCTTCTATTTGAAATTAGGATTATGGGCAATCACTGCTTGAATCACCGCATGCAAGCCAATCAGAAGCCATAATAACAATATCCTCCAGATTGATTACACAATCATTATTCAAGTCTCCTTCGTGCCTAAGTCCACAGGACAAAAGGTATTGGGCCATCACTTCTTCAATGGCCATCTGAGAAATCTTGTGTTCTTTGTGCGATGAATCAAGATACAGGTAATATAATCCCTCGCCAAGTATATTAACAGCTTCGGTTACAAATGGTTGGAACGTGCGGTAATTAATTCCCCAGAAACAACAGGAATCATACTGATTCAGGATATGAACCTGGCCCCGGCCCCGACCGTAACTTCCCAGAATATAGATATCCAGCCAACTGGCTATATGCTCATATAGAGCCGGCCATTCCTGTTCAGCGTCGCCCTTTGAGCCATTCGGACAAGGACCGGAGCGCAGATACAAAGGCAGCGAGCCGGCTGCAGGAAAACTCAGCTTAATTCTTGTATCCAGTGCCGCGCACAGATGTGTGGTCCAACCGCCGCCGGAGATTCCTGCCATATTAATGTCCCCGTAGTCGAATTGAGTCTCTACATAATTGAGGGCGATAATTACCGGTTCGATGAAAAAACGAATGAAGCTTCCTCTTGAGTTTTCCAGCACGGGTGACATTGCATCGTGGCCGGCGGTGCCGGAAGAAAAAGTGCAGGTGCCGTGGTTGGGAACATTCTGCGCTGTTCGCGTATTCTCTCCAAACAGCGGCATCCAGAACGTCAGGACAGAAAACCCCTCATCCAGAAAATATCTTATTGTTTCTCGTCCGCCGGCTGTGAGAATGTCGCTGCTGTGGCCCATGTGAAAAATCAACAATCTATTTATTTTTCTTTTCGGATGCAGATGATAAATATAGGAATGCAGCTCATAATCCATTCGGATATCGATTCGGTCGATTTCGTCGAGATTGTCACTGCCTATCGTTGAAATCCAATCCGGAATACCCTGAAATCTAAAAATCGCCATCTCGTCTTCGGTTAAAATACGATTATACAAGCGCACATCATCAATCAGTCCGATGTAATCCTCAATGAGTCCCTGGACGCCGTAGGACCCTCCTAAAGTTATCGTGTTGTTGAACCAACCGGGAAACGTCGGATTGCCCAATTGTTTGAGGTCGCCATCAAGATAAAACTTCATAGTACTTGTAGCGCCCTGGAATGTCAGGGCAACATGATGCCATTTGCCCTGGGTAACAGACCATTCCCCTGTATGGCCTGTGCCGCCTTTCTCTTTCCATTCGGGCCAATTAATAGCCCCGGTAATGCTGGTACCACTGGAAAAATACCGCAGAAAGACAGACTTCCAACCTTTACCTCCATCCTTATAGTAATCATATCCAGCACTTAGAAACATACCCACATTGCCAGGAGCCCCTTTCACCCAACACATTAAAGTCCAGTCGGCCCCCACTGTGCCGAGCGGCAAGGTAACATAATCCCCACCATTAAATTGGGCGGCGCCGTCAAAAACACCGTTATCAGTCCCTGCTTTGACCGACCCGTTGGGAATGCCCTGTTGGCTTTTGCCGCTGGAATCGGAGAAATCTCCGTCGAATTTCCAATGTCCGACCAAGTGGTCGGACGGCGGATAAATGGTATCCCGATTATCCGGGTCATCTTTTGATAGCCGAGTAACCGCTTTCGGCAAATGTGCTGGCCAACCAGCTTCTGGCCATAAATAGCGAATGATATCATTACGAATTCTCTCGGCATCTGTGTCTGTGGTTATATGTACTTGAGAAGGGACATCGATAGTCCAATAATAGGGTTCAATCTGTGTCCAACAATCAACAGCGGAAGACCGTGTTCCACTTAATTTGAAAAGGACGAAAATAACACCAACGCTAATTCGGCTAAAATGCCGCATAAAGTCTCCTTCTCAAAATGGACAAATATAATAAATTATAAATTTTAGCTTATTGTTCGCAATCCGCCAAGTATGTTTCTCAAGTACTTATTGTCTATCGCCCCGCCAAAGCATCGCTAAGATAGGGCTGCCACCCACAAATGGGAGAAATTACAACTCTAAGGGCGGTATCTCAATTTTAAGATGATTCTGCAATTTCTTTCTCAAATCTTTTGCGACTTCTGTGAACTCCTTGATAACGTTCCTGGTCTGATTTAGGTCGTTTCTTAAGTTATATAAACAAGGCCCTTTGCCCCTGTTGTTGCTTCTTATGTGCTGGAAATAGTGCCAATCTAAATTATGGATTGCTCCAAATGTGTTGAATACCGTGTAAACATCATCATGCAGAGACGAAACTTTGCCCATTGCTAAATCCCAGATATTCTTGCCATCCACATTTTCATAATCATCGATTCCAAGCAACGCAAGGAATGTGGGCATAAAATCTACAGCACTGATGAGGCCGCCAATACTCTTCCCAGCAAACTTCTTATCAGGATGTCTTATAATCAACGGAATGTGAGTGACACAGGCATTAAGAAGCCCAGGCGTCTTCTGCACACAGCCCTGTTCGCCAAGATGGGTCCCGTGGTCTGTCGAGAAAGCAATAATTGTATCCTCCATAATGCCCAACAGTTCGACCTTTTCCAAAAGGCGGCCAATACAGTAGTCACTGAATGTTACCTCTGCTGCATAAAGGTCCTTTATAACAGGCAAGTCATCAGGTCGAATATCGTTGTTCCTGACCCCATAGCCAAATAAATATCTCTCATACGGATATCGGTCACGATACATTTTCTGAAATCTTGGAGGTGCATCCCAAGGCTCATGAGGGTCGAACATATCAAGCCAGAGCATAAATGGCTTGCTGTTTAGATTCTGCTCAAGCCAATCCATCGCTGTCCTACAGGATTGTGCACAAAAGTAATCTTCCTCGCTTTTTCGGTTCTGCGTATTCATCAAATATTGACGCATGTTTGTGTCATAGCCTTCGTTCCACAATTGAGGTGGCACATGCTTTTTCGGGTCAAATTTTTCCTTTGGCCCACTTTTCCAGCGGTCTGTTTCCTGGCCACGAACCCAATGCCAGGAATCAAAACCGCGATGAAAGTTATAACCAGGCTTAAAATGATGATAAGTGTCAACGATAAAACCGGTTGTAACGCCATGCTTTTGCAAAATCTCGGCAAAGGTTACATCCTCATCAGCAAGAGGCTGCCATTTTGCTTCGGGAAGGACGCTTTTGCCCGTGTGATATACCCTCCGGCAGGGAATGGTGGGTAGTCCTTCTGTGGTCACATCTGTGAATCTTACACTTTCTTCTGCAATCTTATCGAGATAAGGAGTCTTTATGCGTGTGCTTCCATAACAACCAAGGTGATCTGCCCGCCAAGTATCAGCAATGATGACAATCATATTCAGACCATTAGGTTTTGAGGTCCTACGAATAAGGGGTGTTTGTTTTGTAGAGCTTCCCAAATCCCCTGTCCAGACCGGCATTTTTGTGTCCTTGTCCTTTTGTTCGCTTCCGCCGGCCCTGTTCAAACCCGCGGCACCTGCTGCAGCGATTGCTCCGATGAAATTCCGTCGGGTAATCAAGTTACCGCCCTTGTCCGACCTTCTACGAGACTTTTCTTGTTGCTGAATTTTCATTTTATCCGCCATAATTACTCTCCTTGCAAAAAAATGGAAATTTCTAAACTACTTGGAACCGGATGCGTCAAGTCAGGTTATCTCATATCAGCTTCACACGACTCACCACTAACTCCACATATTGTTATCTTCTCCATGGTATTTTTATAAACGATTTAGCCCCGTTTTCTTGTTAGACGCATTCTTTATAGTTGGCTTCCCCATAATCTTATTACGCCTAAGCCCCCCAATCAAATAAACACGCAACTCTAAAATAGAGCCAACTTTGACGTTTTTTTCCTCTATCCGCGCTTGGTCATTAATCTGCGCTGTGTCATTGTAAAAAACAGATATTGAAATGATAATGGAAAGGATTCAATTGACCAGTATTATAACGTAAATAACAGAGAGCCGAACAAAATCATGGATGTCAGAGAAGACAAATTCACGGTCAGAACCTATGAGTGCCAAGCCGATGGCAACATCAAGATAAATGCGCTGATGCAGTATTTGCAAGAGGCTGCGGCAGTCCATGCAGAACAACTTGGGTTTGGATATGGAAGATTGAATGAAATAGACAGTTATTGGGTGCTGTCGAATATCAGGATAGAGGTCACCAGGCTTCCGAAATGGAACGATGAAGTTACTGTCAAAACATGGCCGAGCGGTTATACTCGGTTGATGGCTACAAGAGAGTTTATTGGCAGAGATGGATATGGCTGCGAGTTGTTCAGAGCCAGTAGTGAATGGC
>Ga0315293_10005387_pt1 | contig 12050 bp, 7 predicted proteins | sample YL17G13_20_MG_FD_203071 | JGI IMG/M metagenome (GOLD analysis project Ga0315293, IMG submission 203071) | Sediment microbial communities from Yellowstone Lake, YNP, Wyoming, USA - YL17G13_20 | ecosystem: Environmental > Aquatic > Freshwater > Lake > Sediment | place: USA: Wyoming | collected... | reverse complement strand
AACATATTGTATACAAGGGTCAACACCTCAAAACACAGACCTTAAAGAAAATGCAAGAAATGCTTTATTAAATTTATATCTTTCTTCTACAATAAAAAAATATTTTAAAATACTAATAGACCATGAATTACATGTTGAAGCTGTTAGTTTAGAAGGTTGCTATCAAAGATTAAGAAGAACAGCTGGATTAAAACCAATTAAATTTTAGTTTTTCCATAATCTTTTTATACTTCTTTTTTCTATCTAAAACATGGATTTTGACAAAGTAATTAAAAAAAGAGCATCAATCAGAGATTACTCAGATAAAGAAGTAAAATACGATAAAATAATTGATGCAATTGAAGCTGCAAACCTAGCACCTTCTCCTGGGAATATTCCAATAATAAAATATATTATTGTTGAAGATAAAGAAACAATAAATAATCTAGCAGATGTCTGCCAGCAGGATTTTGTTAAAGATGCTAAGGTGCTTGTTGTTTTTTGCTCAAACCCAGATAAAGTAAAATTAATGTATGATAAAAGAACAGATAAATATATTAAGCAGCATGTTGGTGCAGCTATTGAAAACTTCTTATTAAAAATAACAGAAATGAAATTAGCTTCTTGCTGGGTTGGAGCTTTTTCAGATGTAACAGTAAAAAATCTTCTTGGAGTTCCAGAAGATATAGATGTAGAAGCAATTCTTCCAATTGCATATCAGACAAAAGCAGATAAAACAGTACAAAAACCAAAAGCAGATTTAGGAACAATTGTTTATTTTGATAAGTACGGAAACAAGTTTAAAAAACCTGTGGGAAAAATAGGAGAAACTTAAAAATAATTCTTATAATTATTAAAATATTTCGCTAACTATCAAACAAACTTACTCTTCTCATCTGCAAATCTAACAAGTTTTACAGATTACCAGAAAAATAAAACCGAAAAGTATTTAAATAAGATATTCTTACTAATAAGATAAACTTATCGGAGGTTAAAATGGAAAATATAGAAGTCACAAGCATGAGTTCAAGAGGGCAGATTGTAATACCTCAGCTATTTAGAGAGCATCTTAAACTAGTGAAAGGAGAAAAGTTTATTGTAGTTGAACAAGGAGATGCAATTGTTTTAAGGAGACTAAAAGCACCAACTAAAAACGAGTTTGAAGATCTTATGATAAAAACACAGGAATTTGCGAAAAAACATGGCCTTACAGAAAAAGATATGTGGGAAGCAATTAAGAGAGCTAGAAATAAATAGCCTAAAAAAAGAGAATGAAAGTAATTTTAGATACAAATGTAATAGTTTCTGGAATATTTTGGAAAGGCGCATCAGAAAAAGTTCTATATGCATTGGCTGATGATAAATTTAAGCTTGTTATATCCTCAAGAATTATTACAGAAATCATTAAAACTCTAACAAATTTTAAGATTAAGCTTCCTTTTGATGAGATATTATTATGGTTAAGTATCCTTTTATGGAAAGCAGAACTAGTTGAACCAGAAGAAAGAGTAGATGTTATTAAAGACGATCCAGACGATAATAAATTTATTGAAGCAGCAATTGTAGAAAATGCAGATTACATTGTAAGCCAAGACAAACATTTGCTCAACATAAAAGAATATAAAGGAATTAAAATAATTTTACCTGAAGATTTTGTGAAAATAATATCATAAATAGTAATAAAAGAAAATTGCAAATTTTTTAGTTTAATAGTTGTTTTATTTCAATTAAGCATCCTAAAAGTTTTTTGCCCTTTCGAGTAATTAGATAATCTACTTTTTGGTGCCCTATATTTTGTTTTTCTATAATATTTTTTTCTTCCAGTTCTTTTAACACGCTTTGTAAGGTAGTATGTGAAACTTTTGTTTCTCTAAACATCTCTCCATATTTTGACTTTTTAATAGAGACCAACTTTAAAATTCCTACAATAGCTTTTACCTCTGCAAATTCAAATATCATAAAATTTGTTCCCAACATTTATAAATAAACACTACATCGATATATCGATGTTAACATGACAGGCTCACTTATAGAAGAATTACCTAATAGTATAGAGAAGGGTAAAGAAGAAGCTAAAAAAGAGGTAGAAAAATTAGTTCAGGTTTTTAAGGATAATTTAAATCAATATAAATTACCAACTTATAAAGAAGCACAAGTTAGAAAAGAATTTATTGATAAATTCTTTGCATTATTAGACTGGGATATTGATAATAAAGCTGGAAATTCAGAGCAATTTAAAGAGGTAATAAATGAAGACGCTATAAAAATAGAGGGGAATACAAAAGCACCAGATTACGCCTTTAGAATCGGAGGGCAGAGAATATTTTTTGTAGAAGCTAAAAAACCATCTGTGCAATTAAAAGATAACCAAGAATCAGCTTATCAGTTAAGGCGTTATGCTTGGAATGTTGGTATCCCTATTTCTATCTTAACTGATTTTGAGGAGTTTATAGTTTATGATTGCAGAGTTAAGCCAAACGACAAAGATAATTCAAATGTAGCCAGAATTATTGTTATCAACTATAAGGATTATTTAGAAAATTTTGATAAAATATGGAATATTTTTTCTAAAGAAGCTGTGCTTAAAGGCAGTTTTGATAGATTTATAACTTCTGAAAAAGGAATGAAAGGAACCTCTGAAGTTGATAATGAATTTCTTAAAGAGATTGAAAAATGGAGAGATAGTTTAGCGAAAAATTTAGCTTTAAGAAATCCTAATTTAAATATTTCTGAATTAAATTATTCCGTTCAGAAGATTATAGATAGAATCTTATTTTTAATAATCTGTGAATACAAAAATATAGAGAAGTATGAAACATTAAATGAAATTGTAAAAAAAGAGAATATTTACAAAAGTTTAATGCTTTATTTTAAAGAAGCGGATGACCGGTATAATAGTGGTATTTTTGATTTTTCTAAAGATAAACTAACATCAAATTTATTAATCGATGATAAAATTTTGAAAGAAATCATAGTTAATCTTTACTATCCAAAATCCCCCTATGATTTTTCAGTTTTGCCTATTGAAATTTTAGGTAAAGTATATGAAAGATTTTTAGGAAAAACTATTAGATTAACTTCTTTTCATCAGGCGAAAGTAGAAGAAAAGCCAGAAATTAGAAAAGCTGGTGGAGTTTATTATACCCCTGAATTTGTTGTTAATTATATTGTTAAGAATACAATAGGAAAATTAATAGAAGGAAAAACCCCTAAACAAATAGAAAATATCAAAATCTTAGACTCTGCCTGTGGCTCTGGAACTTTTTTAGTTAGAGCTTACACCTATATTTTAAATTATCTTTTAGAATATTACAAACAAAATCCAACTAAATATAAAAAAGAAATTTATCAAGATAAAAAAGGAAATTGGCGTCTAACAACAGAGATAAGAAAAAATCTTTTATTAAATAATATCTATGGGATTGATATTGATGCACAGGCAGTTGAAGTTACAAAATTAAGTCTTTTATTAAAAGTCTTAGAAAATGAAACTAAAGAAAGTGTTAATCAACAATTAAAACTATTCAAAGAAAGGGCATTACCTAACCTTGATAAAAATATCCGATGTGGAAATTCATTAGTTAATTCTTCTTATTTTGCTCAAAAAACTTTAACATCTTCATCAGAGGAATTGAATAAAATTAATCCTTTTGATTGGGATACCGCATTTCCATTTAAATTTGATGTAGTTATAGGAAATCCCCCATATGTAAAAGAATATACTAACAGAGAATCTTTTGAGATTGTTAAAGATACAGATATGAAAAAATATTATCAGGGAAAGATGGATTTATGGTATTTATTTACTTGTAAAGCATTAGATTTGTTAAAAGATGGCGGATTACATAGCTATATCGCTCAAAATAATTGGATTACAAGTGCGGGGGCGTCTATTTTAAGAAACAAAATATTATCAGATTCTAAAATCCTTTCTTTTTTTGATTTTAATGAATTTAAAGTTTTCAAAGGAGTAGGTATTCAAACTATGGTTTTTATTTTAGAGAAAAATAAAACAAACAGGGCTTATTCTACTGATTATTTCAAAGTAATTGATAAAAATATATCGAAAGAAGAATTAGCAAATTATCTTATAACAAAAAAAGATGGCGATAAAATAGAAAAATTTAAAGCAAAAATTAATCCAACAGAATTAAAAGATAAAACTATAACTTTTGTTAATAATGAATTAGAAGATATTTTACAGAAAATAAAGAATAAGGGGGATTATTATTTAACAGAGAAAAATGTAGCACAGGGCATTGTTTGTCCTCAAGAATTTGTTATAGACCCTCATATAAAAGAAATAGGGGATTCCATAAAAAAGGCAGAAGGTATTTTTACACTTAAAACAAACGAATTAGAAAAATTAAAACTAACTAATAAAGAAAAGGGAATAATAAAACCATTATACACAACAGACGAACTACATAGGTATTATGGAAATCCTAATAATAAATTATGGGTTATTTATTCGGATATTAATGTAAGAAAAAATATTAAAGATTACCCCAAAATAAAAAACCATTTAGAGAGATTTAGGAAAGTTATAACCTCTGATTTTAAACCTTATGGATTGCATAGGGCGAGAGAGCAGAGATTTTTTGAGGATGAAAAAATAATCTCTTTAAGGAAAACATCAGCGCCATATTTTACTTATACTAACTTTCCTTGCTATGTAACCCAAACCTATTTTATAATCAAACCAGAGGATATTAACTTAAAATTCTTAACAGGACTATTGAACTCTAAATTAATTCATTTCTGGTTGAGATATAAAGGAAAAAAACAGGGGGAACAATTGCAAATAGACAAAGTTCCATTATTAGAAATACCTTTAATTAAACAGGAAAATGAGCAGATTATAAAAAATGTTGATTTGATAATTGAATTAAGCAAAAGATTAGAGCCTATTAATCTTGATAGAGAAAAGGAAATTATTAAAAAGCAGATTGAAGCATTAGAAAAACAAATAGATGAGATTATTTACAAATTATATGGAATAACAAAAGAAGAGCAAAAAATAATTGAAGATAGTTTTATATTAAAAAAAGAAAAAGCCCCAAAAGGGGCAAAATAAAAAATAAATTTAGGATTAATCTCTGTAAATCTCAATGCCTAATTCAGAAAAATTTGATCTAGCAACTTCTTCATCATAACCCCTAGCATGCTTCTTACCTAAAATATATGGGCTTGATACTCCAGTCATGATAGTAATAACTCTTACTCTTCCTTCAAAATCTTTGTTGATACGAGCGCCGATTATTACTTGTGCTTCTACAGCAATATTTTCAGTAACTAGTTTACCAATCTGACTGAATTCCTCTAATTTCATATCAGGACCGCAAGTAATATGAATCAAAGCGCCATTAGCACCTCTATAATCCACGTCTAACAATGGATGTGTAAGAGCTTGTCTAACTGCTTCATTAACTCTATCACTTGAATCAGATTCACCAATACCAATTACAGCAACTTCACCTTTCTTCATAATTGAAGAAACATCTGCATAATCCAAATTAATTAAGCTGGGTAAAGTAATTGTTTCTACAATTCCTTTAATCATAGTGCTTACTAATTCATTAGCAACTGCAAATGCCTGTTGTATAGGTAATTGCCCTGCAATGTCAACCAATCTATTATTATCAATAACTATAACTGTATCAACCTGGTCTCTTAATTCTTGTAAACCAAATTCTGCTTTGTCTATTCTTGCTTTCTCACATTCAAATGGCATTGTAACAACTCCAATTACTACTGCCCCTGTTTCTTTAGCAAGTTGTGCTATTACTGGCATTGCTCCAGTAGCAGTCCCTCCGCCTTCTCCGCCAATAATAAAAGTCATGTCTGAACCAGCCACAGCTTTTTTCAGCTCAGAAATAGATTCTTTTGCAGCTTCTCTGCCAATTTCTGCTTTTCCACCAGCGCCTAATCCCCTTGTAAGTTCTCTACCAATTAAGATTTTATCATCTGCTTTGGTAATACTTAAATGAAGCGCGTCAGTATTTGTTCCAAAAATTGTAGCTCCATTGATTCCTTTATTAAACAACCAAGTTATTGCATTACAGCCAGCTCCACCAACACCAAAAACTTTGATATTGGCTTTCCCTGCTTTTAAGTCATCAAAATTAATACTATGTGTGTCAACATTATCAATAGCTTCTTTTGCGATATTTAAAACCATTTTCTCTTTTTTTAGCACCCCCTTTCAATAAATTGAGTATAAATTACAATATAAACATAAACAATTTCTTTAAAAATATTTCCTAAAATCGATATATATACTGCAGTATATAGATTAAAAGGAATTTTTAGTAAAAAAACAAGAATTTTGTTAAAAATAAAAGCAAAGGTTTAAAAATAAATATTAATTCCTCTTTTTCACATGGCAAATACTAATTCAATTGAAAAGAATAGATTCTTTATCAGAGGCGGCTCATATCATGTGGCATCGAAATTGGCTTCATTAGTAACTGGAACAGAACCAGGAGGAACTGGAACTGGTATTGCTAAAGAATTAGATTTAGCGAAATTTGAAGAAAATGCTTTTGCTGAACTAGGATTGAATACTTCAAATATATTAAAAGCATATACAGTTAATAGGCTGCATAGAAATCAAGTTATGAGTGAGATACTTATGGCTTTCCTTGGTCAACAAGCTGGGATGATGGCTATTGTTTTTGAATACAAGAATAAACCCGGGGTATCTGAAGCAATACCTACATATCTAAACGGGCCTATTCATCCGAATAACCTTGGCAAAGTTGGCTTAGAATTGGTAACTGAATAATACTTTTTTTCTTTTATTATTTTACTAAATGAATAACATTCGCTCTTATTAAAATATGCACAACATTATCAGGCTTAATCAACTCATCTCTGCTTTAAAATAATTTAACAAATTATCTGATACATATTTAATAAGTATTTTAAAAAAAAACAAAAGTTTTATAAGGTTTATTATACATATTTAATAAGTAAGAAATATGAATAAAATAGAAGGGTTAAAAGAGAGAAAGGAAAAGCTTGAGAATTTAACTGAGTTTACAAAGCAAAAGAAAAAAGAGATAATTAGATTTGTTCAGTTACTTAATTCTGGGCTTAGCTCAAGAAAAATAACAAGAAAGGAATATGAAGAACAATTAAAAAAAGCATTAAAAAACAGGACAGCTGAACAGTGGATTAAGTATTATGATGATTACTTAATTTATTATGACTATCAGATAAGGCTGTGTGAGAGGTTGATTAAACAGGAAAAAGCAGAACCAAGAAAAAGCAAAACAATCTATATTTCAATCTTGATTATTCTACTTTTAATTATAACTTTAATTTCATTAGTTTTTATTTTCAATCTACAAATCGCTAATTTTAGTGAAAGTGTCAAAGAAAAAATTTTTTCTGTTCTCCAGCCTTCTAAAATATCTGAAGAATCTTTAATACAATACCAAGCCGTTGCTGGAAAGCCTGTAAAATGGAAAAAAAGTTTTACAGCAGAAGGGATTACTGGATTTTCTGTTAAGCTTCCTAAAGGCTCAGAAAATATAAAATTAAACAAAGTAACAGAAAAAGGAAAAGAAGATATTATAGATATAGCAGAGGTAAACAAAAAAAGATATCTTTTTATTTTCGGAGAAAAATCAGTTGAAGTCAGTATTAACACAAACTTAATAACAGGAAATGCTATTTCTGATGAAAGCACAACCCCATTTTCATATGAAATCGAATATGAAACTCCTGCCCCTAAAATTGAAGAAGAAATCGTTGGTAATGGAAAAAGAATTATTATAACTGGCCCCGATGATGTGCATTATAAGAATGTTTTATCTTTTGCAGAACTGCCTATAGAAATAAGCAATAATGAAATAGAAAAAATAAAATTATATCAGATAAAAGATGGGCAAAGACAAAAAATTAAATTTATAGCTTATGACACAAATGAAAATAATTTATATGATTATATTGAATGGATAACTCCTGAATTAAGCGAAGCTGAATTTTTATTAATAATTGAAATATCAAAAGCAGAGCATTTAGATGAAAATAAAAATTTCATTTCTGATATTTATGAGCAAGTTAAAGCTTTAGATGAAAATTGGAGTGAACCTATAAGTGAAAATGAGTTTATTAGAGTTACTTTTAAACAAAAATTAGATAACACAAGAGATATAACCTTTTATCCAAGAGTTGTTTCTGGGAATCCTAAAATAGAGGTTTATGAAGTTAATGGAACAGAAAAGCTTGCTGAATTTACTTCTTTAAGTTCAGATAAATACAACAAAATTTTATTGACAAATTTACAAGAAGAGCAAGATGTTTTTGATTTAAGAGTTGTTGGTGGGAGCATAGAAATTGAGCATATAATTGACCCTGACTTAAACATCCGAAGTGGTACAGACACAACTAGCGCAAGCGGCACAGCAACAATCTCCTTCACTACGAACATGCCCTCTTCTAATTATTCTGCTTTAATATCTGGACAGACAGATACAGACACGATGTATTCTCTGGCTTATTTAAACAAAGCTAATACTGGCTTCAGTGTTAAGGCTGAAGATGACTCTGGAACTAATGAAGCAGGTAATTTTGAATGGATGGCTGTTGAATTCGGGGATTACATTTTTGGCAGCAATGCTATAAAATGTGGAGCTGGACCTGGTGGCGGAGGCACAATAACCTTCTCATCACCTTTCTCAAGTACAAACTATGCTGTAATGGCTAGCTCTATAGATGATTCTGATTCTCCATTAGTAAACTTTGTAGCAGGTTCAAAAACTGCAGGAAGCTTTCAAATAGATGTCGAGGATGACACTGGAGCTAATGAAGCAGTTACAATAACAAACTATTGTGCATTTACCATCGGAGAGTATAATCTTAGTGGTATAAGAATAAAAGCAGGTACATCAACTACTTCAACATCAGGAGACACTACAATTAATTTTGGCTCTTCTTTTACCAGCACAAATTATGCAGTTATAGCAATGGCTCAAGCAGTCAATGGTAATCTTTGTGCACCAGAAAGAGTGACTAAAAATGCAGGAAGCTTCACTATACATTTCGAAAATGATGCTGGTGCAAATTGTGCAAGCAGAAACTTTGATTGGATTGTAGTTGAACTTGGGGAATTTATTATAGACACAACCCCCCCAAATGTAACAGTTACTTCTCCAATAAATGAAACTTCTTATTATGCTTCAAGCATGAATTTTAATTTAAGTGTTGCAGACAATACAGGGGTAAGCTCTTGTTGGTACACTTTAGATTCAGGAACAACAAATTATACAATGTCAAATACAACAGCATCTGTATTTAATGCAACAAATTCTTCAATCGCAGACGGAACTTATACTGCAAAATTTTATTGTAATGATACTTCAAATAATGTAAATAATACAGAACAGGTTACATTTACAATTGATACAACTTTAATAAGCAGATATTATCCTCCTAATGCTACAGGAAATATAGGGTGGATATGCGGAGACAATACAAATCCTCCTTCTAATGGTGCTGGAAATTTTTCTTGTGATGTTGGTAATAATGCATTATCCTCTGCTAATCTAAATATAATAAGCTCAGATGATACAGATAATATTAATTATGGCGGGGGTGGGACAAGTAAGATAAGCGGGCATAAAATCTGCTTTAATATTTCTGAAAATAAGAATACAATTACAGAGCTGAATATTAAAATCAGAGGATATGGAGACAGTTATACTGGTCCCAGTACACATACTTATTCATATTTTTTATATGCCTGGAATGGAACATCTTGGGGAAGTGCTTTAGCTTCACATACTTTAAACAGCACGCAAAATTCTACAGCATATTTAAGTGCAAAAATTACATCGAATATTCCTGCTTATGTTAATGATTCTAACTATGTTTGTATCTTAGTAAATTCGGGTTTATCAGGAACATCTGTTAATACTGCTTATCTTTATTATGTACAGTTAAATGTTATAGCAACTATTTCAGATACAGTTCCTCCAATAATAACAGTTATTTCTCCTATAAACGGAACAACTTACCCTGAAACAACTGTTCAATTTAATGTATCTTTAAATGAAAATACAAGCTGGTGTGGCTTTTCTTTAAATAATGCTGCTAACATAACAATGACAAAATTTAATGATACTTATTTTAATTTCATAAACACAACAATGACTAACAATAAGCAGCATAATGTTGTTTTTGCTTGTAATGACACACTTGGAAATATGAATTCTTCATCTGGTTTAATATATTTTAGTGTTAATGCAAATACACCCCCAGCAGCAACTTTAAACTCTCCTGAAGATGGTTCAATAGAAGTTTCAGTAAATCCTATCTTGAATGTAACACTAACTGATCTTGATAATGATATTATGAATGTAAGTTTTTATGGAAGAAAAGTCAATAAAGATAATTTTACAATAATTGTTTTTCCAGATGTAAACACTGGGATTTATTATAATGCCCCCAAAAACCAAACACAATGGATTACAGATAACAAAGATGCATTAAATATCCAATTTGTTATAGGACTAGGAGACATATTAGAACTGGAATCTAATATTTCTGAATGGGAAAGTATTTCACAAGCACTAAAAATCTTAGATGATGCAGGTATCCCAAATAGCGTATTGCCAGGAAATCATGAACACACGGGTTGGGGGCATCAACATATTTATGGTCAAGAAACAGACGAAAATGCAATTTCTCCTAATTTCGACAAGTATTTTAATGTTTCAAGATACAACTCTACTGCCTGGTGGGGTGGAAGTTATCTAAACCTTACTAATAGTTATTACTTAAAAACAATCGGAGGAGAAGATTATATATTTATTAGCTTAGGATGGTGTCCTACATCAGCAGAAATAGCCTGGGCAGATAGTGTTCTAACATATTATTCTAATAGAAAAGCAATAATATCAACTCATGGGTATTTAGATGAACTAACTAACTCTACTCAGGGAGGAAGTTCTTCAGGAACTGGGGTTAATAACTGTGACAGATACAGTATTGCGCCAAATTACGGAAACACAACTTATATCTGGGATATGATAAAAACACATCTAAATGTTCAGATAGTTTTATGCGGACACGAGCATGAAACATCAGCTCCTGATAGAGGAGAAAGAAAAAGAACAGATTTAAATAATGCAGAAAAACCAGTGTACCAAATGTTATCAGATTTTCAAGACTCTTCCAGCGCAGGTTACCTAAGAATTTTAACTTTTGACCCAACTGCAGATAAGATTTATGTTAAAACTTATTCTACTTACCTAGATTCATATCAAATAGACGCAAACAGCCAGTTTGAATTAGATTATGAAATGAGTAGTGACGAAACCTTTGAAAATCTAGCAAACATAACAAACATACAAAATGGAAGTCCAGCAGAATATAATTGGACTGGAAGAGAATATAATACAACATATGAGTGGTATGTTAATGTTATAGATTCAACAGGAAACTCAATAAACAGCACAATATGGAATTTTACAACACTATCCCCCCCGCCAAATTACCCCCCGCAAATAACTTATATTTCAGAAATATCTCCTGTAGACCCAATTGAAGCTTCTTTTGCATCAGTAAATTTTAATATAACAATAACAGACTCAAATGAGGCAAGCGACATTAATACAAGCAGTGTAAAAGCAAATTTTACAAAAACAGGAGAAGAGACAAGACAAAATAACTGTATACATATTTTAGGAGAAGATACTGAATTTACTGCAAACTTTTCATGCACAATTGATATGTGGTATTTTGATGCTCCAGGAATCTGGAATATTAGTGTTTATGCAGAAGATTTAAATGGAAACTCTACAGTAAATAGCACAACTTCTTTCAAATACAATCAATTACAGGCAATGGTTATTTCCCCTTCTTCATTAAGTTGGCCAGATATTATTTCAGAAAGCATAAATCAGACCCCAAGTATTTCAACAATTATTAATAACACAGGAAATTATGAGGGAAGCATTATTATAAGGGCTTCAGATCTTTATGGAGAATTAACTTCTGGATTTATTGACGCTAGGAATTTTGTTGCAGATACAGATTCAGGAACAGATGCGTGTGATGGA
>Ga0315293_10005386_pt1 | contig 12050 bp, 3 predicted proteins | sample YL17G13_20_MG_FD_203071 | JGI IMG/M metagenome (GOLD analysis project Ga0315293, IMG submission 203071) | Sediment microbial communities from Yellowstone Lake, YNP, Wyoming, USA - YL17G13_20 | ecosystem: Environmental > Aquatic > Freshwater > Lake > Sediment | place: USA: Wyoming | collected... | reverse complement strand
CCAGGGTCTGTGTACCCTCACCGAGTATTACCACCAACTACATATTCCTCGACGAACCGCCGGATGCGGACCCGCATGTCCGGTGGTGTGAGAGGGAGGATGGGCGACCCATCCTCCCTACTCGATTCTTTTTGGCTGTGAGAGCGGGTGACGGGATTCGAACCCGCGAATCCTTGCTTGGGAAGAGGACGACTCTCAGATCACCCGGATGCCTTGCTTTTCCCTGATTCTCAGCGATGACGCCATCGGTGTTTCGACGAATAAAGTGACTCACCTCAGATCGAGTCGTACGGCATGCATTCGGCTACCGGGCAGATTTCGCCCGCGTCACGTTGTCTACTGGTTCACCACTGTCTGTGATGCTCGCATGCCCGGATGTCTTCGATGGCAAGAGTGAATCACAGAATAGCCACTCGGGGTCATGATGTCAATGGGGGGATTCGAATCGAGGGCTGACTCTGTCTTGATCGACGCAATGCGTCACAGCCGAGATTCACCCTGCTTTTGCCACAATCGCCGGCGTGTCTGAAATCGTTGCCGGAAATGAAGTCAAGCGGATGGGTCTTCCGGCCAGGACGGCAGGAATTCCTCGGCCTCAGATGCGCTCCACGTGGACGAGATCCTTTACGGCGTCGAATTCCGGGTCGCCCGTGAGGATGACGGCGTCGAGATTCTGGGCGGCGGCCACGGCGAAGGCATCTGCATAGGCCATCGGGTACTCCGCCTTGACGTGGGCGGCAGCCATGACCACCTCCCTCGAAGCGGGAAGGACTTGTATGGGTAGCTGGTCGATCAGGCCAAGCGTTTCCTGAGCCCGGGCGAGGCCACGCTCCCTCTCGACAATGTATGCGACCTCCCCTAGATTGATCAGGGAGAGATAGACGCTGCATTGACCGGCCGAGGCGTCGCGGAGTACTTCTCGAACGCGTGGCATGCCTGCTTCTGCCGCCAGGTAGGCGAGGACAGCGAAGCTGTCCAGGACGTAGGCGGTCGCCTTAGCGCCCACGCGTTCGTTCCTTCCGATGCTCTTCGAGGATCGCCTTGGTGAGGGACCCGTCGCCTTTCAGCATGCCTGCCGCGTGCTTCACGGGATCGACCGAGGCCGGCACAATAGACACGACTCCCCCGTAGTCGACAACGTTCACATGGTCACCAGGCTTCAGGTTGTATTTCTCCCGCAGCGTGGCCGGGATCACAACCCATCCCTTGGTGGATATCTTTACCTCCATGGCTTCACCTCCTTGGTTATACTCCTCATGCAGAAAGTATAACACAGAATCGGCTCTGCTACTCGAATACCCCGTCCGAGGTAGTTTGCGGAGCTCTGGGCCTGCGTAGCGGGCCAGTGACCGTAATGCAACGCACTCAGGAGGGGAAGTGCGATGAGAGGTACTTGCTGGGGCCCGATCGCCACCGAAATCCTCTGCCCAATCCCCTGGTGTGACCGTGCATGGTTGAAGTATTCGACGTATTCCTTGATCACCCGATGAAGTTGCCTGTCCCCGACAACCAGCAGGTGATCGAGGCGTTCTCTCCTCAGGCTCCCCAGTTTGTTGGCGGGCGGATGGGGTTTTCAGCCAGGACAGCCCATCGTTCTGCGGACTCACTTTCCCGGACGTCTTCGATGGCAAAATCGACTCACACAGTGGTCGGTCGGGGTCATGATGTCAACGGGGAATTCGAATTGAGGCTTGACTCTGGGGTGACAACCGCAATGTGTCGCCCGATATCACCATTGCCCTTGCCTCAATCGGGAGCGTCTCCAAGACCCTTGTCGGGTTTGGAGTCGGGCGGATGGGGTGTTCGGCCAGGACAGGGCCACTGGAGGGATTGGCCCCGACTATGTGGCGCAATCACCCAGGGCATGAATAGATCCCATGCGCGGGCGATGGAGGTCACGCTTGGATGAAGAGTGTCGCCTCTAGGGGCTGGCCGTCCCGGGACAATCTGGCAATGTGCCTGGATCGCCCATCATCCCGGTCGTTCCCAGAGAGACGAGTGAATCCTCCTCGAACTCTAGGACGACGGTTCCTAGCGCAAGTCGAGTCAATGGATCTGCGAAGTGCACGTACCGTCTTTCGCCGGGTTCTCCTCCGGTGGAATGCTCTCCGGCCTCAGCCAGCGCTCGTTCTACTTCCGCGGAAGACATACCCAGGTGTATTCGATCGCAGTAGAAGGCGGTCCTTGTCACCTCGAGCGTCGATGCGAGGTACCCTGATCCCGCCCAGCAAGAACCAAGGAGTAGAAGGAGGGAGCCAGCCAGAACTAGAACGACCCTGCGCCAACGCATCATTGTCACTCCTTCAAGTTGTCTCTTATCCAGGCAGAAACGTCCGCCCCAGGGAATAGGCTCTGGCCATACGAGTCAGGAGGGAACAGATTGGCCCACCACAGATTCGACCCAAGTTCTCCACCCCTCATCCCAAGGGCGAAGTCCTCTTGGGATGTACCTGGACTTGCTAGGATGTGCAGCCGTTCCCAAGGTGTCCCTCTCAGCTCTTCCAAGTCCTCGCCAAAGACACACTCGAGGAAGTACGGGTCATGCGCTAGGTTCGCGACCCATGAGACCACGGCTCCATCATAGTATGTGACCGCAACGGAGTACCAGAAATGGAACGCCTGATTCGCCGTTCCGTCCCAATACTCTTCTCGCCAATCCCCTCGTTCGGAGTGTATGAGACCGGGCTGGTCCCGCGCGGGCTCATTCCGATAGGGGAGCCAGTCCTGTTCGACGAAATACGGGCCGCTCGTCCCACCAAAGCGCACTGCGTAGGCAACGGAGGGAACCTCATTTGGATCGACTCCGAGAAGCACATTAGTGACGCCCCACATCATCCCATCGATGTCCCTGTCGAAGAGCCAGCTTGCGATGTCGGTAAAGCGAGCGAAGCCCTCGACGGGGAGGAGATCCCCGTGCCTGACGAGCTCCTTGACATTCAGGGCCAAAGCTCGGAGCCCCTGCGCCCTTGCTCTGCAGGATGGATCTTCGCTGTCGTTGCAGCTGATTAGCCCGCTGGGGTCGACGAAGTTGATCGGGTTGTTGCGGACGTAGGCGTAGCGGTTCCAGTTGGAGGGGATGTAAGGGTCGGGCACAAGCGTATCGGGCTGGATCCACTGGTTAAGATAGTAGGCGTAGTACCTCGCCCTCAGATACGCCAACCCTATCCCATCCCTCTGCTCCCCCGTGAACTGGAAGACGGTCGAGGCGGAGCCGTCGGACGTCATTGTTGTCCCGAAGGGCTCATAACTCTGCGCCATGGTCACGTCGCCCGTTACCTCGGTCAGCTGCCTCACGCTCCGAAGGGCATCACCTAGATGATACTGCCATCCGACCGGTTGCTGCTCGGCGAGCCGGCTCGTGCCATACAGATACGCGTTCGTCCCATCCGCCAGCACCTGAGTCAAACCCGCATCGATGTCCAACGTGTAGTTCGTCGGCAAACCGTTGACTGTCTGCCGCACGCGGTCCCCGAGGCCATTGTAGGCGAAAGTATAGGTGTTGGCGCCCTGCTCGGCGATTGCCAGCCTGTTGGCGTGGTCATAGGAGTAGTTGGTGACGCCGTCGCTCAGCAGGTTCCCGTTGGCATCCCAATTGAAGGGCACGCCATTCACGCTTGTCAGCCGGTTGGCGGCATCATAGACGTAGCTGTCTGATCCGGCCTGCCGCTGCTGAGTCAGCCGATTGCCGACTGGGTCGTAGGTGTAGTGGAAGTACTCGCCGCTCGAGTAGTCGGCCGCTGTCAGGCGATAGAGCGAGTCGTACACATAGTTGATCACCGTCACCCCAGATGGCGGCGGGGTGGGGGACACGGAGGGCGTTGGAGTAGGGGTGTGCGTGGGTGGAGGCGGCCAGGTGGCGGTCGCCGTTGCCGTCGGCGTGGCGGTGTCGGTGGGTGTGGCTGTATTAGTCGCCGTCGGCGTGCTCGTGGCCGTTGATGTCGCCGTGTCGGTTGGCGTCGGCGTGTTGGTCGCGGTTGCAGTAGCTGTGTGCGTCGCCGTAGGGGTATGGGTCGCGGTAGGTGTCGGCGTGTCGCTGGGCGTGGGGGTATTGGATGGCGTGGGCGTCTTGCTTGGCGTTGGCGTGAAGGTCGGCGAACCTGTTGGGGATGGGGTGGGTGTGGGCGTCGCCTCAACCAGCGTGTAGCGCTTGCCATACAGGTCTGGGCTGCCCGCCAGGTTGTCGGAGTAGACGACGAACAGGTCGCCTCCTGCACCACGTTCCCCGACGCTGACCTCCGATTGGTCGCTCGGACCCGCTTCGATCGGGAAGGGATTTCCATCCAAGGTTCCGTCGGGCGCGATGTGCCTGCCGTAGACGTTCCACCCCGCCCGATTATCCGTCCACACCGCAAGATACGTCTGCGCCCCGGCTTGGAAGGCGACCGCTGGCGCGAATGGATCTGATGTTTGTGCGCCGGACGGGATCGCGGCGCTGCGCAGGGATCCATCCTCCCCGACAAGCCGCTCCATGACCTCATCGCTTCCGCCTGTCGTCTCCCGCCAGACGACCAGATACTGGCCTCTGCTGGCGTCGTAGGCAAGGTCGGGCTTGTTTGAGTTGGTTGGCGCGCTGTAGATGGTGAAGGGATCGCCCTGGAGCATTCCGCCGGACGATACCCTCCGCCCGCAGATGCCGAAGAGGTTCGGCCACTCGTCGCACATAAAGGCGACCATGTACTCGCCGGCAATGCTGTGCCCGACCACAGGCTCCAACTGGTGATTCGGAAGCGCAGCGACGTAGATCAGACTGCCCAGGAGGGAGCCGTCCGCGCCGACGCGCTGGCCCCGGATGTCGTTGTCGCCGCCGACCGTGTGTGCCCAGGCGACGAAGAACTCGCCTGAGACAGGGTTGAAATCGACGGAGGGGGCGGAATTAGCCTGGCCACCCACCGCGATGTAGAAGTAGGAGCCGAGCAGCGATCCTGTAGGCGAAACCCGCTGGCCGATGATACTGCCTCCATCGGTCCAGGCGACGAGGTAGACACCTGCGCCGTAGGCGGCCGAGGGATCCTGCTGGTTGCCACCTCCGCTGAAGACGGGGAAGGCCGAACCAATCGGAACGCCGTCGGCGCCGACGCGGCGTGCATAGATGTCGAAATCGCCCGTCCAGTTGCGCCAGACCGCCAGGTATTCCTGGTTGTCGGGGTTGAAAGCAGTCAGACCTTGCTGCTCATTGGCGGCTGGATTTCCGGCGATGAGGATTGCGGGGGAGAGAGTACCGCTGGTGAGTGCCGCGCCACCTTCTCCCAGGTCCCCGGAGTCCTTTCCAGGCTTCCATGACCACCCATTGAGTGGCGTCGGGTCGATGGATGCTTCGGGCAGCAAGAGGGAGTCGAACGACGGCGTGGCCGTGAGCGACGGGGTAATAGTCGGATACAGGGTTGACCCGGAGGTGGCCGTGGAGACGGCGGTTGGTGTCGAAGACGGTGTCGGGGTCGACTCATCCGTAGGAGGCAGTGTGGGAGTGTTGCTGGGCATAGTCGGACTTGGAGTGGCGGTCGTGGACGCCGTCAAGGGGGGTGTCGGGGTCAGCGAAGCTTCCGGCTCGACCGTGGGGGGCTGCTCGAGAGTCTCGGTGACGAGCAGCGTGTCATCCTCGGTGAAGATCTCCGGGCCGCCCGGCACGCCCGCCAGAGGTCCCATGTACTGCGACCGCCGGGATTCGAACGCGTCGAAGTAGTAGGTGCCGCGGGTACCCGTGTCCAATCCCGAAACCGGACCCAGCCGAACGAAGTCTACCCGGCGAGTGTCGTTGTCCACGGCGGTCAGGTTGGCCTGCTGAGTCCCGTCAATCCAGAACGTCAAGCCGCCGTTGTTCGCGTTGGGCGCCGAGGCGGCCCGCCAGTCGATCTCAAGCGCGTGCCATGCGTCGCTGAGGTTGAACCAGGAACTCGTGGTCCAGCCTGTGCCGTCGTTGATCAGCGCTGCGCGCACCTGGTAGTTGGGCGTGGAGTAGCGGAACTCGATCTGCCCGACAACCGTGGAGGTCCCCTGATAGATGTAGAAGAGGTAGTGGGCATTGCTGCTGGCCATCACGATCGAGTTGGGATCGAAGTAGAAGCGAGCCCGGTAACGCGGCTCGGCAAAGGGGGACCAGTCCGAGACGTAGAGCGCGGTGTTGTCGTTGATGAGCGCCTGCATTCCGTAAGTGCCGAAGGCTGCCGCAGCGGTACTGGCGCTGAGGTCTCCGCCCCCGGTCGTCTGCGCCGACCAGGCAAAGAGCCCTCCACTCTCAAAGCCATCGGCGAAGATCTCCTCCGGTGGAACAGGCGGCGGGGGCGGCGGGGGCGCATCCGGATCGGGGCCGATGTACGTCTCGCGCCGCGACTCGAAGGCATCGAAGTAGTATGTGCCTCGCGTCCCCGTGTCGATCCCCGCGACTGCGCCGAGCCTGGCGAAATCCACCCTGCGGGTGTCGTTGTCCAGTGTCGAGAGGCTCGCCTTCTGCACGCCGTCGATCCACAATGTCAGCCCGCCGTCGTTGGAACCGGCCGCGGAAGCGGCCCTCCAGTCGAACTCGAAGTAGTGCATCTGGTCGAGGATGGTAACCCAGGGAGTGTAAGTCCAAGCTGTGCCATCGCTGATGAGTGAGCCTCGGACTTGATAGTCACCCTGGATTGACTGCAGCTCGAGCTGGACCACAACGGTGGAGGTCCCGGTCAGGCCCTGGAACAGGGTATGGACATTGGCGCTGGCCATTGAGATGGAGTTCGGGTCGAAGTAGAAGCGGGCGCGGTAGCGTGCGTCGTCGAAGGGCGACCAGGTGGTGACGTAGATGGCCGTGTTGTCGTCTATCACCGCCTGCAGGCCGCTCGTCCCTTCGATCGCTGCGGCGGGCGTCACGCTCAGATCCCCCGCGTCGATGACACTCGCCGACCACGCGGAGAGGTTGCCGCTTTCGAAGCTGTCCGCGAAAACCGCGTCCGGCTTGGGCGGTGCGGGAGGCGGAGTGGGTGCCCCCGGATCGGGGCCAATGTAGTCGAGCGAGCGGGAGTCGAAGGCGTCCAGGAAGTAGGTGCCGCGGGTGCCGGTATCGATCCCATAGGCCGGCCCGAGGCGCACCATGTCAATGCGCCGGGTATCGTTATCGATCCCTGTCAGGTTCGCCTTTTGCTCGCCGTCCAGCCACAATGTCAGCCCGCCGTCGTTCGCCCCGGCAGCCGTCGCGGCCCTCCAGTCAAGTTCGAGGTAGTGCATCTGGTCAAGCAGGGTGACCCACGGTGTGTAGGTCCAGGTGGTGCCGTCGTTGAGCAGCGAACCTCGCACTTGATAGTCGCCCTGGAATGACCGGAACTCGAGCTGCAGGATGGCCGGGGAGGCGCCCATGTAGCCGTAGAAGAAGATGTGCGTGTCCCCGCTCGCCATGGCAATCGAATTCGGGTCAAAGTAGAGGCGGGCGCGGTATCGGGATTCGACCTCCGGGGTGTTGTCCTGCACGTACATGGCTGTGTTGTTGGCGATGGTCGCCTCAAGACCAAAGCTGCCCTCGATCGCCGCAGTCGCCGAGGCATTCAGTCGCCCGCCGTTCGTCGCGGAGGCGGACCACGCCGTGAGGTCGCCGCTTTCGAAACTGTCGGCGAAGATGAGATCGGGGGGTGGTCCATACGGCTGTTTCACCTCCTCCACGGCTCGAATGCGGTTCCCCACGGGATCGTAGGTGTAATCGAAGGAAGAGAGGGTCTCGGCCGCGGCCGAATGCGCCAGGCGGGTGAGCCTGCTTGCTGCGTCATACGTGTAGCTGGAGGCGACCCCGTTCGGCAGGGAGATCGTCGCGATGCGATCGGCGGCATCGTAGGTGTAGCCTGTAACCAGTTCGGACCAGTCCGTGACCTGGGTCAGTCGATCGGCGGGGTCGTAGAGGTAGCTGACCGTCTTGCCGTCCGGATAGAAGAGCGAAGTCCGGTTCCCGATGGCATCGTAGCCATACCCGACGGTTCCCCCCACCGGCCCCGTGATAGAGGTCGCGCGGTTGAGGCTGTCGAATTGCCATGTCGTCGTGCCGACACCATCGATCATGCCCACCCGGTTCCCAGCCGGGTCGTAGGTAAACGTGACATCAGTCTGCGGAGAGGGATAGTTGATCGAAACGAGGCGGTTCGCGGCGTCGTACTCAAAGAGCGTGATGTGCATCTCAGCATCGATCAGCGAGGTACGGTTGCCCACGGCATCGTACCCATGGGAAGTCGTATGGCCGAGCGCGTCAGCTTCACTGACGAGCCGGTTGAGCTCGTCATAGGAAAAGGTCGTGATGTGATTGTTGCCGTCTCGAATCGTCAGGCGATTGCCGGCCGGGTCATAGGTGTACGACGTGCGCACGTTCGTCTCGGCGTTCCAGACCTGTTCGGGGAGGTAGTTCTCGACGACGGCCGAGAGGCGATCCAGCGGGTCGAATTCGTAGCGGGTGACGATCCCGGCGGCATCGGTCATCGAAGTACGGTTACCGCCGTAGTCGTAGCCGAAGGAGGTGACGTTGCCCAGCGAATCGGTCACGCGGATCTGGCGCCCGAGGCCGTCGTAGGCGAAGGTGGTGGTGTTTTCAGCCGCATCCCTCGTCCAGACAACGTTGCCGAGCGCGTCGTAGCCGGTGGACCGCCCGTGGTCAAGGGGATCGGTGACCGTGACCGGCCGGCTGAGGGCGTCGTAGGCCGTTGTGGTTGTATGGTTGTTCGCATCTGTCACGGAAGTCTGGTTCCCCACGGCATCGTAACCGAAGCTTGTCAATCCTTCGAGCGGGTCGGTCTGATGGATCAGCCGGTTGAGCAGGTCATATTCGTAGGAGGTGGTCTTGCCGTTCGCGTCGGTCCGGCTGGTCACGTTGCCCAGCGCGTCGTAGGTGCTCCCGGTTTGATGTACCAAGGGATCGGTTGTGGTGATAAGGCGGCTAAGAGCATCGTAGGCAGAGAGCGTGGTGTGATCGTTGGCGTCCGTGACCGAGGTGCGGTTGCCCAGAGGATCGTAGCCATAGGTTGTGACGTGGTCCAGCGCGTCTGTTGAGGTCAGGAGCCTGTGGAGCGGGTCGTAGGCGAAGGTGGTCGAGTTCCCGTTGGGATCGACCGTTCGAATCCGGTTCCCGTCAGCGTCGTAGTAGTAGTCGGTGGTGCCTTCGTCGGCGTCGATTTCCCGGATCAGCCTGCCAAGGGCGTCGTACTCGTAGGAAGTCGTGTATCCCCGGGCGTTGGATACAGTCGAGACGTTCCCGGCGGGATCGTAGGTGGTGTGGGAGGTGTGGTTCAGAGCATCGGTCGTCCAGACCAGGCGTTTGAGCTCGTCATAGCCGTAGGTCGTCGTTCCCTCTAGCGCGTCTGTCGTCGAGGCCACTGTGCCGTCGGGGTTGTAACTGGTCGTCGTGGTGTTCTCCAGGGGATCGGTGGTGGTGAGCAGGCGATTGGCATCATCGTAAGTGTAGGTCGTGGTGTGATCGAGGGCATCCGACGTGGAGATCAGATTCCCGGCGGTGTCGTATGTATTCGTTGTGGTGTTTTCGCCCGGATCGATCGTCACCAGCAGCCGGTTTGCGTTGTCGTATCCATACTGGGTGACACGACTGAGTGTGTCGATGACCCGCACCCGATTTCCGCGGGGATCGTATACGTAGAAGGTGACGATGTTGTACTGGTTCTCGTCGTTCTGCGGGCGGCCGAGGTCGTAGTTGCGCGTCACCTTCACGAGGCGACTGGCGTCATCGTATTCGTTGTGGGCGACGTGGCCCAGCGCATCCGTCGTATCGATCAGCCTGCCGAGCGTGTCATAGCTGTAGGTCGTCACATGATCTAACGCATCGGTTACGGAAGTTCGTTGCCCGAGTGGGTCATAGCCATAGGAGGTCGTGTGCCCCTCCGGGTCTGTGATCGATTCAAGGTAGCCCTCGGGAGTGTAGGTGTAGGAGGTTACGCCATTCAAGGCGTCGGTTATGCTGTCGAGCAGAGTGCCGGTGTAGTCGTAGGTGGTGAGGTAGTCCCGCTGGTCGATCACGGAGGTGAGATTGTTGAGGGTGTTATAAGTCAAGTCAATCTGGTTCTCGGCGGCGTCGACAACGCGCGTCAGGTTGGCGCCGTCCGGGCTCCAGGTAAGGGTTGTCGTGTGGGAGGCAGGATCGGTGATGGTCGTGGGGCGAAACTGGGCATCATATGCCTTGGTTGTCGTGCCACCCTCTGGATCTTCCCCGCCGACGAAAGTGCGGCGCTCGTCGTACGCGTCGGTCTGCACATGGCCCAGGCTGTCTGTGATGGTGACCGTGCCGTCCGGGTTGTAGGTCAACTCGACGATGAGGTTGGAATTGCCGTCGGTCTCGCTCTGAACCCGACCCTGTGCATCGTATGCGACGCTCAGCTCGACCGCTCCTCCGGGGGATGTCACCAGCGTCAGCCGGTGCTCGTCATCATAGGCATAGGTCCACACTTGCCCGAGAACGTCGGTGACGCTGACCAAGTCTCCCGCGGGATCGTACCCATAGCCGACTTGGCGGGAGGCGGAATCTGCCACAAGCGTGATGCGCCCCTGTCCGTCGTACGTCAGGTTGAGATACCGGCCTGAGATGACGTCGGTCACTCGCTCGAGGCGGCCGGAGCCATTGTAGGCATAGTTATGAGATCGGTCCTCGGGATCGGACCAGGACAGGAGCTTTCCGGCTTCATCAAACAGATATCGGTTTTGCGAGGCGTCGACGATTGAGTAGCGAACCGGAGGGCCCGGGTCCTTGGTCAGTTCCGCCAGGACACCACTGGCGGGGGAATAGGTCCCATCGCCGTCATCGAGGAACGCGTACTCATTCGCGGAATGCGCCTTGAACCAGACGATCCCGTAGTCCCCTCCCGGATCGTCAGGAAACGTCAAGTGGACGTCCTGGTTTTGCGCCCAACCATACCCGAGCGTCGACGGCTCAAGCCAGATGGAGGAGTAGCTGCGAATGAAGGCGAGGGGGCCGGAGGGAGTCGCCAGAGACAGATCCTCAACAGGATAGTCCAGTCCGCCGGTGTAGCTGTTGACGGGATCGCCGACCGGATTGTTGGCTTTGACCATCGTTCCAAAGCGGCACTCGTTGGGATCGGTGCAGAAGGACCGGATGCTGCGCGAGTCGGCCCATGTGATTTCGCGGTCCAGAGACCAGAAGATGGTCTTTGTAAGGGTAATGCTCTCGTGAGGCTGAAGCGTCATTTGCTCCGTCGCCTTGAAGACCTGCTCTTGGTGCACGGACTGCTGTTTGCACTTGACAACGGCGTTGAAGATGCCGGCTAGGCAGGCGTCGGTCTCGGATGTGTAGTAGGTAAACCCATAGTTCCGCCAATGGGGGTCTTCGTAGCCTACAGTCAGGTCGTTGTGCTAGCCGAAAACCCCGTCCGAGGCTGTTCGGACGGCTGCAGACTCACGTAGCACGCCTGCAGTCGTGGTGGAATCCATTGAGGACCGGAACCGTGATAGCCCTTTCTCACTTCGGCCAAACTGGCTAGGGCCCGATCCCCCCTGGAATCCTCTGCCCAATCCCCTGGTGTGGCCGTGCTCGGTTTAAGTATTCGACGTATTCCTTGATTATCCGATGAAGGTGCCCGTCCCCGACAACCAGCAGGTGATCGAGGCATTCTCTCCTCAGGCTCCCCAGTTTGTTGGCGGACGGATGGAGTTTTCGGCCAGGACAGGCAGGTGACACGAGTTTGACAAGGGGCCGTGACGGGAATAGAATGACGAGTATCTCGGATAATTAGCAATATGGCTAAACAACTGAGTTGGGCATTCGTTGATCGCACCATCCGCCGGGGCGGGATGCCCCTCTTCTCGCCCCAGGACCTGCGACACATGTTGAATGCGTCGGAGGTCTCGATTCGTTTCCTGCTCACTCGCGCCGTCAAGAGAGGCGACCTGCGGAAGCTACGCCGAGGCCTTTACGCGCTTCCCGACACCGCGCCCTCCGAACTGGAAACCGCTAATGCTCTCGTGAGGCCGTCCTATGTCTCGTTCCACTATGCACTCGCCTACTACCATCTGATTCCGGAAGTGGTGTACCGCGTGGCCTCGGCAACGACCCGCAACACTCGCCGCTTTGAGGTCGCCGGCAC
>Ga0315293_10005383_pt1 | contig 12053 bp, 13 predicted proteins | sample YL17G13_20_MG_FD_203071 | JGI IMG/M metagenome (GOLD analysis project Ga0315293, IMG submission 203071) | Sediment microbial communities from Yellowstone Lake, YNP, Wyoming, USA - YL17G13_20 | ecosystem: Environmental > Aquatic > Freshwater > Lake > Sediment | place: USA: Wyoming | collected... | reverse complement strand
ATATAATCGAGGCGTTCAGTTTCAACCATAATAACCAAATTACGAAATGTTGAAATTACAAGAATCCCACTTGTCCTTCCAATTTGCATCGTAAGTAGCAAGAGCACTGTTAACATAGAAATAGTATTCGTTAATAGTATCTTCACCACCACCTTCAATTGGATCGAATCCGTTGTTTACACGAGTCTTAATATAGTATTGGCAATAAGTAGTTACATCGCCAGCCATTTTAGGACCACGAGTTCCAACATTCAGTGGAGCAGGAGGGAACAATTTAAACATATCATCTGATGTTAATACAGGATTGGTTCCAGCAGAAATACTCCATGTACCGGCAGTAGAAGCAACAGCAAAAGTATGAACACCATTCTCTTTAGCTGTAAGAGTAATAACTCCGGCAAGAGCATCAGCTGTAACAATTGCAAAACGATCTGCATTGATTTGAGCAGCTATAGCTTCAGCGATATTATCAATAACAACAGCAACTCCTTTAGGAGTGCATGCACGATAAGGACGAACCTTTGCAAACGCATTAGCAATTTTAAAATTTGTTCCGCCCAACTGAACGACTTTAATTTCAAAACACTGTACACAATCACATGTATCTGTAAACAGATCATTAATATCAATTTCAGCAGTTCCTGGAGTACCTGCTGCATAACATTGTTCACCAACACATTCAAGTGTATCAGTATCAAGATTGAACTTGATTATCTGACCACCAATGTTGATTACTACATCATTACCGCCTGGGTAAGTGATGCTTGTGGCTGATAGCGTATCAACCAGAATTTTGGTTGGCGCTTTTTGGAAAGTTGAACGACTCATTTTTTTAAATGGGTTTTTAATTTGCTATATCTGTTAATCTTTGAGTATTGGTGTTAAAGCGAGGACTTTCAATATCCTCCAACAATTCTCTAAGGCAATCGTAAACTATTTCTTGGCGAACTTCAACAGGTAATTCGCAATTAACATCATTGGCTGTATTCCCATTCGGGTCCAAATTGATTGTTATCGGATAACGAAGATAATCTACCATTACTTGAGTTCCATAAGAAGAGCCGCCCGCAAATACTCTTACATACTTGTTGGCGGCATTCTTATCAATGCGATAGTATAATCTGTTATCTTTCGATTTACGAAATGGATCAAGTGATACATCAGCACGAAAGTCACTTACCATGACCTTTGTTTCTAACCATTCACTTACACCTGTATGACATTCGTTATTAACATACTGAAGTTTAACAAGCACTGTAAGCATATGCAAGTACCATGGTACGGTGAGGACTTCTGATTTTATCAAGAATAGTTCGCTCTGAGGCACATTAGCTCCGGTATTATTAATTACTTCATTCTGTACGGTAATGTCAACTAAATCATCAATCCTCTTTTGATTAAGTTGTACTGCAGCAAGATATTTGTTTGTAACGACATTCATTTGACTGATATTAATCAATCTGTTAAATTCCGGAACAGTAACACTTTGAGTACGAACTTTATTTAAAAGTTGTCCCAAATTAGTATACATATCAAGCGCAGTAACTATCATTTAGAGAGTCTTTTTTTTATTTGCCAAATCATGAACTAACTGATTAATGTATTCAGAGTTCTCTGATTCAGACATCCACTTGATAACATGAGCAACATCAAGTCCAATTAACTTAGAGTTTTGATCGAAGCCATGATAAATCTTGTTTCCATCCTTACGGAAAACATTGAACTTAATTAATTCAGCGATAAAGAACCTGGTTTCTAACTCCGGATCTTTTATCTTGGAACGCAACAGAGCAGGATTATCTTTTGCTTTATTTGAAAGAAAAGATGTAATCTGCTTTGGTGATACTAAGTCTGAATTTAATCCGTAACCGGCTTCATAAAGCTTAGCTCTTTCTTCCATTGTCATTCCAAATACCATGTTTCCAACTTCGAAAACCTGCATGTCATGATCAACATCAACTTCGGCCTGCATTCTTAAATCTTCAAAATAGTAGCGTTGGCGACCATCTATTGATTTTTTGTCTTTAGCAATTAACTCAGGATAAGCTAAAAGAATATCCCTTGTTGTTTTGCCGACCGCAGTTTCTATGTCCAGTGTCATACCATGCTTTACACTGATAATAACTCTATTACCAGTAGCGGCACCAGGAAATTTGCTTAATTCTTTTTTTGGTAATCCACGAAATCCACCCAAATTGTCAGGTACTAATGATAGAGGAAAGGGTACTGATTGAATCATTTTCTCTTTCTTCTTATTGTTAGGATTTGCTTTTACCGTAATTAAATAGGCCATGTTGCTGTTTATTTAAATGTGTGAAAAATTATGAACGAGAATCAAATAGCTCTAACATTCCGCAAGTAAATGGATTGCGAACAAGAACCCCTGTTTCCATCAACACCTGGATAGCTAAACCATCCAATGAAGTAGAAGCAAGATTTGTATCACCAACAGCTGACTCCATACCATTGATGTATTTTTTGGTAAACGCTCTGTTACCCATTCCATTACCAAGTGTAACCATTTCGATGTTATTATCTCCACCATCAACGATTCCGGTGTTTAAAGCCATCATTCTATAAGACTCATTTCTGCGACCAGTTAATGAGTTATAAGTTGAAGGAAGATTTGGAGCATCAAAAGCAGAACACTGTAAAGGAATCATGCGAACTCCATTGTGGTAGTAAGCAACGAAATCAGCACCAACTTCCAAACCTGCAGAAGTCTTTTTGGTAATCATTGAAGGTTCGTATTTGTAGATGTTACGCATTGTTCTTTCAAACGCACCGGTAGCAGCTTGTCCACCAGCCATAACAACTTCAATAACTCCATCAGAGCCTGCCATTAATTTGCAGTCTTGTAACAAATCATCAATGTAATCAATACTGATAGTTCCATCAGGTTCTAAAGTATAGTTACGCTTTAATGATCCATCAATTTGCTCTAATATACCATCACCTGATTGTACTGGCTTTCCGTCTTCGTCAAATACATAGTTAACATCATTGACATCAGTAGTTGCCATTCCATAAATACAATCGTTTTCGCGGAATAAGTGAGCTTTCTGCATTAAACGATATTCCTGTAAGTTCCAATACATCATTGTACCATTATGCTCAATCCACATTTTGCTTTTGAAAGCAGAACCTGAGATAGAAGCTTTGATACGCTGAATACACATACGGTTAGAATACCACTCTGGGTAGTTATGTGATTCGTAACCGGTTAATGACATTTCACGGAACTTGGTAGACATTCTTCCCATTTCATGCCCTATTCCAAGTAACAACCCTGTTGAAGGAGTCGAAGCGTCATAAAGAATGTAATTGGTAAGGTTATTACCATTGATTACAGCAGTGTATCTCCATTCACCCGGAGCGATAGGGAACGGTTCAGTTTTAATGTAAATCTGCTTGAAACGGTCCTCCAAAGTAACGATGTCACCAGGATTAAAATACGGATCATCAATATAGATTTCAAATTCAGCTTGCGCCAATCCAACTTGTGTTCCATTAGCAGGTGTTGAACCTCCAACAGTTACAGCACGAGTCTGGTGAACAAGTTTCTCAGGATAACCAATTAATGGCCACATGATTTTCGTGTTACCGTAAACATTGTCAATTTTAAAGGTATCGGAGTTTCCAATATCTTTTTTCGTCTTTCCTCTTGACTGAAGGAATGCTGTTAAAGAACATTGGTTCTTAAACAGCTCAACGACCTTATTAGAAATCTCTGGACGAAGCAACATGGCATCGTTCAGCGACATGGTATCAGCAGTGATTGATCCATCAAACTGCTTGGTTCCTGGTACAACTTTCATGATTTTTTAGATTTGTTTTTGATTAATGAAAAGCAACTAATCAGCAGCGAAGTTATCCAGTGCAATTTCTTTGGGTGTCCGATAATCTGATGATGGACTTCTTAGGGAAGGTTCAGCATACAGTTTATCTTCCAACGCTTTCTTAGTTGACTCCTTTGCATTTGTCAACTGAGATTTGAATTTAACATCACCCTTCATAATCAGAAATGCCACTTTCGCGAGATTTTCGTTGCTTTGCAAGTATTCTGCGATAGGTATTTTTCCATTAGCGTCAGGTGTCGCTATCTTCTTGAAATATGTTGCAAATTCATCTTTATCAGCTTTGCTGATTGGGATGCCAGAAACATTTTCCTGTTTATTAAAGAAATTAATGGCTTCGTCAGCCTCTCGTTGTATTGTTTGTTGATGCTGAATTTTTCTTGTTTCAGCTACTTGCGATTCTCTCGCCTGATACTGTTTCTGTGCATTGTCTATAATAGACCTTGCTTTATCAGCTTCTAAGTCTAACAGACCTTTTTCTTTATAGGCTGCAATATGAGATGTTATTTTGGCATCATCAAAATTATATTCATTTTTTAATACAGCGGCAACCACTCTTTCATTGTCATTCATAAAAGAAGCCTGTTGTGCTACGGTACTTGAAACTTCGGACCATGGTCTTCCTTCATCTATTTGTTTTTGAAGTTTAAGCAAATCAGGATGTATTCTTTTTTCAAGATATCCATCATAATCAATATTGCGTGAAATGAAGTCAACTACTTTATCATCAGCGTTTTCTTCATTCATGTCTTTTACAAAATCATCAAACCCTTCTTCCAACTCATACTTTTTAGCTAAAGAAGCTAAGTACTCTCTTTGAGCAAAATTCTTTGCCGGCTCTCCTGGCTGTTGAACTTGTGCCTGTTGAACAGGTGGATCTTGTGGTATATTCAATTGTGGTAATGAACCATCAGATTGAATAGGTGGTGTTTCTACCGGTGGAGCTGTTGGCTCAATTAATTGTATCGGCTCATCATTAAAAGCCTTGTCAATGTTTTCCTTAGTCAGTGCGACTACTGTTTCTGGTGTTTCCATGTTTATGTTTATTCACTTTTTTGTTCTTCTTGTTTGTTAAGAGCATTTGTTAATGCACCTACTTTTATAATATTAGGTATAGGTGTTACATTGTTAAGACCTCCAATAAACTTAGCTGGTGCACTTGCATCTTTAGAAATAGGACTTCCTGTAAAAATTCCTGTAGGATTATTCCAATTTTTCTTAAACTTTATCATGTTTTCAGGATTCCATTCAGAAGCAGGTAGATAACTATCTTCATTCCACTTTTTTTTATACAAATCCCACCAAGATTGAACCTTTGGTGTATTTGCTACAGGAGTTACAGGAGTTACAATAGTTCCTGTTGGTGTCCTAACTGTAGTAGTATGCGGAGTGACAATATCAGCTAATGGTTCTACAACAGTATTCGGCTTATTTTTTTTACCCATAAGGATATTTTTAGTTTCTGTGAAAGCCCCTTTTGCAACACTCAATCCTGCTGTGAATACTCCTTTAACATCTCCTTGTGCTATTTTAGATGCTGTTGTAGAAACACCAGTTGAAGCAATTCTTGTCATACCAATCATTCCTAAATCAAACCCTTGATTTATTATCTTTCTTGTGTCATTCCATTTAGTAAGTCCTTCCAAATCATGTGTGCCTTTATCTGGATCATACATTGCATCATAAACAAAATTAGCAGCCATTACACCATTAAACAAAGGTTTATTTATTGCTCGCAAAAGTGCCATCGAAACAAAAGGAATTGCAAAATGCTGTGTTGCATCTAAATCATCTTTTGTATAATAAGCACCACCCAAAAATTTAAGAACAGCATCATTACGATCACTTTCAGGAACTTCATAATCATTATTATTCACATCAGAACCATCAATCGAAGCGTCCAAGCTATCGTCATGCATTTTAACCATTTGTTGTTTTACAAACTCTTTACCATAATCAATTGTCGATACTTCCGAAAATGATGAAGCTTTTGCTGATGCACCAAATAATTCTGATGGAGTCCATTTATTACCTTTCCAATATTCTTCGTGTTCTTTTTCAGCTTGCCATTGTTCAGGTGTTTTATCTGGAAAATATAAGTTACCAATATTTGCGCCAATACTAAATGCAGCTGTATACGGATTAAATAATGCTGCATAAGGAGCAGCAATTCCTAATACCTCTGGAAGAGATGTTGGCTTTTTATACCCTTGCTTTATAACACCTTGTTCTTTAGGTTTAGAACTAGCAACTTTTGAAAGAGCTGTGTATTCATCATCACCATGAACAGTTTGTAGTTTAGTAGTAGTATTATCATTTGCCATTACAAGTTGTTCTGGCTTATATGAATTAATAATACTAGCAGTTGTAGGTGGATCTCCCGGGGTAAACTTTGCCATTAGTTATTTTTTATCTTTTCCTTTTTAGCTTTAATGTCAGCGCCTATCTTCTTGTTTTCAAGATGTGCATTTACACCAATAGAACTAGCCTCTAAAGCAAGTTCTTCTTTATTTAAAGAGAACTCCATGTTTGCCTGACGATGATCTTCTGCAAGGTAAGCCATTTCAACACCACGCTCAATATCTGTTTTCTTCCTTTCAGCAAGTATCTTCTGGTCAACTTCATACTTCTGTATTTCAGCGGCCATAGCTATTTCTTCTTTTTTAATAGATATTTCAACTTTACGAAGTTCAAGTTCCATTCCTTTAAGTTGAAACTCTTGTTGTTTAACAGCCTGGTCAACCTTTAGTTTTTGTTCTTGCATTTGTTGTTCATATGCTTGTTGTTGTTGAGCATTAGCAGATGCCTTCTTTTCAGCTAATTCAGAGTAATAGTCAAGAGCAACCTCTAATTCTTTAACAGAATCAATAGAATAACTTTTAATGATATTTCTGTATTCAACTGTTCCGGCTTTTAGTCCAATAGATGCTAAATTTCTTAATTCATTCAGTTTTTGAATCTCTTGTGTACTATCCGTTAAAAATATCGCTAAATCAGCATTTTTTACTTCAGGTGATATAGAAAGCATTTCTTGTCCTAAATCACCTGTTATAACCTGGCCAACAATACCTGTTTTCAGTGTACGCTTGGCAACATTAACCATGTAAGTAAGAACCTGATTTTTGATTATATCGTGTTCATAGTACTTAATATCAGTGATTAATGAAGACTGAATATTAGAGATTTTAGAGTTTCCCACAGCATCTTCTTGTGTTAAAGCACCTAAACGCTGTCTTGGAACACCTATTGCATTACCGCAAAGATCTTCCAGCTTATTCATTATTCCTTCTAAATATTGAATCGAAGGACTTAATGAATCATCGTAAACAGTAAAGCCATTAAAGGTTGGCTTCATATTATTATATGTCTGTGCACTATTTATCCATGCTGTGTTTCCAGTCTTCTTTTGATAACGCCACTCTCCCATGCTCATATCCTTTGGCATCTGCGCTTTATCCATTATCAATCCCTTATTACCTGCAGTAGCCATCATCAACTCCCATTGATAATGAATGATGTCATAAAGAATCTGAATATCTTTAGTGGCCCAAACAAGTGAATAAGGTTTTCTTGTTCTATTGTTAAACACCTGTCCAAAAAACGGAAGTTGTGCTTTACTCGGATTATCAATAGGCCTGTATTGATTTTTAATTCTTCCCGAACGAATTGTAATAGCTCCAATAGAAACACCCATCCACACATCTTCTACATATCTATACTTTATATTAGCACCATCACCAACTTCTTTATCTTCAACCCAGTGAGTAAACTTAATTTGAGGATCGTCTTTCTTCTCAGTTGTTTTAATATTTATTCTTCTTACGCTTTTCCAGTAACAACGGTCAATAGTGAATTTAGCAGGTGAATTCCTTAACTCTCTTACATACCTTACATTTAAGTTAGGTTCACAAAAATCCTCTGTTGGATCCATTGCTGTATTGAGATACTCATTATTACTATTCAAATCTGAAATACCCGCCATTTCAGAAATAAGCTTTAGCTTAACTAAATCCAATTGTAGTTCCGGAAATTCATCAAGGATTTCAGGTAACGACATTTCGTTATCCATCTTAACCCAATTGCATTCATGCAGATACATTGCATTTTCATCTTGTGAATGCTGAATCCTTAATGGATTCAATTTATGCATTAATGGTGGCCGGTTGTCATATTTAGTATCGACAAAATATCTTTCCTTTCCACATATAAGACTATCAGTAAATCCATAAACAAACTTTTCATGTAAATGCTGTTCATTTATAATGTACTTGATAATTCTATCAGAAGCTATTTCTACTTCATCGCGATAATTGTATTTATAATGCTTTTCAATTTCTTCCGTTCTATCAGCAATATCAGTTAATATCTGTTCAATTGATTTTTGTTTTGCTTCAAGCTGAGCAACAATCATTGGTATGCGTTGATCGTAACGCATTTCTTCTTGTTGTTGTTGCGTTTGAATCATTTGCTTTTGCTGTTCAAGAAATGAATGCAACTGTTGTGCATTTATCTGTTGTTCAACAATTGAATCAACAATAGTGTTAAGTATGCCTAACTTTTTTCTTTCTTGTTTTAGTGATACACGATCCTTGTTAGTACAGAAGGTACGAAGTCTTATTGGTCTTCCTAACTCTTGTCCAATCAATAAATCTATCCTTGGCCGCTGAATTGGTATATGCCTAATCTTAGCAGGAAACTCGTAACTTTCTATTTTCCTTAAGTAATCAAACTGATTTTCCGGAAGAACACCGTTATACATATCATAACAGAATAAATCTCTTTCTCTTTCTAAAAGATTATATCCAGCCAATCTTTTGATTGCTTGAATATTATTATCAATCCACGCCTGATTCTTTTCTGACTCCGGTATATTCTGCGATGGAAGTGATATCATTTATAAACAGTTGTCAACTTACCTGTATCTGATCTTCCTGTATATATCATTCGATGGTCAGCAACAACTTCTGTTTGCTCTGCGCTAATACGAAAGTAATCTAAGTCGTTTACTATACAAAGCATAGCCGCCATTGTTCTATCGTGATTCGTTTCTCGCGTAAAATTAATCCCATCTTGAATTAAATCAGCAAAAAACATATTATCGACATATGTTTTTATCCACTTAACATAGGAACTGATAAGATAATTCTTTATCTGTTCAGGCATTTGAAGTCCATAAGTGTATGAAGCATGTGAGTCTTTGATTTGTGTATAAGCTACCTGTGGCTTCTCTTTTAAGAAGTGTGTAAATCCATTTCTTATATACCAATCTCTGATACCAAGGTTAGTTGCTTCAAATAGCATTTTAGATTTATAGTACCAGTTTAATTTCGCCGTTGCTTCGAAGAAATCTTCAGCATTTGGTCTTCCGGTGTATTGAGCAACAAATAAATTACCTGTTGCATCTGCATTTGAAAAACGCTTATAAACAAAAATAGAACCCAATGAATCTGTTGTTGATTCATCTGCATCATAAGAGTCACAACCACTTATGTATAGGTTCCATCCATCTTCTTTTGTCAGTTTAACTTTTCTCTGCTCTGGTGGCTTAGTCCATTCAGGATGTTCTATAATATGAAATTTCCCTAACGGATTAGGTATCCATTCAACATCAATAGGTTCACCTCTATTGTTTCTTATCCACTCTAAATCACCTCGCTGTATTAAATTTCTAAGAGAAGCATTTTTTTGTATTTCTCCAAGTCTTCTATTTAAAAGTAATGTCGGTAAAACACTACTACCTGCAATCCAAAATGATTCTTCCGGGGTAATTGGTTCTTGTGATACTGTAATAGCATATTGAACAGGATCAGTTAAATCATTAAGTCTTTGTAGTTTTATTTTTTCAAGAGATTCTTTCATTAAAGAATTTCCCTCTTTATCCATAAGCATACCTCTGTATGCCGGCATATAGAAACCAATCTTAGTTCCTTTTCCTGTATGGAAATTTCCATCATCATCAAAGTCTTCATCAAAAGTCATGTAGTCATGCGTTTCTCCACCCCAAAACATATCACGCAATCCAGTAGAACCTTTCTTAGTCATATCACCACCGGTTCCGAAATCGAGAACAAAACCTGTATACTGCCCTTCAGCTTCAAGTTGCATCTTCATGAAGTTCAGTTGAGCCGTATAGTTTAAGAACTTACCAGCTTCTTCTCTTAATACAAGCGATGGAACCTTACCAATAGATGTCTGAGCATTATTTCTTGCTATAAGTTTGTGACATTCAGATAGAAATCCAGAACGGATCTTTTCTTTAGAAATCAGATCCTTAACCCACTTACCTAAAAGAATCATATCATCATTAAAAGATATTCTCCTTTTAAAATATGCCGTTCCTTTATTTTGGTCAAGATATTCTTTTATCTTTTTAAATGTATCTGCTGCAAATGCATCTTCATGCGCAATAACTAATACTTGTGATTTAGGATAGAATGTTAATTCATGATCACCAAGGGTAGCAGACATATATGTTTTACCACGCTGACGAGAACCGGTAACAGCCATTCCTCTTTTCTTATGTACATACCTGGCATTATGATATGCCCAAAAAAAATCATATCCTAAATCAGTGAATCGTGGTGGTAGTAATTCTTTTCTTCCACCTCTTTCATTATTTACTCTAAGTATTTTTTTATGATTAAGAAAATAGTAATGTGGACCAGTTATCTTAACTCCACCAACTGAATAACCATTAATACACCTATCTCTATCTACTTTCCAAAATTCTCTGTATTCATATTTTTTAGTAATAGGAGGAGCAACTTCTTTTCCTAGAGCATAAGGGCTAAACTCACAAGTATTAACGAATCCAGTAGTTAATGGCATATTATTCTACTTTAGTTAAAACCATTCCGTACTCTTTCTTCATAAAATGAATAAAGTCAATTAAATTTTCTTTCGGTTTTTTTTCTTTGATTTTTTTTATGAGCAATACCTCATGCTCATTATATGCAGTTCCGTCTTCAAAGTAAACGAACTTACCTTTCTTAATCTTTTTTAAACCAGATGTATCCGGTAACTTGATTTCGCTATTCATGTGTTCTGTATCTTTTCATTTTGGATTAACAATTAGTAGAGTGTCTAAGTCAGTCCACCTGCAGTCAATGTGTAACCATGTAGGAGTAAAATCAGGATTCTCTACTGTGCTTAATCCTAAATTTCTTAACTCTTTCCAATTAGCTTGAACAAATCGTAGAACCTCTTTAGGTGACATTCCTGATACTTTAATATCAGCTGCATCACCTCGTTTGTGCTGACTTAGCTTAGCACCTGTTGATTCAGTTGGTGTTCGGTATCCACTTAGATTATAATTCCCTCCTGTATGCCAATTGTTAATTGTAATTGGTTTGTTAACAGTAACTCTTAACCATTCACATACAACTACTATGTTGGGGTTTATAAACCAAGTAGAGTTATTTTTAAAATCATTGTAAATCTCTTTTGGTACGAACTCCTGAATTACAAAGTGTTCACTAATCATTTAGCGCAGAATCTTTCAACCAATCCTTCAACTACATTAACCAATGCTGAAACAAATAATTTCAGAATAGGATTTTTAATTAAGGATTTGAGAGCTTCCAATCCGGCAATGATTACGAATTTGTTATCGCAGATTACTGATTGTGCTGATACTTCAACTCCCGCAGAGTTGATAACTTTTGCTTCATGGTCAATTGAAATGTTGTCTAACATATTATTTGTTTTTAATCGGTTGCTAAATTAGTAATTGTTTTTCCAAACCAAGTTAAAGCTAATCCTATCAATGCTGTATCATGGTTATTGAGCATTATCTGACCACCTGTAAAGAGTGTTCCCAAGGCGAAGATTGAATCCCCTATCTTTCTCCATTTCACCGGAGTTGGTGTTGCGTAGTATTCTATTATTTTTTTCATTTTTGTAGTTTGTCGATTTCTTTGTCGAGTGAATTTAATCTAAAAATAATCAACTCATTTTGTCCTGCCTGTTTTATTTGCGTCATATTAGTTTTTTGCAATTCTAAAATCAACTCATTTTGTTGGTTGAAAAAGTGAACAAGAAAAAAACTAATCACAACGAACATCGAAGGAAACGCCCATGCTTTGATTTTATCTACTATTAACAGTTGTGTTTGTGGTGGCATTACTTGAAGAATTTTAGTGCTGAGTTAAAAGAATGATTTACTCTTTCCATGTATTGTAAGTCTTTTGGTAAAAG
>Ga0315293_10005381_pt1 | contig 12056 bp, 8 predicted proteins | sample YL17G13_20_MG_FD_203071 | JGI IMG/M metagenome (GOLD analysis project Ga0315293, IMG submission 203071) | Sediment microbial communities from Yellowstone Lake, YNP, Wyoming, USA - YL17G13_20 | ecosystem: Environmental > Aquatic > Freshwater > Lake > Sediment | place: USA: Wyoming | collected... | reverse complement strand
AGGAACGCCGTCGCCCGTTCGGCGATCCGCGCTTCGCTCGCGGCGCTGAGCGGTGTGGAAGAAGTCGCAACCCCGACGTTCTCCCGTACCTCTTTCGGGTGACGCACTCCGGGGATGCAGACAGAGAGATCGTGATTGGCGAGGGCGTATCGCAGCAACTCTGCGGCGGAGAGGGTCTTCTCGAATTGACTGCCCCTCAGGGAGCCGAACATGCCGAAGCCGCCGAACGGCTTCATGCCGATGACACCGACGTCACGCTCGCGGGCGAGGCGGACGGCGCTGGCGCTGTTCGAGTGGAAGGCGCCCCACTTGACCTGGATCGTGTCGAACTCGCCGCTTTCGGCGGCCCAGCGCAGGACCCCCAGCGAGTGGCTGGAGATGCCGATGAAGCGCAGAAGGCCCTGCTCGCGCGCCTCGTGGAGACCCCGCAGCGCGCCGCCCTCCGCCATTACCTCCGGCACGTCCTCCCGCCCGACGCTGTTCAACTGGTAGACGTCGATTCTCTGCAATCGCAGGTGCTGGAGACTGCGTTCCAGGTCACTGAGAACGCCGTCGCGGGAGCGCGCCAGTGTCTTGCTGGCGATGTGTACGTCGCCGCGATTCGGCGATTGCGCCAGCGCTCCGCCGATGAGGTACTCGCTGCCCTTATAGGCGCGACCGGTCTCCACGAAGTTGACGCCCAGCGCGAACGCGGCAAGGAGAGCCTCTTCGCCGGCATCGTCTGCGGTCAGGTTGGCGCCGCCGACACCGACCTCGGTGACCAGGAGCCCCGTCCTGCCGAGGCGTCTCTTCTTGAGAGCGACGGCGTCCGGTGCGGGCTGGGTCGTCATTCGACGCGCTGGAGGAGAATGCGCGCATCGACGACGCAGCATCCCTCTCCCGGCGATAGCACTTTGACGGGATTGAGGTCCATCTCCGCGATCTCCGGAATGTCCTCCACCATCGCCGAGACGCGCAGCAGCAGTTGCTCCAACGCCTCGACGTCGGCCGGAGGAGAGCCGCGCCAGCCGTTGAGCAGCGGGTAGCCCTTGATGGAGCGCACCATGTCCCTGGCGTCGACGTCCGTGAGCGGGTGAATGCGGAACGCCACGTCCTTGATCAACTCCACCTGGATGCCGCCCAGTCCGAACATGAGCAGCGGCCCGAAAGACGGGTCCTGCGTCAGTCCCACTATGACCTCGACGCCGCCGGGCACCATCTCCTGGACAATCGCGCCCTCCAGCTCATCCAGGCGACCGGCCGCGCGCAGACGCTGGCGGATCGTTTCGAAGCCCTCGAGGACCGCCTCCTCCGATTGCAGGCCGAGAATGACCCCGCCGACGTCCGTCTTATGAACGATCGTCGAAGACGCGAGCTTGAGCGCCACGGGGAAGCCGAACGCCTTCGCCGCTGCCGCCGCCTCGTCGGCTGTACCGACGAGACGCACGCCGGCGCTCCGGATGCCGTAGGCGTCGAGAAGTTCGGCGCAGGCTTCAGTCGGCAACCACGTCCTTGTCGCCTTGTCGCCCGCAAGCGTGCGCTGCACAATGGCCTGCCCCTTTTCCGGCTGCAGGCCTGGAATCTTGGGGACGGCGCCCTTCGGCCGTCGGCGCCAGTCGGCGTAGTCGCAGGCGCGGGACAGCGCTATCGCCGTCGCCTCGGGGAACGCTAGCGATGGAATGACGTAGCCGTTCGTGGCCAGCTCTCGCGGCGGGCCGCCGGAGCTCATGAAGCAGGCCAGGACGGACTTCCTGTCCTTGAAGTCCAGAGCGACCTGGTGGACTTCTCGTGCGACTTCCTGCGGCATGCTCACGATCGGGGCGATGTAGATCACGATGACGGCGTCGACGTCGTCCTGCTCCAGGAGAATGCGCAGCGCCCGGCTGAAATCCTCCGGCGTCGCCGACGCGATGAGGTCGATGGGATTCGCCAGTCCCGCCGCGGCGGGCAGGAAGGCCCGCAGCGCTGTCTTGACCTCCTCGCGCAGTGGCGGCACGTGCAGCCCGTACGCCTCGCAGGCGTCGGCGGCGAGGATGGCCGGGCCGCCGGAGTTGGTGAGGATGGCGACGTTCCGGCCCTGCGGCAGGGGCTGATGCGCCAGCAGGTTCGCCACGTCGAAGAGCTGCTCCAGCGTGTCCATTCGAATGACGCCGGCCTGCCGGAACAGCGCCTCCGCCGCCACGTCGAGGCTGGCCAGAGCGCCGGTGTGAGACGTGGCCGCACGCGAGCCGGCGGCGCTCCGACCGCTCTTGAGAGCCAGCACGGGCTTCGTCCCCGAGACGCGACGGGCGAGTCGTGCGAACTTGCGCGGGTTCCCGAACGACTCCAGGTACAGCAGGATCACGTCCGTGTCCGGGTCTTTCTCCCAGTACTGGATGAGGTCGTTGCCGGAGACGTCCGCCTTATTGCCGACGCTCACGAACGTCGACAGGCCGAGGTTCAGGCTGCGGGCGTAGTCGAGCAGCGCCAGGCCGAGGGCGCCGCTCTGCGAGAGTAGCGCGACGTTGCCGCGGGGCGGGAAGACCGGCGAGAACGTGGCGTTGAGGCCCACCTCCGGGTCGGTATTGATGACGCCCATGCAGTTCGGTCCCAGCATGCGCATGCCGTAGTTGCGCACCTTCGTCAGGATCGCGGCCTCGCGCTCCGCCCCCTCAGGGCCCGTCTCCTTGAAGCCGGCGGATATGACGACGATGCCTCTCACTCCCTTGCGTCCGCACTGGTCGACGACGTCCAGCACCTGCTCCGCCGGCACGATGATTATCGCCAGATCGATTTCGTCGGGGATGTCGAGGATCGACGCGTAGGCGCGCACGGCCCCGACGGCATTCGTCGTCGGGTTCACGGGATATGCTACCCCCTTGAAGCCGGTGCTGAGGATGTTGTTGAACAGCTCCGCGCCTATCGTCCCGCGGTGCCGCGACGCGCCGACGACGGCGATACGCTCGGGATGGAAGAAGACGCGGACAGAGACCGTCGTCGCGACCAGCTCTCGTTGCGCCGTCTTCTCTTCCACCACCTCCGTGTGCTCGATAGGGAAGACGACGTGGAACGTGCCTTCGGCGTACTTCGCGTCGACGATGAAGCCGAAGTCGTGGAACACCTCCATCATCTCGCGGTTCTCGGCCAGCACCTCCGCCTCGAAGACGCGGATCCCCTTCTCGCGGGCGGCAATCGCCAGGTGTTCGAGGAGGTGCGTTGATATGCCGCGCCCCTGGTGGCTGTCCTCGACGAGGAACGCCACCTCGGCGCGCTCTGGGTTCGCCAGCCGCGCGAAGCGGCCGATGGCGATGATGCGCTGGTCCGGCGGCTCGCCCAGGATGGCGACGAGCGCGAAGTTGTTCTCGTAGTCGATGTTGGTGTAGGTCTCCGCCTCCGCCTTCGTGACCTCGGCGATGACGTGGTGGAAGCGCAGATAGATGGTACGCGGGCTTAGGCGGCTGAAGAGAAACAGCCAGGCGTCGGTATCGTCGGCACGGATTGGCCGAAGATGGACTTTAGAGCCGTCCTTGAGGACGACGTCTGCCTCGTAGCGCCTCAGATCTCGAATGCGTGGCTGCATGGCTTCTCCTTGCCTTTCGCTGTCTACTTAAGGATTATATCCCACGCCGGCCCGGTTCGGCGCCGGCGGCAGCGATTCAGCTTGACACTGCGCCTGCCGTAAACATATAAGAGGCAGGAGGTACCATTACTCCTGCCGGGAGACCCGCGCGTCGATCAGGGAGGATTAGCGGAATGCTTGACCGCGTAGACGTTGGCGAAGTCGACTTCAAGAGCTACGAGCCATATACCGCGCCCGAAATGATAAGGGAGATCAAGGCGCACGCCGCCCAGTTGAAGGGTGCGCGACTCCTTCACGTCAACGCCACGCCCTATGGCGGCGGCGTGTCGGAGCTACTGCGGGCGGTAATACCCATCTACCGCGGCCTCGGCATCAAGGCCGACTGGAAGTGCATCTACGGCGACCCGCAGTTCTTCGCCATCACCAAGTCGTTCCACAACGCGCTCCAGGGCGCGCCCGAGGAGCTAACGCGTCTGGCGGGCGAGACCTACCTGATGTACAACAAGCTCAACGCCGACCTCCTCGACGAAGAGTACGACTTCGTCGTCATCCACGACCCGCAGCCGCTGGCTATTCGACACTTCAAGGGCGCTAACGGCGCCAAGTGGGTGTGGCGCTGCCACATCGATACCTCCAGCCCCAACGAAGAGGTGCTCGCCTTCATCTCCCGCTACTTTGTCGAATACGATGCGCTGGTCTTCACCATGCAGCGCTTCGTGCCGCCGGGCCTGGAGCACAAGAAGCTGTACATCATCCCGCCGGCAATCGACCCCCTGAGCCCGAAGAACGTCGACCTCCCGGATGACCTCTGTCGCGAGATGCTCGTTTGGCTGGGCGTCAACCCTGACCAGCCGCTGATGACCCAGGTATCGCGTTTCGACCCCTGGAAGGACCCCTTCGGCGTGATCGACGTCTACCGGATGGTCCGCGAAAAGGTGCCCGGCCTCCAGCTTGCCTTGCTCGGCTCGATGGCACTGGACGACCCCGAAGGATGGGGAATCTATAACCAGGTGGTCGCCGAGACGAAGGACGACAGCGACGTCCACGTGCGCACGAACCTGGTCGGCGTCAGCAACATGGAGATCAACGCCTTCCAGCGAAAGTCCGACGTTATCATCCAGAAGTCGATCCGCGAAGGCTTCGGACTGATCATCTCGGAGAGCCTGTGGAAGGGGACGGCGGTCGTCGCCAATCGCGCCGGCGGAATCCCGCTCCAGATGGAGGACGGCATCGGCGGCTTTCTCGTCGATAGCACGGAGCAGTGCGCCGACCGCGCTCTCTACCTGCTCAACAACCCCGAGGAGGCGAAGGAAATAGGTCTGCGGGGCAAGGAACGCGTGCGGGAACGCTTCCTGACGCCGCGACTCGTCGCCGACTGGCTGCGTCTGCTCACGGAACTGTAGGCGCTGTTACGTCTCGAGCGGAAGGATCGGCTTGAGTCGACACCCATGAAACGCATAGCCATCCTGGCGAGCGGCGGGGATGCGCCGGGCATGAATGCCTGCGTGCGGGCCGTCGTACGCTCCGGCTCCCATCGGGGGCTGGAGACCTTCGGTGTCAAGGACGGCTACGAAGGGTTACTGCACAATCAGTTCGTCTCCCTCCACCGGCACGACGTCAGCAATATCATCCAGCACGGCGGCGTCTTCCTCGGGTCGCTCCGCTGCGACGATTTCTTCTCGCCGGAAGGGCGCGCGCAGGGCGCGGCGGCGCTCCGCTCCTTCAACATCGACGGCCTTGTCGCCATCGGCGGCGACGGCACGCTCTGCGGCGCGAGGGCGCTGCACGAGGAGCACGGCATCGCGGTCATGCTTGTTCCGGGGACAATCGACAACGACGTCCCGGGCACCGACTGGAGCATCGGCTTCGATACGGCGGTGAACACGGCGGTCGAGGCCATCGACAAACTCAGGGACACGGCGGAGGCGACGGAGAAGGTCTTCTTTGTCGAGGTGATGGGCAGGGAAAGCGGTGCCCTGGCCTTGCATGCCGGTCTATCCTCCGGCGCCGACGCCATACTTGTGCCGGAGCTGCCGATGGATATCGACGAGCTCGCCGAAGTGCTCAACCGAGCCATCCTGCGTCGGTCGCGCAGCCTCATCGTCGTCGTCGCCGAAGGGCGGGCAGCAGGCGGCGCCTTCGCCCTCGCCGACCGCATTCGTCCGCAGATCAAGCTCGAATGCCGGGTCACGGTCCTGGGGCATATTCAGCGTGGCGGCGTGCCCTCGGCCCGCGACCGGCTACTGGCGTCGCGACTGGGTATCTGTGCGGTGAAGGCGCTGGCAGAAGGCAAGACGGGTCACGTCGTCGGGGAGATTGACGGCGACATCCACGTGACGGCCTTCGCCGACCTGACGGAGGACAAGAAGTCGGCGCCTCTCGCGCTCCTCGACCTGCTGCCGGACCTCTTCTAGCGAGCCGTTAAACGTAGCTCCCGATGAGCTGGACGGCGCCCGCCAGAGCCAGCATGTCGTTGGAGCCGTCTTCGATGAGCGCGGCGCGGGCATCGCGGAACAGCTTCTCGACGAGGCACTCCTTGGAGAGGCCCATCCCGCCGAAGAGCTGCACGGCGTCGCTCGCGACCTCGAAGGCGACCTGCGTGCAGTACACCTTGGAGCCGATGCCCAGCCTCGACACCGGCAGCATGGCCGCCGAGTTGTAGACGGCTACCGCCCGCGACAACTGCCGCGCCGACTCCACCTTGATGAACATGTCGAACAGCTTGCGCTGCACGAGCTGGTGCTCGGAGAGCAGCTTGCCGCCCTGCACGCGCTGTTTGCAGTAGGCCATCGCCTCCTCGAAGGCGGCGCGAGCAACGCCGGTAAAGAGGGACCCCATGCCGCCGTTGGCCGTCGACAGTATGAGGTCGGCCGCCAGGATGTACATGTCCTGCTCGACGAAGACGTACTCCTTGGGTATGCGCACGTCGTCGAAGAAGATCTCGCCCTGGTTGAGAGCCCGCTGACCGATCTTGTTCAACGGCTTCCCGCGCGAGACGCCGGGCAGGCCCAGAGGGATGACGGCGATCCCGCTGCCGGGCATCCCTCTGGAGCGGTCGATGGCGAAATGGACCATCGCGTGTGTGGCAATCGTGCCGTTCGATACCCATGCCGCCTTGGCGCCGTTGATCAGCCAGTCGTCTCCGTCGTGGCGGCCGTAGGTGTCGAAAGAAGTCCGTTCGTCCGTGTATTCGCCGGTGCCGAAGGCCAGGCAGTCCGAGCCGTGACCGGGCTCCGTAATCGCCCAGCATCCTATGAGCTTTGCCTCCCTGTCCTGGACGAAAGGCGTCACCAGGTCGTCGATCAGGCGCTGGTTGCCGGTCATAGTCGCCGCGACGAGCCCCATCATGAACGGCATGGCCGACACTCCGAGCCCAACGCCGAAATCAGAAGAGCCCCAGCCAATCTCCTCCGCCAGGATATGACCGTCGAGGCCGCGGATGTTGGCGCCGCCTACCTCCTCGGGCAGGGCTGACACGTGATGTCCGAGCTCGTAGAACTTTCGGAACACGTCCCAGAAGACGGAGCCCTCCTTGATAACGTCCTCGGGGTCTGCGAGCTTGTCGAGCTCCACGCTGGCGGGGCGCGCCACCTCGGCGGCGAAGCGGTGCATCTCTTCTTTTAGGGATTGCTGCGTGGGAGTCAACTCGGGGTTGAGGTCCAGGTAGGCACCCATTCCATGCTCCTTCTGCTTCGGGTTATCGCCGGCCGTGATGCGGGCATGATTGCACAGTGTCGCCGTGAGCCGCAACAGGAGCCGGCCGTGAGGCCTATGGCCGCCGCCGGTTGATCCCTGTCCGCCCACCGTACTAGATTGACATATCCTGTTTGAGAGCCACTAGGCCGTTCGTGATAGGAGAGAACAACGATGGCAATGGTGAATTCGGCCGAGTACCGGCAGCGCATAATGAAGATGCGCCCGAACGTCTACATCGACGGCGAGCTCGTGGGGAGGGACGACCCGCGGCTGGAGCCCGGCATCAACGTCATGTCACAGACCTTCGACGTGGCGCACGAGCCCGAGTACGAAGGCGTCATGACGGCCACGTCTCACCTGACGGGCGAGAAGATCAACCGCTTCACCCACATTCATCAGAGCGTCGAGGACCTGCTGAACAAGCAGAAGATGACACGGCTCTACTGCCAGAAGCTCGGCGGCTGCGTTCAGCGCTGCATGGGCATCGACGCCACGAACGCGCTGTCCGTCGTGACGTACGAGGCCGACCAAAAGTACGGCACGGAGTACAACAAGCGCTTCCTCAAGTGGCTGGCGAATTTCCAGAAGAACGACCTGGCCGGAAACTGCGCTCAGACCGACGTGAAGGGCGACCGCAGCAAGCGCCCGCACCAGCAGGCCGACCTCGACCTCTACCTTCGGGTCGTCGAGAAGAAGTCGGACGGGATTGTCGTGCGCGGCGCCAAGGCCCACAACACCAACGCGCCCTACGTCGACGAGATCATCGCCATTCCCACGCGGTTCCTGACGCCCGAGGAGGGCGACTGGGCCGTCGCCTTCGCGATCCCGAGCGACTGGGAGGGCGTCCACCTGTCATGTCGCGCCGCCGCGCCGCGCGCTCGTAAGCGGCTCGACTCCCCAGGCTCGCACTACGGCGACGTCGAATCGCTCACCATCTTCGACGACGTCTTCGTGCCCTGGGAGCGCGTCTTCCTCTGCGGCGAGCACGAGTTCGGCGGGCAGCTTGCGCTCCTATTCGCGCTCTACCATCGCCACAGCTACACGGGCTGCAAGCCGGCCGTCACCGACATCATGATGGGCGCGACGGCGCTGGCCGCGGAGTATAACGGCGTGCCGAACGCTCAGCACGTCAAGGGCAAGCTCGCGGAGCTCATCTCGGTGGCGGAGCTGGTCTACGCGGCGGGCATTGCCGCCGGCGTGACCGGACAGAAAGCGCCGTCGGGGACTTACGTGCCGGACGTCATCTACTGCAACGTCGGGCGACGCCATGCCGGGCTCAACATCTATCATGAGCACGAGACGGTGGCGGACGTGGGCGGCGGTCTCATCGCCACGCTGCCGACCGAGGGCGACTTCTACAACGAGGTCACCGGCCCCCTGCTCAGCAAATACATCATGCGAAACCCGAACGTTTCGGCGGAGAACCAGCACCGCCTCTTCCGCACGCTCGGCGACATGGTCTGCTCGAGCATGTCAGGCATCTCGCAGATTGCCGGCATACACGGCGGCGGCTCGCCGGTGATGGAGGAGATCGCGATTCTCGGCAGCTACGACATCGAAGCGAAGAAGGCGCTGGTCAAGTACCTGGCGGGGATCAAGGACTGAGCGACGCGGACCGTTCTCAGTCCTACAACCTAGCGACGATAATCGGGCAGCGGCGTCGTTGCGCCCCGTGCAAGAACCGGGACACGATGTCCGGATGGTGTGGCACCTCCCGGGCGACATTAGACCCTGCTGCATTTTGCCTATCACGCAGAGCGTTGTGGTACTCTTCAGATACAATGGGATATTGGGGCCCCACACCCGGAATGGACGGCTCTTCAGGCTAATCACCATCATCGGCAGTCCGTCCCCACAGCTCGTCGGGGTACGGGCCGCCGGCGCCGGAGATAGTGCAGCCACGGTCAGGAAGCATGGCTCCGTCAAAGCAAGAGGTGAGCATAGGAGTGATATAGAAGGTGGGCTCGTTTTCGGGGGCAGGTCGGATGCAGCCAGACCGAAGGTGCGGCGAATCCAAGGGTCTTGGAAGAATCCTGTGGGATAGGCTCCGTTTCTACATTCCGTACACATGGCGTTTCCTTGTTCTGCGGCATCCGGAACCGTTGATCTACGGCATCGCTTTGACTGATAGCTGCAACCTTGCATGCAAGGGCTGCCATGTCGCTAACACCGGCCGTCCCGATATGACCTGGGAGCGGTTGGTCGACTCGCTGCGGAACGCGTGGCACCGCGGATTCCGCGAGCTGTACTTTAGCGGCGGAGAACCGATGCTGTGGTGCGATGGAGAGCGCACGCTCGAGGACGCCATCGTCGAGGCGAAGCGGATTGGCTTCTTCCATGTGCATGTCTATACCAACGGCACGCTTGGGCTCGATACCTCGGCTGACCTCGCGTGGGTCAGTATGGACGGGCTGCCCGGCACGTTCGAGAGGCGGCGAGGGAACGCGTTCGCCCAAGTCGAAGGCGCAGTCCGCCAGGGTCGGCACCCGAAGGTCGCCGTGATCTACGTGATCGACAGAAACACCGCGGACGGCATCGAGCCGTTCCTGCGCTGGGTGCATGCAACCGCTTTCCCGGTGATGGGTGTCATGTTCTACTTTCACACGCCCTACTACGGGCGCGATGAGTTGTTCCTGAACTCCGAGGAACGTGTGCCAATCATCGACCGGCTTCTCGGCTGCATCAAGGCCGGCCTGCCGGTCATCAACTCACGGGCTGGCCTGCTCGCCCTCAGGTCCGGCAATTGGCCGAGGCGCCTGCCCGTGGCTTATGTGATGGATATCGACGGGGAGTACGTATGCTGTCGCGCCTCCGATGAGATCTGCGCGGACTGTGGCTATGCTGCCTGCACGGAACTCACGGAGTTTCAACGCCTGCGCCCAAGTGCGCTGTTGGGCATGCTGAGGTACTGGTGAACCGTCTGGACAACCTGCTGGCACGCTTGGCAACCCGCGCCGTCCGCCGCTACCTTGTGGGAGCCGACCAGCGCTGGGTCTTCGAGCAACCCCCCCAGGGTTGGATGCCACCGCGCCTCGAACGCACCTCGCTGTATCTGCACGTGCCATTCTGTCGCAACTTCTGTCCCTATTGTCCCTACACCAAAATCCCTTTCAATATAGCGCTCGTGGAACCCTACACCCGGGCGGCGATCGCCGAAGTCGACTGGTGGGCCGATGCGATCGGGCCGGCCGAGATCACGAGCGTCTACATCGGCGGTGGCACGCCAACCCTTGCACTGGACAGCGTCACCAGCGTACTGAGGCGCGTGCGCGAACGCTTCCGGGTGACGGGGGATGTCTGCATCGAGACAAACCCCGCTGACGTGGACAACGAGACAGTAAAGCAGCTACACGATGCAGACGTTGCGCTCGTATCGCTCGGCGTGCAATCCTTCCATCCCAGGCATCTCGCCATGCTCGGACGCGGCTACCTACCGCCCGTGGCGGAGCGCGCCCTTGCTTTGCTCGCAGAAAGCGGCTTCGCCTCCATCAACGTGGATCTTATGTTCGCTCTGCCTGGGCAGACGGTCGGTGACGTAACCGCAGATCTGGCTCGCGCCACACAGCTTGGCGCGAGCCAACTCACGACCTACCCTCTCTTCACGTTCCCATACAGCTCGGTCGGCAAGTACCGGCGTTTGTCGGCAGTGGGCATGCCAGATCTGCGCACGCGTCGGGCGCACTACCGGGACATCAGCAGGTGGTGCGCGCAACAGGGTTTCGAACGAGTGTCGGTGTGGGGTTTCAAGCAGGGCGCCGTTCCGCGCTACTCGTCGGTTACCAGGGACGGCTATATCGGAATCGGACCTGGGGCTGGATCACACCTTCCTGATGGGTTCGTGCTCAATACGTTCGATTTCAACAGTTGGATCGACGCAGAGCGTGCGGGACGGACGGCGGTCGCCCTGCGCATGGCGTTCGCTGGTCAGATGTCTGGCTGGTGGTGGCTGTACTGGCGCCTATACGACACACGCATTCCGCTGGATGACCTCGACGAAGTGCTGGGGCAGGATGCACCCAAGGCCCGCTGGTGGCTTAGAGCCGTGGAGCAGGCCGGGTTGGCGGTTCGTCGCCAGCGCGGGTACGTTGAGCTGACTGAGCCGGGTGCGTTCTGGCTTCATCTTGCCCAGAATCACTTCGCGCTGAACTACGTGAACACGGTGTGGACTCAGGCACGCCGGGAGCCGTGGCCCCAGGCAGTCTCGATCTGAGCCAACACCCCGTGTGTTCCCAGAACGACTTGCGTGTTTGCAGGGCGCAGATGCCGCGAAGGGGACGTCGCACACCATGCACGCTTAATGTGTGTTCTCGTCTCACGGGTTCGGTTCCGTCTCTGGGACGAACATAGGCTCAGAACTCCTCTGGGCTGCTGTGCACTATTCGAGAGAGTGGCGCAGTGGCAAGTCATCATCCCGCAAGCTTGCTGGCTACAGCGTCGCGAGCACCACAGCGACAACCACGATCGCCAGCCCCAGCCGGTAGGCTACGAACGGGTAGAAGCTGTGCTGTCGCAGGAAGCGCAGCAGCACGCCGATGGTGAAGTAGCCCGTGATCGCCGCGAGAGCGAAGCCGACGAAAAAGAACGCGAAGTCCTCGCGTCCAAGGAGACCGTCGTGCGCATTCTTGAGAGCGTCGTAGAGGCCCTTGAGTCCCGCGCCGGCCACGATGGGCGCCGATAGCAGGAAAGCGAACACCGCCGCCTGCTCGCGCTCAAGCTTCGCGAACAGCCCCGCCGACATCGTGATGCCGGAGCGCGACACGCCGGGGATGAGCGCTATCGCCTGCGCCAGGCCGACGAAGAGCGCGCTCCCCGCGCCCAGTTG
>Ga0315293_10005379_pt1 | contig 12057 bp, 10 predicted proteins | sample YL17G13_20_MG_FD_203071 | JGI IMG/M metagenome (GOLD analysis project Ga0315293, IMG submission 203071) | Sediment microbial communities from Yellowstone Lake, YNP, Wyoming, USA - YL17G13_20 | ecosystem: Environmental > Aquatic > Freshwater > Lake > Sediment | place: USA: Wyoming | collected... | reverse complement strand
ACCAACGGCATGACCTTGGCGAAGCCGCCCAGCTTGGGGATCTCGCGCGTGTGCGCCCGGTCGTAGACCATGCCGACGACGGCGAAGAAGAGAGCCGTCATCACGCCGTGCGAGAACATCTGCAGCCCGGCTCCGGTCAGCCCTGCCCGGTTGAGCGTGGCGAAGCCGAGCATCACCAGCCCCATGTGCGACACGGACGAGAAGCCGATGACGTACTTGAAATCGGTCTGCACCATGGCGATGAAGGCGCCGTAGACGACGTTGATCGTCGCCAACACCAGGATCAGCCCTGACCAGTAGCGCGCCCCTTCGGGCAGCAGCATGATGCCGACGCGCAGGGCGGCGAAGGCGCCCAGCTTCATCAGCACGCCGGCGTGGAACATCGACACGGCGGTCGGTGCGGCCACGTGGCCGTCCGGCGACCAGTTGTGGACCGGGAAGATGCCGCCCAGCACGGCGAATCCGAAGAAGACGATCGGGAACCAGAAGACCTGGAACGGTATGGCGGCGCCCAGGAACGAGACCGTGCCGCTGAAGGCGCCGGCCTGCCCCGCCTGCTGAAGCTCGAGCAGGTCGAACGACCGCAGCCCGGCGGTGTAGTACAGCGCCAGCCCGCCGACCAGGGCGATGACCGACCCGATGAACAGGTACAGCGTCAGCTTCATGGCCGCGTATTCGCGCGTCACCTGCCAGCCCCAGATGGAGATCAGCAGGTACATGGGGAACACGGCGATCTCGTAGAAGAAGAACAGCTGGAACAGATCCTGCGAGACGAAGACGCCGAACACGCCGGTGGCCAGGATGAACAGGAAGGCGAAGAACTCGCGCGGCCGGTCTTCGATGCCCCACGAGATCAGCACGCCGGTGAACATCACCACGCCCGTGAGCAGCACCAGCGGCAGGTTCATGCCGTCGACCGCCACGTGGTAGGAGATGCCCAGCTGCGGGATCCAGGGGACCTTCTCGGCCATCTGGTAGCCGCCGGCGGCCAGGTCGTACGAGATGTAGGCCCACAGCGACAGCAGCAGGTCGAGGCTGGCAGCGGCCTGCGCCGCCACGCGGATGGCCGTCTTGCGCTCGGCCGGGATGAGCAGGATCAGCAGCCCGGCAGCGATGGGCGTGAAGACAATGATGCTCAGGATAGGAAAAGTCATGATCTACTCTCTCAAGAAGCGCTCAGCATGCAGCATGCAGCCTTCAGCGAACAGCTGCCCGCGGCTACCCAAACAGCCTCATCACCGTCGCATTGATCACCGAGACGATCCACGCCGGCCAGACCCCGATGACCAGCATCAGCACCATCAGCGGGGCGATGGCCAGGACCTCACGCCGGTTGATCTCGAGGGCGTGTCCCTTCCAGGCCTCGTTCAGCGGGCCGTGCAAGACCTGGCGCACGCTCTTGAGGATGTAGATGCCGGTGATCAGAAGCCCCAGCATGGCAATGGCGGTGTAGGCGGTGAAGATCGGCCAGGCGCCCCGCACGACCATGAACTCAGACACGAATCCGTTCAAGCCGGGCAGCCCGAGCGAGGCCATGGCGGTGAAGAGCAGGATCCCGCCGTAAACCGGCGCCAGCGGGAACAGCCCGCCGTAGGCGTTCAGGTCGCGGGTGTGCGTTCGATCGTACAGCACGCCGACAAGCAGGAACATGCCGGCCGCCGAGAGACCGTGGTTGAACATCTGCAGCACCGCCCCGTTCAGGGCGATGACCGCGTCGCCGGCCGAGAGCGTCCCGCGCGCGTAGGCCGCCGCGGCAATGCCCAGGACGACGAAGCCCATGTGGTTGACCGACGAGTAAGCCACCAGGCGTTTGAAATCGGACTGGCCCCACGAGGCGAACGCGCCGAAGACGATCGCCGCCACGGCCAGAAGTGCCAGGATGCCGGCGTAGTCATGCGCCTGCTGGGGATACAGCGGGAGCACGAGGCGCAGGAACCCGTAGGCGCCGAGCTTGAGCAGCACACCGGCCAGGATCATCGAGCCGGCCGTCGGCGCCTCGGTGTGAGCGTCCGGCAGCCAGGTGTGGAACGGCCACACCGGCACCTTGATGGCGAAGGCAATGACGAAGGCCCAGAAAGCGATCGCCTTGACCGTCTCGATCGGCAGCGTGATCGGCAGGCCGTAGACCGTCAGCGGCTCGCGCAGCAGCGGGAAGGTCTGCGTGATCGTCACCAGGTCGAACGTACCTGCAGCCGTGCCGATCATCTGGATCGCCAGCAGCAAGCCCAGCGAGCCGGCCATGGTGTAGATCAGGAACTTGTAGGAGGCATAGGTTCGGGCGCTCATCACCTTGCCCCGACCGTAGGCGCGCTCGCCCTTTTCGCTGCCCCATTGGTTGATCAGGAAGTACATCGGCACCAGGCCGATCTCCCAGAAGACGAAGAACAAGAACAGGTCGAGGGCCATGAACACGCCCAGCATGCCGGTCTCGAGCAGCATGAACAGCGCCATGTAGCCGCGGACGTTCTTCTCGATGTTGAACGAGATCAGGATGGCCAGCGGCGTGAGCAGCGTGGTCAGCAGGATCATCGGCACCGAGATGCCGTCCACGCCCAGGTGGAAGGTGGCGTTGATGGCCGCATACCAGGCTGCCTGCTCGGTGAACTGGTACCCGGCAACCGCCGGATCGTAGCCAAGCCACAGGACGATCGAGAGCCCGAGCGGGATCAGGCTGAGCCCGAAGGCCGCCCAGCGCAGCCGGCGCACGTTCGCCCCGGGCAGCAGCATCAGGATCAGGGCCGCGCCCGCCGGAGCGAACAGGATCAGCGAGAGAAGATGACTGTTGAGAAAGTCCATCGGTCCGTTCTCCGCCCGGCCCTACGGCCTGACCAGCAGGACATACGAGAGCAGCAGCGCTACGAAGGCGACGCCCACGACCAGATAACCCTGCACCCGGCCGGTCTGGATCACCCGTCCGCCGCGGCCGGCGCGCTTGATGCTCTCCCCGACCAGGTCGCCGGCGCCGTTGACGACCGGAAGGTCGAAGTAGCGGCGCAGGTAGGTGCCGACGCTGCCCGCCACCAGGGCGATGGCGTGCAGCACGCCGTCTATCACCTTGCCGTCGAGGAACTTGTAGGTGAGCGTCTCCGCCAGCCAGTAGGCCGGGGCGACGATGAAGCGGTCATAGAACTCGTCGATCCCGTACTTGTTCTTGAGCACGCCATGGATCGGACCCAGCGCCCGGACCAGCGGATCGGGCGCGCCGGCCTTCACGTTCCGGTACACCAGCCACCCGCCCAGCAGTCCGAGCAGCGACACACCGATCGACGTCAGCAGGGGGATCGGGCTGAAGGGCACCGGCGCAGGATGTTCGAGCAAGGTCCCGCCGATGAAGTCGTGGATCCAGTTCGGCAGCAGCCCGCCGAGCACGGGGAAATCCTTGGGGATGCCGGCCCAGCCGGCGCCAACCGCAAAGACCGCCAGCACAATCAGCGGCAGCGTCATCGTCCACTTCGACTCGTGGGCGTGCCCAGCCGCCGGCGTGCGCGCCTGCCCCAGGAAAGTGAGCGTGATCTGGCGCATGGTGTAGAAGGCGGTCAGCAGCGCCGCCAGCGCCAGCATGCCGAACACGATCAGTCGGCCATTGGCGAAGGCGTCGGCGAAGATCTCATCCTTCGACCAGAAGCCGGCGGTGACCAGCGGGAACCCGGCCAGCGCCAGACCGCCGATCAGGAAGGTCCAGAAGGTGGCCGGCATCTTCGACCGCAGCCCGCCCATGTTGAGCATGTCCTGGGTATTGGTGCGGGCGTGAGTCTCGTGTTCCCCATGCTCCATGCCGTGGATCACCGAGCCGGAGCCGAGGAAGAGCAGCGCCTTGAAGAACGCGTGCGTGATCAGGTGGAACGCCGCGGCGACGAAGGCGCCGATGCCCACGGCGGCGACCATGTAGCCGAGCTGCGAGATGGTCGAGTAGGCCAGCACGCGCTTGATGTCATTCTGTGCCACGGCGATCGTGGCGGCGAACAGGGCCGTGAAGGCACCCACGGCCGAGACGACCAGCATGGGCGTCGTCAGCGCCCCGCCCTCCTGCCATCCGGCCGAGAGCAGCGGGAAGATGCGCAGCACCAAATACACGCCGGCCGAGACCATCGTGGCGGCGTGGATCATGGCCGAGACCGGCGTCGGGCCTTCCATGGCGTCCGGCAGCCACACGTGCAGAGGGAACTGGGCCGACTTGCCGACCGTGCCCATGAACAGCAGCAGGCCGCACGCGCCGGCGATCGACAGCCCCAGGAAGGCCGGCGTCGTGGCCAGGTGATGAAGGACGTCCTCGTTGGCCAGGATGGCGCGGTAGTTCAGCGTGCCGGTGGCTGAGTACAGGTAGGCCAGGCCGAGCAGCATGAACACGTCGCCGACGCGCGTCGTCATGAAGGCCTTGACCATCGCCTTCTTGGCCGAGTCCTTGCCAAACCAGAAGCCGATCAGCAGATAGGAGCACAGCCCCATGATCTCCCAGCCGACGAACAGCAGCAGCAGGTTGTCCGAGACCACCAGGGTGAGCATGCCAAAGGCGAACAGCGAGATGAAAGCGAAGAAGCGGGCGTACATCGGTTCGAGCCCGCCGCCGTGCGGGGGCAGGCCGGGCGTGTCATGTGAGTCGCGCGGCTGGCCGAAGTTGTGGTAGCCGACGCTGTAGACGAAGATCGCCAGGCAGGTCCAGGCGACGAAGAACAGCGTGGCGGCGCTGAGTGGGTCGATCAGGACGCCGATCGATAGCGCCGTCGTCCCGGTGGGCAACCACGGGAAGGACAGCTCGATCGGGTGCTGGCCCAGGTGCGGCGTTGTCACGGCCGTGACGAAGACCGCCATGGCCATTGCCCACGAAAGCAGCATGGCGCCGATGGCCACGCTGTGGCTAAGCCGATTGCTGCGATGGGTGAGCAGCACGATCAGGCCAAAAGCCAAGAGCGGGGGAAGCGGGATCAGCAGGGTCAGGATCTCAGGTCGCATGCGCGCCGCCTACCACTTCATCAAGTTGATCTCGTCTGCCACCACGGTCGAGCGGCGGCGGTAGATCGAGATGATCAGGGCCAGGCCGACAGACGCCTCGGAGGCCGCCACGGCGAAGACGATCAGCGTGAAGACCTGTCCGGCAATCAGCCCGGGCGTCAGGTAGCGCCAGAACGCCACCAGGTTCAAATTGACCGCGTTGAGCATCAGCTCGATGCCCATCAGGATGCCGACCGCGTTGCGCCGCGCCAGAACACCGAAGACGCCGACGCAGAACAACAGCGCCGACAGGATCAGGAACCACGACAGCGGGATCATTCTGCGCCATCCTCGGCCGGGTTCGCCGGGCGGGCGACGGCTATGGCGCCGACCAGCGCCGCCAGCAAGAGCACCGAGGCAACCTCAAACGGCAGCAGGAAGCGGTTGACATCCACCAGCGCCGTGCCCAGGTCCGCCAGACCGGAGTCGGCGGCGGGCTCCGCCGTCGGCCCGGCCAGGGCGAAGGCCGGCACCTGCAGGATGAGCGCCAGCAACCCGCCCAGGAGCACCAGGGCGCTGATCAGCGCCAGCCACCAGGAGGGATTGTGGGTCGGCCCCGTGTCGGCCATCACCCGGCGGGTGAGCATCACGGCGAAGATGATCAGGATGGCGATCGCCCCGATGTACACCACCACCTGCACCACCGCCAGGAAGTTGGCGTTGAGCAGCACGAACAGCACCGCCACCCCGGCCAGGCTGACGATCAGCCACAGGGCGGCGTGCACCAGCTTGGGTGAAGCGACCACCATCACGCCGGCTAGCAGCGTGACGAAGCCGGTCACCAGGAAGACGATCTGCAAGACGGTCATCGACCACGTCTCCGTGAACGGACTCAGGGGGCGGCCGCGGCGCGCAGCCGGTCTTCACGCCGGCGAACCGACCGGCCGTACGCGCCCAGCACAGCCATCGTTCCCACGAACAAGACGCCGTTGGCTGCCAGGAGAGCCAGGATGCGGCTCCACCCCTGCTCGACCGCCAGCTTGTCGACCACGGCCGTCAGGGAAACGATCAGGAGGGCCAGGGGGACCAGGAACTTCCAGTTGAGCGCCAGCAGCTGGTCGATGCGCACCCGCGGGAACGAGCCGCGGACCCAGATGGTCACGAACCAGACGAGAAGCGCCTTGGCCAAGAAGTAGACCAGGCCCAGTAGCGGGAACTGCTCGGCGCCCGGGCCCTGCCAGCCGCCCAGGAAGAGGGTCGAGAACAGCACACCCACGGTGAAGGCATGCAGAAACTCGCCGACGTAGAACATGCCGAAGGCCAGCCCGCCGTACTCGATGTTGAATCCGGCGACGATCTCGGACTCGCCTTCCATCAAGTCAAATGGCGCGCGACCGGTCTCGGCCACGGACGAGATCAGGAACACCAGCGCCGCCAGCGGGGCGACGGCGATGAACCACACGTCCTTCTGCGCCTCAACGATCGAGGCAATGCCCATCGAGCCGGCCAGCATCGTCGGCACTAGCAGCGCCAGCACCATCGGGATCTCATACGACACCAGCTGCGCCACGGCGCGGAAGGCGCCCAGCAGGGCGAACTTGTTGTTCGACGACCAGCCGGCCATGATGATCCCCAACGTGCCGATGGCGCCGATCGAGACGATGTACAGGATGCCGACGTTGAGATCGGTGCCCCGGAAGCCGGGAGCAAAGGGCACAACGGCCCAGATGCCGACGACCGACATCACCACCAGCAGCGGCGCCAGCCAGTAGACCGGCTTGTCGATGCCGTCGGGGACGACGATCTCCTTGCCGATCAGCTTGACGAAATCGGCCACCGTCTGAAACACGCCCCACGGCCCAACCCGGTTCGGACCGTAGCGGTCCTGGAAGCGTCCGAGGATCTTGCGCTCGGCGACGATCAGGAGGAAGCAGGTCAGGAGCAGGACCGTGGCCAGGATCGCCGCGCCCAGGAAGCGCAGCAGCGTCAGCGCCGCAACGGGCTGCATGCCCCAGCCGGTCACCAGGTCCATCAGCCACTGGCCGATCAGTCCGAAGGGATCACACATGCCGACTCCGCTCCTTGACGCCACACAAAACAACGGCTGATGTCCACAGCCCATCAGCCATTCTGTAGAAGTTCACCCGGCTACACCCACTCGAGGGCCCCTTTGCGCCAGGCATACAGCAGGCCGGCCGCCAGGATGAGCAGGAACAGCACCCCCTCCAGGACCATGTAGAGCTGCATCTGCTGGTAGGCGACCGCCCAGGGGAACAGGAACACCGCCTCGACATCGAAGACGACGAAGATCAGGGCGAAGATGTAGTACGAGGCGCGGAACTGCACCCAGGTTTCCCCGACCGTTTCAATGCCGCACTCGTAGGTCGTACCCTTGATGGCGTTCGGCTTGCGGGGGCCGAGCAGGATGCCCATCAGCACCGCCACGGCGGGCAGCAGCAGCCCGATCGGCAGCAGGAAGGCGATGAAGATCCACGGATCGTGCATGCTCGCTCCTGAGCGGGGGACGGCGCCGGCGTGCTCCGGGCGGGGCGGACAACCGGCGGGTCACGCGCGCCCGCCGCTTGAGTCGCCCGCCAGCCTGGCCGGACCTGGATTGAAGGTGAGTCTATCATGAGAGCCTACGAGCGTCAAAGCCGACGACGCGATGGGACGGGATTCCCCTGGCCTCTGGGGCGAATCCCCCATGCGTTCTGACGGCTGGGCGACGGCGCGCCGTGGCCGCCCGCGTCTCGGATGCTATAATCCGCGCGTGCTCCCCCCTTCATCCGCAGCCGATTGGGATAAGTTCCTCGCCCGCCAGCCCGAGGCCCATCTGCTCCAGTCAAGCGCCTGGGGCCGGTTGAAGACCGCCTTCGGCTGGTCCACACATTGGGTGATCGCCGGAGAGGCGGGCGCGCAGGTGCTCGTCCGACAGCTTGCACCGGCCATGCGAATCGCCTATGTCCCCATGGGCCCGGCGGGTGCGTGGCTCCCGGATCTCGTGCCGGCGCTGCTGGCCTTCGCCCGCCGCCAGCGCTGTTTCGTCCTCAAGCTCGAACCCGACGCCCCCGACGGCTCCCCGCTCACCGATCCGCTGCGCGCGCTCGGGTTCGTCCCCAGCCTGCACGCCGTCCAGCCGCGCCGGACGCTGATCGTCGGGCTTGGATCGTCGGAAGATGAGCTCCTGGCACGCATGCATCAGAAGACGCGCTACAACATCCGCCTGGCCGAGCGCAAGGGCGTCAGCGTCCGCCCATGGGAGGACCTCTCCGCCTTCGGGACGATGATGCAGAACACGGCAGCGCGCGACCAGTTCGCCGCTCACGCACCGGACTACTACGCACGGGCCTACGAGTTGTTCCATCCCACGGGTGACTGCGAGCTGCTGGTGGCCGAGTCCGAGGGCCGTCCCCTGGCGGCGCTGATGGCCTTCGCCCGGGGCTCGCGGGCCTGGTACCTGTACGGGGCATCGACCGACATCGAGCGCAACCGTATGCCGACCTACTTGCTCCAGTGGGAGGCGATGCGTTGGGCGCGCGGGCGCGGCTGCCGAACGTACGACCTGTGGGGTGTGCCCGATGCCGAGGCGGAGGCGCTCGAGGCGCAGTTCGAGCAGCGGAGCGATGGGCTGTGGGGTATCTATCGCTTCAAGCGCGGCTTCGGCGGGGACCTGCGGCGCTCGATCGGCACCTGGGATCATCCGCTGCAGCCGCCGATCTACGCCCTGTACCGGGCCATCATCGCCCGGCGCGTGGAGGCCTAGGTGGACCTGCGCCGGACGACCGTGCACGATCGCGCCGAGTGGGCGTCCGCGCTGGCGGATCTGCCACGAGCGCATGTCCTCCAAACGTGGGAGTGGGGCGACTTCAAGGCCGGTTACGGCTGGCTGCCGGAGCGAATGGTCTGGCGCTACCCCGATCGCCGTCCTGCGGCTGCAGCTCAGGTGCTGGCGCGAACACTCAGGGTGCCGGGGATCGGCCTGCGGCGCAGCGTGCTGTACGCCCCGCGCGGCCCGGTCCTCGACTGGGCGGCGCCCGGGGTTGCCGAGGCCGTCCTGCGCGACCTGCATGACCTGGCTTTGCGCCCCGGAGTCATCCAGGTCAAGATCGACCCGGACCTTCCGCTCGGGTACGGCGCCCCCGGATCGGACGAAGCGGCACCGGATCCGATAGGCGAGCGCATGGTTGGGCTGCTACCCGCCCTCGGATTCCAGCCATCGCCCGAGCAGGTGCAGTTCCGCAACACATTTGTGCTCGACCTGCGCCCGGAAGAAGGCCGGCTGCTGGCGCACATGAAGCAGAAGGCGCGCTACAACGTCCGGCTGGCCGAGCGTCACGGTGTGCGCGTCCGCGAGGGGGCAGCCGACGACATCCCCCTGCTCTACCGGATGTACGCCGAGACGTCGCTGCGCGACGGGTTTGTGATCCGCCCGGCTGAGTACTACCAGGACGTGTGGGGGCGATTTATGCGGGCCGGGCTGGCCCAGCCGCTCCTGGCCGAGGTGGATGCCGAGCCGGTGGCGGCGCTGATCGTCTACCGGCTTGGTCCGCGGGCATGGTACCTGTACGGCATGTCGCGCGACCTTCACCGCGACAAGATGCCCAACTATCTGCTGCAGTGGGAGGCCATGCGCTGGAGCAAGGCTGCCGGCTGCACGGAGTACGACCTGTGGGGCGCGCCGGACCATCTTGATCCCAACGACCCAATGTGGGGCGTCTATCGCTTCAAGGAAGGGCTGGGCGGACGGCTCGTGCGTACGCTGGGAGCCTGGGACGCTACGGCCCGGCCGACGACCTACCGGCTGTACCACGGCCTGCTGCCCGCCCTGCTCGGAATCCTCCGCCGCCGCGGCCTTCAGGCGACCCGGCAGTCGCTGGAGTAGTCTCCCCCCGCTTGTCCGAGGCACATCCTCCTCGTCCTGCGAGCTCGCCATGCGCTTCGTGTGGCCCACCTGACCCTCTCACCACAGCCATGCGGCACGTCCCCCCGCGCGCCCTCTCTCTGTCGGCCGGCCTTGCGCAAGGCCAAGCCCACACGGCTGCAGCCAGCCTATCGGACTCCTGCCCCGGATCGCCTCAGTACGGAGCCTCAGCGGGGAGATGGGGGCTTGACTCGGGACCCCGGGCTTGCTATTCTAGTACTAGGATAGCAGCATGCCGACCCGCCCCCTGACCCACGCCGAGCAGGCCATCCTGAGTCTTGTATGCGAGGCGCCCCGCCACGGCTACGAGATCGAGCAAACGATTCAGGCCCGCGACATGCGCGCCTGGGCCGACCTGGGTTTCTCGTCGATCTACTACCTGCTGGGCCGGCTCGACCGGCGCGGGCTGGTGCGCTCGGTCCGCAGGGCCTCCCCCGAAGGGCCGGCTCGGCGAATCTACCGCTGCACGCCGGCTGGCGCCGCGGCCTTGCGCGACGCCGTGCGCCGCGCGCTGGTGAGTCCCCAACCCGGCGACAGTCCGGTCCAGCTTGCGCTGGCCAACCTTCCCGTGCTCTCACCCAGCGAGACTCGCCGGGCGTTGCAGCGCTACCGGAAGCACCTGGGCCAGCGCCTTGACCAACTGCGCCGGCGTCGGGCCGCTCAGCCTGACCTGCCCGTTCACGTCCGTGCGATGTTTGCCCGCAGCGCAGCGCTGCTGCGCGCCGAGATCCGCTGGGCCGACACCTTCCTCGCCCGACTGGCAAAGCCGAATCCAGGCGTCCGACCCCACTCCCTGAGGAGGACCTTATGAAGAAGCTCGACCTGCGCAAGCAGCTGAAGCACCTGTACGTGCCGTCTCCCAAGCAGCCCGTGCTCGTCGACGTCCCACCGATGACCTTCGCCTGCGTCGACGGCCGCGGCGATCCCAACGGGCCCGACTTCGCCGCCGCCACCGGCGCGCTGTATGCGTTCTCGTACACGATCAAGTTCCTGGTGAAGAAGGAGCGCGCCATCGACTACCCGGTCATGGCGCTCGAAGGCCTGTGGTCGATCAAAGGGAAAGCGGACTTTGCCGAGGGCGACTTTGATCGGCGAGAGGCCTGGCTGTGGACGCTGATGATCATGCAGCCCGAGCCGGCAACGCCCGATCTCTGGCCGCAGGCGCTCGAACAGGCGGCGCGCCGCGGGACGCCCGGCCTGGAGCGGCTGCGGTTCGAGACGATCGCCGAAGGGCGCGCGGCCCAGATCCTCCATCTCGGCCCGTACGCTACCGAGCCGGCCACCCTCACCCGCTTGCATGCTTTCATTGAGGCCCAGGGCCTGCGCCCGCGCGGCCGGCACCATGAGATCTACCTGGGTGACCCGCGCCGCTCCGCGCCGGAGAAGCTGAAGACCGTCCTGCGCCATCCTGTCGAGCCGGCGAGGTAGGCGCGGCCGCCTATTGCCGGATCAAAGATGCACAGGGAGGACAGCGTGGCCGAACCTGCGATCGACTCACGCGCCGCTTTCCGCGTCGTCGGTATCCAGGTGCGTGCCGGAACCGCCGGGGTGAACCCGCCGGAGGCCTGACCCCAGACCCTGCCGCGCGTGGCTGCGATCTATGAGTATGCTGGAGACGGTGCCCACGGGATCACCTCAAGTACCGATCCCGCCTCTGGAGACATCGATGATCTGGCTGGCGTGCTCGTCACCCCAACGGCTCCACCCCCGTCCGCAATGCAGTCTAGATTCATACCGGCACGGCGGTATGCCGATTTCCAGTGCACACGGGAACCCTGATGCGGGTGCTCCACGCATCCAATCACGAATGGCCGCCCGCCCCGGCTTTCGGGAAAGGCGACGGCCTGGAGCTCGAAGGATGCGCATCGAGTCTCGCAGGCAGTCACCCGGCCTCGGGCTTCGCCTTCTCCATTCCGGCCCGTCCTCGCGGCGAGGCGTAATGCGAAGCAGGCTGCATCCAGCCCGCCAGGCCTTCGCCACGGCGCCCGATGAAGCACGCCGCCTCCGGCACGTGGCGGGAGGGACACACCGCATATGAATCCTTCGACCGAACTCCTGAGACGTCTATCCGAGACCGTCCACGGCTTCTGCCAGATGATCGAGCATCTTCCGGCGCGCGCCCTGCTGGAGAAGCCCTGGGGGCCGCGCCAGGTGCTGTGCCATCTGGTCTACTGGCACGAGATCTACGTTCGGCAGATCGAGGCCCG
>Ga0315293_10005378_pt1 | contig 12058 bp, 11 predicted proteins | sample YL17G13_20_MG_FD_203071 | JGI IMG/M metagenome (GOLD analysis project Ga0315293, IMG submission 203071) | Sediment microbial communities from Yellowstone Lake, YNP, Wyoming, USA - YL17G13_20 | ecosystem: Environmental > Aquatic > Freshwater > Lake > Sediment | place: USA: Wyoming | collected... | reverse complement strand
GCGCAAGTGCAGGAAGATGGCGCGCCACGTTCTTTCCAGGTCATCAGTTATCATCCCTATGATGGTGAAATCCTGTGGGGCGCAAGCGCCAGGATGACGCAAGATTTTCTGAAAGTGCTGGATCTGTTATAAAAAAACCCCTCCCACGTGATTGGGGGAGGGGTGGGGGCTAAATGGAAACTACTTCTTCTCGCCCTCTGCGGGAACTTCCTCTTCCTTCTTGCCCTTCTCAATCACCTCTGGTTCGACCACTTCCTCGGCAGCTACAGCTTCCGCAGCGACTTCTTCCACTTCCTCGGCTCTGGCAGCGGTCGCCACCACGACCATCTCTTCGGGGTCTTCTAGGATCTTGACTTTATCCGAAAGAACGATGTCGCGGACGTGAATGCCATCGCCAACGTTTGCCAGGCTGGAAATATCCACTGTGATGCGTTCGGGCAGGTCTTGGGGGAAGCATTCGACTTCGAGTTCGTCCAGGCTGGTGACGAGCACGGCGTTAAAATCCTTGACGGCCGGCGCGCTGCCGGTCAATTCGATGCTGACGTGCGTGCGCAGTTTCTCGGTCAGAGAGACGACCTGGAAGTCCACGTGCACCAGGCTGCGCTTGATGGGATTACGCTGGCCCTCGCGCACCAGTGATGGATATTCCTTGCCCTCCAGGTCAATCGTCACCAGGCTGGAGGATGTCAGGTGGGATAGTATGCGCGAGGCCTCGCGCCCATCCATCGAGATCGGGGTCGACGCGATGTGCCGCCCGTAGAGCACCCCCGGAAGTTGACCCGCGCGACGCAGGGCGCGTACTTGTTTGCCGGTCACTGTACGGTGGGTTGCCTTGATAACTACGTTTTCCATTCTTTCCTTCCTTGAGCGCCTCTCACCCTTTGGCTACGCTTAGGGTTACCTTCGCTCTCGTTTGAAATATCCCGGCCTGTGCCGGTAGCGGGCGAAATTGTAGCCGCCTATAGGGGTTTCGTCAAGTATCTCGTTTTACCTCACATAGATCGGGTTGCTGAAGATCCAGCCGCGCTTGCGTCCCAGGTAGCGAAAGTAAACTTCCACCCGATATATGCCCGGCTCGGTCGTGATGTGGGTGATGAACTCGCCCTCGACCGCCTTGAGCACTTTGCCATCCTTGAGCAGGCGGACATCGGCGCGCTTCGGTGCTTTGACCTGCAGGGTCACGCCACCCTCGGCTGGGAACTCGTCACCCATCAACGCAGATTTTTCTTTGCCCTGGGCGGTGAAGCGGAAGCCGCGCGTGGGGGCCGGCAGATCGTAGCCGACGAAGGCGTGACCGGCCGCCAGCGCCGCGTGGATCATCTTGCGATCGGCGAGCAGGTCGCCAGTCAACGGCCGCGGGACGAGCAGGTGTGTGTTGACGGTGGAAAAGTGAAATTCATAAGGAAATATCGTTTTACGCAGCGGCCCCATGCTCATTATGCTGGCGTGCGCATCCGAGCCGCCCACCGCGACGACGCGCTTACCGGAAGCCAGCAGTTCGTCCCAAATGCGCAAGGCTTCTGGGTGCGGTCCGCGCGCGATGAATTCAGGATAGTAAGCGTAGAAGAGGCCAGCGAGTTTGCCTTTGATCACCATCTTGAGTTCGCTGAAGCCATTCCAAAGTTCGATGCCGGTGTATCCGTACACGCGCCAATCTTCCCAGGAGATGTCCGTCTCGTTGAAGGCGGGCAGCGCCGGGTCTACGGGATGGGCGATGAAGGACACGCCTCCGGCCTCGCGGACCGCGTCGATCAACGCTTGAGGGTCATCAGCAAGCGTGGCTAACTCGCGCTCCGCGCCGAAGACGAGCAAGTGGTTCTTTTGCGGGTCGCGCCCCTGGTCGTGGATTTCCTCGCCGACCAGGAGCAGGGTGCGGCGTTTGCCGTCGCGATGGTGGCTCTCGAAGCCCTGGACCCAGACGTTGTGGTCGCTGACCAGGATGGCGTCCAGGCTGGATTTGAGGGCAGCCCGCGCCAGGTCCGCGTGTGTGCCGGTGCCATCCGAATAAATGGTGTGCATGTGCAGGTTGATGGTCAGTTCGTGCATGAGTTCTCCAAGTGTCGTTGTGAGGCCAGAGGCCGAAACAATCTCCTCGCGAGTTGGAGATTGCTTCGTCGCTGCGCTCCTCGCAATGACACTTCTGGTTGACGGTTTTCCTGCTTCAAAGGTATAATTTGGCGGCTATTTCATAGGAGGCTGCTGAATGGAACAGTTCTTGTACGTGAGCTTGATTATAACGTCAATCGCCCTGGTGCTCAGCATTATTCTGCAAAGCAAAGGCGCGGGTTTGGGCGGTCTGACCGGCACCGACACTGGCAGTGTTTTCACCGCTCGGCGAGGGATCGAGAAGACCCTGTTTTGGGTGACGATCTTGTTTAGTGCCCTGTTCTTCATCCTGGTGATCATCGCCGTGATCGTCGTCAAAGGCTAACTGAATTTTCCGACGGGAAAGGCCATCGCCGGCTGGTTGCTGAACGCGCCGGGGAGGCCTTTCTTCGTTAATCTATGGTATGAAAAAATTGCGCTGGCAAATCCTGGTCGTGATCCTTACCCTGGTCGTGGTAGGGGTTCTGCTTTTGACCCAGACGCCAACTTTGAATCCGTTGAGTCTGATCTTGCCCCAGCCGGCAAGCGGGGGCATCTATACCGAAGGGCTGATCGGTTCGTTTGGACGGTTAAACCCAATTCTCGACCTGTACAACCCGGCCGATCGTGACATTGACCGCCTGCTCTTCGGCGGCCTGTTCAAATTCGATTCGCGCGGCATCCCACAAACGGACCTGGCTGAATCCTGGGGCAATACTCCCGATGGTACGATCTATAACGTGACCATCCGAGCCAACGCCTTCTGGCACGACGGCCAGCCGGTCACGACCGATGACGTGCTCTTCACGCTCAGCCTGCTACGCAGCGAGTACTCGGCCTATCCTGCGGATGTGCGCGCCTTATGGGATGAGGTTGAGGTCACGCGGTTGAGTGACAAGACGATCAAGTTCGCGCTCACAGAACCTTTCGTGCCTTTTCTCGATTACCTGACCTTCGGCCTGCTGCCCGCGCATTTGCTAGAGAACGTCCCAGCGGATCAGATCGCGAATGCCGATTTCAACCTGGAGCCGGTGGGAAATGGCCCTTATCGTTTCGACCACCTGATGGTGGAGAACGGACAGGTCACCGGCGTCGTGCTGGCGGCCTCGGAAAATTATTATGGTAAGGTCTCCTTCATCGAGCAGATCGTCTTCCGCTATTATCCGACCGCGCAGGCAGCTATGGATGCTTACCATCAGGGCGAGGTGTTGGGCATCAGCCAGATCACGCCTGAGATCCTGTCCGATGCGCTGGTTGAAAAGAACCTGGCGCTTTACAGCGGCCGCCTGCCGCGCATCAGCCTGATCCTGTTCAATCTCAAGAACGCCGAGGTGCCTTTCTTGCAGGAAAAGAGCATACGGCAGGCGCTGATGTTGGGTCTCAACCGCCAATGGATGGTGGATGCCTATCTCCACAGCCAGGCGATTGTGGCCGACAGCCCGATCCTGCCCGGAACATGGGCTTACTATGCCGGTGTTCCGCACATTGAGTACGACCCCGAGGCAGCGATAGCCTCCCTGAAGGCGGCTGGCTACATCCTGCCGGCGGATGGCACGGTGCGCGCCAAGGATAGTCAGCAACTGGCTTTTACGCTTCTCCATCCCGATGACGAGCTGCACGCCCAGTTAGCCCAAGCCATTCAAAAGGATTGGGCAGGCATCGGCGTCCAGGTGACTCTGCAGTCTGTTCCTTACGATTCGCTGTTGAATGATTTTCTCGTCCAGCGCCAGTACCAGGCCGCCCTGGTTGACCTTGACCTCAGCCGGTCCCCGGATCCCGACCCGTATCCCTTCTGGCACCAGGCCGAGGCGACTGGCGGGCAGAATTACTCGCAGTGGGATAATCGTACTGCCAGTGAGTACCTCGAACAGGCGCGCGTGCTGGTTGACCAGAACGTGCGCGCCCGGTTGTATCGAAGCTTCCAGTCCATTTTTGCCAAAGAGCTGCCCGCGCTGCTTCTCTATTATCCGGTTTACACCTACGGCGTAGATGTGCGTGTGCAAGGCGTTCAGATCCCGCCGCTCTTCGAACCAAGCGACCGCTTCAACAACGTTTCGGACTGGTACCTGGTCACTCGGCGCGCCCTCGAGCAAACCGTCGAGCTGACGGCCACCCCCTAGGAAAAACCTGCCGTGCCCACTCCTGAGAAAGATTACGCCTTTTTCAAGGCCGGAGTCCGGGAGTTCGCGGATTATCTGCTCTCAGGAGAACTCTTCTGGCAGATGTCTGTCCGAGAGGCAGACCTGCCGCGCCTGACGATTGGCGGTTTATTGCTGGCGCGAGCGCGCCTTCAGGCGCGGCTTACCGCTCCCGCGGCCCAGGCGAGCCTGATCGCGCTGGAGGGGCAGTTGGACTCGGTCCGCTCGAAGTGGCGCTCGGCTTGGGAGCGGAAAGCAAGCCGTGAGGTCCACGCCCGCTTCGACCTTTGGCACAATTACCTCGCAGATTTCCGTCAATCGCCTGATAATCATGCCGATGCCTATCCCCAAGAAGTTCAGTGGCGCGTTATGCTCCAACTGTTATCCGGTGAATTCCCCTGGTCTCCGGGCGAACAAGAAGCTCTATCCAGCCTGGATACAGTTTTAAAGTCATACTGGCTACCTGGCGAGTTCATTTGGGAAGCCGATCTGATGACAGGTTTCCCGCAGCAGGAGTATTGGTTCTTGTATGGAAAGTTGAATAGTAATATTCCTACCGTAAGTTTTCAACCCGAATGACGCGAATAAGCAAATTTCACGAATGTTTTTGGGCTTTATTCACGCTTTTTGCCCACATCGTACCCGAAGGGTATTCGCGGTATTCGCATTGAGGTTTTCAACACCAAGAATAGTGTAAGGTAGCCAAATTTGAATAAGGAGTGACAATGTTTGACCAACGCATAGCAGCCCTGGAATATGTCCGGCAGAACAAAGAGCAATCTTTGAAATTGCTGGAAACTTTCTTGAGCATTCCGTCCATCTCGACCGAGCCGGCGAACCAGCCGGATATGCAGCGGGCGGCCTATTGGGTGGCGGCCCAGTTATCTGGCCTGGGGATGCAGAATGTGGAAATCTTCCCGACGGCCCGGCATCCGGTAGTTTACGCTGAATGGCTGGGGGCTCACCCCCGAACTGCGGGGGCGGGGGGCGCGCCGACCGTGCTGATATACGGTCACTACGACGTGCAGCCCGCCGACCCGCTCGACCGATGGCAGACCGGTCCCTTCGAGCCGACCGTACGCGGCGAGAGCCTGTACGCGCGCGGCGCATCGGACATGAAGGGGCAAGTGGTCGCGGTGATGAAAGCGGTTGAAGCGATCGTTAAAAGTGGCGACCTGCCAGTCAACCTCAAGTGGCTGATCGAAGGCGAAGAGGAGATCGGCTCTCCCAGTTTGGAGGCTTTCATTGCTGAGCACAAAGACTTGCTGGCTTGCGATTTTGCGCTCAATCCGGATGCGGGCATGATCGGTCCGGAAGATCCGACCATCACTTATGCTCTGCGTGGCCTGGCGTATTTCGAGCTGCGCGTCTTCGGCCCGGCCAGTGACCTGCATTCGGGCATCTACGGCGGCGTGGTGCATAACCCAGCGAACGCCCTGGCTGAATTGATCGCAGGCATGCACGATGCAGAGGGTCGCGTAACGCTGCCCGGCTTTTACGATAAAGTCCGCCCGTTGAGCAAGGAGGAGCGCGCCGAGCTGGCCCGCCTGCCAACGGATGAGAAACATTTCCTGGAGCAGACCGGCGCGCCAGCCTTGTATGGCGAGGCCGGGTTCACTCCAGCCGAGCGCGCCGGAGCGCGTCCTACGCTGGACGTCAACGGCATGTTGTCCGGCTTCACTGGCGCGGGATCAAAGACTGTCATCCCGGCCTGGGCGATGGCGAAGATCTCCATGCGCCTCGTCCCTGACCAGGATCCAGCCGACGTGGCGAAGCAATTCCATGCTTATCTCGAAGCAAGAGCTTCCAAGGATATCCGCTGGGAAGTGACCGAAATGCACGGCGGGACGCCTTCGATCTCTGACCGGAACAACGCCGGTGTACGGGCGATGGCTGCGGCGCTGGAATCCGTTTGGGGTAAACAGCCGTATTTCCGGCGCGAGGGCGGTTCGATCCCGGTCGTGGCGCAGATGCAGCGTGTGTTGGGCATCGAGTCGGTCGTGGCAGGTTTCGGCTTGCCCAATGACAACGTCCACGCGCCGAATGAAAGGCTGCACCTGCCGACCTGGTATATGGGCATAGAAGCGTTCATCCACTTCTTTATAAATCTTGGGTCTTGATATCGCGAATAGACGCCCGGCGTCTTCAAGACGGCAGGCGTCTGGATTACCGATATGGAAGATAAACTGATCACATATGGCGGACAGGCGGTCATCGAGGGCGTGATGATGCGCGGGAGGAAGGCGGCGGCAATTGCCATGCGCGCCCCCGACGGCAGGATCGTCACCTACAGCGAAGCTTTGGGCGGCATCTACAAAAGCCGCCTGGCGAAGATACCTTTCCTGCGCGGCCTGCTCTTGCTGTGGGATTCGCTCGGCCTGGGGATGCGTTTCCTGACGCTCTCGGCTAACACCCAATCTGGCGAGGACGAAAAGCTGGAAGGCCCGGTGCTGTACCTGACCCTCGGCCTGACCCTGCTGGTCGCCATTGGTATTTTCTTCCTGATTCCGGCCGGCGTAGGCTGGCTGAGCGAACGTTTCCTGCACTGGAACGCCTGGTGGAGCAACCTGCTGGAAGGCCTCGTCCGCCTGCTTTTGTTGATTGGATACATCTGGGGGATAGGATTAATGCCGGACATCCGCCGCGTCTTCGCTTATCACGGCGCGGAACACAAGATCATTAACGCCTACGAGGCGGGCGCTGACCTGACCCCTGAGTCTGCTTCCCGTTTCTCCCTGACCCATACCCGCTGCGGGACGGCTTTCCTGCTGACGCTGGTTCTGCTCTCGATCCTGCTTTTTACTTCGCTTGGCCCCCTGCCATTGCTCTGGCGCTTGACCAGCCGCATCCTGCTCATCCCCATCCTGGCAGGGATCGCCTACGAATACATCCGCTGGACGGCGAACCACATCCAGTCGCCGTTCGTGCGCGCCATCGTCAAACCCAGCCTGGCACTGCAAGCCCTGACCACGCGCGAACCGGATCTGCAGATGCTGGAGGTGGCGATCACAGCTTTCAAAACCATGCGCCAAGCAGAACGCGAAGCGGTGGTGTGAAGAGGGGAAATGCACCTTGCGCGTAGACAAGTACCGGCCAGACTTCGGGTTTTCCTGATCCTGAGTTTGCTCTGTTTAGGGGGCGTAGCTCTTTACTACGCCGGCCGGCCGCTTCCTATCCCTGTCCGCCAGCAGCTTTTCGACGGGATCGTTTACTATCGCCGCGTCCACTTTTTGCCGCGTCTCTTCATTGCCCATATCATCACGGTTGACCTACAAACACCCGGACTCCAATTCCTGGTCACACCTGGTGATCCGCAGGTTGAACGTCCGCTCAAGGCACGGACGACCTCGCAGTTCTTGCGCGAGTTCGAGGTGCAGGTGGCGGTCAACGGGGATGGCTTTACGCCGTGGCATTCGAACAGCCTGCTGGACTATTATCCCCATCCCGGGGACCCGGTCACGCCCAATGGGACGGCTGCTTCGCAGGGGATGGTGTACGCTACTGGAAACGAGTCCACACTTTATCTCTCTGCTGAAAACGCGGTCAGCTTTACCGCGCCGGAAAGTGGCCAATACAATGCCATCTCTGGCGATAGGATGCTGGTGGAAAACGGCGCGCCAACCAGCGGCCTGGACGATGGAACGGTCGCTCCGCGCACAGCCATTGGCCTGGACGGGAGCGGGCAGAAGCTCATCATCGTCGTGGTTGACGGCCGCCAGCCCCTTTACAGCCAGGGCGCAACGCTTGCCGAGTTGGCTGAAATCATGATGTATTATGGGGCTGATACAGCCATGAACCTGGATGGCGGTGGATCGTCAACTTTGGTGGTGCAAGGCTCTCTTGGGCCGCGCGTGCTCAATTCCCCGATTGATAATAACATCCCTGGCCGCGAGCGGGCGGTGGGGAACCATCTTGGGATTTACGCTCAGCCATAGGGGGTCAAAGCGTCACAAATAAAACCGCGAAGAAATGAAGGACGCGAAGGAGATTATAAAATATGACTTCGCGTTCTTCGCGTTCTTCGCGTCTTCGCGGTGAAGGTTTTTAGAGGCTCAAAGCGCGCGGTAAAGTGCCGCAGCAACTCCGGCGCGTAGGTAAAGCGGTAACCGCGCAGCTCGTCTGCCCGTTTGGCGATCTTTCCGATCACCTCAGCCACGTAGTCCATGTGGCTCTGGGTGTAGACGCGGCGCGGGATGGCCAGGCGCACCATCTCCAGTTGGGGATAGACGATTTCGCCGCTATCTGGGTCGGGGTGGGCAAACATAACCGAGCCGATCTCGCTGCTCCGAATGCCGCCTTCCAGGTAGAGTTCGATGGTCAATGCCTGGCCTGGAAATTCGCCGTGCGGGATGTGGGGGAGCAAATGCCCCGCGTCCACGTAGACGGCATGTCCGCCCGGCGGCTCTACGATGGGTACTCCGCCCTCTTTGATGCGATACGCCAGGTACGCAGTCTGGTTCAGGCGGTAGGCCAGGTAAGCTTCGTCCAGGCCTTCGCGCAGGCCGACGGCCATGGAGTCCAGGTCGCGCCCGGCCAGTCCGCCGTAGGTGGGGAAACCCTCACGGATGATCAATTCATTGCAGACATTGCGAAACAGGCCTTCATCGTTCATCATCAGCAGGCCGCCGATGTTGACGATGGCGTCTTTCTTGGCGCTCATCGCCGCGCCGTCCGCCAGACTGAACATCTCGCGAGCGATTTCCAGCGTGCTTTTATCTGAATAGCCAGGCTCGCGCAGCTTGATGAAATAGCAGTTTTCAGCGTAGCGCGCCGCGTCCATGAAGAATGGAATGCCGTAAGCGTGATAGGTTTCAGCGACCGCGCGCAGGTTTTCCATCGAGATTGGCTGGCCGCCGCCCGCGTTGTTGGTCACGGTCATCATGCCGAAGGGGATGTTCTTCACACCGATCTTTTCGATGAAGCCGCGCAGCTTGGCGATGTCCATATTCCCTTTGAAGGGATGCAGATTGGCGGGATCGAAGGCCTCGTCAATGACCAGGTTGGTGGGATGCCCGCCGCGCGCCCGGATGTTGGCGTCGGTGGTGTCGAAGTGCATGTTCGAGGGGACGAAGTTGCCAGGCTTGACGAGGCACGCGGCCAGAATGTTCTCGGCGGCGCGTCCCTGATGGGTGGGCACAAAATGACGGAAGCCGAATATCTCTTGCACAACTTCCGTCAGGCGGTAGAAAGAGCGGGCGCCGGCATACGATTCGTCGCCCTGCATGATGGCGGCCCACTGCCGGTCGCTCATCGCGCCCGTGCCGGAGTCGGTCAGCAGGTCAATGAAGATGTCTTCTGCCCGCAAGGCAAAGACGTTATAGCCTGCTTTCTCGATAGCCTGGCTTCGTTCCTGCGGGCCGATCAGGCGGATGGGTTCCACCATTTTGATGCGGAAGGGTTCGGGAGGGTAGGAGGGCATTGGGATTCCTTTGAAAATTATCAATCAAGGTCAGGATAATCATCTTCAATATTGTATTCTGCCTGGCTTTCAAATAAACTTAGTTGTTGCACATTTGAATCGGGGTATAAAATTCTTGGGACTAAACCATCGCCATCTAAACCGCCAAGGTCTTCGATGTTATGTTTGATTTCTTGGACAGCATATTTGCCTTGGTTTTCCTGAATTTGCCTTGGGCTAAAGTGCAACGGTCTCCAGTGCGCAAATTCCAATTGATTATTGCGCTTTAAGTCGTAGTCAATTTGTTCTTTCGTGGCACGGTGGAAAGTATCCCCGTCAACCTCAACAGCCAATTGCCCATTTTTGCAGAAGATGGCAAAGTCAAGATAATAGAATCGTTCTCTAACTTTGACTTCCCACTGACGTTCAGCGGCTATTGTTTCTCGTTTAAGAATTCGCCACAACTCATCTTCAAGCGGGCTATCGTCAAAAATGTCGTTGATAAACTCAGCGATGGAAAATTTTTCCCATGTTGTCGGAACAAAAACAAGCCGCCTTGGAATGAGGCTGATAATTGGTTGTTCCCGCTTGACGAGACTCTCCAATTTGATACGTAAATATAAGTTCTCAGATTTTGGATTTACAAACTCGTTCGGGAATAATACTTTACGCTTAACAACGTCAACTATAGAAACACGTCCATAAAACTGAATTCGATAAGCCTGCTCTTTAAATACTTTTGGTTGAAAAAACGCGATCCATTTTTGTGACCAATTTTTAGGCTTTCTTTCAACAGGAATGCGATACCAGCCTTCCGTTTCAAGAGTAGCGAAATCGGAAACTTCTCTTAATAAAGCAACGAGAACATCCCTTTGCTTTTCTTGCTTTATGTTTTTCTTGGAATCACTCTTCGTCATTGGAGTTTTCATCGAACAAATTGTATTGCGCCTGGTCTTCTTTTACCAAATGATTTCCAAACTCTTCCGATAAGCCAATAAATTGTTCCAAAGGAACTCTTCTCATGGCTTTACGCAAATATTCCTCGGTTTCGCTGTCGCTCATGCGAAGCAAATCATGTTTGAAACCGAGTGATTTGTTTAACACTTGAGCAACTTGTCTCGGCCAATATCCCGCGCTCATTTGAATGATTGTGCCTTGCACTTCTTTGGCCATGCGCTCAATTCTGCTATTTGCCCCGATGCGGTCAACGAGAATGATGGTCGCCATGAAGAACTTTGAGCGGCCAAGTGAAATTTCGCGCTCGAAGCGTGTTACTTTGTCGAGTGAAATTTCTGGATTCCCCCTGCCGATAAAGCCAATGTCAAAACGAACCCCCTTGCCTAATTCGTAAAGCAAGGTTGCGTCGCTTTCTCGTTTTTCATTTCGCGAGGCAAGCCAAAAGACCTTTTCGTATTCTTGTGGAGGTGGAGTGATATGTTTGAAGCCTAAAATGTGAAGCAATGAGCCAAGAACTAATTTTTCAAACAGTTTGCCATAAGCAGATTTTTCTGAGCCGCGAATGGCGAGAGTTTGCGCACCAATTGTGTTTAGAAGGTAGGTCATCCAAAGCCAGTTGATTTGCGCCTTTTGACTTCCGTTGATTGTAAGTTCACCCTGCAACAGACCCTTTTCCGTTTTACGCGTGGAAATGACCTCATCGCAAATTTGAATGTATCTATCCCGATATTCTGCAATTGCTTCGGGATTGTCTCGTAAAACATTCTGAAATGCCTTATCCGTTAAACCGAGAATCCATTGAGCAAGCCACCTTTCGGCTTTGGATAGATTTCCTTTTGAAAGAATGTCGGTGGCTATTTTGGGAAGTTGGTTTATAAAATCTTTGGAGTTCGCGGAGCCTTTAATAAACAATTCCACTGTTGCCAGATTCAATGTAGCAATCCTGCGGCGTGTTAGGGCTTCGGTTGAATCTCGCAAGTTCTTGCCTGTGAGAATATCCAACACGACACCGCGTACAACATCCAAGCCTATTTGCTCCACAAGTTGACTGCCACTTGCTGAAAGCAATTCCAAATCGGCGGATGAGATTAAGTCTGTCAAAGCATTTAGTTGTCTTTTGATTTTGGGCATATTACCCCTCAAAATAGCATGTTGTCTGCGTCAATAGGCGCGCAGTTGATGGTGTGAATTTGCTTTGCTTCTTTTCCTAGCCAGGATTTGGCTTCTTCTCGAATGATAGAAACATATTTAGGATTCTGTTCAAGCAATACAAAACGCCTGCCAAGTTTTGCCGCCGCTTTCCCAACTGTGCCGATTCCAGCAAACGGATCAAGCACAACATCGCCCTTGAAGGAATAATACTTAATTACTTTCTCTGCCAATTCAACGGGGAAAATGGCAGGGTGACGCGGATCATGTGATGGCGTAATTTTCCAAATATTTGTGCGGTCATAGTCATCCCCAACTTTTGATGCCTTCA
>Ga0315293_10005377_pt1 | contig 12059 bp, 24 predicted proteins | sample YL17G13_20_MG_FD_203071 | JGI IMG/M metagenome (GOLD analysis project Ga0315293, IMG submission 203071) | Sediment microbial communities from Yellowstone Lake, YNP, Wyoming, USA - YL17G13_20 | ecosystem: Environmental > Aquatic > Freshwater > Lake > Sediment | place: USA: Wyoming | collected... | reverse complement strand
ATTCGCCCATATGAAGTTGACGTCCGTCAGGGACTTGATCTTCTGGTAGTCCTCGCGATTGTTTATGCCGGTGAAGATCCAGGTCTGGTTTCCACAGCGGGCCGTCCAGGAACTGCGGTCGAGGCGGTAGGGCCGCTTGAGTGCCTCCGCTCGCCGCTCGATGATATCGAGGGTTGCCTTCCGCAGGGACGCCAGGGTCTTGCGGACGACAACGATCTTCTGCCGCTCGTGGGGATTGATGATCCCCTGGAGGAAGAGCTTGTCAGCGATCGAGTAGGACTTTCCGGCGCCGGCGCCGCCATATACGAGAAGGTCGCGATCCGTCGATTGGAAGATCTCGGCGTGCTTGTAGTTCAGCGCCTGGTTGATGTTCAAGCGGTCGCCACCGGGCACGGGAGCAGCGCTAGCCACGAAGACCCCCACGATGAGGAGGACGGTGAGCAGAGGTCTTTTCATTTCGGCTCATCGCTCCGCGTCTTTTCCCGTTCCTTCACGACCGGGAGGAACTTCTCTGAGAGTTCGTAGATCGCCCGCTCGAGGCCGGGGATCTCGACCTTCGGATCCTTGAGATAGCCGAGGTGCTGCCCGATGAGCCTCGAGGCCTCGAGCTTCGAATGTAACTTAACCTTGAGGGACCTGCCATCGAGGGAGATCTTCTCCTCGATCGATTCGAGCGCCCGGCTCGCGCCCAGGGGGAACTCCTCGAAGCGCCTGACCTGGACCCGGCCCGTCTTTGGGTCCCTTTGGAGATAGTCCGTGATGTCCGAGAATTTGATGAGCGCCAGCTCGCGCAGCCATTTATCGGCCGTGATCTCGAGGCGGTCCTCCCGCTTCTTCTGAGCACGCTTAATCAGTATGGCGACCTGAGCATTCCTTAACAGCCGACACCCCTGGACATCGGCCGTTTTCTTGCTGTATCTCGCCCGGATAGCCGCCTTGGTAGCGTTCATGTCGATGAGGTACTCATGAACGAACAGGCGCTGTTTCGCGGAGAGCTTCTTCACTTCCTCTCCCGTAATATCTTGATGAGCTCGAACGGCAGGGCATCGACCTTGCCCTCGATGCGGTTCAGGGACGTTTCGGTATTCTCCTGAGCCTTCTTCTGAGAGGCGATTTCCTCACCGTGTTGCCGGATGGACTCCGAATGTTCCCCACAGAGTTTTGCCTCACCCGGCTTGGGGCAGGGGTTATTCCCGTTCGCGTAACGCGGCTTCCCCCGCAGCGCATTGACGAGGAACGGTACGCCCTTGTAGAGCAGGAGCGTCGACGCGCTCGTCAGGACCGCCGTGGGGATGACAACAGTCACGCTTCCCTGCTTGACGACTTCCTGCGCGGCCTGCACTACTTCGGCGAACATGAGGGCCTCGGCTTACTTGGGCTGCTTTAGCGCCTTGGCCCGCACCTTCGGGATGACGTAGAAGATGACGGTCGCGATGACGAACCCGAAGATGAACCCGACGAGCGTGTCTGTCCAAGTCATGGTGATCTCCTATTTTCCGAAGATAAGGTTGATGATCGTGGCGACGAGATATCCGAAACTGAAGTCCCGGAGTTCCCGCCAGAGGTTGGCCTTCTTGAGGATTTGGATCGCATCGTCCCGGACGGCAATCTTGTCGTCCTTGGCCGCGAGCTCGATGTCTTTATTGCCGACGACGACGACCAGGTTGTCACGTTCCGTCCGGGCAGCGATGAGCTGGCCGCCCTGGACCGCATAATCCCGCTCCATGTTCGGGACCAAGGTGAATTTCAAATAGGATCGATCCTCGAGGGCCTGAGCGTTGAGGCGGAAAGCGGCGAGAGAAAAGACGGCCTCGACCTGAGATGCGGCGTTCGAGCGGAGCCAGATTTCCCGCGTATCGAGCCACCCCTGGGTCTTAGCCAGTACGGTTTCAGGAGGGGCCGTCTTGAGTTCGTTGATGGCCTTGTCGCGCTCGATCCTGGCCAGGTCGCGTTCCCTGCGGATCTGCGCCTTCTCTATCTCGCCGGCGGCGTCCTTCTCGCGGAGGACAACATTCTCGGCGAGCAGGATCTGGTTGGCCGCTTCCTTCTCGGCGATCGTCTTGTCCGCCCGGGCGTCCACCTCTTCGACCTTGGCCTCGAGCCGGGTGATGGACTTGTAGATGGCGAAGCCGCCGGCGGCCAGGGCCAGGACGAGGAGGACGGCCAGGACTGTCTTCATTGGGGCGCCTTCGGGTCGGACGCCGGCGTCTTCCCGTTTTTCAGTTCGGCCTTGGTCAGCGAGACCTTGGTGTAGGTGCGTTGCCCCGTCTGAACGCCGAGTCCGGCGAATAGCGCCGCGGCGATCTCGACGAAACTGGCCTTGAGGATAAGACCGAGGACGAAGCACATGACCATGTAGAGGATGAAAGAAAACCCGTTGCCGACCTTGGAATCGAGAACCCAGTTGACGAATGCCTTCAACTTCTCGATCATGTCATCCCTCCGGCACGATGGCGAACGTGACCGCCTTGAGTAGCGGCATTGGTAGCCAGACCGCGTTGTCGATGTGGATATGAGCGTCGCTGACTTCGAAGCGTCGAATCCCCAGGTGAGAGAAAATATCATGGAGTTCGGCGCGGGTGATATCTGAGAGGCATCTTATATCGGCGGCGTGACAGAGACCGTCCGGGCCGACGAGGTGCGCGGACTTCCTGGCACCGCCGACGTGCATATTATGTTCGGCGCACCGGCACGCCGAATTGATTATCAGGGGCCGCCCGAACATCTCCCGCCCGAGATTGAGGATTGCCCTCATTTTCGGGTCGAAGGCGTCGAGCCCACACTTATCGGCACACGCGAAGCCCTCGGGGAAATAGTCCTTTGGCATGCTGGCATAGACATACACCCGGTTTTTTGGGGGAAATCAGGGAAAGGCAGAAAACTGACGCGCTGGGACGTTAGCTAGATGTACCAGGGAGTCAGAAAAGTGAAGGAAATATTACTTGACAGGCTTTCGGATTTTAATGAACGGCCGTCCGGGGTAGCGTCTAGAGAACCACCATGCGAAGATCTTGTCGATTATTTTTGGGCCAGGATCAATGTCGCATTGGCGCGTGCTATTGGTCCAGAATGTCTTTCCTTCATGGCGAATCCGCCAGGGCGTGGATGTCATTCCCTCACCTCTCGAATCTCGAACCTCGTTCCCTTTAGGCAGAATATCTCCCGGACACAGGCGTCGGGCAACTCATAACTCCGGACTAATTTTATATCATGGTCTGAGATGCGGTCAAGGACGACGCGGACATAGCGGGCCTCTCTCCGGCGAGTGGCGATGAAACTAAAAACGGCGTTGTCCGACTCGATGATCCCATAGCTCAGATCCGTGAAGTAAACCTTGGCCTTGAGGATGGCCCGGCGTAACCTTTGCTTCACGGAGGGATCGCTCACGGCTCCTCCTCCGCCCTCTCCCTGGCATGCCGCCTCAGCTGGCCGGCCGATATCCGCGCCCGGGCGGCCGCGATCCGGCCCACGACGGACGCCCTGGGCCTTGGAACCTTCCCGTTCTCGTAGAGAAGGTCGCGGAAGAGTCCGTAAGGCCGTCTCGATGGAGTCTCTGGATTCGCTCTAATGAAGCCATCGTCGGCTCCGGCGAGGCATAGGAAGTCGATAAAAATACTTCGCTCGGCCGGGTCGAGTTCCCATCGAGTAGACCCCATCAACCGACGCTGGCCGGTCATTTCTGCTCGGTCTCCGCCGGGCACATGTCGAGAGCCTTCAGGATCCGCGTCTTCGCGGCGATGACGCCCGGCGTGTCCCGGACCAGGTCGTGCTCGATGAGGCTGATGAGACCGACATCGACGTTGGCAGCCTTTGCGATATCGACCTGTCGAAGATCCTTGACCCGCCGAAAGGCACGAAGTGCTTTACCGTCCGCGGCGGCCCTCGCCTTCTTGTCGGCCTCCGCGAGGAGCTGCCTATTCTCCTGCTCCTCCTGGGCCTTCTTCTGCGCCTCGATGTTCGCGTCCCACATCACTTGGGGGATCTCCTCGACCTTGGCCACGGCGGACTTGTTGACGATGATGTGGTGGCCGTCGTCGAGGGCCTTGAGGTTGATCGTCCCCATGCGCGGGGAGTCCTGATCGATCTGTCTCCACGACTCGCCCTCGATGATGTCGGGGAGCATGTTGGGGTTGAGATAGGTAACGATGATGGGCATGGCGTCCCTCAGCAGCCGGGAGCGACAGACGGCTCCGTCTCCGCCGGGGCCTTGGGCCTCATGGACTCGGGCCAGTTCGCGGGATCCGGGCCGTGCTTGGCGATGCCCTCGATGCCACTTACCTTGTCCCTGACCTTGTTTCCGAGTCGAATCATAGAAACCTCCTAAAAAGATTTATCCTCACCCGTAGGCGAGGGGGTTAGCGTTGCTCCTCGGCGTCGCCGTCGTACTTTTTCAATCGCCAGCACGTCACGTCGAATTCCCCCCATTTCGGATGGACGAGCCACGACACTTGCTGAGGTTCGGCGTGCCGCCCGCTCTTGTGATCGTAGGCGTCCGTCCCGCTGACGCTTCCGCCGATCCAGTAATGCGGGTGTTGGAGCGGCGCGTGCCAATGACCCATGATGATCCGGTCGAACTTGGTCACGTCCGGCGCGTTCATCCGCTTGAGGGCTTCCCGGGCCGCCTTCCGCTCGATGCCGTAGTAAGGAAATCCGGCCCAGCCCATCACGTCATGGCCGTGGCAGAGGAGATACCGCCGCCCGCAGACGTTGACGACTTTCTGCGGCATGGGCCAGAGATTCAGCGTCACGTTCTTGGTGTTCCTGAGCATGACCGTGGCGATGGAGGCGACGACATACATCCAATTGTTGAAGCCGCATTCCTTGGCCTGGGGCTTGCGGGTAAGCCGCCCATGATTGTCATCCGTAAGCACGTCAAGGATGACGCGCTCGAAATGGGGCGCAAACGTAGCCGCTTGCTTGGCCAGGATTTCACCGGCCTCGACCGCCTGGCGCGGGGCGGGAAAGGCATTCGTCACGCGGAGTTCATCGTGGATATCCCCGCTCACGAGATCCCCCGTCACAAGCATCCGGCACTCGGGGACGGAATAGCCCAGACGGTGCATCTCCACCCAGTCGAGCACGTCCTTGACGAGCCCGAACTGGCGGGCGCGGGAAAGGGCCGGGGAGAATTCTCCAAAGCCCTCGATCTCGTCCCCCAGCTGGATGGCCCCATGATGGGCGTCCGTAACGTGGACAACGACCGCCACATCCGTTTCTACGCGGTGCATCTTGGCCGGCTTATAGACCGGGGCCAGCGGCGTGATCGACGGCACGGCGGCCAGCGTCTCGGACATGAGCTGTTCGAGCTGGCCATGCTCGCGCTTGTAGGCTTTGAAGGCGGCGGCGAGCCCGTTCCTCTCGGCCTGAAGCGCGACCATCCGCTCCGGCGGCTTGATCGTGTCCTTGATGTCCTGGGCGGCGATGGTCTTCGGTTGTTTTTTCATGGTCTCTCCAGTGTCGCCCGTAAGTCGGCGATGACCTCGGGCTTTCCGTAATGATATTTGGCCTCCGAGCCCCGGTACTTGAGCATGATCCGGTAGGGCTCGAGTTCCTTTTCGTGCGCGTCCATCGTCTTCTTGAACCGGTAGGGGTCCGGGTGATCGACGGACTGCTTGAGGTCCCCCTCGGTGATGACCTGGCCGGGCGGCAACGTCTTGATGATCTCCATGATGGCCCCGAACATGTCGTATTTCCGCTTGATGTCATCGACCGAGACGAGCGTCACGTTCGGATGGAGCACGGCGGCGCACTCCGGCTTCGTGGGCGGCTCAGGCAACGGCTCCCCCGCCCTCATGGCCCTGACCATCGCGCGGGTCGAGCCGACGATAGCGGCGGCGATTCTCTCGTCCGTCCAGTCGGCATGTTTCTCGAAGCACGCCTTGAGTCGGTCGGATAGAGGTGACGTTACTGGCGTCATGTTTTCTCCTTCGGTTTATCCTCGATAAAATACGGGCAGTCCTTCCCGAGTTTCGACGGGGCAAAGTAGCTTTGACGCACCTCGTCCGGCTCGGCCAGCACGCGGTAGCAGATTCCGGCGAGAGGGCATTCCTTCCGCCAGACGCAGAGGGCGATGTCCGGGGTCATACGAAAATCTCCACCCAACACTCCCCGCCTCTTACGAAAAGCCTCTCGTAGAGGATTGTCCCCCGCTTGGGCCGCGACGCCCGGACGGCCCATGCGCCCCACTTTGCGGCGGTCTCGTAGAGCTCCCTTCGTTCGGCGGGTGACATCGTTCCGTGGATTTTGCATTGAATGAACCACGTTTCCCCGGATGCGTAGGGTTTGCGGGGAAACCGAAAAGCCACGAGGTCCATGACGCCGTGCGAGCCTGCGGCCCGGATGACCAAGTAGCCGCGCATCTCCAAGTCGGCCTTGACGACCCTTTCGAAGTTCGCGCCGCGTGCGTAGTTACCCAAGTTCAGGCCTCGCCTTTGCTGGAATCTTCGGTCTTTGGTCAGTCCTCGCCGCGACGGTTTCGACGAGTTCGGCGTAGCGACGTTCTGCCTCCCGGCCTTTCGGGGTCTCTATTTCCACGTACCCCGGCGGGAACGTCACAGAGACAACGAGACCCATGTCCGCCTCACGCCCATCCATTCCGGCGGTGAAGGCCCAGACCGGAATAGACTCCCCGGTTTCGTTGTCAATCATGTCTGTGCTTCGGAATAAATCCCCGAGGATAATTTTGAAGCGCGGTTTCCTGATGTTACTCATTTTCTCCCTCCCCCGAACGGAACATCTTGAACCACCTTGACCCGGACGGACTCGCTCACATTCTTGGAGCAACGCTCGTCGATGATGACAAAAACCAGCCCGATGAGGATGACTACCAGGACGGCCCCGGCGAGGAGATTGGCGAGGAGGCGGCGAAGGGTCATGGATGGATCTCCATAAGCGTCCCGTGGATTCGCTTGCGGGCCATTTCGCAGTAGTCGGGGTTGAGTTCTACGCCAATGAACTCTCGCCCAAGTCGCATGGCAACCATTCCGGTCGTTCCCGCCCCGAAGAATGGGTCAAGCACCGTCCCGCCCTTCGGACACCCGGCCTTGATACACCGCTCGGGTATCTCCGGCGGGAACGTGGCGAAATGACCACTTGCCTCTTGATAGAAAGTCGTTGCGATAGTCCAGACCGAACGAGAGTTCCGAAATTCTTGTCCCGCTTTATTACAAGATCGCCCCCCGTCATCCCGGCCGGGTTTGTTGCCGTGAACATAGGGGCCACCGACGGCACGCATCGGGCCGTTTGTTTTTCCTGGGATCCGATTGCTTCCTATCTGGGCCGGGACATCTTGCGCCCAGCGCCTCGAGGACGCCTCCGCCGCTATCTCTCGGATTGATTCGGAATCGTAATAGTACCGGGCGTCCTTGCTGAATAAGAAAATATATTCATGTGCAGAGCTGGGCCGATCCGCGACGCTCTCGGGCATGGGGTTCGATTTATTCCAAATAATGTCTCGGCGGAGATACCAGCCATCGGCACGCAGAGCGAACGCGACGGCCCACGGGATCCCGACCAAATCCTTGTCCTTGAGTCCTGCTTGTCTCCGGCGATTCGGGGCTCCAACAAAGTCATTATAATTCCCCGAATGGCCCATGTTTTTCTTGACGCCCGCCCGGGCCCGATGGTATCCGCCCCTATCGCCCGAATGGTAGCAGTCCCCGAGATTCAGCCACAACGTCCCGTCCTTTTTCAGCGCCCGCCGCACCTCGCGGAACACCTCGACCATGCGAGCGACGTATTCCTCGGGCGTTTTCTCAAGGCCGAGTTGTCCGGTGACGCCGTAGTCCCTCAGCCCCCAATACGGCGGGGACGTGACGCACATATTCGCCGACTCATCCGGCAACTTGCGGAGTTCGGTCAGAGCGTCGCCGCAGATAATCATCCGAATAACTCCCCCTGGCCTACCGCCCCCGCGTCGCGGATATGCTTCTCCCTCACGAGCATCGCCTTCGCCGGATGGTCTAGCTGAGATTGCGCCACTCTCCGATCCTCGGCGGTCACTATCCAAAACAAACCTCGAAGCGATGAGCCCACTTTCCCTTCAAGTGGCCCGCCCTGGCCGTAGACTTTTCGCAGACGACGGTCACAGATTGAGTGGCCCTGCATGTTCAAGTGATGGAGCAGGTGTCGGCGGGGCGTAGCATGGGCTGAGCCGTAGGAATGGGCGATAAGGAAGGACCGGATGTCGGCAATTAATAAAGATTCACTCATGGGCTAGCCTCCATTGTCGCTCCCAGCGTCCCGTAGATTCTCTTCCTTGCCATCTCGCAATAATCGGGATTCAATTCTATCCCGATGAACTCTCGCCCAAGTCGCATGGCAACCATTCCGGTCGTTCCCGCCCCGAAGAATGGGTCAAGCACCGTCCCGCCCTTCGGACACCCCGCCTTGATACACAACTCGGGTATCTCCGGCGGGAACGTGGCGAAGTGGGCCTCGGGGAAAGATTTTGTCGTGATTGTCCAGACGGAGCGGAGGTTGCGATTTTCCTTAACCCACCTATCGCCCATAACATCAAACTTTTCATTATGCGCCCCGTCGAGGGCCACGTTTAATTTAGTTGGATTCCACCCGTATTCGGCCCGCTTCAAACTGACTTCGCAGACGGGTTCTTTCACCGCCTCCGCGTCATACCAATACCGCGCCGACTTCGACAGCATGAAGATATACTCATGCGCCTTCGTGCATCGGTCACGCACGCTCTCGGGCATCGGGTTCGGCTTCGCCCAGATGATGTCCTGCCGTAGCCACCAGCCGTCGGACTGGAGCGCGAAGGCCACGCGCCAGGGGATGCCTACGAGGTTCTTATCCGGCAAGCCGGTTGCCTTCTCGGGATTGATGTCCCGATGGCCGTCGCGCATTTTATTCATCGGCTGGCCCTTACCGCTTCCCGTCCATCGTTGGGCCGAGTATGTGTCCCCGAGGTTCAGCCAAAGTGTGCCGTCGCTTTTCAGCACCCGCCGCACCTCGCGGAACACCTCGACGAGATGCTGAACGTAAAGTTCAGGAGTTGGTTCTAATCCGAGCGACCCGCACCACGCTCCGCATTTCAGGCAAGTTGAACCGCTATTTCCGCCCGTATGCGCCGCCCGACTGGGGCGTTGCCATTCTTTCGGGACGCCGCTGTTTCCCCCGCCCTCATGTGTTCTCTGGATAACATCGCCCCATTCATGCTCACAGTCTGTGTTCCCCGCCCAGATTCTCGGTTCAGTTCCGTAATCCCTCAGCCCCCAATACGGCGGGGACGTGACGCACATATTCGCCGACTCATCCGGCAACTTGCGGAGTTCGGTCAGAGCGTCGCCGCAGATAATCATCCGAATAACTCCCCCTGGCCTACCGCCCCCGCGTCGCGGATATGCTTCTCCCTCACGAGCATCGCCTTCGCCGGATGGTCTAGCTGAGATTGCGCCACTCTCCGATCCTCGGCGGTCACTATCCAAAACAAACCTCGAAGCGATGAGCCCACTTTCCCTTCAAGTGGCCCGCCCTGGCCGTAGACTTTTCGCAGACGACGGTCACAGATTGAGTGGCCCTGCATGTTCAAGTGATGGAGCAGGTGTCGGCGGGGCGTAGCATGGGCTGAGCCGTAGGAATGGGCTATGAGGAACGCCTGAACATCGGCGATGAGCAGGGATTCGGTCATGGGAGCCTCTTGAATGTGATGGCCCAAACGAATGGATTTATTTCCCACCCGTAGCCGCGCTTGGCGTTGAGGCAATCCCAGAGAGCGCGGAACTCATCGAGGCCAGCGAATGCTCCGGGCATTGTGTACCGAATGGCGAAGCCCTCCTCGCCGCTGAATAGGATCGGTCGCTCTTTCATCTTCTCTCCTTCGGCCCGACGCTCCAGCCGCCCAGGACGACCCCGAGCAGGAACGCCAAGAAGAGAAAGCGGAGGCGAATCATCTCCTCTTCCCCTTCCGAAGCCTATCTGTCCTCATCCGGTGGACCCAGTGCTCGCAGGGACATTTCAGGCTCGGGCCGTAGACGCTGACGACATCCGCCTTCTTCTTGTTGCAGTAGGCCCCGAAGCCGCCCTTTTTCAGGGTCGCCCGGCCGCAGTTCTCGAAGATCCGGGTCATGACACCCCCGCACATCTGCTGCAGAGGTCCGGCTCGAACCAGTAGCATCCGCCCGGACAAGCCCTGGCTTCCGTGCATCCGCATAACCGACATCTGCGGACCTTCGGAATCTTCTTCGAGATGCACCCCATGCATAGACCAGTGTCGTTTACGGCGCCCGGTTTCCTGCACTTCTTACAGCGCTTGCCCAGGTCGACATTGATCGTGAGATCCATCGGGCTCACTTAAGGATCTCCGCCGGCACCATCCCAACGAGCTTGGGCCCGTGGGCCAGGACGACTTTGACGAGCTCCCCCTTTTTGAGTTTGACCGGGTCGACGTTCTTGTCGAACAGCTTGAACTTCTTCCCGAAGGCCAGGATTTCCGCCTTCGTCTTCGCGGCCAGGTAGTCGGCGTCAACGGCGTATTCCTTGGCCAGGTCGACCGCCAAGTACTCGGCGACGATCCGCCGGCCCTTGGTCCCGAAGCCGTTCCAGCTGGACGGGCCGACGTGCTGGCCGGAGAGGACGATCTTCTCGATGATGGCCTTGCAGATCCGGAGCTGGTCCACCGGCGCCCTCTGGAGGATCGCGCCGGAGTAATCCTCGCGGGCCGAGACGATGCTCTTGTTGCCGTGGATGGCGCAGGCGAGGAGCAGCATCTTGATCATCGGATCGTCGACGTCGAGCTTGGCCAACTGTTCCGGGATCCGCTTCGAGAGGAAGACGTCGCGGTGGAATTCGCCATGCCACGACGCCCGCGGGGCCTCGGGATCCCGGGGTTTATCCCCGAGCTTCTTTTTTCCCCTCTTCTCCCCGTCGAAGCATTCGCGTTTCCCGAAGCAGGCCTGGGCGGTCTCGACCGTCCCATCGAGTTCGATGATGGTGATGAAGTTGGGACACTCCTTGCACTTCTCCGCCGGCCTCGGCCCGTAGCAGAAGTCGTGGTAGTTGAGCTGGCGGTGGCGATCCTCGAAGCGGAAGCCGTTCGTGCCGTGCGCCTTGGCGAGCGATGTCTCTTTCCAGTGGCCGGCCAGGTAGTCGTTCTGGCGCTTCTTGAAGCAAGCCGGATTCAGACACCGGGCCTTGTCCGCGTCGACGTCAAAGAGATCCTTCTGGATAATCGAATTTGACCCGCACGAGCAGCACGGCAGCGGGACTCCAGGTTCGTTCATCGGGAAGAAGGCGCCCGAGAGCGCCGGCGCCATGTCGTTGATCCATTTCCGCAGCCGGCCGACGGTCGTGGATACCCCTTCGTACCGCGCGGAGCTCATGAGGTCGTCGGTCATTTTCTTGAGCGCCTTGGGATCCCCGCTTACGCGGAGCAGCTGCTGGAGGTGTCCGAAGACAATCTTGCCTTCGTCCCAAGCTTTGAGCACGTTGGCCGGGAGCTCGAGCACCCGGACGCGGCCGCGGATATACGCCGGCGAGATCCCGGTCTTCTCGGCCAATTCGACAATCGATTCGGCCACCATCACCTTGCCGGCGCCGCCTCCGAGGCCGTGCCTTTCGGCGTAGCTCTTGAAGCTCTCGGCCTCCTCCCGGTCCGTCAGGTCGTCGCGCTGGAGGTTTTCTATGATCATGAAGTCGTAGGCCTCATCATCAGTGAGTTCCCGGACGATCGCCGGGATCACGGCCAGGCCAGCGGCCGCGGCCGCGCGGAATCGCCGCTCGCCGGCGACGATCTCGTAGGTTGCCTTCCCCTTCTTCAGGGGCCGGACGATGATCGGCTCGATGACGCCCTTCTGCTTAACCGAGGCGGTGAGCTCATCGAGTTTTTTTTGGTCGTAGCGCCGACGCGGGTTGCGCGGGTTGGCGCAGATCTCCGTAAGAGGGATTTCACAGAAGTTGGTCATTGATGAGTCTCCTTCGATACTCCTCGGCAGCCTTCGAACGATGTTCCGGAGAGAATAACTCCTCCCGCTTGGCGTCCTCGACGCGCCTCCGGTGGAGTTCCTTCCGCTCCCGGCCCGACCTCACGAGCGAGCGGCCGTAGA
>Ga0315293_10005376_pt1 | contig 12061 bp, 1 predicted proteins | sample YL17G13_20_MG_FD_203071 | JGI IMG/M metagenome (GOLD analysis project Ga0315293, IMG submission 203071) | Sediment microbial communities from Yellowstone Lake, YNP, Wyoming, USA - YL17G13_20 | ecosystem: Environmental > Aquatic > Freshwater > Lake > Sediment | place: USA: Wyoming | collected... | reverse complement strand
ATAGGTTACTAAAAAGCTCACCTGCTACACCTTCAGACTCTACATCATATGAAGTTATCTCATCTGTTATACTTGGATCAACCTTAAATAATTTTTTTAAGAAGTTTAATATTCTTCTGAATAAAGTATTTCTTTTTGGAGACCCCTTAGTAGATTTTTGATTTAAAGCATAAGATCTAAAATCTTCAGCAAGTAATTCTTCTAATTCTAAAAATGAATATTTTTTATACTTAGGATTACTTGCTTTTAGTTCTTCATATAGAGCAATTTTTTCATCTTTAGTTAAAAACAATTGAGAGAAAGCATGCCAAGATTCATGATAGACATCTACCATTGTACCTCCTGTAGCTTTATTTACCTGTATTGTTCCAAGATATTGCCCGGCAATTAATGTAGAACCTGCTGCAATAAATTTTGCATATGCATCAGAGTTAACAATATTAACCATTTGAGGAAGACCAAGAAACTTAGACAAAGGATGAGTTCCATACCATTCAATTGCATTGTCTATTTGTTCATCTGTTACAGAAGATGTTAAGCTTTTACTTCTATCTAAATTAAACTTAGGTCTTCTTTTTGTAACGGCTTCAGAAATAACTGTTTCATCAGAAGGATTTCCTGTATTAGAAGGATTTGTACCTTTTACTACTTGTTCTTTAGATTCTTCTTCAGAAACAACCCTAGGAGCAATAGTAACTTGATCTAATGATTCTCTCTCAGCTATTTCAGCAGCAACATCAGCTAATAAAACAGGTTCTCTTTTAAGTTCTATTTGTGATGTTAATACCTTTATCTTATTATCCTTTTCAAGTTTTTCTTTTTCATATATTACTTTTTCTTCTGCAGTAAGAGCACTTACCTTATCAGTTGTATATAAAGCATTAAAGTCTTTATTTAATTTTTTTATTTGGTTTTCAACTTCATATCCTTTTTCTGATAAACTACCAAAGACAAGTCTATTACCACCTTCTAATTTTGTAGCATTTACTACATCAACAAATACACGGCCTCCATCTACTTCATTATTATTAACAGTAAGATCTAAAGTACTTCCAATTACAGGTTTATTTGTAGCTCCATATATAGTGTGCTCTCCCTCTTGTCCTTCTATTGTTACAACATAATTATATGTTGATACATTACTAGTAAGTGCAGGTGAATTAGCAATAAGCTGTAATGCTCTATTAGATTGAGTCTCACTTATTTCACGTACAACAGTTGCAGTAACTTTTTTATCTGGAGAAGCTTTAATAACTTTAACTAAGTTATCTTTAAACTTTCTTGTCTCAGATCTTAGATCTTCTTTTTCTTTTTCAATTGCTTTAGCTTTATTAACTCTCTTTATAAAAGCGCTATCTAAGCTAAATCTCATATATGCATTAAATAAAGGAATTGTTTTATTTCCTTGAAGTTTAATTTTACCATCTTGTTTTGATAGAAAATCTACATAATTTTTTAAAACAAACTCTCCATTCTCATAATCAAAATATTCTTCACCAATAATATTGGTGACACCAATAAGACTAGTTTTATAAATTATCTTGGATGGATATCTTGTACCTGATTCAGATGACTTTCCAGACATTAATATATCAAATATATCTTTTTCTGCCGTTGGAGAGCTTAAATTAATTCCTAATGCTGGTTTTTCATTAACTTTTTTAAATTCGGGATTAAGTTGTGCTTCTTTACTTGTATAAGGAACATATGAAAAAATAAGCTTACCATCTTTGTATGTAAGATGATGTCTTTGAGTTGATGTTGGAACTTTTATATTTTCTTGATCACTATAGAACTGATAATAAAAAGCAGCTCTTTCTTTAACACTAATTTTAGGGTTAGTTAAAACAGCAGCTATTTTTTTTGCAAGATCTTCTTGAATATCAGATCTGTCTACTTCAATTACTTCACCATTAATCTGTACAATAGTTCTACTAGATCCAAATCCTTTAAATGGTTCACTTAAGTTCCGAATACTTTCTAATATCTTTTTAGAAGTTTCAGGAGAGAAAACATCAAGTTTATTTAAAGCTATGTTAGCAGCTACTTTATAATTAATTACACCTATGCTAGCTCCTGTTAAGTTTAACATAGGAGACTGACCTGTAGCAATTAATTTTTGTCTAAAGTCATAAACTTTTTTAAATTGTTCTTGTTGAGCTTTTTCAATACTTTTTACATACTCAGCAAAAGACATTCCACTTTCTTCTTCAAGTTCTTTTCTAGAGATATTCTGTTCTTTAAGTCTTGTCTTTGCTTCTTCTTCAGGAGAAATGATTTGATCTTCAATACCATATATATCTGTTACTCTATACTTACCATTTTCATACCTTACATCTCTAAGCATTTGGTAAACAATTTTACCACCATTTTCTTTAGTAGTTACTGTTCCATTATTAGAAAAATAAACAAACTCTCCTTTTGCATTAGTTAAGACTAAAGTAAATTGCTGAGAGATTGGAGTAACATTATCTTTATTTTTATTGTCACTAACAAGTGCATTTTGTATTTCAACTATTTTATTAGAGTACTGTGTTCTATCATTAGAGCTCAGTTTACTTAGCGGCAATACTTTAAGATAAAGTTCTACACCATCTAAAACAATCCTATCTAGTAAGTCAATGTTTCTTGTTAGATTACTTATTCTACCAATTGTATTTATAGTATGTAACTTATCTTTATCTATAGTTTCAACATTATCTTTAAGGCTTTCTCCCGGTGACTTAGCTGTAAATTCCTCATGAGTTCCCGTAAGAACAGACCTTGCTTTTAATCTTTTATCACCATATTTTTCAATTGGTGCTTCTTCTTCTGGCTCTTCATATATATTTTTTGGTTTATCAGCATTATCCTGTGCAATTAATAAAAGCTCTTCAGGTGTTAGTGTTTTTTCAAAATAACTTGCAACAACTTGTATACCATCATCACTTCTAAAACTTTTTGATAAAGCTCTAAGATTTATTTCATTTCCCTCAGTATCCTTTGCTATATCTAGATCTTCTAATTTTGCTAGAATTCTATTTGTAATATAAGGAACTTGTTGCATATACTGTATAGCATTATCTACACCTTGTTTATCCTTAAGGCCTGAATACAACTTGTCCATAAAGCTATTAACATCAAAAGCTTCCTTAGCCTTTAATGAATCCAACATTGACTTAGCAATAACTGCCGTTAAAGCTTCAATATGTTTATCTCCTAATGCACAAGTAATAGCCATATCCTAACAAATTTCCATATTAAATAAATCTTCTTCTAAATCACTTAGCTTTAAGCCATCAACATCACCAATTATTTTATCAATGGTTGAGTCAGATAAATTATCGGCAGCTGTCTTACTTGTTTGAAGTACATCTGTAACTTCTTTAGTAATATCTATTATTTGTGCAACAGTACTTTCTTTTGCTTGAGCAGGTGTCATAACATTTCCAATTAGTTTATCAAATTTAACACTTTTTTTCTTATTAGAGTTAACAATTGCAACAGTAACATTATCACCAACTATAGCTGTTATTATAACTAATGTTCCAGCCGGTATATCTCCTATTGGACTAACAGTAATATATTCTGTTCCTATGTCTGTATTTAATTGATCTTTAACTTCCTCCTTAAATTCTTTAGTAAGTTCTTGTAGTCTTTCCTTAACAACATCTAAAATCATTTTTATTTCACCAGGTTTAAAATCTTTTAAATCTTTTGAAAGTTCTGTTATTTCTTCAGTTGTTTTTGCCTTGGTAATAGAATCTAATTTAGATCTTAAGTCTTTATTTACTGCTTGTTCTCCAGTAACTACATCACCTAAATCAGCAATGTCAGCAAGTGAAAAAGTACTTAATACTTTATCATCTTTAGAACGCTGTATAGCTTCAACAGTTTGTTTTTTATTTTCAGCAGAAGCTTTTTTAACTTCTGTTGGTTTAGGACCTTCAGAGTTTCTATCACTTAGTCTATTATCTAAAGAGTCTTTACTTCTTGGTTCAAGTAGTTCATTAAGATATCTTAATTGGTCATCATACTTTTGAAGTGCTCCCTGTAACTGATTTAACCTACTTGTCTCTTCAGCTTTTACATCTTCTAATAACTCAACAGAGTCCATTGCATCTAATACATTTGACTCAAGTTTATTAAACTCTTTTGTAAGATCTGGATAATTTTCTAAAGTAGCTTTATCTGCAGAGTCTACTGAGTCTATAAGACTTTTTATTTCTTCAGATGATAATGCTTTATAACCAGTTTCTTTTTTAAACTTTTCATAATTTTTATTTGATTTTTCCCAAATTTTAACATACTCTTTTAAATAAGCAATAGATTTAGATATAGCATTTTGAATAATTGTTATTAATTTTTCAATTGTAGAAATCTTTCTTTTTACTGTATCAATCTTTTGTTTAATCTCAGTAGCATTATATAAAGACATGTTTGGATCATCAAGTAAACTTTGATAATAATCTACTTGTTTTTTAAGATCTTGCTTAAGTGGTTCTAATATTCTTTCTTTTTCTCTTTTAAGTTCATTTATTCTATTAGTAATATCATTAGCAATAGCGAACTCTCTTCTTAGTTGAGCCCTAAGATCTTTTGCTCTTAATTGAATTTTACCACCACGCTTAGTTAATTTAGATTTTATTAACTGTCCTGTTACTTTGTCTAAGCTAGTAATATTATTAATTAAACCTATAACATCTTCAGTAGTAAGATCTATAGACTGATTAAGGATAGTATCCAAAAATTTAAGTGTATCATTAATTTTAGAAACATCTTCATCTAAAAGAGCTTGTCTTTCTCTTAGTGTTTGAATTTTAGAAATAAGAATTCCCATATTTCTATCTTGAAATTTTTTTTGCTCAGCAGTAAGTTTCTTTACTTCTTTTTTAATTTCCTCATCTTCAGGAGTTAATGGAACTTCTTCTATTGTTTCTCCTTTAGGAGTTATCCTTGGTATAATAGTATCTACTAGTTGCTGGAAAGTCTTTCCATAATTTACATTTTTATTAGCATCTATACTTACAATTGATTCTTCATTAGCATCAATTTTAAATGTTCCTCTATCTGGCTTTAATACACCATCAGCTCTTTTTACACTTAGAACTTTTCCTGTTTCTGAATCAGTAGTTATTTCTATAGGTAACACACCTATGGTAGCTTCAATACCATACATATTATACAACATATTTTTATAGGCTGTTAACTGTAAAGAGTAACCTTGTTTTGGAGAAAAACTATTTGTTGGTTCATCATAGTTATCCCATTTATCTTTCTTACCTGTTTTAATATCAACTATAAATACTTTACCTTCTCTATCTATAAATAATAAATCTATCTCTCCTGCAATACCAGAGTTTTCATCATATAGTTTTATATTGTTTGGTATAGCAATTAAGTCTCCGTTATCTACTTGTTCTTTAAGTGATGATAGAACAGAGTCTGCTCCAAATAATGCATCAAATGCATCATCATCTATCATAGTAGAATCTTTTTTTACTTCAACTCCAGCTAAGAAATTTCTTATTTGAGCATCCACATAAATACCAGCTATTCTTCTATCTTCATATGTCTTCTCTGTTACTAAAGCAAGTACTTCATTTAGAGTTGCTTTTCTTTTTGTAGTAGGTTTAACTTGTAAAGCAGCTATTTCTGCATCATATCTAGCATTGATTTCATTTCTTTGAGCTAACTCTTTTAGGTTAATAAATGCTACATTTTTTAATTTAGATTCTGAAAGTCCTGCTTTATCTAATTCTTCTTCTCTTCTTTTTTCTATATCAGCTTTAGTATTTGTAGAAACAGTTTTAGCTGGAGCATTAGTAATAGTTCTTTTACCTCCTACTGATAATTTAGTTATGTAATTTCCAGCAGGAAGTATTTCACCTTCTTCTACATATCTAAATCCTTCTGGTAATACTTCATCTGTAGTAGGCTGTGTTTCTTCACCAGTACGTGTTTTTAATTCACTTTCTACTTCAGTAAAAGTCCACTTAGAAAAACCTTTGAGATTCTTTTTAGCTCTTAAAGCTTTCATAAAATCATCAATAGTTCCTCCCTTTCCTAGAGTAGCATCATATACTTCAGTAATAATATTAGTATCTGGATACTTATAGTGACTACTTAGTAATCTTTGAGTAGCATTTGTTACTCTTTCAAATTCCTGTTCTTTACCTTTAACAATGTATTTGTTCTTTACTCTATCAAGTTCAATATCATTTTGCTCATCTAGAAGTTTTCTAATCTTTTTTAAAACCGCAGCTCTTTTAGGAGAATCTTTTATATTTAATTTATAGCTTAAATATTTATTTGCTAAAGTTAAGTCAAACTCAAGTAAAGCTATTGCTTCTTTGTCAGCAGCAGTACGTTCTTCTTCTAGTTTATTTGTTAATTTTTTTAGATTTTTTTCTAGTTTACTTACATTAGACTTAATAGTTTTAACATCTAATTCTTCAAAGTTTACAACTTCACCATTTATATTTAAAACTGGAGCTTCAATTTCTTCTATTTGATCAGAAATTAACTGATCTATTTTTTTCTTATTGTAGTTATCAATAACATCCTTAGCTGCTGTATTAGTTTTTACAAAATCTTCAAGAATTTCTCTAAGGTCTTCTGGATTCATTTGCTCAACTTCATTCTCCCTATCTTCATCTGTAATATAATTACTAAATGCTGTTGTTAAAGCAGTATATAAATCATCATCCATTTGCTCAAGTGGTGTGTTTATAGTAAATGGAATATACTTTGCAGCCTGAGTAAGTTTTTCTGTTTTAGCTTTTTGATTGAGTTTATTAATTATTTCTAATCTTTTTTCAGCATAAACTTTTTCAACCTTTGCAACTTCAGCAGCATCAGGCTTTAAACTTTTTTTATACTTTCTTCCTGCTACAAATTTTTCAGAAAACTTTTCTATATTTACAAGATCACCTGTTTCATTATCATATCTTAATCCTTCTTTAGATTTAAAAAAAGTAACTTTCTTTCTCTTCTTTCCAGACATGTACTCAGCATCTACAAAGTCTTCAGCTTCCATTTGCTCTTCAAGAACTTTTATAGATATACTTTCCTTTCCACTTAAACTTATTTTACCAAGTTCTTCAATAGTTTCAGTTTTTGGTAAGCTGTTTATTTCATTCTGCATTTCAGCATTTAATTTTGCTAATGCTAAATTTAAAGCAGTAGAATCCGCAGCTCTTGCATCAGGACTAAAAGTTCTAACAGAATTAGCTCTTTCAAATAGTTGAGCATAAATATTATACTCAGGATGTCCTTCTTTTATTACAGCTTTTCTTGTCTCATCAAAAAACTCTGACGGTAATCTTCCTGATCTTTGGAATTCAGCAGCATCATCTGCACTGATATAAATATTTTTATCTGCTAGTTCATTAAGTAATGCATTAAGTTCAATATTATTAATTTCTTGATTTACTAAACCATCATAGTACTCACGTCTATTATTATAAAGATCATTCATCCATGTATAATTCTTTTCTACATGTGATATAAACTCTCTAGGATTGTGTAACATATTAACATGACCCGCAAGAATAGTAGCTTCTTTACCTAATTTATAACTATCTAATAATAGATCAAATGCAGCATCTGCATCTCTTTCTATGTAAGTATCAGAATGAATACTTGCAACAGCTTTTAAGTAGTTTTTATATGCAGACTCTAATCTGTCTTGTGCTTCTTGTGTATTTTCTTTTGTTCTTGATTTTATTTTAAGAGACCTATTTACAATCTCTCTTGCTTCAGCTTCAGCTTCAGCTTCAGTAATTTCATTTCCTTCAGCATCTTTAAGTCCTTTAAACCTACCTTCAGCTTTTAATTTTGCTATACGGCCTTCTTTATCTAGAACTTCATACTTCTCATAATAAGCAAATGCTTCTGAAAGATCTTCTAAAGCTTTTAACTTTACTTCTTTTTTTGCAATTTCTGCAGCTGGTAAAATACCTCTTTGAGATTCAATTTCTGTTCTTAATAATTCTCTTTCATTAGATAACCTTGAAGGCTCAATTAAAACTTGAAGCTCAGTATCTGTCATTTTAGATAAAGGTTTATTAGCTTGTAAAGTATTTTTAATTTGGTTCATTCTTGCAACTGCATCTTTATAACCTTGTCCCATGAAGATTGCATTTTGTTTTGCACCTTCCCAAGCTGAATGAAATATAGCTGCTTTTTTATAAGCATCTGTTCCTTCTTCATATTTTGACAAGTCAATTGGACTAGGAAATCTATCATTTATTTCTTTGTAAGATTTTTGAATTTCATTTGCTTTAGTTAATATACCATCTATTCTTGCTATATACTTAGCTCCTTCACCTTTTGGAATTGATGGAAACTCAACTTCAAACTCTTCTGCTGTTAAATTTTTATATGAGGCTAGTTGATCTTTAAATCTATCAAAGGTATCTGTTTTAAGAGCTGTAGAAATTTGTGAAACAAAAGCTTGATCAGTTGCATCTAAAGATTCATTTCTACTACCTGATTCTTTTATCTTAGCCATTATTTCTTGGTTACCAAGATTAAATATTTTAGATGTAAAAAACTCAAGAGGATCATTAGATAGATCAGTAAGTGTTTTTGCTACACCTTTTCCATATGTATTTCTAAGTTCTTTATATTTAGCAAACTCTTCTGGTTTAAATATTCTATTATATCCAGTGTTTGCCCATCCAGGTAAACTATTTAATGGTCCTGCAAAACCTCCCATGACAAATCCTGTAGCAAATGTTTCAAAACCTTTTTCTGTAAATGGATTTTGTTCTCCCCATGCTTTAGAAAAATAATCTCCTTTAGAAGCCATCATTGTAGCTCCTCTTGCATAAAGATGTGATGTAACTGCTTTACTATTAAATGAATCTGTATAGTAACCTTCAAGTGCTTGAGAGATTGTTTCTTGAGCATTCTCTTGTAAACCTTCAGCTATATTAGCTTTCATGTATGTAGCAGCTCCTTTTGAAAGTTTTGCTACACCCTGTGTTTTAAGTATTTCAAGTGTGTTCTTAAATTTATTTTCAAGAAAACTAAAATCTCCTTTTACTATTTTACTACCAGCAGCCTTTATATCTTTAACTACTACATTTCCTGTTTTAAGATTTAATACTTCTTTAGTTTTAGAAGCTAACATATTACTAAGTCCACCTTTTCTATTTAATATATTACCAAATGATATCTTATTACTTGCATATATTAATGCTGTATTCCAACCAATAGTTTCTAAACCTGCTAGCTTAGATTGTTTTACCATTTCATACTGTTGATCATTTGTTGGAGTCTCACCATTTTCTTTATAATATCTATCATAAAGATTTTGATAAACTTTATTTTCAGCCATACCAGCTTCTAGTCTTGCTTCAGATAAAGCACCATTGATACTTTTGACATCCATATAAAAACCACCAGCTGTTTTAGACATTTTTGCAAGACCTGTAAGATTATCAAACTTCTCAGCTGTTCTAACAGCATTAACTGCAGTAAAAGTATTTGATAAAGGATTTAAAAAACTACCTACTTTAGTTTGAGAAGCTTTCCAAAATGCTCTAGCAGTATCTGAATTTTCTAATGCTTTTACAGTACCTCTAAATACATCATCTGCTTTAGTAATAAACTTTCCGATCATTGGTGCCTTAGCACCTAGTCTTGCAATGTTTCTTGCAGTTGTTCCAGCAAAAATACCAACACCTTCTGGAGCACCTACTCCTGTAGCTGTTAGTCCAGCACCTATAAGAGCTGCACCTGCTTCCTCAGCCATTATCTCTGTTATAATACCAGCTGTATAACCAAAGTTCATGAATGTATTATTCATGAATCCAAATGCACCACCTTTTGTAGACTGTCCAATAGCTGATGCTTCTTCATACATTTCAGCATCTTCTAAATCTGAAGAAGTAAAATCACCATGAGCCATTTTCCACAAACTCTTTGGACCTGACATAAAGCCTTGAACTGCAAGAGGCATGAATGAATGACTCATCATTCTTGTATAATCATTCCATTTAGTAGTTCTTTCATTAAAGATAGCTTCATTATCTCTTATTGGAGAGAAACCTATTTCATCAAACTTTTCTTGACCATAAGCATTGTATCTTTTAAAAAAATTATTTCCAGAAGGTCCTGCATTATAAGAGTACATTCTAGCATAAGAATTCTTATCTTGATTTGCTTGTGCTAAAGATTTACTATAATCTATAAAGGCTGATGCTATATCATTAGTAGATTGTCCAGGCTTTGACCCAGGTTTACCAGGAGGATTACCAGTTATAGTATTCTTTATATTTAACTGTGGTTGAGTAAGTGAACTAAATGAAGGTATAGGAGATGCAGAAAAATTAATTTCAGGCATCTTTATTCTATCACCTTCAAAAGGCTTATAGCTTATCTCATCTGCATTAGGTTGGTTAATACCGCCATATTCTGGTCCTAATGAATCAAGCGGATTAAAAGGTGTCTCAGTCTCTGGCATTGTATAGTCTTTGGTTTTCTTGTTTCATTTGATCAAATCCAGTATAAATTTGGTCATCTCTTTGTTTAGATAAGTTATTTCCAGATATTAAAGAATTTGATGTAGAATAATATGTTTTATAATCTCCTGTCTCATTGTCCCATACTGGAAACTCTGATATTAAAGTATAGTCTCCCATACCAAGTTCATCTTTCTTAATAGTAAACTTATACTTACTATTTGTAGGATCAACATATGAGTAACTACCTTTTGAATCTACATAAGAAGCTAAAGGATCTTTAAAAGAATCTTGATATAAAGCATTTTTAAAATTACTATTGTTAGTCATGACATTGATACCATTTGTTAAAATGTTATTATACTCATCATTAGTAAGTAAATTATTAGTTCCTTCTTTATCTGTAGATTTAAATTGTGTTAAAAATTTAGCAGATGGTTTAATAACAACTGCTCCTCTATTTGCAGAACCTGTTGCAACTGGAGCAACACCTAATTCAAAATTACCTAATGAAGACTTAGAACTATTCATAGCATTTCTTATCTGAGTAAGTAAAGCCTGACCTTTATCATTCTTTCCTCCTCCAGCTGTATCCCAGTTAGTTAATGAATATCCTTTAAATGATACTCTAGTTTTACTAGAGTCACTAAAGTCTAATGCATTTAAATCTTTCATTACACTATCATAGTAGTATCTTCCTTTTGAACTTTTTGGATTTACCATTATACCTGTGGCACCTTCAGTAAATACACCTGTTCCTGAATCATAAAATCTACCAAGACCAACAACTGGTTTTTTAACTACTTTCTCACTTTTCCAAACTTCACTAGCACCATTTACTAAGTCTTGATAATTAATACCATTGTTTGTTGCTGCAAGTCTAATTTCATTTATACCAATAGCACCAGCAACAAGACCAACTGCAGCAGGAACAAGTGCTGTTAATGCAGAGTACTTATATAAGTCTCTTCCTGTTGTTCTATCTTTTCTAGTTCCTGATTCTACTTTACCTACTTCTGCAAGTTTTTTATAGAACTGTTCCTCTGATCTTAAGTTACCTCTATTATCATAAAGATATTCAGAATACTTAAGACCTTTTCTAGATAACTCTTGTTCTACAGCACCAGAAGATTTTGTTCTCCACTTTTGATCTTCATCAAGATAGTTTACATAATCTTGAAACTTAACATTGTCTTTTATAATTTGTGATGATCTAGACTTAATAGTAGATAACTGAGCATTATTTGAAATAAAGTTATTATAGTTTTCTTTAATTCTTTCAAGACCATCTGCACCAATAGTTGTTGATATAAAACCAACAGGATTATTCTTAAGTCTCTTTTTAAATTCTGTAAGAGACATATTAGGTACTCTTGATGTACTTAATATTTGTTTTATTTGTGCATTATCAATTTCTTTATTATTGGCAAGTTCTTCTAATACACCTACTGTAGAATTAATCCAAGGAAGTGCATGATTTTCTGTTTGATTTTTAACAATTTTTCTACTTAAGTCAATTGCTTTATTTTTATCAGTAGTAGCACCTTTTGAATTCTTCATTATGTAGGTATTATTCTGATCTTCAAACTCAACTATTTCACCTTTCTCAT
>Ga0315293_10005373_pt1 | contig 12062 bp, 14 predicted proteins | sample YL17G13_20_MG_FD_203071 | JGI IMG/M metagenome (GOLD analysis project Ga0315293, IMG submission 203071) | Sediment microbial communities from Yellowstone Lake, YNP, Wyoming, USA - YL17G13_20 | ecosystem: Environmental > Aquatic > Freshwater > Lake > Sediment | place: USA: Wyoming | collected... | reverse complement strand
CCCGGCGTCGGCAAGACGGCGATCGTCGAGGGCCTGGCCCAGCGCATCATCGACGGCGACGTGCCGGAGAGCCTGCGTGACAAGACCGTCGTCTCCCTCGACATGGGCTCCATGGTCGCCGGCGCGAAGTATCGCGGCGAGTTCGAGGAACGCCTCAAGGCGGTCCTCGACGACATCAAGAATTCCGCCGGCCAGATCATCACCTTCATCGACGAGTTGCACACCATCGTCGGTGCCGGCGCTACCGGCGAAGGCGCGATGGACGCCGGCAACATGATCAAGCCCATGCTGGCCCGTGGCGAACTGCGGATGGTCGGTGCCACCACTCTCGAGGAGTACCGCAAGTACATCGAGAAGGACGCCGCCCTCGAACGCCGGTTCCAGCAGGTGTTCGTCGGTGAACCGTCCGTCGAGGACACCGTCGGCATTCTGCGCGGACTCAAAGATCGCTACGAGGTGCACCACGGCGTGCGGATCACCGACTCTGCTCTCGTGGCCGCGGCGACGCTCTCGGACCGCTACATCACCAGCAGATTTCTTCCGGACAAGGCCATCGACCTCGTCGACGAGGCAGGGTCGCGGCTGCGGATGGAGATCGACTCCCGGCCCGTCGAGATCGATGAGGTCGAACGCCTGGTGCGACGCCTTGAAATCGAGGAGATGGCGCTGGCGAAAGAAGAGGACGCCGCGTCGGCGGAACGCCTGGTGAAGCTGCGCGCCGAGTTAGCCGACCAGAAAGAAAAACTGGCCGAGTTGACGACGCGCTGGCAAAACGAGAAGAACGCCATCGACATCGTTCGCGCCCTCAAAGAGGAACTCGACCATCTCCGTGGGGAGTCTGAGCGCGCCGAGCGTGACGGCGATCTGGCCAAGGCGGCCGAGTTGCGCTACGGGCGGATCCCCGAGGTGGAGAAGAAACTCGACGCGGCACTGCCGCAGACCCAGCCCCAGGCCAACGTCATGCTCAAGGAAGAGGTCGGACCCGACGACATCGCCGATGTGGTGGCGGCGTGGACCGGCATCCCGGCCGGCCGGCTCCTGGAGGGTGAGACAGCCAAGCTGCTGCGGATGGAAGACGAACTCGGCAAGCGGGTCGTCGGCCAGGCCAAGGCCGTGCAAGCCGTTTCCGATGCCGTCCGCCGCAGCCGGGCCGGCGTCGCTGACCCCAACAGGCCCACCGGCTCGTTCCTGTTTCTCGGCCCCACCGGCGTCGGCAAGACCGAACTGGCCAAGGCGCTGGCGGACTTCTTGTTCGACGACGAACGCGCAATGGTCCGTATCGACATGAGCGAGTATGGCGAGAAGCATTCCGTCGCAAGGCTTGTCGGCGCCCCTCCCGGCTACATCGGCTACGACCAGGGTGGTCAACTCACCGAAGCGGTGCGCCGGCGGCCGTACACGGTGGTGCTGTTCGACGAGGTCGAGAAGGCCCATCCGGATGTGTTCGACGTGCTGCTGCAGGTTCTCGACGAGGGCCGGCTGACTGACGGTCAGGGCCGCACGGTGGACTTCCGCAGCACCATTCTCATTCTGACGTCGAACCTTGGTTCGGGCGGCAGCGAGGAGCAGGTGATGGCGGCGGTCCGCAGCGCCTTCAAGCCGGAGTTCATCAACCGCCTCGACGACGTGTTGATCTTCGAGGGCCTCAAGCCCGACGAGTTGGTCCGGATCGTCGACATCCAACTGGCTCAGTTGAGCAGGCGACTGGCTCAACGGCGCCTGGATCTACAGGTGTCTCTGGCGGCCAAGGAATGGCTGGCAGAGCGCGGGTTCGACCCGGTATACGGGGCGCGACCACTTCGGCGCTTGGTCCAGCAGGCCATTGGCGACCCACTCGCCAAACTGCTACTGGCCGGTGACGTGGTGGACGGAGACGTGGTGGCAGTCAACGTGACGGCTGACGGCGACGGTCTGATTCTGGGCTGACCTTAACCTGGGCTGACCTTAACCTGGGCTGATTTGGGTTTTAGGCTGCTCGCGCGCCAATGGTGACCCTGTTGTGACCTGCGGGGCCTCTTGGCGACTGGCGACGAACGGTTACGCTACGACCAATGGTCCCGTTTTGGTTCACGCTGTCCGCACTCTGTTTCGTGGGTGCGGCGGTGCTGCTGTACGTCGATATCGGGCGACGCCGCGGCCTGGGCCGGCGCCGCAAGTCCTGGGCGCGCTCGCATGGTTTCGATTACGAGCAGGAATCGACAGAGATCGTCGAACGCTGGAAGCGCGGCGTGATGTCCACCGTCGGAGAGGTCAGCGCGCGCAACGTTGTACTCGGCCAGATCCGCGGCGAAGCGGTGTACATCTTCGATCTTGAGGACGTCGCGACTGTCATCGCATTGCACCGCAAGGTCGGCACGGCCGTCGTGATGGATCTGCGACTCAAGGGCATCAAGGAACCGCGGGAAGCCGACGTCTGGCTGCTCGGTGCTATCGGCCCCCGAATGGTGTACTCCAACAACCTCGATGCGGCACGGCGGGCTTGCGATCGTCGGATGGTGACGTTCGCCCACACCGCGCCGGACTGCGCCGAGATCATGTGGAACGAGGAGAACTGGACGCTGGTCGCAATGCCGGTGTCGGCCACCCGCGCCCAGTGGGACGAGGGCCTGCGGACGGTTCGGCAATTCAACGATCTTCTTCGCGTGCTGCCACCCATCCCGGCTCAAGCCGCTGCCGCACAGTCGGCGGCCCGCCGCAACGCACTTCCCCCGGGCCGCAGCGAGGCTCCGCCGATACTCGCGCCACGGCCTGGTACGCAGGCACCCAACTACCAAGTCTGACGCGTACCGCGGGCTAAGTCTGACGCGTCCCGCGGGCTAAGTCTGACGCGTCCCGCGGGCTAGGTCTGACGCGTCCCCCGAGCCGATAGGGTGGCGGGATGCCACGTCCTACCGCCTTAATCACCGGCCCCACCTCGGGCCTGGGGGCCGGGTACGCCCGTCGGTTCGCGCGCGACGGATACGACCTGGTGCTGGTTGCCCGCGATGTCGACCGTCTCGTTGATCTTGCCGCGGAACTGCGGGCCTCCCACGGTGTCGAGGTTGAAGTGCTGCCCGCCGATCTGTCTGTCGAGGCCGACCGCGACAGGGTCGTCCGACGACTGGCAGCCGGGGTGGCGGTGCTGGTCAACAATGCAGGATTCGGCACGTCGGGTGAATTCGCCCATACCGACCCCGCGTTGTTGCAGCGCCAACTCGATGTCAATGTCACCGCCGTGATGCATCTGACGCGCGCCGCACTACCGCCGATGCTGGCCGCCCACCGCGGATCGGTGATCAATATCGCCAGCGTCGCCGGTCTGCTGTCCGGCCGGGGTTCCACCTACTCGGCGTCGAAGGCCTGGGTGGTGTCGTTCTCCGAGGGCCTGGCCAATGGTTTGACCGGAACCGGGGTGGGCGTGCACGCGGTCTGCCCGGGCTTCGTGCGCACCGAGTTCCACCAGCGCGCCGGCATCAATATGGCGGCCATCCGCGGCCCACTGTGGCTCAGCGTCGACGACGTAGTCGCCGAGAGTCTCGCGGACGTGGCGAAGGGCAAGGTGCTGAGCATTCCCGGCGTGCAATACAAGGTGATGACGACCGCCGGACGGATAGTCCCGCGCAGATTGGTTCGTGCGCTCACCAAGAGAATCGGAGGCGGCCGTGACCGCACCTGAAATCAACGCCGCCGACCGCGCCTCGCTCACCGGTTTGGTTCGGCGATTGTCGGTGGTGTTCGGCCGCGTCACGCTGTCCTCCGGCAAAGAGGCGGACTACTACGTCGACCTGCGCCGGGCGACGCTTCACCATGAGGCCGCCCCCCTGATCGGGCGGTTGATGCGTGAGCTGACCGCGGACTGGGACTACGCGGCGGTCGGTGGTCTCACGCTGGGAGCCGACCCGGTGGCAACCGCGATCATGCACGCACCAGGACGGCCCATCGATGTATTCGTAGTTCGCAAGTCGGTGAAAGCCCATGGGCTGCAACGCCTCATCGAAGGTACCGAGGTGGTCGGCAAGCGGGTGCTGGTCGTAGAGGACACCAGCACCACCGGAGGTTCGGCCTTGACGGCGGTACGCGCCGCCCGCGACGCCGGAGCGACGGTCATCGGGGTGGCGACGGTGGTGGACCGGTCCACCGGCGCCGCTGCGGCGATCGAAGACGAGGGCGTGCCCTATCGGAGCCTGCTCGGACTTGCCGATCTCGACCTCCCTGCGCAGTGACCACACCCGCCGGGGGCGGTCAGTCTCCGGAGTCGGGAGAGCAACCCGACACTGATATCGCATGGGATGACGTCGTCGACGTCATCTGCGTGGGCTCCGATCCTGGCCCGGTGGCGCACGCCATCGCCGCTGTCGGGAGCGGTCTGCGGGTACTCGTCGTCGCGCGTCCAGATGCCTGGGACACCGACACTGCTGCCTACATCGCTGAAATGACCGAGGAGTTGCCGGCCCTGGCAGAAGGTCCCGCGGTGGCGGTCACCTCCCCATTGGCGATCGACGTGCGGGTGATCGGCGTGCGGGCGATCGGCGTGCGGGCGATCGACGCCCAACCCGCCCGGGGCCGAGTGATCGATACCTTCGATGGTGCGCGGTTGGGTGAATTTGCGGCGCAGTGTTGGGCGTCGCCGTTCGGCGTTCTCTACACCGATGTCTACCCCTCGGCTGCACTCGGCGCGATGCCCATGCGTACCGGGGCGGATCTGCGCATCGAGGCAATCGTGATCGGAGCCTGCGCACCGGACTGCACTCTGACCGAATGGTTGGCGGCGCGGGCTCTCGATGACGACATCCGACTGGATCGCGACGTGATGTGGACGCGACTGGTCGTCGAGTTCGGCCGGGTGGCCGGCGTCGAACTGGACAGCGCATCCGGACCGGTGTTGGTTCGGGCGATGGAAGGGGTTGCGCTGCCGACTGCGTGGCACTCCTCGGACCCGCCGGCTCAGCCCGGACTACCGGCCGCGCAAGTAGCGATCGTCGGACTTGCGGCGGGCCGCTTCGGCAGGGTCGAACTGCTGGTGGCGGATCACTGATCCGGGATGGGGAAGGACCGGAACCCCGAACTCGGGGCACCCGACGGATTAGGCCCGTAGATGGCGAGCATGCGCGCATAACCGGGCGCCAGGTATCGCCCCAGATGTCCACCACGCACCACCGCGACGTCACCGGGGAGAAGCGTGACCGACTCGCCTTCGGACTCGATGACGAGTTCACCGGCCAGCAGGTAGGTGGTCTCGTCATGGGGGTGCAGATCTTCCCAACCCTCGGCCTCAAGCTCCCACTCGTGGATCGCAACGTCGTTCCACACGGCTCCGGGACTGTCGGTCAGATGGCCGGTGATCGTCCGGCACCCAGAGCGACGGCCGCCGGCACCGGGCTTCAGGGTCACCCGCGGATAGCGGACCAGTGCCCGCCCCGGGTCCTCGTTGTCACCGGGTTCCATCTGACCGACGCTACCCTTGCGCCATGTCGACCGAGGGGTTAGAGCCCGGCCCCACCGAGTGGTCCACCCCGGCCACCGGAGTCGGGCCCTGGCCCGGACCGGTCCCCGAAGATCCGCGTTACGACCCCGAACTGCTGAAGCACGGCGATGCGCGCAACGTTGTTGACGCGTATCGCTATTGGCGTCGCGAGGCGATCATCGAAGACATCGATCGGCGTCGAAACCGACTGCACGTGGCGATCGAAAATTTCGGCAATGACGCCAATATCGGGGCGGTGGTTCGCACCGCCAACGCCTTCGCGGTCGACACCGTGCACATCGTCGGCCGCCGGCGCTGGAACCGCCGCGGCGCGATGGTCACCGACCGCTATCAGCGACTGGTTCACCACGACACCACCGAGGATCTGTTGGCGTTCGCTCACGGCGCCGGCATCACCGTGGTCGCCGTCGACAACGTCGCCGGCGCGGTGCGACTCGAGGAGACCACCCTGCCGCGGGACTGCCTGCTGGTGTTCGGCCAGGAGGGGCCCGGCATCTCCGAGGCTGCGCGCTGCGGTGCTGCGGTCACGGTGTCGATCGCCCAGTTCGGCTCCACCCGCAGCATCAACGCCGGCGCCGCCGCCGGGATCGCCATGCACGCCTGGATCAGGCACTGGGCGGACCTGTCCCAGGCCTGGTAGGGCAGGATTGACGTCCATGGACCAGCAGTGGATGAACCGGGCGGCCAGCGCTGAGGCCGCCGTAGCCAAACGGCATCTCCGGCGGCTCTGGCAGTTGCCGGCCACCCAACTGGGCGTGGTGGGCTGGCCGCCCACCCGCAAGGATTCCAACTTCGGCACCTGGCATTACTGGTGGCAGGCGCACCTGCTGGACACCCTTGTCGACGCCCAGGTCCGCGACCCGCGGCCGGCGCGGGTCGAGTCAATCAAGCGCCAGATCCGCGGCCACCTCGCCCGCAACAACGGCCGCTGGACCAACAGCTACTACGACGATATGGCGTGGCTGGCGCTGGCACTGGAGCGAGCCGACCGCCTCGTCGGCGTCCCGAGTCCGCGGGCGCTGGCGACGCTGGCGGACCAACTGATCGACTCCTGGGTGCCGGAGGACGGCGGTGGAATTCCGTGGCGCAAGAAAGACCAATTCTTCAACGCCCCGGCCAATGGCCCGGCGGGAATCTTCCTGGCCCGTTACGGCGACCGGTTGCGCAGGGCAGAGCAGATGGCCGACTGGATCGACGCGACGCTGATCGACCCGGAGACCAATCTGGTGTTCGACGGCATCAAGTCCGGTTCCCTGGTGCGTGCCCAATACACCTATTGCCAGGGTGTGGTGGTTGGCCTGGAGACCGAGTTGGCTGTGCGCACCGGCGACGACCGGCACGCGGCGCGGGTGCGCCGACTGGTGCCCGCGATCGCCGAACAGATGGCACCGGACGGCGTTCTCAAAGGTGGTGGCGGTGGTGACGGCGGACTGTTCGCCGGGATCACCGCGCGCTACCTGGCCCTGGCCGCCACGTCGCTGCCCGGGGACTCCGAAGCCGATGCCCTGGCGCGCGCCACCGCCCGCGACATCGTCCTCGCCTCGGCACGGGCGGCCTGGGATAACCGCCAGGATGTCGAGGGCCTGCCGTTGTTCGGGGCGTTCTGGGGCAGGACCGCCGAGGTGCCTCGCACCGACGGGCAGGCCGCAATGCTCGCCGACGGTGCGGTGATCGAATCAGCCACCCCGGAGCGAGATCTGTCGGTTCAGGTGTCGGGCTGGATGCTGATGGAGGCCGCGCACACCGTAGCCAGCTAGCCGATAAATGCGTGCTCGGCTGATTAGGTTGCTAGCTTAAGTCTGGATCATGCGAACGAGGGAGACCAGCGGTCCGATGATAAAGATCACCACCGCTGCAGCGGCCGTATTCGCCGCGAGCGTCGCGCTCGCCGGTTGCACGCCCACCACCGAGCAGGCTTCCACCGGAACCGCTCCGGCGACGCCCACTGCGATGACCGGGTCGCCGGCACCCGCCCCTGGCGACGGTCAAGGCGAGGCCAGTGAAGCAGCCACTGACGCTCCCGAGGTCGGCGCGAACCTGAATCAGTACATCGTTGACAACAAGATCGCCGAGGTGCCGTTCAAGAAGGACGAGCCCGGCACGCCGACCATAAGTTTTCCGTTGCCGACTGACTGGAGACCCGCTGGCGATCGCACGCCGGAGTGGGCCTACGGCGCGATCGTCTACGACAAGGCCAAGGATTCGAACGATCCGCCGTACATGTACGCGATCGCCTCGAAGCTGACCGGCAACGTCGACGCCAATAAGGTCCTCGATTTGGCCCCCGGCCAACTCGACGAGCTGCCTGGGTTTAAGCCGGTGAATGGGGCGCCGCAGCGGGTCAAGTTCGCCGGTTACGACGCGATCAGTTACGTCGGCACCTACGAGTGGGAGGGCAAGTCCCGTTCCGTCGGCCAGGAAACCGTCGTCATCCCGGGCAAAGACGGACTGTTCGTCCTTCAGTTGAACGGCGAGTCGACTGCTGGTCAGGAGCAGGTCGTCATCGACGCGGGCGATGCCATCCGCGCGAAGACCACCATCACCCTGCCGTCCTGACCGCCCGGCCCATCGACTTGCCAACGGAGACCATGATGACCATCCGATTCACCGCTTCCCGCCTGCTGCTGGCGACGGCCTGCGGCGCGGCACTGCTGTCCGCGACCATGCTGTCTGCGCCGACCGCGTCGGCCGCCTGCACGGGTGGAAATATAGCCGACCCGATCACCGGCGTGTGCTGGGCGCAGTCGCAATTCGGTTCCGGTATCTCCGGCACGGGCGGCACTTGCCTGCCCGGCCGCCTGGGCTTGTGCCTGGGCGCGCTGCAGAACTCGCAGATACCCGGTGCCAACCTGCCGACGAACACTGATGCCGGGTCCGGCCGCGCTGATTCCTGGCCGTAACCGACCGCTACTCCTCTGGAAGGGCCCCGCGGCGCTGAAACACGTTGCGGCCGATCGCGGTCAGCCCCGGCAGGATCGACAGAAACACGATCAGCAGGACCATCAGTTCGAGATTGTTTTTGACGAACGGCACGTTGCCCAGGAAGTAGCCGAGCAGCGTCATCCCGGCACCCCACACGATGCCGCCGACGATGTCGAATGCCAGGAATACCGGGTAGCGCATATAGGACACTCCGGCCAGTACCGGGGTGAAGGTGCGCACGATCGGTACGAACCGCGCCAGGATGATCGTCTTCGGCCCGTGCTTCTCGAAGAAGGCGTGCGACTCGGTGACGTAGTGCTTTTTGAAGAACCGGGAGTCCTCTTTGTCGAACAGGGCCGGGCCGATCCGTCGGCCGATGAAGTAAGCGCACTGGTCGCCGAGAATGGCCACGATCGGAACGGCGATCACCAGCACCCAGATGCTCACCGGCGGACTGGGCTGCGCCGCCAGCAAACCGCCGGTGAACAGCAGCGAGTCCCCCGGCAGCAGCGGAAACAGCAGGCCGGTCTCGATGAAAACGATGATCAGGATGCCCGGCAGCACCGCGGAGGCGAACAGACCACCCTCGCCCAGCCAGTACATCGGGTCCAGGATGCTGGGCAGGGCCAGCACGGTTGTGGTCATGAGCACCCAAGATACCGGGGCGGTTTGACATACTCCTCCCTGACGCACCCGTGCAGCCCAGATCCCCGTGCAGCCCAAATCCGAGAGGACTTCCATGCCCGTCGCCACACCCGAGGTCTATGCGGAGATGCTGGATCGCGCTAAAAAGCATGAGTTCGCGTTCCCGGCCATCAACTGCACTTCGTCGGAGACCATCAACGCCGCCATTAAGGGTTTCGCCGACGCCGGTAGCGATGGAATCATCCAGTTCTCCACCGGCGGCGCGGAATTCGCCTCCGGCCTCGGGATCAAGGACATGGTTGTGGGCGCGAGCGCACTCGCCGAGTTCACCCAGGTGATTGCCGCCAGATATCCGATCACCGTGGCCTTACACACCGACCACTGCCCCAAGGACAAGCTCGACACCTACGTGCGGCCGCTGCTGGCCATCTCCGCCGACCGGGTGCGCGCGGGGCGGGAACCACTGTTTCAGTCCCACATGTGGGATGGCTCTGCGGTGCCGATCACCGAGAATCTGGCGATCGCCCGCGAACTGCTCGCCCTTGCCGCCGCCGCCAAGATCATCCTCGAGGTGGAGATCGGCGTCGTGGGCGGCGAGGAGGACGGCGTCGAGGCCGAGATCAACGAGAAGCTTTACACCAGCTCCGAAGACTTCGAAAAAACAGTCGACGCGCTCGGCGCCGGCGAGAACGGCCGATACCTGCTGGCTGCGACCTTCGGCAACGTCCACGGTGTCTACAAGCCGGGCAATGTGGTGCTCAAGCCCGAGGTGCTGGCCGAAGGCCAGCGGGTCGCCGCCGCCAAGCTCGGCCTGGCTGACGGCGCGCAGCCCTTCGACTTCGTCTTCCACGGCGGCTCTGGCTCGCTGAAGTCGGAGATCGAGGACTCGTTGCGCTTCGGTGTGGTGAAGATGAACGTCGACACCGACACCCAGTACGCCTTCACCCGACCGATTGCCGGGCATATGCTCGCCAACTACGACGGCGTGCTCAAGATCGACGGCGAGGTCGGCAACAAGAAGTTCTATGACCCGCGCAGCTACCTCAAGAAGGCCGAGTCGAATATGACCGAGCGAATCATCGAGGCGTGCAATGACCTGCACAGCGCCGGCCGGAGTGTGTCAACCGGCTAAGGCCCAGCGGGGGGAGTGCACGGGCTATGTCGACTGGCAGATCTTCCACTGCTCGTCACGGAACTGCAGATCGAAGCTGCGGGTTGACGTGATGCTCGGGTCGAAGGCCAGGTAGGAAGTGACGTTGGCCTCGGCGTGATCGCCGTTGACGATCACCTCGTCCACACTGCCCACCACCGGGTACTGCTGGGCAGCCAGGACGCGCGAGTAGGTGTCGGCCCAGGATTGGTCGTCGTAGTTGACGTAGTTCTCGCGGGTCTGGCCGCAGGTAATCCCACGCAGTGTCGCCAGATCGCCGTTACGCACTGCAGTGTCGAAGGTCGTGATGGCTGCGCGGACCATGTCCTGCTGCTGAGACAGCTTGGACGAGGCGGTGTAGCGAAGCAGCACCACACCCAGGATTGCCGCGGCGGTCAACACGCCCAGGGTCAGGATCACCGGCAACAGCCAGGCTGGCCGGCGTCGAAGCCCCGGCCGCGGCGCGATCGCCTGCGGGGTCGCGGTGCGCGGTTGCGGCGCCGCGATCATTTCCGTCTCGGCCTCCGGCACCCGGTCGATGATTTGCGTCGATCCGGCATCGAAACCCGGTGCGGTGTAACGGCGTTCGCCGGTGGGGGAGTCCGCCGAGCTGGTGACGTCGCCGACGTAGATCACCTCGGTGATCGGATCGGCAGCATTTTCGCCCTCGCCGCGATCGGTCCCGGAAGGCTTCGACATGGCTCGACCCTAGCCGGTGGATCGGGCCTATCGGCGGCGACGCGGGGGCCGACGCCGACTCGGGCCGTGACATCCTGGGCCAATGACATCTTTTGGCGACCTCCTGGGCCCCCAGCCCGTGCTACTGCCCGCTGACACCGAAGCCGAAGCCGCGCTCGCGGCCGGGGAGAACCCGGCCGCGGTGGCCGCCGCCCACCCCACCGCCTCGGTGGCCTGGGCTCGCCTGGCCACCGACGCCCTGGCCGAGGACAAGGTGATCACCGCTTACGCCTATGCCCGCACCGGTTACCACCGCGGCCTCGATCAGTTGCGACGCAATGGATGGAAGGGGTTCGGGCCGGTGCCCTACCGGCACGCTCCCAATCGTGGATTTCTGCAATGCGTCGCCGCCCTGGCGCGGGCGGCCGACGCGATCGGCGAGACTGAGGAGTTCGCCCGCTGTGTGGACCTGCTTGACGACTGCGACCCGGCGGCCCGGGTCGAATTCGGGTTGGGCTGAACTAGAGGGGGCTGAACTAGACTGGGCTGAACTGGACTGGGCTGAACTAGCAGTCGGCCTGAGCTGGGCACTCATCGGCCGATCCGGGCGGCTCGACCTGGACCGTGGCATGTTCCAGTCCGCGAGCAGCTAGCACCGCTCGCGCGTCGTCGAGGACGCGGTCTGAGCGCCCATTGCTGATCAGGTGCGCGGTCGCCATGTCCTTGCCCGGCACCAAAGTCCACACATGCAGGTCGTGTACCTGGGTCACGCCGTCCACCGCCGCCAGAGCCGAACGCAATTCGTCGACGTCGATGTGTTTGGGCGAGGACTCCGAGAGAATCCGCAGGGCGGCCCTCGCCAGCGCGATCGCCCTCGGGAGCACCCACAGCGCAACCAGGACCGCCACCACGGTGTCGGCGTACGGCCAGCGCGTCGTCACCATCACCACACCGGCGATCAGCACGCCGACGCTGCTGACCGCGTCGGCTATCACCTCCATGTAGGCGCCTTTGACCGCCAGGCTGCTTTCGGCCTGCGACCGAAGCAGAAGCACCACGGCGATGTTCGCGGCCAGGGCCAGCAGGGCCACCACGATCATCGGCCAGCCCGGGATCTTCAGGGGTTCACCCAGGCGTTCGATCGCCTCGTAGAGGATGAAACCCGCGACCCCGAGCAGCAGCACAGCGTTGGCCACCGCGGTG
>Ga0315293_10005372_pt1 | contig 12063 bp, 12 predicted proteins | sample YL17G13_20_MG_FD_203071 | JGI IMG/M metagenome (GOLD analysis project Ga0315293, IMG submission 203071) | Sediment microbial communities from Yellowstone Lake, YNP, Wyoming, USA - YL17G13_20 | ecosystem: Environmental > Aquatic > Freshwater > Lake > Sediment | place: USA: Wyoming | collected... | reverse complement strand
ACGACGGAGGAAAAAGATTCGTTTGATTGCGATCACCATACCGAAACGCCATAAACACCACCTCAATAAAATATCATTGAAATGATTATAACAAATCCAGCAGAAAATATAATTGCGACACAGCCTGATCTGGGCGGGCTACCGCAAGAACCGTGCGGATTGGTTCCCGAAAGATTTGCTGAAAAAGCATGGTCCCGAACATAAATCCAAAAACGTCTATTTTGCAGGCTGCACGGCCAGCTACGTCGAAAACGACATCGGCATCGGAACGGTGCGGATATTAGATAAAGCTGGCGTGGACTTCACCTTCCTCGGCGAGAAAGAGAGCTGCTGCGCCACGCCGATGCTCGTCGCGGGCAAATGGGAGCTCTTCGAGCAGACGATGAGAAAAAACATCAAAGCGGTGAAAGACGCCGGCGCGGACACCGTCATCTGCTCCTGTCCCGCCTGCGATATGATGTGGCGGCATGCATATCCCGAATGGGCGGAGAAGCTTGGAATAAAATACGATATTACGGCGAAGCATTACTCCGAAATCATCTCGGAGAAAATAGCGGAAGGAAAATTCAAAATACCCAAAAAGGCCGGGAAGAAAGAAACCGTCTCCTTCCACGACTCCTGCCATATCGGCCGTGTCTCCGGCATTTATGAACCGCCTCGGGACCTGATACGGGCAAATCCGAACGTAGAATTCGTCGAGATGACACATCACCACAAGGAAGCCCACTGCTGCGGCAGCGTTCTGACGCTCATCAAGGATCCACCGGTAGCGGCGGAGATCGGCAAGACACGCATAGACGAGGCGACCGAGGCGGGTGCGAAAAAAATCCTCGCCCTCTGTCCCTGCTGCGAATTCCAGCTCAGGGTGAGCGCCGACAAGAAAAAGGCGGATGTCGAGATAATGGACCTTTCCCGCTTCGTCGCGGAAGCCTTCGGCTATGAGCTGCCCGACCCTCATCCGGAGGTTAAGGCGCAATGGGCGGTGTTCGAGGCGATGATAGCACTTATGACCCCGAAAGGATTCGCCGCGCTTATGGAGACGATGTTCCCCGAATTAATAGACGCGATGCCCTTCAAGATGGGCACGATGATGCGCGGTTTCGGCAAGATTCCAGGCGCTCTCAATCTTATGAAGCCGATGTTCCCGGTACTTTTCCCGCGGCTGCTGCCGATGATGATGCCGAAGGTGATGCCGGCGATGCTGGAACGAGTAAAAAAGCTGGTCCCTATGCCGAATTATATGGCTGAGCAGATGCCCGGCCTGATGCCGAAGGTTATGGATAACCTTATGCCGCATATGATCAGCGATGTCGTCCCGCTTATAACGCAACCGATGATAAACTATCTGCGAGGCAAAAACGGAAAAAAGACAGCAACCGTCTAATTGAAACAGTAAGCAAAACGATAAGAGCCTCCCGAAAGGGAGGCTTTTTTGTTTTTTTCAAACATTAATTCTTTTTATAGCTTAAAAATTTAATTTTGACCTAACATTCTAAATATTTGCCTAGCCTCAAAAAGTACCTCTAGAGCTATGCTTCTTAGAGACTTTTTTGAAAATGACAGAATAGTATCATAATCACATGAGTTTCTTCTACCTTCCATTCTAGCTAATAATTCTACAATAACAGTTAATTGGCCACGATTAGTAAAAGCGTTTCGAACTTCACTATGTTGAAGATAAGTATTATTTTGCGATATCCAACTTTTTGATTGAGCAAAAAGCTTTGCTTTATTAAATGCTGCATAATAAGAACGACTTATCGCACTACGATAACGTAATTCATCATCCAGAGTTAAATTATCAATTAAATATTGTGATAGGTCAATGTATTTATTCCAATCAAATTCTCCCATACATCATTCCGTAAATTGATAATCTAGAAAAATGTATCCTGAAGAATTATGAATTGCTTCAACATATTTTAATGTTAAGTTAGAAAGCAAATCAGAGAATTCTAAAGAAAATCTCTTTAATTGAAGAATCGCTGTTATATATTTTTCTCCATCTCTTTCACCCATTTTTAATAAAACAAAATCAATAATTTTTTCATTAGCAGCAGTTAAACATTCTCCAGTAATATCTTTTAGAATAAAGGATACATCATAATGTTTTTTTAAATAAATTTCTAAGTCGGTACGACGTTCAATATTGATATTATTACATTCAGCATACGTAAAAAACTCATTCATAGAAAATGGAATATTACTCCTTATCTCAAAACCACTATAGAGAAATTTCTGCCAAAAGTCACTTATTAACAATTCATCAATGAACATTTTCCATTTTTTATCAAACAGAATGCGACTTTTAAGAAACCTTTTTTCCGGATCTATTGAACTATCAGTATGTGTAATAACAGATATTATAGAAGTACTATTTAATTCAAATATCTCCAATGCTGAAAACATAATTATTCCTTATATATAGGTTCAAGCTCCCTGATAAAAGCTTCTTTTAAAAAAGAGAAAAATTGTTGCCTTTCTTCTGCATGTAGCTTTTCAATTATACTATATATAGTATCTTCTTTAAGATTACCAGATTCCATATATGTATCAATATCGTAAATAGATCCGTTATAAGATACCTTGTTTACATTATTAGTAATTATAGCATTATTAATGATACGCAAATTATTCAAAATATCATCATTCTTTATTATAAAAAATAAATTATTGGTAATACTTTGCAGTTTTGTATCATCTAGAGTAATTATCAATTTCATATAATTAAATATATCTTTATCTTTAAAGATGTTAACGTATCTTAAGCCAACTCTTGTTATTTCTTTTGCAATTTTTAAATCAAATAATTTTTGAAGGTTTCGATTAATTATATCACTGTATTTATCCCAACCGAGGTATTCCTTTTCATTGATTACTGACAAAACTCTTGGTCCAATCTGAATTATAATATTCTCTTTTTTTAATCGATAGTGAGGAAGATATTTAAGATTTTCATCTTTCTCCCTGATATCAGCTGGAAAATCAAGTATAGGCATTCTTGTATATTTTTCGAATCCATCTTTCTTGATTTCTTGGTAAATAATCCCAAAAATTGCATCGGCTGGTGTTTCAGAAGTAAATCTAATCTCTAAGATAGCTTCATTTATAGGACATTTATTTATTTTTATCGGAATTTTCATAATTTTAACCTGCTACTTTACATTGATTTATTAAATAACTTTACTTATTTAAACTATCAAATGCAAGAAAAAAAAGTCAATCCTCAAAACAAAAAACAAAACATAATTCAATAATAGTTTACGTCTTGCTTAAAGTAGCTATTCCAATCTTTACTATAACAGCTATTGTTATTCACCGACAGAAATATTCATTACGCCGAATCATATCCACTAAGCCTCCCTCCAATCCGTTATTATAGTCGAGAGTCAGCGGACGGATTCAGCCGTAAAAGCTGACCACGGAAGTGATAATTGAAAAAACAGCATTTAAACTCAATAATGAACATAGTATTAAACGCCTGTTTTGCTTTTCGAGAGAGGAGGAAATAAGATGAATATAGTTGTTTTAAACGGCAGCCCCAAGGGGGAAATCAGCGTAACTATGCAGTATGTTGAATTCATCCGCAGGAAATTCCCGCAGCACACATTCACAATTCATAATATAGCTCAAAAAATGAACAAGATCGAGAAGGACAAGGACGCATTCGATGAAATAATTTCATCCGTGAAGAACGCGGACGGCGTCATTTGGGCGTTCCCGCTTTACTATATGCTCTGCCATGGCAATTATAAACGATTCATCGAAATTATTTTCGAGAGAAAAGCCGGCGCGGCATTCAAAGATAAATACGCCGTAGCGCTTACGACATCCATCAAGTTCTTCGATCATACAGCCCATGCGTATATCCACGGTATCTGCGACGACCTTAATATGAAATTCTTCGGGGGCTACTCAGCGGTTTCGAACGACCTGATGAAAGAAGAAGAACGGGAGCGGTTTACGTTCTTCGCGGGAGATTTCTTCCGGGCGATAACCGAGAAGGAACAGACTTTTCGCAAATATCCTCCGATTGTCTGGACCAGCCCTGCATATTCTCCGAAACCGGCGGCCAAGAAAATCGGCACGAAAGGAAAAAAGATTCTCCTCCTCACCGACGAGAAGGACAAGGATTATAACCTTCGGAAGGTGACCGGACATTTCACAGATTGTTTCGAAGGGGAAATCGAAACCGTCAACCTGCACGACATCAACATCAGCGGCGGCTGCCAGGGTTGTATGAAATGCGGACACGACAACCACTGCGCATACGAAGGAAAAGACGGCTATATCGAATTCTTCAACTCCAAGGTCAAGACCGCGGATATCCTGATCTTCGCGGGAACGATAAAGGACCGCTACCTCTCAAGCCGCTGGAAGACGTTCCTCGACCGTTCGTTCTTCAACACCCATATACCGGTTCTGAAAGACAAGCAAATCGGCTTCATTATCTCCGGCCCCCTCTCCCAGCTGCCGAATCTCCGCACAATGCTCGAAGCATATCCCCCGATGGAGCTCGGCAACAATGCAGGCTTCGTTACGGACGAATCCGGCGACTCTGCCGGGATTGACGCGCAGCTGGAATCCCTCGCCGTACGCTTGGTACGCTATGCTGATTCCGGCTACATCTCACCTTATGATTATATGACCATCGGCGGAAGAAAACTCTTCCGCGACGAGGTCTGGAGCGATTTGAAACCTATCTTCCAGGCGGATTACAAGATGTATAAAAAACTCGGCCTCTTCGACTTCCCGCACAAACATCATATAAGAAGAATAATAAACACCCTGCTCTACTACCTGCTGAAAATCAAACCGCTCAGAAAGAAATTCCAGGGCTATATGAAAGAGGGGATGATCATGCAATTTAAAAGCGTTCTGAAAAAAGCCTAAAAATATAAAAAAAATATCTATGTGCGGTTGGCTCTAAAAAGGAGGTAACCCTTTTTTGTAGAACAAAAATTATTTCTTTAGGTTGATATTCTGAATAAATTCAATACTTCCTTGTCTAAGATTATCTTTAAAATACCTTTCAGTGTGCCGTTTTTGTAAGTTAACACCTTTTTGTCCGACGGTGTTTAAAATTTTCTCAAGAGAAATCCCTTTGTTGCTTATTCTTAAATAAGATAAAAATTTAATTGCCCTTGCATCACAAGAACAAAAGAATAAATCTAAATCCGATCGTTTATATAAAACAGTCAAAGACTCGCTCTCTCCGGCATCAATAGTACCTCTGAAAATTGTTGGAATACGCTCTATCATCTCCTTCATTTCTGTGCTATATGCTGACAATTCAATAACTTTTGTCGTATCAATATATCTTTGCCTGAAATTAATAGGTACAGTGATTCCTTGACTCTTGTAAGTTTTAATCTCGTCAATTACCGTAGAACATACATAAACTTCATAGGCATTTAACAATGAATCAAACAGGTCAAATCCTAAAAGATCAATGATTACATCGGCATCAAGCAACAGTAATTTCAAACTGAGTTCCTTCTTCACCTATAGATCCGTATCCTTCGATGTAATCATCAACGACGCTTCTATCTATATTCATCAATTCAGCAAACTTACCTCTTGATATCAATCCTTTTCTCAGACACCGAATCGCAAGTTGAATAAAGCGTTCAGCTTCTTTTTCTTTCCACTCACCCGCTCTCATTTTTTTATTTTCTTGTAATAGATAAAGATCATTAGCTATCTTTTCAGCTCTTTTGAAATTAGAGATTAATCCTAAATCATGCATCCTATAGATAAGAGCTTGGGTAGAAACTCCAAAATCAAGAGCTATATCTATTAAATCGGAATAAGAAAGATACTTTCCAGATTTTGAAGCTTCATATCTCGTCGACATTTCATTTCTGACTTCATTTTCCGGAAGAAGCAGAAAAGAAGCGAAGAAATTGGCTTTCTTCTCTAAGTCTTCATTAAAACTAATTTCATCAGAATTTTGATTTTCAATTACAGCTTCCCATGTAATCAAATGAAAGAGTTCATGTCCAAGATCAAAGTTTTGTCTCCACGGAGCATCATCTTTATTAATAACAATTATATTTCCTAGTTCCTGATCAACAGCAGATACTGAAGAACCTTCGATCGTCGACTCAAATAGAATTTTAATGTAGTAGTTCTGCTCTAATACTTTTTGGAGTGTAAAAGCCGGACGGCGTCCCAAATCTAAAAGCTTGTATACATTAGATGCCAATTCATTTATATTTTTCTTGTTAGAAAATTCCGAAAGATTGGCCTTTAAAGGAAAAGTTTTTGGCTCAATGTTTAACAGCTTTTCTAATAACTTATATTGCTCACAAAGATATAGAATCTTTTTTTTAATTTGAATTCTATTGTCCGAAGGAGGATTTCGCCATTTAAATACTATCTCTCCTTTTTCTGCTTTCAAGCCTAAAAGAGCATCTATTGTGCAATAGTATAACTTCGAAAACAAAGCCAGCTCCGATGCTTTTACTTCTCTTTTGCCTTTTTCAATATCTGAAAGTGTCTGATAATTAGTAAAACCTAGATTGGCAGCTGCATCAGAAAGACTTATTTCTAAAGACTCGCGGATTTTTTTTAACCGCGAAGCTAATTCTAAATCTACCATTGACTACCCCCATTATGAATATAGAATATCTTATATGAAAAGTCAACTATTATAAGAAATTCATATATCATTATCTAAATATCGAATTTGCTTACCAGATTTCCTCTCATTTTTTTAATAATATAAAATAAGAAAATGATGGCAGAAAATCATTAACAGAATTACGCAATTATAAAACAGTACATAAACCTAAATTATCGCTTGTAATGAAATCGGAAGAACTCAGCCGCTACTGCGTATTGAACGATTCGGAAGAAGATGTAGCCGAAGCCGGTGAAGGCGGACCAGATGAGCGGATTGAACGAAGTATTCTCCGATATATAGAAAAATACCAGGTGGTCAAGGACGAACCAGGCCGCTGTCCCCGCAAGAATTATCAGGAACAGGCAGGCGGCTTTGAGCCTGTTTTCAGAGAGAAAATCGTATCCGCGCCAAAGCCCTTCTTTGAATCTCATCACAGATAGGAGCCGTGTTCCCGGCAGAGGTTCATCGTTGAAAATCGCCGCGATCCGGGTATATTGCAGAAACATCGCGAGGTATAAGAACAGGATGTAATAAACGACGCGGACCCCGGCGCCCGTGTAATATGCCGCCGCCTCGTTTTCGGTCATTCCCCACGCGACCGCCTTCAGAAACCTCCCGGCACTTGCCGTAATCGTGTTCAACAGAAGAAAAGCTGTCGCTGCAAGAAGGAAAAAGAGGATCATAGTGATAAAGTTTTTTATTCCCGCCTGAATGAAATCCCCCGCACGAACGGTTTTAAATCCTTTGAGACGAATCTTGCCTTTGAAATCCTCGGAGAGCGATGCCTTGAAGACGTCCAGCAATCCGCCTGTGAAAAAAGCGCCCACTGTGAACGCAAGAAGATAGCCCGAAATCAAGACAAGCGGATTGAGCGCCGCCGCGCGCCGCTCGCTTAACCCCGGAAGAAGGTCGGTCAGAAAATATGCTTTGATATCAGCGTTACCCCCGGCGTCCGCCGAGATGTCCGAAGCGCCGCTGATCTCGTTCACGGTCGCTGAAAGGGGGGCGATGAGCAGGTAAAAAATCGAAGTCACGACTATCCAGTAAGCGGCAATGAATAGAATAGCCTTGAATGAAAGCGCGAAGCCGCCATTGATGATGTTTCCAATCGAATCTTTTTTTCCTGGTATCTTCATCCGATCTCAATTCAAAAGCGAAAGTGTTAAAAAGCTTTTATAAAGCAGGTTGAAGCAACGGGCGACGAATCCCCTTTGCAGTTTCCGGTCGGGTGAGAGGGCGTAAGAGTTGTTTATCAGGTTCCTGTCCACTTCCAGCTTATATCCCGGGTCAACCTGCCCCTTCACAACCTTAGCGGAATCGAGGAAATATATCTTAAGCCATTTCCCGTCTACCCCCTCGCGCAACATTACTTGCCTGCCGTTCATATCCTTGAAATCGTCCCACTCGCCGAAGGTCGCAGTCGTCCCGGCTGCGCGGTTCATCGCGTCCCACTTAGACCGCCACGGCTTGCCACGCTCGAAGCAAACCTCGATCTCCACCGGCAGAACGACCTCGCCCATTCGTTCTATCGTCACGACGGAGCGGAAGAGCGGTTTAACTGAGGCGGACGTCTTTTTCGCTTCAGTCTTGCCTTTTTCATTCAATGAAGCCGGAGTCTCGGCAGCGCTCCTGATATCCGTAACCGCATAATCAACATCGCCCGCGGTGAACAGCAGCTGCCGCAAAAAGCGCTCCGAATCACTCCCGATGGATTTCGAGATGGACCGGATCGCATCGCCCGTCTTCGGATGGCGGAAGCTCCATTCCCGGACGTATTCCCTAAGCGCCGCATGCAACCTGTTTTGACCGTAAACGTTGCCGAGCGTCCGGAAGATCAGCAGCGGGTATGAATATGAATTCGCGCCATACGCAGCGTAATCGTATGTCCGCGTCCCATCGTTCGCAACCGGGTCCCGCCTTTCGGCCATAACGTAACTTATCCGTCGCCACGAAACCGCAGGAAAACTGCCCCCAACGGCGAAAGCGTCGAGAAAGCCCAGAAAATTGTCGGATATAACGGATGGCGTGAAGGCGTATAAATCGAGCGACCGTCCCAGGTTGAAGCGGGGTGAATCGAACCGGTATCGCAGCCCCTGTTCGTCCATCAACATCGTCTCCGCATACGTCGTGAATCCCTCGTCCAGCCAAGCCTCCGCCGTCTCGTCCGATGCGAGCATGCCGTAGAAATATTGGTGCGCGAATTCGTGCGCCGTCACCCCTTCCGGCGAGAGCGTCCCGCCCATCACGGCGTAATCGAAAAACGAAGTCCCGCCGGTTATGAACATCGGGTATTCCATGCTGTCTGTTCCAGTGCCGGGATAAGGATCGAGAAGCGTGATCTTCGGATAAGGGTAATCGCCGAGCATTCCGCCGAGACTTTCCATCGCGGCTTTCAAGGCTTTGAGGTATTTCTCCTTCGCGCCCCGATGAAAAGGCTGCAAGAGAAGCTCGATCTCCACGCCTTTGTACCTGTCTTTCACCACGATGAAATCCGGCGACGCCGTCCATGCGAAATCCGTAACCCACTGCGCCCTGAACCGCCACTCCGCCGAAGCGCCGCCGTCCAATGAACTCCTCTCCTTCACGCCCGTGCCGCCCAGGATGTAATGCGCCGGCGCCTTGAGGCGTACGTCGTAATCGGCGAAATCCGCGTAAAACTCCGTATAGGGATGGAACTGCCGGCAGTTCCAGGCGCCCCCCTCGAAGACGCCGAACTTCGGATACCACCCCTGGAAGACGTAATAATCGCCGGCCCTGCCCGAGCGGAACGCGTCCGACGGGATGCGGGTCTCGAATTCAATCATAAGCGTCACGGCGCCCCCCGGTTTCACCGGCTTTGCGAGAGGCACGGTCATAACTGTTTCGTATATGGAAATCTTTTTCGTGATGTCTGCTCCGCCGTTGACGCGAAGGGAGAGTATATCCGTCCCTCCGAAAGAGCCGCTCGCCCGCTCCCCAATCATCTCCTCGAACCGAGCCTGCCGGCTGAAAACCGTATAGTTCGAGCGATAGGCATTCATATAAAGATGCATCTTGATTTCGGCCGCCGGATAATCCGTCCCGTTCCGCCAGACGGCTCTCTCCACCCCCCGCACCAGGTTCTCCCCCGGCACAAACCCGGCATCAATGTTATACTCCACCCCCGGCCTCCCCTCCGGAACAGAGGCTTTGACCGGACAGAATGGTATCCATAAGATTGCCAACGCTATGATTATCTGTTTTAACTTCATGTTACTTGCGCAAACGTATATTATTATTACCACAGCAATAATCAACTGACATAATTCGATGTTAATCCCCATTGTGAACCTGGATTGAAGCGAAAGTTGTTAAAAGCTTGACTAAATAGATTTAATACTTTATATTTAACGTGTATAAAATATAAATGTCATCTTTACTTGCAAGAACAGAAGAATTAAACACATAGTTATCAAATTAACGGGAAGCGTCATTTGAAAGAGAAACAATGATAGAATTCAACGAAGAAAAAGCCATAAATGTCATCCTCTATTTAGGTTCAAAAAGGAAGCTTCTGGATTTATATGCCACTCTCAAGATGTTATTTTATGCGGATAAAAGCCATTTTCAAAAATGGGGAAGAACAATAACCGGAGATACCTATCATCGTCTTCCGCATGGCCCAGCACCAACAAATCTCTACGATATTTTAAAAAGCATCAGAGGTGATGGATCCTGGCAAACAGATTATAGAAATATTATTACTTTTTCGAATAGCAGAACTTTTACTGTCCTAAAAGAACCTAATATAGATTTATTATCACAATCAGACATAGACGAATTGGATGCATCTTTTAATGCTCATATTGATAAGGATTTTCAAAAATTAAAAACTGAAGCTCATCTTGACAAGGCATTTGCGAATTCCAATTCTTCAGAGATTACTCTTCGAGATATGGCTGAAGGCGATGATTCCCTATTGAAATACATAGAAGAATGTGAAAAGGATGAAGAATTCCTTCAAAATTGCCGATTCTTTCGACCCATCGATCAAGAAAAAGTATGTTGATGATAAAATACGGCGCGGTTTGATCATATTTTCCACTTTTCCGAAAATCGCTCCTTATAATAAATTCTTTGTATTAATATCAATTCATGAAGTCAACCTTCGTGGTTTTTTTATTAATTCCAAACCATCGCCGCTTTCTTCGAAAAGAACTCCGCATGGAAAAGAAATACAAAAAATGCAGATTGAAGTACCTAAAGGAATTTATGATTTTTTATCTAATCCCATTTCCTATATAGATTGCTCGAAAGATAATAAACATAGTTTTAAGGATTTTTATAACATGCTTATTGAAAGCCCCTCAAAAATTTGCGGCAAATTAAATAAAGATCATTTAAAACTAATTGATGATGCTATAAAAAGCAGCAAGCTATACTCTAAGAAAGATCAAAACATCCTTCTCTATGAATTTGATTTTAAGTATAAAGCATAACAGCAACCACAAGATCAGACTTTTAAATTAGCTCAACGGCAACTATTTATTCTTCTCACAAGATCCTCAATGGTCACCTACTCCACCAGAATCAAAAGCAATTATAGAATTCAGAAAATTTCTGTAGTGGGAGTTATTCTTTAAAGAATATTTCTATATAAAAACAAAGCATTTTCTCGTGCTATTAAAGAATAATGTTTATACATCGCTCCCATTTCCCATTTGTTTATTGAATGATTGCCTCACGAGCGACAATACATAAGGAAGATCATCAACAGTAGATAAACTAACTTCTACATCGCCATTACCCCATTTGCCTATTCCCGATACATCCTTACAGATATGTTTTGGATCATAGATCTCATGAAATGCTAAATTTAATAGAAGTCGTAATTTTTTGGCTTGAGGAACAACATCAACGAAATTTGTCTCGGCCTTATATGCAACATAAACTGCAAGAAACTCCTCGGTTACGCAAGGGTCCAGACTCAACACTCCCTTTCGAAACTCGTCGAACAGGTCACGTATGGGGCCGGGTGCGAGATTCGGATGATCTTCAATAGTGTATGCACCTATTGCCGTCTTAGGCTTGTAATTTTCAAGTACTGATAGTTCAAGCTTGGGTTCTTCCCATACTTCTAAAGCTATCGCAGCTAGCTTTTCTGCCCGTTTAAGGATGCTATCTTCGTCCCACCGTTGAAGGCTACTTAAACCTTGATTCAGTTTCAAAGGACTTTGAGCAAATCCACCTTGGATATCACGTTTTTCTTGAAAAGGACGATCGCTATATTCAGAATTATAACCAGTTAAAGTCAGGTTGCCGATAGTATGAAGATATGTTTTATGGATACTGGCCTGACCCCCTAAAGCTGGACTACCTTGAGTGTTAGTATTAACTTAGAGAGAGGTAGATCCAATGAAGCAAAAGCGTTTCAAAGTTGATGAGGTTTTCAGGATTCTCCGGGAATGTGAAGGGGG
>Ga0315293_10005371_pt1 | contig 12065 bp, 8 predicted proteins | sample YL17G13_20_MG_FD_203071 | JGI IMG/M metagenome (GOLD analysis project Ga0315293, IMG submission 203071) | Sediment microbial communities from Yellowstone Lake, YNP, Wyoming, USA - YL17G13_20 | ecosystem: Environmental > Aquatic > Freshwater > Lake > Sediment | place: USA: Wyoming | collected... | reverse complement strand
GACTCACCACCCGAGGAACCAACTACTCTTGCTGAGTGGCTTTGGAGAATCAGGCAGTACGAGAGTGGCATCTATGTCTACAAATTGGCAGGCAAGAAATGGAAAGCCGTCACGTTGGCCTCCCTGCCTCCGAAACAATGGGCGCAACAAGTCGCTCGTATGCTTGAGGCGGGAATGAATCCGGTTAGGTTACGAGGCAAGGAGGAGTAGATGAGCGAGAAGTATTCTACGGACGAGTTGGTGGAATTTATCAAGTGGATTAGAACTGATATTACAGATAGCAATACCAGTGCATTTGACGCCATCATCGCCCGGCTCCGTGCAGCAGATGCGATTTGCGCCGAGTGGAGAGCGTGGAGGGACAATCCCACAAAGGGAATGGCGGCCATTAGCAAGGCCATCGCCGAGTACGAGGGAAGAAGGAGAAGTCAAATGTCGGTTCCTGAAATGGGTTTAAGCGAAGACGGTAAGAAGGTTTGGTATCGCCACAACGGGGTCTTCTGGGACGTCTTCCCTGGCGACCATAAGTACTGGGGAGTCCGTGACCCAATCACCACACTTGAGGGCTTCGGGGACACAATCCCGAAAGCTGTCCTTAACGCCCTGAGGAAGTAACAATGCAAGGAGAACTAATGTCATGCTCAAACCAGAAATCTGTAAAGATTGCCCACTCTATGAAAAAGGAGAAGGCTACGCAGTCGGAGAGGGTCCCTCGGACGCCAAAGTGCTCCTACTCGGTGAAGCTCTTGGTTCCGAAGAAGCTTATCAAGGGAGACCTTTTATTGGTGGAGCTGGGCGTACCCTCAACCATCTCCTTGGACAGGCTGGTGTGCGTCGAAGTGCACTTTACATCACTAATGTGGTCAGATGCCGCCCTCCAGGAAATCGTACGCCAACGGAAGCTGAAGTCAAGTTCTGCACCACCGCTCATAAACTCACGGACTTTATGCAACAGTTTAATCTCATTGTCCCCCTTGGCAACACGGCGCTTCGAGCGGTTACGGGGAAAGAGAAAATCTCCCTCTGGAGAGGTTCGGTCTTCCAAGTTAACGGGAAAAAGTTCCTCCCGACTTACCATCCAGCAGCTCTCATGCGGCAACAAGAGTTCATCCCTACAGTCCTTATTGACTTCCAGAAAATCAACCAAGAAGCTTGGACCCCAGACTACATGGCGCCTAAGCAAGACTACAGGCAACATACCTCACCGCAAGAAGTCCTGAACCTCCTTGCGGCTGGTAAACCGTTTGCCTTTGACGTAGAGACGAATAGTCTAGAACCTAGTCACGGTAGCGTCACACTACTCGGCCTTTCGAACGAAGAGGGCCTTGTGTACAGTATCCGTGACTACAACGAACCTACGATGCGCAGCGCCCTACTGCAGCTTTTCGGCTCTACGCTCCTAAAGATAGGGCACAACGTTATGTTTGACATCTCGCACATGCAAGCGTGTGGTTTTCCAGTACCGCCACCGTGGTTCGACACCATGATAGCCCATCACCTGGTGCTTAGCGACGTACAGAACGATCTCGGCTATGTATCTAGCCTCTATACTCGTATCCCCTACTGGAAGCACATGATGAGGCAGGACCTCTTTTGGTACAACGCCTGCGACGTAGACGCAACAATACGCTGCTACTTCCAACTAGCTAAACACCTCCTTGATGATGATCTCCTTGGGGTCTTCGAAACCTCTATGGCTGTGCTGCCCGCACTTCAGGGGATGAAGGTTTCCGGAGTACGTGTTGATACCCGCCTACAACTACGCTGGCATATAGCCCTTAACAAGACTATCCATAAGCTAGAACATCAACTAGCAGAACGTGTGGCTGATCCAACATTCAACTGGAAGTCACACAAGCAACTTACTACGCTGCTATACGACAAGCTGCGTCTGCCGCGTGTCTATAGTAAATACAACGAAGGAGTAACCGCCAATGAAGATGCACTCAAAGAACTCTTCAACCTTACCGCTAACCCTATCGTTAGGGTTCTGCTCCAGCTCAGAAAAGCAGCTAAGCTTGCCTCCACCTACTTTGCCTTGCCAAGTTCTACGAGCGATCGAGTCCATTCCAGTTATCTACTCCATGGTACTGCTACGGGGCGCCTCTCCAGTCGTGATCCAAACCTGCAAAACGTGCCAAAAGGCCCCGCACGCGCTATCTATATCCCTAACAACGGGAACATTTTCGTGTCCGCTGACTACAATCAAGTTGAACTGCGTATCGCAGCCATCCTCGCGAAAGAAGAAACACTACTCGATGCTTTTGCCAAAGGAGAAGACGTCCACAAAAAGACCGCTGTCCTCGTCTACCACGTTGCCCCTAACGAAGTTACAGAAGAGCAACGCTTCCGGGCAAAAATGATTGTATTCGGTCTCGGCTACGGGCGAGGTGCTCGAAGTCTCGCCCGAGAGTACAAGATGACCATCGCCGCAGCGGAGCACTTCATCGAAGAGTACTCACATCAATTTCCTAAAATCTGGTCATGGAGGCAAGAATGTCTAGACCTCGCAAAGAAGCAAGGCTTTCTGGCAAATCCCTTTGGACGCCGCCGTTATTTTTTCGGACCGAATACAGCCCCGAAGGTGTACAATTACCTCCCGCAGTCGACAGCCGCGGACGTATTGTTACGTTCCCTATACCGCCTAGAGACCACGCTGCCAGCTGGTACTCGCCTTGTCCTTACTGTCCACGATTCAGTTATGGTAGAGTGTCCGCCATCGCTTCAGAGTACTGTAGAGTCTACTCTGCGCCAAGTGATGGAAACACCCGTACCGGAAATGGGCAACGCCGTATTCCCCGTAAAGATCCTCAGCGGAAAAAATTGGTCGGAGACTGACTAATGGACTTATTAATCTGTTTGCTTATCTATGTCGGCTTATGTGTTCTAATAACCTACAAAGGAGGGAAGTTCCTAAAATGACCAAGAAAATCTTTCAGCCGGACTACTACAAGAAGATGCCGGTAGAGCCTATCAAAGTGATCAGGGGCGTCTTAACTCCTGAGGAGCTTAAAGGCTTCTACTGGGGCAATGCAATTAAGTATCTGCTTCGTGCCCCCTATAAAGGCCAATACGCGCAAGATATGGACAAGATGGTAACTTACACCAGATGGCTTAAAGACCTAAAAGAAAAGGAGACCCCCAATGGAAATGTCACTTGAGATCCCTTTAGCGCATCTAGACGAGTTCTTACCCCTAACTGACTTCGGCTTTGGCCTTGCACACTTGTGTCTGCAACGCTATAACCCGGAAGCTCCTGCGTATAGTAAGGCCTATCGTAACTGCCTCCTAGATAACAGTATGTACGAACTAGCAGATGAGCCTCTCACCGTCGTAGAACTAGCTAGAGCTGCGTTCATGTGTGACCCTGTATCCGTTATCTCACCCGACTGGATGGATCAACGACATAAGACAGTAATGGCCGCAGAAGCTCTTATGCAAGAGAGACCTATAGCCTCGACCTGGAATGTTGGTGGTGTGGTTCAAGGGTCTAATCTAGAGGACCGCATGAACTGTTACTACCAACTACGAGATCTAGGCTGTCGTCCAATCTGCTTTCCGTTTCGTACACCGCGTACCGAGACTATCATGGCCCTTGCAAAGCGCAACGTCTTCAGCTATACTGGTTGGTATCATCTGCTAGGCTTGCACGATCTCTCCGAGATTAAGATAACTCACGCTGAAGGGCGTTGGTCCTACGACACCTCGAAGCCCTTTAAGGGTAGGCGCCTAGACCAGGTAGAAGACGTACGTGGTCTCGGACGCCTTCAAATCCACAAGGCGCTGTCCGACGCGGACCACATCACAGCCCTTTGGAACATCGCTTACTTGCGTAAAATAGGAGGCTCAAAGTGATCGCAACCGTCTACAAGTCCATCACCTTCGACGCAGCGCACCACCTGCCCAAGTACAAGGGAGCCTGCTCGCGGCTCCACGGGCACACGTACACCCTGCAAGCAGGCCTTACGGGGCATATACAAGAGCGCACGGGTATGGTTGTTGATATGAAAGACCTCGGAGACGCTCTTAAGGCTATCGTAGAGAAGTGGGATCACCGTGATCTGAACGAATTCTTCTTTATGCCTACAGCCGAAGCAATAGCGAGTAGTATTCTAATCGACCTGAAGTTTACCTTCTCCACCTATCAAGTTACCGTTCGCCTCTGGGAGACACCTACATCATGGGTGGAAATTCTTTCGTAGATCTACAGCTAGAGACCTTCAAGGACATGCTGTGCAAGACGCATAGCACCAAGAACTCTAAACTCTATCAGGAGTGTCTAGCCTTCCTAGAGAAGTTTCCTAGAGCTCTATTACCTGAGGAACAGGCGGACATTCACGACTTACTATCCGCAGCCTTTCAACTGGAGGACATGCAACATGTTCAGCTACCCGCGAGCTCCTTTGACCTGCTCCTTCCCCGAACGGGCTGGTTCAGAGCCTACCACGAGTATACGTTGGGATCCGAAGCCCCCGCACCTTTCCACTTTGCGGCGGCACTTACGGTATTGGGAGCCGCACTTGGGCGTAACGTATTCTTTGACAAAGGATTCTACCATGTATACCCAAACGTTGCAACAGTACTCATCGCGCCTACCGGAAAGTGTAGAAAGACGAGTGCTACTAATGTCTCCCTTGGATTGGCCCGAGAGGTCGGTGTGCGCGTCCTTAGTGACAGAATTACTCCTGAAGCGTTGGTTATCGGACTAGGAGGTCAAGAAGATGCAATTGGACTTTTGTATGCCCCAGAACTCGCAGTATTCCTTGGGCGGCAACGATACCTCGAAGGTATGGTACCGCTTCTCACTTCCCTCTTTGACGCTCCCGAGTACTGGTCCTCTACAACTATTGGTAGAGGTGAGCTTAAACTCCACCGGGTTGCGCTCAGTCTACTTGCTGCAAGCACAGTCGAGTGGTTCGTGGAAGCGTTACCGCGGGAGGCGTTTAGCGGTGGCTTCATGTCCCGTCTGCTCTTTATAGTGCAGACCGACACGGATAGAACCTTCGCGCTTCCTGTGAGACCTGCAGGGCACCTTTTGGAGAAGCTACGTGAGGACTTAGAACTCATGCGAGAGGTTAAGGGTGAGGTATTCATGAGTAGCGAGGCTACTAAATGGTACGAAGCCTGGTACGCCAAGCACCATAAGACAGGCTTCACAGATGAGAAGTTTGCGGGCTATCATGAACGCAAACCTGATCACCTCATTCGTATAGCCATGATCCTAAAGATCGGCAGCGCACAGAGCCTGACTCTAAGCCCTGGCGACCTAGAACAGTCAGTCCACATTCTAAACTGGCTCGAGAGTAGCCTACCAAGTATCTTCAAATCAGTAGCGGAGACGTCGCAGGGTGTACAACATCAACGGCTACTAAAGCAGATAGAGGCTGCTGGTGGGAGGATTTCCCACAGCATCCTACTCCGTAGAAATCAACACATAATGAACGCACGTAGCTTCCGAGAGGCAATCGAGACCCTTAAGGAGTCCGAATGTATCAAGGAGATACACAGTAACCTAGAACATAGCTACGAACTTAGGCAAGGAGGAAAGTCATGATAGACTGGTCTCTACTACTCGGTACAATCGACTTAGGTCCGCGGCTTCAGGCGTTGTATGACAACTCACCTTCGATGAATGCCTTGGCCGACCACCTTGGAGTATCTAAGAACGCCTTGACAACAGTCTTCAAACGCTACAGTGTACGCACGCGCATCCGTGGCGGTCCACATCCCAGCTTTCGAAAAGACCTCATACCCGTGAACGCAGCAGACCTAACGGCTGCCCAGATTGCCAAGCTCACCGGCTACACCCACAAATACTGTGAGAAGCTCCTCGCACAGCTGCATAAGGGAGTCGCTCAGCGAAGTAAAGGAGACACCACATGAAATTCGGAGCAACCTTCCGTGACCCTAATGGGCTCATCAAGAAGTTTAAGGGACTCCACCTAGCCGTCAATGCTCCCTGGGAGGATAGTCGTGTAGAGATCTCCCTAGAATACATCTTCTACGTTGTAGGTACCCGTAATGGTTATACTATTACACGTCCTAGCTTCTCGGGTGTAGCGGAGGCTAAGGTCCAGGAGTTAGTAGACGCCGTTACAAAGCTGTTTGCGGAGCTGCGTGTTTCTGTAGAAGGAGATAGCCTACCACCACAACCTCCGCCACCGCAACCACCTTTAGAGCCTTTCCTTGAAGACCCAGAAAAACGTTTGCCCGCTTCGCTACTTTCAGCTCAGTGCGCAGAGTCGAACACACCGACTCTAGAGCCGCGTACCGTCGCTCCGAAGCCTCTTGCGCCGTCCGCAGAGATTCATAGGACACTTCCAGCGTCAAACGTAGCTGATGTTCCTTGTCATATGAAACCTGGTACTCATTGGATTGGTTGCGCCACGTGTCCCGTTGCATGGTCATGTTCGCTAACAACAGCGCGCACGATGCTCCGGAATGCTCTAGTTCTGTATACGAGGTCTCGAGTGCTACTACGTGGGTATTAAGAGAGTCTATATTCCCCATGTGGATAGCAACTTCCTCTTCCAGCTTGACCTTCTCCTCTTTATAAGCGTTTTCAGCAGCTGCCCAGATCTTAAGGGCAGCTTCCCATCCCTTGGTGACTTCTCCGAGAGCCTGCTCCTTCATATGAAGCTCACCCTCTAGGTAGGCGATCTGTACCTTCTGATCGCAGTTCCGAAAGAGGAGTAAGAGTACAAGTAACCCACCGGCTCCGAGTAATAGTTTCTTTATCATTCTGGTGTCCTTAATCCGAGTAGGCGTTTGACTCTTTCTTTTAGTTCGTCCTCTTGTGTTGTCCGCACAATATCTCTACCGAGGCCAAAGAAGGGTGTAACTACACTAGCTACATCTCTACCGAGCGCTGCACGACCTACGTCGGCCATATAACCACCCCTCATCATAAGTTGTAGATCCACCAGGGGTTGTACTGCCGTACCACCACCATAGGATACCGGACCTAACATAGTCCAGTTACTCAGGTTAACCCCAAGCACTTGGGAGCCTACAGCTGCGAAAGCAGCGTTGACTGCAAGAGCGCGTGTTACAAAAGCAATGGTAGCTTTAGGATCCCCGGTAGTCAAGCCCTTACGTATCCAATTTACATATGATAAGGGGTACACACCGTACTGCCCTAAGAGTCGCCCTGCAGTACTACGAAATATACCAGGGCTGTTACCCACACGATTAATCCAGTGGGTGTCCTCCATAAAGTTACGTGCGAATTCTTCAGCACCCTTCTCCAGATGGCCGGCCACCTCTATAGGGTCCTCCGCTTCGAAAGCCTTACGTAGCGGAGCCATTACTTGTTCCTGATATGCTTTTTCTAGAAAGATAATACCCGAGTTACGCTTGAACTCTACGAGATCTATCTCGCCTTTGAATAGTCTAGCTCCCTCTTCCATAAAAGCGGCCCACCCAGCGTTAGAGGCTACAGAACGTGTACCATACTCACCGAGCTTGAACATCAGCATCGAAGCGTCATGCGCTTCTCGGACACCGGGAAGAGTCTTCCTAGGTAGATGAGCTTCTTGCGGTGCAGCCTCTCCTTCCTTTAATCCTATACGCTCCGCCAGTGCCTTACCTTCGGGGGTAAAGGAACGTGCAATTCCTTTACCTAAGTATTTAGCACCTAGTATTGGGTATACGGTAAAGAAGGGTTGGAAACCATTTCTAATAGCCGTGCCTAATCGGAAGCCCATTGTAGCCATGCGTGAGGTCATTAACATGTGAGACACTACCTGGCTAGGTACAGACCCTGTAAGATCTAACCCGAGTTCTGTGTTCATATATTCCAGGATAGCTGTTAGCGTGGCCTTGTCAGGCGTTAGAGAATAGGCCTTAGCGCGTATGTAGCCGTTAACTTCTTCCTGCACCTTAAAGCGGGTCTCTATCGGAATATCCGCGCGGTTTTTCATATCTTCTACCAAGTTCTGCATGTCCTTTAGGAACGGTGTAGCTCGTAGCCGCATACGTGTGTGAGCTGCATTATTGAGTAGCGTATAGAGGTTTTCGAACTGGGGTACTAGACCATTACGCAACCAAGGAGCCAGTTCTGGGTGTACTTCACTCTTTAGGCTAATATAGCCGGATAGATGCTCTCTCATAAATGTTTGATAATCGGGTCCAAAGGCTTCCCCGAACAGCCTCCCAAGCTTCTCTAACATCCGATGTTCTGGACCATTAATTGCCCAGCCCTTCTTCATCAGGTACGCACCGGCTTGGTTTTTGTCAGACATACCGAGATAGAGAGCAAATTCCTGATCTAAGGGATTCTGTTTCAGGTACTTTTGTACTTCAGACAACTCTGGGTAGAGCTTATGCATCCAGCGACCCATAGTACGAAATTCGCCTTCTACAGCTGTCCAAGCCTTCGCTAAGGGTACGTGTAACCGCTGTTCTATATTAGCAAAGAGGTCCTTAACTACCATACCCTTACGCAGAAATAGGAAGAACGGCCGTAACGATTTTACTGGTCCTTGAGGCCCTGCAGGCTCGACCATTCGTTCTCCGGGCTGTTTAGGTGCCCCGGAAAAGCCGGAAGGTACGCGGTTTGCGGCGTCTATTGCAAAGAAGTCGAACTCACTCTGTAGTACAGGAGCCCAAGTATCTAGAATCTCTGCTATCGTTTTTGGGGTGATAGGTCCGTCCATCAAAAGAGGTTCAGCGTTACGTGTATCGAAGGAGCTAGGCTCTGGTGGTACAGGAAACTCTGGTGTTAGATCGGGGACACTGTTAGCTGTACGTATACGGGCTTGTACTTCAGCAGGATCCAAGATAGCTCTTTCACCCGTTGCGGGATTGGTCGTATGCATCTTGCCGTCGACATCGTGTAGTTGAATAGTAATACCTGTAGTACCGTAGAGAATCCTTCGTACTTCACCTTCGTTAATTTCTGACCACTCTTTGAGCTGTCGGCCAGTCATACGCTTACTCTTGGCAGGCCGTAGTAGCTCGGTATGTGTTTGCAGGGCGTACCTACCTTCTGAGTCTACTACAGCGGAATACTGTGCACCTATATTGTTAGCAACGATTATGTTGCCTCGAAGTGTCGTTCCACTATTGGCGTAGTTCTCGATCTCTTTCAGCGGAATAGCTTTTCCCCCGACAAGGACAGTTTCTCCACCATCCCAGTAAGCGTTAGAGACACCCTTCTGGGTAAGTAACAAGCCTATATCGATAGGATTACGTCCCTTACCTTCTGACATAGAATACTGCCGAGCCTGCATACGGTACTCACGTAGAAGGGGAGCTAAGTTGGTTGCCGCTGGCACAGCTAGCTTACGCACATCAGTAAACATCGCGTACCACTTCTGTAGTATCTCTGCGTGTCTCGGAGAGATGGTAGGCCCTTCAAGTAACACTTCTCGGAGAGTCTTGTGCATCTCCTCTGCCCGGATATTCAGGGCGCGCAGCTCTTGGTTCAGCATTGCAGCATTACGCTTAGTTACTGGAACCTCAAAAGTAGGGGGTGGTGGAAGATTAAACTCTCGATTAGACGGCTCCCGAAGCTCTTGATATTTTGAAGACATTCGAACAGGTCCCTGGGTACTTCGTTCTACGGGGCCTTGCTGTATCGTAAGATTTATATCAGGGCGCACTGTATCGGCTCGTGTGCCAGAGATAATAGAAGCCTGCTGGGCTGCAACGAGGTTATCTCCGCGTAAGGGTCCACTCTCTATACCCGTCAGTAACTCAGGATGTCTTAACCAAGTAGCGAAGGAAGGTTTCCAGCTAGGATCCTGTAGACGCGCTTCCATAAAGGTGCGGATGATTAAACGATCAGCTTCACTAAAGACGGCTTTCAACTGTGGAAAGCGCTCAATGGTAAGTGCGTATATCTGATCGTGATTCAAGCCAAGCTCTGAACGGAGTCCAGACTCTATGAAGCTAGACACCTTACCCGGAAGGGTGCGATCAACCTTCATCATCATACCGGCAGCCTCTTGCCTAAAGGTTTCGGCCTCTGTTGGTGTAGGTGGAATAAGAGTAGTACGGAGCTTTGCAGCTATAACTTCTTCAGGACCAAACACTCTCTTGAATAGACCTTCCATCTCTCTAGAGACCTTAGCCTCCTTAGAGAAATATGTGAAGATAGACCGTAACCATTCCTTGAAGTGTGCAAAGACACCTTGAACCTCGGGATGCATACCCTTCTCGAAGGGCAGGCCCTTAAAGGCGTTCTCAGCTGCGTTAGCAAACTTTTCTGCGGAGGCTTCCGAGAACTTCGCACCGGGTTCTAGACCTGCCCACTTCTCTACAAGGGTACGTTGTGTCGAGGGTAACCTATCCAGAAAGTCATGTCCGGTCTCGTGGATGAAGTGGGAGAAGGTTGGAGACTCAAGGGCCCGAATAAGCGCCTTACCTGTCTCAACATTCCGCTCTATAGAAGCCCTAAATACCTTAGCTTCATCCGTCTTGAAGAGAGGTAATTGATACTCAGAGATGTAATTCTTCATCTCTGGAGATACCGTTAAGTACTGAAAGTCCGATTTAGCGGTTAGTGGCGAGTCGACCTTAGCGTTCCAAGGTTTAACTATCTTATTAACTATGTCTATGTATTCTTTATTGTAGAAGTAGTTCTGGCCTTCCGCGCGATACATCCAGTTGCCCTCTGCTTGGGTCTGCATCCGTTGCCAAACCTTCTCTATGTTCTTTGGGTTCTCGCCGGGAGCCGTAGCGGCAACGCTGTCTGTAACTAAAGGTCCCTTACTTATGAAGGTCGCGAGCTCCTCCTTAGTGCGTACAACAGTTTTCTGCGGTTGTACAGCCAGGTCCTTATCCGTCATCTTGCCTACACGGGGCTCCGCGACTCTGGTCCACCCGATGGCCTCTACTTCCCAGCCCCTATTATCTGGCAGCTTGCGCCAAGCCACTGCTTCGCTGCCCCAACGCTGCTGCTGTTGGGCGCCTGTAGCAAAACCCACCCTATCAAAACCATTGTCTACGACCCACTGTAGCTGCTTACGAGCTATAAGCTTCATCCAAGCCGTTTCCTTGAACGGTACATCCGGTGTCAAGCGGCTGTTGAGATCTATAAGGGCACTATTCACGGCCTCTCTACGAGTCAGCCCCCAACTAAGGTTCTCATCGGAGTATGTGGTATCAACCCCCTCCGCAAACACCTCATATTTTCCGGGATAGGTAGGACCATCAGTTCTGTTTATCTCCTCTAACGCTTTGCTGTCCCTCTTTATCCATCTCTGCCACATCTCAAGTTGGGTGAGCTCCTCAGGAGAAAGAGTGGGGTGCTCTGGCGAAACACGGCTCTGGATCTCAGCTACTAGCTTTGTCTGCCCCTGTATTTCCGCCTCAAGGCCCGCAACGATCTGTTCCGTGGCCTTCATCTCTAGAGCGGCCATGCGGTTATACACCGGTTGTAGATCCGTGCCCGGTCTGGCAGCCTGCGCCTTTATATGGAGGTCACCTAACTCCCTTCGAATGGCTTCATCGACGTAGGTTGTTCCAACGTCCCAGCGAGCCGTCTCACGGTATACGACCTTGTAGCCTGCGGGGAGTTTCTTTAGGGGCGGTCCGGTGGCATATCCATGCTTACGACCAGCCTGGTGCAAGTCAGACTGTGTCTCCATGAAGTTGATCAGGCGCTGCCCAGGGCGTTGCACTAAAGGTTCCGAAGCCCTGGTGAACACGATAGGTGCTTCCTCATAGTGAATGTAGGCAGCAGAGCCCACGTCTTCCTCGCCTGCTCCTCCACCTTTTTCTATGTTCTTCTGCCAGATGCTCTTCGGTTCAAATGTGAGGAGGATCTCCTTGTAGTTCTTTTCGTCAGCTACGGTATACCCCTTCTTACCATACCTAGCTGTGGTGCCCTCAAGAGTCCTCCGAAACTTATGAAGTACATCTATCCTACGATTCAAGCTAGCTAAAGTCGAACGCTCTTCCGGTGTGAGGCCAATATCCGGGTTACGATCTTGTGTGAGCTCTCGCCGAGCGTCGTAAAGCTTTTCCATCTGTTCATTCGTTTTACGTAGCTCACCTGAAGCTTCCTCTGTCTTCACGATGGTACGCACGTCTACAGATCTGCGCGCCACCTCGTTTAG